>Ga0214919_10000198_pt1 | contig 104048 bp, 136 predicted proteins | sample LL1503_MetaG_FD_177994 | JGI IMG/M metagenome (GOLD analysis project Ga0214919, IMG submission 177994) | Freshwater microbial communities from Lake Lanier, Atlanta, Georgia, United States - LL-1503 | ecosystem: Environmental > Aquatic > Freshwater > Lake | place: USA: Georgia | collected...
GAGGAGATCGGCGAGGGCCTGCCCCTCGAACGTCGCGTGGGTGACGACCGGGGTCCCGAAGAACGCGACGACGTCGTTGACGTCCTCGTGCTGGATCAGCTCGATCTTCGTGATGATCGTCTCGATCGGGATCTTGGCGATCCACGCGAGGAGGTGGCTCGTGAACGAGAAGTGGTGCAGCTCGGCCAGGTCCTTCTCGGTGACCTCCCACTTCATGGGCAGGAGGGTGACGGGCACTGCGGGGTCGCGGCGTTGGAACGGACGACCGGAGAGTCGGCGGGGGTGCTGCGCGCACGGCTCGGGGTTCGGGCACGGCGTGTTGTCATTGTCACTGGGGTCGCTGGGGTTCGGTGGCGCGGGGTCCATCCGGGTGGCGAGACTGCCACTGCGTGCAAATTCGGGGGATTGCGTCCTTCGTCCAAGCGTGGATCACCGCGAACTGCATCGTCGTCATGGGGGCCGGAACCCACGTGCTCCCGAGGAGCAGGACCGCCTTGAAATCCACCTCGTAGGGCTTCGCCGGCGTCGCCGTGAGCAGGAGATACACGCCGCTCGGGTCAACGAGGAACGCGCACTGGCCGTCGGTGTAGAGCGCGTCGGCCGAGCGCTCGGCGTGCGCCCCAGTCATCGGATGGAGGGTCTCAAACATGGGTACCCGGTATCAGGATGGTTGTCAGGTGTCAAGTCCGGTGATGTCGAGAATGTCCGCGTCGGCGACCGGATTCAGGACCAGCGTCTTTCCGCGGCGCCGCACCTTTCGTGGCTTTCGTTCCTTCGGCGCCATGCGGTGCAACGCCGCGACCTCGCTCTTCCAGGTCTTCGTGCCATGCAGGGTGAGCCGGTGTCCCAGCTCCGCGAGGTAGGCGCCAGTGAGCCCGCTCGTGGCTTCGAGGATCTCCGCGAGCAGCCTCGTGCCGCCCGGGGTCGCAGGCGGGGCCCAGGTCTCCGCCAGGATGGCCCGGCGCACGTCCGGATCCGGTCGTTTGAGTCTCCAGACCTCGTCCATGCGCCCCGGGCGCATACCCGGGTAGTAGTCCTCGCTCCCCCCACCGCGTTGGCGGGGCCCATAGTCTTCCATGAGCGTGCCGATGACCAGCTTCGCCGGGCCGCGCAGGGCCTCGAACAGCGCCAGCGAGAACGCGTCTCCGTTCCATCCTTCAATCTGCGCGACGTCGTCGAGGATGAGCACGTCGGGGGTCAGGTGGGTGGCGAGCAGGACGAGGTCGCCGACCGGGCACGCGGAGAGCGCGGCTCCGGAGATCTTCAGGCTCCGGGCTCCGGGGCTGACCGCGCGCGCGATGTGACGAGCGAGGAGCGACTTGCCGATGCCGGTCGGTCCCACGATCAAGGCGGCGCGCGTCTGTCCGTCGTGGCGCACGAGGCGTCTTGTGTACCAGTCGACGCCGGGCTTCCCGTGGTAGGCCGGCGGCTCGGGCAGCGGGAGGAGGCGATAGGTGCCCGTCGAGCGGCCGCGGTGCGACGGACCGTCATCGCTCTCTCCGCGTGACTGGATGACGTCGGCGTCGAGCGCGAAGTCCACCCCGGCGCCCCAGACGATGCGGCGCAAGGCCTCCCCGAGCATGCCCTCGCCGCGTACGTAGGGACCGCTCGAGTAGCGGTCCCCCTCGAAGATCGCGGCGATGGACGGAGGTGGGACGAAGCCGGCGGGTAGGGTGTCGGGTCCGGCGGCCACGCCGACCGACCAGGTGACGATCCGGACGGTCCCACCCTCCAGGAGACGCTCTGTCCGTGGCCACTCGCTGCGCATCAAGAGGCCCGTGAAGAAGGCACCGAGCCCGGACCCGACATCGCGGAACCCAGCCTCGGTGAGTTGTTCGTACGCGGACTTCTCGGGGTAGAGCGCGTGTAGGATGGTGCCCGCAGCTCCGGCGACCGCGAGGGACTGGGACAGGAGCCCTCCGTCTCGCGCGTGGTAGAGCGCGTTGAGGACCTCGTTCGCGGTGCGCAGGTGACGTGTCGCCTCGTGGAGGTGGGTCGCCGTGAGCGGGGGGATCTGGATGGACCGCAGGTCGTCCAGCGTGGGAAACTTCATGGCTGCCTTCGTGGATGGTAGAGTCGACCTTCTTTCCGGATCGTGCCGGGGTCGATGACCCAGAACTCGGGGAACGTCACGGCGTCTCCTGGGGCGTCCTGGCGCGCGTCGCGGCGTCGAACGCGTCGATTGCCTGGCCGAGGTCCCAGCAGGCCGGGTACTCGTCCCCGTGGAGGTCGGCGGCGCGGCGCGCGTAGTGCAGCACGTTGTTGAGATCGTCGGGCAAGCCGCCGAACCCGTTCTCGGTCGCGGGCCAGGTCCCCCGGTGGTTCATCGGGACGTGGCAGAGCGGGCAGTCGACGACGGGTGGGACCGCGCACCCGCTGTCGAGGCGCACGTCGAGCATGACGCTGTGTGCTGTACCGCCGCACTCGAACGCGTACCAGGTCTGTTCGGGGAAGACGAGCGCGGTGGGGCGTGACGCCGGGAGGACGCGAGAAGGACCTGGGAGGTCGGCCAGGCGCAAGCTGTCGGGAGCTGGGACGGTGAACTCGGGGAAGTGGGGGTGACGCGTGATCGTCGTGTCGATGGGCCGGTCGGCCCACGGAAGATCGGAACGGGTGTGTCCGGGTGCGCGGCGCACGAGGAGCATGTCGGCGTATCCGGCTTGGACGATGGCCCCGTGGGTGTTCCGGAGAAGGGCGCCCTCGTTTTCCGGGCAGTCCTGGACGACGACGTGCTCGGTGCCGTGCAGGGTGACGACGTCGTCGACGTACAGCAGGCGGGGAGGGCCGGGCCGCTCCCAGCGCGACCCGAAGGCCTCGGTAACGGGCGGTGTCGGCGGCATCCGGACGTAGGTGCCCGCCTCGATGTTCTGCGCGATCAGCTCCATCACCTCGGCCGCATCGGGTGTGAACAGGAACGCGGCAGAGCGAAGCCACTGGAGGATGGCGTCACGCGTCGGGTCGGGCGGCGTATTCATGGGGCTCCTGCGGGCGGAAGGCTGGGGATGAGGTCGAGGTAACGCCCGTCTTCAATGCAGCTCGCGGCGTGCTCCAGCATGGCGCTCACCTGTCCAGGAGGCCCGAAGCGAGCGCATGCGCGCAGGTACTGGAGGATGCGCTGGGTCTCGGCGTGGTCGTGCGCGGCCTGGATCTCGGCGCGCACGGCGGCGCGCACGACCGCGGCCAGCTCGTGGGGCGGGAGCGGCCCGGTTCCCATCGCCGCGTCGAGGAGCTGCTCGACGGCCGCGACCATCTTGAGGTCGCGCGCCTCTGCGTAGACGGCGACACGCGCGTAGGTCGGGTCGTAGATCCGGATCATGTGCGCTTCGCCGTCGTGCGATTTCTTCTGTCTCATAGTGCCCCCACGTCGGAGTTCATCGGCTTCATCGGGTTCTCGGGATGGTTAGCGAAATACATGGCGAAAGGCGTGCCGCGGTGACCCTGTCTTCACGTTCGTCTCCGGGTTCAGGACTCCACGAATCCACTCGATGGCCGCCTTCACGTCGGCCCGAGACCCTCCGTGCATGGATCGCTCTGGGTCGGTGACGTCGGCTTCCAGGAGGAGCAGTGCCGTGCGGAGACCGCGTCGCGCCGCGGTGCCCAGCGTCGGATTTTCGGCGCGCATTTTTTCGCGGGCCGCCTGCTTTGCCTTGCCCATTCTCGACAGTCGTGTGCGTAGCATCAGTGGGTCCTCGGGATGAGCAGCAGCTCGGTGACGTTCCCACGCTTGGTCGCGTCGCAGTTGATCGCGCGCTTGGCCTGGACCTCGACCTGGTCGAAGTGTGCGTACATCTCGCGGATGAGCGGGGCCGAGGAGTTGGAGAGCAAGACCTGGACGCCGCGCCTGGACAGGTCCAGCGCGAGGTCGCGCAGGGCCACCTGTTCGGCCGGTCCGAACGGCTCCTTCCCGTAGCTGGTGAAGTCGCTGGTCGCGGACATCGGCGCATAGGGTGGGTCGAAGTACGCAAAATCGCCCGATCGCATCGCGCTGGCTGCCGCGCGAAAGTCCTGGCAGGTCACCCGCGCGTGGCCGAGTGCCCTCGAGCAGGCGCGCAGGTTCTCGGCGTCGCAGATCGTGGGCGGTGACGCGAACCTCCCGAACGGCACGTTGAACCCGCCGGAGCGGTTCTCGCGAAAGAGGCCGTTGAACCCGCACTTGTTAAGGTAGATGAAGAACGCGGCGACATCGGTGTCGGAGTAGACGACCTGGGCTGTGTCGGCGAGGATCGCGTTGAAGTGCTGGCGCACCCCGGCAAACACGGTGGGGTCGTACGCGCACTTCGGGTCGGACAGGCGCCGGATGATCGCCTCGGGATTGTCCTGGATGGCCCGGTAGGTGCGGACCAGCCGCGCGTTCCCGTCCGAGAGAAACGCATACTCGCCGCCTCGACCGGAGGCCTGGATGCGGTCCTGGTCGTAGAGGTGCCAGTAGAGGGCCCCGCCGCCGACGAAGGGCTCGTGGTAGGCATGAAAGGACGCGGGGACATGGGCCATGATCTGCGGGAGGATCTGGCGCTTCCCACCTACGAATTTTACGAATGGTCTCGCGTTCATAAAAGAGTTCCCCAGCGTACGCCTGTTGCGATGCGTGAGATTGTTGATTCGCGTACTCCATATTGTTCTGCGAGCAAGCGAAGTGACAGTGGTGGAACAGCAGATCTGAAAGCCCGAATTTCCAGAACCTGTTCGATTGACAACTTCTTGGCTGGGTTTACGTTTCTGCCTTTTTTCTTGCAGTCCTTCATGTTGTCGTCTTGAGTACCAAGAAACAAATGTTCAATGCGACAACATCTCTTATTGTCACAATGGTGTAGAACCTGTTGCCCCTCTGGGATGTCTCCGTATGCAAGTTCCCAAGCATAGCGATGAGCATATCTCATCTGCCCGCAAGACAGTCCAAACTGTCCGTATCCAGATACTATACTCGCTGTCCATTCCCAACATTGCGTTTGAAGTATTGGATGTAATGGTCCATCTTTGTTTACCTTGTTCCAAAATCTGATCGCTGGAGGCGTAACTCCAGTTCCCTTGGGGCGACCAATGCGGGCGGACGTCATGGACATGGATGTCCGATCGCGACCAGGAGGTCTTGGACGGCCCGGACCAGTCGCTGGGCGTGGCGCGGGTCCTCGAACACAACGCGGTTCTCGACCGTGACGCCGTTCGTCGTGTAGAGCACGATGACGCCGTCCTCCAGCGCTGCGTAGGCGCCGTCTCCGAGGTAGGTCTCGTGCGTGCGGGCAGGTTCATCCACCACGGGACACCTCGGGCAGGACTCGGGTCGCGGTCGCCTGGAAGTACGCGAGATCGACGCTGACGCTCTTCCCGGAGTCCATCATGAAGATCAGCTCGCTGGGCCCGATGGCGACAAAATAGATCTCGCCCGTCTCGCCGCGGAAGGTCCACCGGCTCCCAATGGGGAACTCAGCGCGCCGTCGGTGCCGCCAGCGCAGCATCACGGCGATGGCGATCCACGGGAGTGCGAGGGATCCGAGGAAAACGAGGCCATACACGACGATAAGGAATGCGACGGGAGGCTCAGACACGAGGCACCTCGTTCGCAGGTTCGGAGACAGGTTCAGCAGCCGTCGAGTACAACCGGGGAGCGCCTGCGCACGCCACCGCTCGCGCGAATCGCGCGGCGTTCCGCTCGGCCGCCGTCGCGAGCCAGGTGAGCACGGTCGGCAGCTCTGTCTCGTGGATCGGGTCCACGGTGAGGCAGACGCTGGCTCCCTTGCGGGGGTGCAGGATCCACGCGTGCATCGCGAGCCGCGCGCGAGATCCCGGCCTCGGAACAGCGCCCTCGCCGTCGCACGCGTCGCACTCGATCCGGGTGGACCCGTGCAGGCGCGCGTGCCGGGCGCGGACGAGGACAAAGCAGCTGATCGCGTCGTGGTAGCCACCAAACGGGATCGTGGGCCGCTTCTCCGCGATCAGCGCCGCCATCTCGTCGTCCGTCAGGTTGTCTCCCCACCCGTGGTAGAAGGTGGTGTCGAGTGTCCTGGCGGCCGCGTTCAGGCCCGTTCCCTTGCACACACAGTCGTCGTGGGCCTGGAGGATCGCGAATCGGAAATTGACGCACTCGTTGAGCGCGTCCAACTCCCACAGCTCCGTGACGGGCACGGTCTCGCCGGCCTTCATCGCGTCTTCCCCGGGGCCCCAGCCACCGTAGCCAGGGTTCAGGTCGAGCGCTGTCTGCATCCAGGCCGGAAACGTCGTCTTCTTCACGAGACACCCCGCAGGCTGGGTCGTGTGCTCTGGATGACCATTCCGGTGACGTTCAGGCCTGCAAAGATCGCGTCGAACCGCGCCTGGGTCAAGGGTTCCCGGAGTGCCATCGTGGCGATTCCGGGGATGGCACCTTCGGTTTCCCCGAGGCTCGTCGCGTATATGGCCTCGACGATCGCCTTGTACGCTTCACGCGTGCCTGGCGTGTACCGGAAGCGCACGACGTAGGGGTGGGTGCGTTTCAGGACGCGCAGGACGACGGGACGCCCGTCGGTCCCGGGCCGGCCCAGCTCCACCTCGTCCCCGAACGCGAGATCGTCGGCGAGCGGGAGGTTGGCGATCGTACAGCGCCCGTCGGGGTGCTGGGTCGCCCAGCCAGTCTCGGAGGTCCCGAGTCGAACGCGGATGTCCACGGGGTCGCGGGAGATCACGTGGTCTCCGGGAACAGGTCCATGTTCCGGGGGCGTGCGAGGAGCCAGTCCACGTCGCCAGGGCCGGGGTCGCCTACCAGGAGGTTGCAGAGGCGCAGCGTCTCGCCGAGGAGATCGCGGAGCTGGTCGGCCTTTGGGGTCTCGCTCTCCGGGCTCCCGGCCTCGCGGAGGATCTGGCGCGCGATCAGCACGCGTTGGCGCGCCAAGGTGGCGCAGCGCTCGCGCACCGCGGCGCCGAGGGGATCGATAGGTGTACTCGGCATCGGGCTTCCTCGCTGGACGTGCCTATCGGGAAGTTGACTTCTTGTCAAGTGACAAGTTCATAGGATGGAGCGCTCGCTTGCTGGCGAACCGCGGATCGGGCGGAAGGTTCCCCCCGGGAGGAGCCGGGCGAGCAAAGACGTGCTCTCGGCGCACTCCGAAGCGCCGCGCACCCTCGATCTCTGCTGCCTCCAGCGAGGAGGCCGGGATGTCCACCGTGGCTACAGACGGGTCGAGCAGGTTCGAGATCGCAAACATCGTTGTTCCTTGTTTTTACGGGGCCGCGGGGCGCGCTTTCCAGCAAGGTTCGCACGCGAACCGTCGTCCGCCTCCGCTACCAGCGCCCACCACCAGGGACGCCTTCTCGAGATCGCAGCCACACGCGCAGCAATAGTTGGCGAGGTCGAGATCCCTGGGGCCGAGTCGGGCCTCCATCGCGAGGAAGAACGCGGACGGGCGAAACGCGGGATCGATGGGGACCTGGAAGTCCGTCACCCGTGGCAGGTTGTCGGCGTCCTGCACGCGGTGGACGAAGCCTTGGATCTCGTTGGCCAGCCGCTCCTGGGAGGTCGCAAGCGCATCCAGTGCCGCGAGCACGCTCGCGTTTCCGGCCAGCTCCGCGAGATCCAGCTCCTCGCGGACAGTGGTGAGCCGGGCCTCCTCCCCGGGCGAGAGTCCGCGCTCGAAGTGGGCGACGACGAGTCGCTGGTGCTCGAGGTAGAGGAGGTCGCGCGCGGTGGGCGAGGTCGTGGGGGTGGCGGGCATTATGGTTCTTCCGGATCGGGGAGCGGGAGGATCGAAGGGTGTCCAAGGAACGCGAGAGCGCCCGTTCCCAGCAGGGTCCCCAGCACCGTGGCCTCCGAGGCGACCACGGGAGCCCCTCCGGTCATCGCGGCCAGGAAGTTCGTGGTCTGCGTGCGGGTGTCCGGCGTGGTGTCCAGGCTCTCCCGGTGTGTACGGAACCACCGCTCGACCTGTCCGCCAGCCCCCGGGATCGCGTATCCGCGGCCGACCGCGATCCGCGTGGCATCGAGCATCTCGTGCTTGACGGATCCCTCGTCCTGGACGTGGGCCAGGATCGCGGCCTTCTCGTCGGGTGTCAAGTAGGCGAGCATGGTCATCGTCTCCATCTTGTGCCGGGCCTCGACGGTGGTCGCGGATCGGACAACGTGCAGACTTGGGTACCCCTGGTCTACGTCGATGCGGGTGACGAGGCCGAACGGTTCTCCGGGGAGAATGTCCTCGCTGACGATCCGCAGGGTGTCCCCGTTGATGCCGATCTGCAGGTACCGGCATTGCAGGGGGCGGAGCAGGTCACCGAGGACGACCCGAAAATCCTCGGAGATCGCGGGGACGCCCGGGGCACCGGTACTCTTCTGCCAGGAGAGCGCGTCGACGTAAGCGAGGACCGCCGAGCGTGCCATTTCCACCTCGTCGCGCGAGAGGTCAGGCGGGATGAGCAGCGGGTTTCCAATCCCCTCGCACGGACAGGCCAGGATCGTCTCTGCGTGCGCCCGGTATGCCGCGAGGACGCGGTGGAAGTCGACGCTGGAGAGCGCGCGCCGCTTGGCATCGAGGGCCACCGGGAGGGACGGGTCGTGGCGCGACGCATCCCGTGCCCGGTTCTTCAACTTGACGCGGCCCATTACGCTTCCAGGGTGTCGGAGACGATGACCCGCCGCCGCACGGCGCTCGTGCCGGCCGCGACCACCTGGCGGGGGATCTCCTCGTCGTGCTCGGACGCGTTCACGACGAGGGTCACGATGTGCTCGGCGCGCATCGCTTCGCGCAAGAGGGCCAGGGCCGAGGCTACGTCGGGCAGGTCAGTGGACGACAGGTTCCCGCGGGACACCGTGGTCAACGGGCGGGAGGGCGGGACCTGGCCTGGAGGGATCTTGGACTGGAGGGCGGGCTGCTTGCCTGTCCCCAGGCCGTTGCCCGGTTCGTCGGCGGTAATCGTCGACCCGGGCCCAGGTGACGCCAGGGAGTCGGCCAGCATGTCGGTTGTGATCGTTGACGCTCCCGCCACGGTCGTGGGGGGTGCTGGGGGAAAGCCGCCTGCTGGCATGTCGCGGAGGATCGCGTGCAGCGCGCGGCGCAGGTCCGTCGAGAGCGGGCGATTGCCCGTCTCCAGCCTGCAGAGCGCGGGCTGGCCGATCCGGAGTCGCGTGGCGAAGGTTGCCTGGTTCTCGCGGAGGAGCGTCCGGGCCCTGCACACGTCGCGCCCCGTGTAGGGCGGGATCTCCCCGGGCGTTTCCGCGGTGGTGAGCGCCGGGCTCCGGACGAGGGTCGTCCGGGCGGGATCTACCGCTGGTTTTTCGAGCGCACGCACGGGCTCTCGCAGGGTCGAGGCGGGGATGTCGAGCGCCTTGCACGCGGCTTCGTAGCGGGGACCGTCCGAGACACGCCCCCCGGCGATCCCGAGGGTCTGTCGGGCCGCGGCGACGACGTGCTCGACCATGGCCGGCGTGATGTTCATCTTCACGCTGATGGCGCTGGCGGGCGTCAGCGGATCTGCTGCGAGCAGGCGGAGCATGTCCATGTACCGCCCGCGCTCCACGGTGCCTCGCAACGCGTGGTACTTGGCTCCGTGGAGGAGAGAGTGTGGGAAGGAGACGGGAGGGGTGGGCTTGGTGTTCACGGAGGTGTTCACGGAGACCTCGTCGAGGGTGGCTGGGGTGGGAGCGGGTGCCGGGGCGTGGAGTGCGGGAAAGCCGCACTTGGATAGGAGGGGGACGAGCTTGGCGCGCCGGTGCATGAAGTGGATGAGCTTCACGCCAGCGAGTCGAGCCCGGTCGGCGGCGGGAATGGAGAGCGTGTGGGAATTCTTGTCCGTCGAGATGAGCACGAGATCACACGCACTGGGAATGGCTCCCAGGTCACTCTTGGACTCCCACCACCAGTCGACCCGGATGTCGTGCTCGGCGAGGATCGCGTCGAGCTTGGACTTCCAGTTCACCTGGCTGCCGACGAGCAGCGCACGGATCACGGGTGGCGCCGTGGCGAAGGCGGATCGGCGGGGGTCTCGATCACGGGACGCGGTGCGTCGGGAGTGCTTGGTGCCGGGGGAGCGCTGGGGAGCGCTGGGAGTCCGGGGAGCGCCGGGGGGCGAAGGGAAGGTGTGGGGGGTCGAGGTACGAACTTTCTCACGCGATCTCCGTGGGGCTGGGGCTGGGAACAGGGCCGACGCGGTTCCTGGCGTGAAACTCCACGAACCCTTTCCCCCTCGGCGTGGCGTGTTTCCGGTAGGGAGGCCGTCCAGCCGCGATGCGCCACTTCCTGGCGGTTGTACAGCTGACGCCGACGTGTGCGGCGAAGACTCGGTCCGAGAGCGTCCCGAGGAGATCGTAGACCATGTCGGGACACGTGATCCCCGGCCTCCCACCACCGCGCGAGTACGTGTTCACGCGCCCCCAGGCTGGGATGTCGAGGGACGTGCGCCACCGGTATACGCGGGCCACGGTGACACCGAGGACGTGCGCGACAACCCGGTCGGGCGCTGTACCCAGGAGGGGTCGGGCGTCGTCCGGAATCACAGTCCCTCCACCGCGTTGTGTGCCTTCTCCGCCTTGCGCTCTTTCACCTCGGCCATGAGATCGAGCGACATCGCGAGCGCGTACCCCTGGTCAGAGAATGGGTTGTAGTTCCAGCTGCCGTACACGCGGCCCACGGGCGTGGCTGGGATGGAGACCCCATTGAGGACGGTCGGGGGTGCGTCTGTCCCGGGTTCCGCTCCGAAGCTGCAGTCTGGCAAGGCGCCGGACGCGTACTCGTCGGGTCGGCACGATCCCCAGGCTTCTTGTGCCACGGCCAGGAGCTGCTCGCACCCGGTAAACGTCGTGCAAGCGATGAGCACGCCCGTGTAGAGGTGCTCCTCCACCATGTAGCTGACGTCGTAGGACATGGATCCGATGGTCTCCCAGCAGGTCCAGGCAACGCCCTCCTCGGGCTTGGCCTTGCAATGTGCGCCTGGAGCCTTCGCGAGCCACGCGGCGTCGCCATAGGGGTGGCCGCGCCAACCGTTGCCGAGCTTGCCAGCGAGGGCGGTGGAGGTGAGGAGGTGGAGCGTGACGAGGAACATGGGTCTATCCGTGGAGGAAGCGGGTGAGGAGGATGGCGGGAGGGAGGTCGGGGAGGGACGTGCCGAGCAGGGTCACGTGCACGGCGTCCGGGTTCGAGGCCCAGGATTGGGGACCCCATTCACCGTCCACGTAGGTCGGTTGCTGGTCCTCGAAGTCTTTCGGCCTGGCCCAGCCGCGCCCGTCCCAGGCACAGGTCCCGTCCGGGTGCATGAAGCGCGCCTGCTCCTCGCTCTCGGCGCGCACGACGGCGTCCGGGTAGGTGTCGTAGCCGCGGGACTCGGTCTGCTCGAGGAGGTAGAGGTTCAGGGACGCCACGGCTCCTCCTCGCTGGACTGCGCGGGACCGTCGAGCGTGCGGTCGCTGCAGGACGTGAAAGACGCTTGTCCTTGTCTCTGGATGTCCTCGACCGCGCGGTCGAAGTCATTGTCGACCCGGGCGAGCGCCTGCCGGCAGTGTGTGACGGAGGCCCCCGTGTGCGCGCGCAAGGCCCGGACCAGCTCGTTCGTGCGCAGGAACGTCCCGGCGCGGGCCGCGGCCGCCTCGACGGACTCGTCAGGCGGACCTCGAAGTGCCATGTCCGGGTGCTTTTGGAGAAGCTCGGCCAGGAGTTTTCGCTCCGCCTCGACAGCAGGGTCCGCCTTCCTGGGTAGGCCTGGCAGGTTCGGGAGCGGCGCCCAGTGGGTCGGCTCGAACCCGTAGTCCGAGAGGTCCGTGGTGACGCCGAGCCACCGGATCGTCCCGCCGATCGGCGGGCGGTACGCGGTGTGCCGCTGGCCGATGACGACAAAGTGCGAGGTCGAGGTCATCCCGGAGGGGCCGGCGAGCAGCACGTAGTGCTGGTCGGCGGGCAGCCGTCGGTCGAGTGGGATCCACTGGATGACCGGGATGACCGGGAGGGTGAGGTCCGGGGTGTACATGGAAAACTCCGCTGGAGGCGTATCCGGTTTCTTGTCATGTGACAACCTGTTTTTGCCGACGCGGAAGGTCGGTGACGCATCCCGGTCGGGCTGGACCGCGATCGCTACGTCCTGGGTATCGGGTGTTCGCGCGTAGGTCGCGTGCGGTTCCAGCCATGCGATGGACTGGGTCGTGCACGGCCCGTCGTGGTTGCGGTGATGCGTACATCCGGGCCAGCAGGGGAGAAAGTCGACGTTCACGTGGCCTCCTTCGGGAGCTGGACGGTCCCTCCATGGACGTGCGCGTGCAAGCGCGCGACGTCGACGCCCTCGTGCGCGGCCCACGCGGCCCAGGCCGGAAACTGCCGCCTGGGCATGACGTTGGGACGGGTCGTTGCCTTGATGCGGTAGTCGGGCGTGCGCCCAGTGTTGGGGGCCATTACCGCTTCCCCCGGCGGCGCTCGGACCTACTCCGGCCCGGTGCAGGGTTTGACGAGGGTGCACGGATCGTCCTGGACGCCGCGTACTCCTCGGGCTTTTCCCACGCGAACTTCGCCTCGGCCCACAATTGCGCGCTGTTCTCGCGGAACCAGTCGAGGGACTTGTCCTGGTACATTGCGTGCCGGATGTAGGGGTTCTGCGTCGGCACGGAACGCAGGTCATCCTGCACCGAGAAGAAGCAGACCGGAACCCGGTTCTCGTTGATTCCGCGGAGGAACATGAGCCTCCGGTCCAGGTCCGCGGTGGACCGGATCGGCGGCAGTTCGTGCACCAGGTGCCGCTCGAGGAGCGCCGCAACAGCGATGGCGTCTGCTGTCGTTTGATCCCCAAAGCTCAACACGGCCGGGTTGAGCATCTCGGGGTGCGCCGAGCACAGGGCCTGGACGACCTCCAGTACTCGGGATCGATCGCCGAGAAAGATGAGGTTCATCCCGAACATGGCGTTTCCTGGATCATGACGCAAACTCCGGGATCCAGCGAAGGGCGCAGCGAGTGACCACGGTCTCCACGCGCCCCGTGCGCGTCGAGACGTCCTGCCGCTTGACAGTGCCCGCCAGCTCCACGAGATCCCCGGGGCAGATCCCGCGTACCGCGTTGCTCGCAGGCTCCCGCGTCCTTACCAGCTCGGCCTCGGCCGCCCTCATCTCGTCCAGGCCAGCACTGGCGTCCTGGATGATGGCCGTGCGGTCCTCGGGGTCCATGTCCCGGTTGTACCGGGCCTGGCGTGCGATTCCGTCCATGCGCAACCAGTGATCCTGGGCGCGGGCGTGCCGGTTCTGCGCGGCTGTCCACGCGGCGACCGCTGCCTCGTCTGTCGTGACCCGGACCTCGCCGGTCGCGAACCAGACGAGATCGTGCACGGCGGTCCCGTCCCTGCTCGGGGCCTGGAGCCGAACGATGGTCTGCAGGCCAAAGCTGTTGTCCCGGGCGTGCACGCCGAGCACCCGGGCCCGCAGCGTCGGGAACGGCTGGACGACGGGCGCGCCCTTCTTCCCGCGCGCCGGGGCCCCGCCGAAGCGCTCACCGACGACGCCGTAGGGCTGGCTGGGCAAGCGGCGCTCGAACCGGAGTCGTTCCAGGCGCTCTTGCTCCCGCCGGTAAGCTGCCAGGATGGCCGCGCCGATGCCGGTCTTGCTCGCGTCCCACGCGGGGAGGAAGGCGACGACACGGCAACTGTAGAGGAAATCGTTCTCGGTGTCGGCCGGGATGGCGCGGGCCCACTGCAGGGCCGCGTCGGCGTTAGCGCGGTGGGCGTCGGTGACCGGCTCCTGGAGGAACGCGCGCTCGTCCTCCGAGGGTTTCTTCGGTGGATCGAACCGGATCCACGCCCACTCCGACGTGCTGCGCTGCTCGGTCTGGCGCGCGACGGTGCGCGACACCCAGCCGACTGACTCCATCGCGATCGCGGTCGCGGCGAGGAAGTACGCGGGGGATACCTCGCGAGCCCGGCGGCTTCCGCCGCCCCCGTCCCCGTCTCCGCCGTCACACCCGGCGTCGGCGATCAGATCCGCGAGCGCGGTCTCGACCGCGGCTGCGTGGACCAGCTGGCTCGCACTCGCGTCCCCGACGTAGTCGGCGAGGCAGTTGCGCCCCACCCTGGCCCAGCGCCCATCCGGGCGGGTCTCGGAAGGTTCCTGGTGAAGGACGAACGTCTCCGCGCGCCGGCGGTTCTGCTTGCAGTGGTCGCAGGTCGGCGGGTCGGTCCGGTAGTTCATCGGGAGGGGGTGGGGGAACGCGGGCGAAGCGCGTACGAGGTTCATCGCCTCGACCCCCTCGCTCGCCGGGAGGTGTTCGATGACGGCCGCGAACCGCCAGCCGTCGAGCCGCACGGGGGTCGCAGGAGCGACGAGGATGGCGAAGGTCTCGACGGCACCCGTGTACGTCCAGTGGTGCGCCCACCCGCGGGTGAAGGTCGCGATGACCGGGAGGCTCTCGGTGCACCGCGTCTCGACGCGGGGCTCGGGGACACCGAGCTTTGCGGCTCGATGCGCGAGCTTCTGGAGGGCCGCGATCAGGCTGGGCAGTCGCTCCTCCGACACGCGCACCTCGCCCTCCGCAAGCGGTGGCCAGGGGAGCCGCGTCTTCCCGTTGACCTGACCCGCGGCCGCGGGGTCCATGAACTCGACGGCGAGAAGGCCGCAGAGTTGGGCTACCTCGTTGAGGTGCTGGACGCCGGTGAGGTCGAGCCAGCGCGCAGAAGCGTTGGCCAGGGGGGCGCTCTGGACGGAGTCGAGGGCGGGGCTCATCGGTTCGACTCGGCGTTTCGCGCGTCGGCGTCCGCAACGCGAGAGGGGTGCGGGACGACCCGGTTTTCCCCGTCGTTCAAGACGACGCAGGACTCGCTGGGCATCGAAGCGCAGGTTCGGCACGGGACATCGAGCGGCTGGACGCTGCGTTCCGCGCGCAGTGGGCGGAAGACCGTCACGTCGCGATGTTGGTTCTCGGCCAGCATCCAGAGATCCAACGCATGGAAGATCGCGTGACACGCCATCTCCCAGCCACGGTCTCCACAGAGGAGAGCGATATTGCGGATCGCGGGTCGCTGATCGGCGTTGTAGACCTGGACGAAGATCTCGGCCAGCTGGAGCGCGTCCAGCGCACCGCCGGTCAGCTCCAGCGGGGTCTGGTCGATGACGATCAGCCGCGGGGCGATGCTCGTGAATGGGGAGACGCTCGGCTCGGGGGCCGGGGTCGAGAGGAGGGCGCGGGTCAGGGCGGGGGTCATGGGGTGGGCTCCAGGGGTGAGGCGGCGGGTCCGCTTCCTCCCCCGTATCCAGTTCTTGTCACAAGGAGAGTCGAATCTGACCACGAATATGCATGACTCGCATCCATGTCGGCGTACAACCTGCACTTTTCTACATTGTCAAGAGATTGTCAGGAGATTACTGACGTGTTCGTCAAGAATGACGATACCGTCAAGCTGCAGACTTGGGGACGGTAAACGGCTCGGGTACGTCGGGCCCGCCCAGGAACCAACCGTCGGCGCGCAGCGCGTCGCAGGCGGCGCGGAACGCCTCGGGAGCCGTTTTCTCGTGGCAACACGCGGTGAATCCGGCTTCCGGGTGGTCTGGGGAGGCCCAGGTTGCCACCCATCCCTTTTTACGCGCGTGGAGACTTGTGGTGATCGCTGCTCGTGGATCGGTCGTCCACCGCGGACCGACGGCGAGCCGGACGACCCGCGTGCCGCAGTAGGCGGTGCGGATCCACTGCTCGGCGAGCTGCGGATCGTTCGGGGAGGACGGGACACGGAACCAAGCGGACGCGACGCGCGGGATCGGCGGGAGGTTGCGCAGGACCTCGTCGCCCTCGACGAGGCCGAGGCCGGCGTGGAGCTGGGCGCGAACCGGGCCGCTGGGGACGCCGCGTTGCTCGCGTGCGGCCAGCACGGCGTCGTTTCGCCTCGCTTGGCTCATGTTGTCCTGGTACTTGCCGCAGCCGCACTCGGCGAGACCGCAGCCGACCTCACGGAGTCCTGTTTCGTCGCAGAGGAGACATTCAATCACGGGTTTTCCTTGTGGTTGGCGGGGTCGTGAACGTCCAGTAGCCGCCGGCGTCGTCGCGGGGAGGCGTGTACACGGTGTCCCACCCGTGGCCTCGGTAGACGGTCTCGAAGTTGAGCCAGTACCGGTTGAACGGTACGTCCTTGCAGGCTTCCTTGAGACGCTGGGCGACCTCGTCCCAGGAGAAGGTGGCCTTCTCCCCGTCGTACCGCTCCGCGAGGAGCCGGTTCACGATCCAGAACACCTCGGGCGGGAGGACGTTGACCTTGTTCGCGAGCGCCTGCTCGGGCGAGTAGGGGTGGCTGGACAGTCCCTTCGTCGTCGCCTGCTTCTGCGTGTCGGCCTGGATGGCGCACGCGCCGTCCTCGCCGATGCACGTGCCGACCTTTCGTTCGACGAGGCACGCCGTTCCGGTCGCGGGGCAGAGCGTGTGGGCCGCTACGCGCTCGGGATTGGGTGGGCGCCCCTGCTTGGCTGCGCGGCCGGTCTCGGCGCGTCGCAGCTCGGCGCTGGCGTTCTTCAAGGAGGAGCGCATCAGAGCCTCCACCCGCGTCGCTCCAGGCGACGGTAGTGTCTCTCCAGGCGCTCCTGGTCGATCGCGATGCGCTGCTCGAGTGCATCGGCGCGCGCCTGGGCGAACGGGTTGTCGACGGCACGCAGCTGGTCGAGGACGGCGATGTTGGCGGCATGGTTCGCGGACTGCTGGGCCAAAAACGCGCGCTTCTCGGCTGCCTCCATGCACTCGGCCTGTCGCGTCGCCGCGATCGCGCCTTGCAGGCCGGACAGCATGTTGTTCCATTCGTAGTTGGGCGTGGCCATCAGGTCTTCTCCGGGGTGGGCGTCTCAACGAGGAGGTAGGCGGCGTCGGGCTGATCCGGATCCGCGGAAAAACTGACGAACTCGGCAAATGGCGAGTTCCCGCGCGCGATCCAGATCTCCGCGTCCCGCGGGTGGGTGAGTAGGATCGCGATCAGGTCGGCGACGGTCTTACATTCGGCTTCGGCAAGATCGACCACGTCAGTCCCACCGGTCGAGGTGGTACACCACGGTAGCACCCGACGTCGTCGTGACGCGGAAGCGGTTGGTCCAGCGAGCCGTCGAGGTTCCGGCCGAGAACCGGATGCCACACGCCGAAGCCTCCTCGCCACCCGCGATGGGTGCGTTCCGGATGTAGGCCTCGAGCGTCGCGCGCACCCCGTGGTACTCGCTCTTCATCTGCTCGACGAACATGCCGCCGCCAACGCGGTGGGTCATGTCGCGGCATCCGGCGAGGACGAACAGGACACCCTTCCCGTGGTGGTCAGACGGCGGGCACCCGGGCCACATCCAGGGCGCGAGTGAGACGGCTGTGACCGGGCACCACCCGGACGCGAGGTTCCAGTCGGCCGGCAGGTTGCCCCCGTGGTAGACGTACTGGGAGTGTGTGTTGCGTCGGACCGGGTTTCCCTCGGAGTCCTGCTCGCGGTCCCACTGGAGGACCGCCGGGGCCTCGGGGTGCACCGCGCACGTCGTCGCGCAGTAGTACGCGCGCACGGGCTCCACCTGGTACTCGATGCTGGCTGCGTCGGGGAGCACGGTGCGGCAGAACTTGTCGAACGTGCTCGTGGTCGGCGGCGTCCCCGCGAGGGGGTTCGCAGGCGCGGCAGGGACCGTCTTTGGGGCGAGGTGCGCAAACACGCCGCCCTCCTTCGCGGCCCGGGTCGACGTCGCGCGCGGCGGGCGCGGCGTCCAGATCGTCTCCAGTTCCTCGACGCGGGAGAACCGGCGCTCGAGCGCGCCCGCGGACCGCAGGGCCGCGATGACGACCTCGGCGGCAGCGATGTTGCCGGCGCTCGGGGGCGCGGTTGGGCGCTGGTATTGGAGCGGGTGCATCTTGGACGCGAACTTCCGCGACACGTCCTCGAACGGCAGGCCCGCGGCGAGGTCTTCCAAGAGCGTGCCGATCATCGTCGAGCGGACGTGCGCGAACCCGGGAGGGGCCGTCGCGACCGCGAGCCACGCGAGGTTGTCGCGGATCTTCGCCGATCTCACGTCTGTACGCGCATCGTGCAGCTCCTGCAGCCACCGGGCGACGCCGAGCACCTTCTCGGAGCGGTACAGCGTCTCGGACGAGAGCAGGGTCACCGCCTGGTTCACGACCGCCGGTGAGAAGTCCACGAGCGCCCGACAGAGCATGCCGTGGTCCTCCTTCTTCGCGGCCATCGCCTGGTGCGCCGAGAGGAGCGGGGTCTCGGTGAACCGGGCGGACTTCGGGACGTCGACCGCCATGTGCGGCCAGGTGTTGCCCCTGGTGTCCGTGGTGCGCGCGTGCCCCCAGGTGGCCTCGGTGGAGAGGAACACCCCGGTCACGCGTGCTGCCGACACGACGCGGTGCAGCGCTTTCACCGCGGCTGCGTAGTGTCCCACGTCGCCAGCAAGTGGCATCACCGACTCGGGGGTTCCCCACAGGACGGGATGCGTGCGGCCGCTCGCGTCGAGGGTCACAAGGCCTCCGTAGGTCTCGACGAACCGTCGGCACGTGCGGCAGGCATGGTAGCCCTGCTCGGCAACCGGCAGGCGCGAGAGGAAGAGGTCGTAGAGCGTCCCCCTCACTCCAGCCTGGTCTACGAGGCCATCATTGTCTGCGTCCGTCGTGAACAGGGGGCCGCCGGCATTCCCGGAACTGCCGGCGCTCGCCATGTGCAGGGCGAGGTGGAAGCGCTCGCGCACGGCGAGCAGGAGGTTGTCGTAGTCGAGATCGGGGAGGACCGCGGGGGCGGAGGGCGGGGTCGAGGTCGAGATCGGGAGGGAGGGTTCCATTTAGAGGACTCCAGGTGTCAAGGTAGGTTGGCTGGGTGAACCCGATCGCGATCTTCCTGTTCTGCCGCGTTCACCTCGGCCATCGTCTTTGTCGTGAAGACATCCAGGATCCCGACGAGGACCTGGACAGGATCAACGGATGCCTTCCGGGGCGTCTTGCGGCTCATCGCGGCCCCTTCGCGGGCCAGCGCTGCGCAATGGAGGGGTCCGCGGAGCGCGGATCGCTCGGCTCGGTGACCGTCTGCAGCGCGAGCCGGGTCGACGCGGGCGTCGCGAGCGACACCTGGATGGCGACCTGCACGAACGCCTGGACGGCAGCGGACTCGGCCGCAGCCTCGAGATAGGCGCGCTGGGAGTCGGAGACGCCCTCCACCTCGACGCGCACGGTGGGCAGGGCGATCCCTGCGTCTCCGAGATCCACCTCGAGGTGGTCGAGGGCGAAGAATTCGCCGTCGAGGGAGACGCCGCGGACACGGAAGGGGTAGCGGATGACGAGGGAGGGCATGGGGTCTCGGGTGGTGGGATGAAGGGTAACGGTTTCTTGTCAGGTGTCAAGTCGTCCATCGCCCATGAGCGCGCACAGGAACGGAGTCCGGTTCCTCGCTCACGCGACGTCCGTTCGAAAGATCTCGACGAAGCGGACATGTCCGTTGTCGAGGAAGCGGGCGTCCAGCGCGATGCGCAGGCGGGACATGTCGGTCACGGTCAGCGGTAGGTCCGCGAGGAAGACGGACACGTCCGTGATCCGCTTGACGTCCGTGTACGGGATGTCGGCGCGCGACAGCGTGGCCTGGAGCCGGTCGAGATCGCTGAACAGGAGCAGGAAGAGGTCGTCCGTCCCCGGCATGTTGGCGAAGACCGCGCGGTCCTCGTGCCACGGGATGAGCTTGCCGGCGAGCGTGACGGGTTCGGCGGGTTTACCGGTGGGAGCGGGAGCGTCGAGGTTCACGGTTCGTCCGGGTCTGAGGATGCGATGGACTCGGCCTTCCCACGAATGCGGGCAGCGCGGGCGGTGGCGGCTTCGGGCGTCTTGCTGGACACGATCAGCACGATCGTCTCGGTGTATCCCGGTAGGGTCCGCGTGTGACCGGCCAAGCGCTCGCGGGCCCGCGCCACGACTGGAAGAATGGTCTCGGCGTGGAGCCCGCACCACGTGGGATATGTCCCGTCCCACGGGATGGGGTCGTTCCCGGCGAGGGCCTGGAGGCGATCGACCTGGACCCGGCTGAACAGGGCGCGCGGAGTTTGGCAGTGAAGAACGCAGTAGCCGAGAAAGGCCTCGTCGGTCCAGGTTTCGCTCATGGCGCCCTCTCGAGCGGGACGACGCGGACGTGCCCCTCCGGTGTACGCAACTGGACGACCATCCGTGCCTCCGATCGAAGCGGGAAGCTCGTGAGTTCGCGGTACGGCTGGTTGTTCCCGACGTGACGCTCCCACCAGGTCATCGGCCGCCCACCCGGAGCGAACGTCTCGGCGGGAATAGGGCTGGTCGCGAGGTGCTGGCCGCCGATCACGATGGATTCGACGACCGAGCCGGCCGGCAGGTTGGCGGTCCAGGTGGATCCCTGGAGAGCCGTCTCCACGACCAGCTGGACACGGGCGACGCCCTCGGCCACGCCGCGGGTCAGCGCCGCGTCCACCGCGGTCGCGATCTTCGCGTCGATCTCCGCGGTGACCGCGTTGCGGGTCGTTTGGACGATCGCGTAGGTGGCTGCCCACGTGAGCCACGCGACGCCAGGGACCTGGCACGCGAGGAAAATCAGCACGTCCGCAGGCATCACCGGCACTCCTTCGGGATCCGCGCCAGCGCCGTCGCCGTCGCGGCCAGGTCAAAGTGCACCGTCGCCGGCTTGCGCTGGTAGAGCGGCAGCTCCACCGCCCAGGTGGCACCGTCACGGCTCGCGAGCCGGTCCAACCAGGCTCCCGGGCTCCGCAGGAACATCGCCTTGTAGTCGGTGCTGCGACTGCCCGCGAGCCGCTCCGGGGGCTCGGCGTCGAACCGGTATTGGCCCGCGACGCTGTCGTACCGCCAGTCCGAGTCGAGCATGGAATCGGTCGCGATGAACAGGTCGAGCGTCCCGCGATTGCACCGGGCGATGAGCGTGGCGGGCTTGTCCATCCCGATCGCGTTGGGCAAGCCGTCCGTCGACTCCAGGCGGGCGATCACGTTCTTTTCGTCGGTCATGGGGTCCACGTCCTCCGTCACGCGCCAACGTCCGCCCACCCAGCCCGTGCGCGCCGCGACAAGCAGCGCTCGGAGGGCAACAATGTTGCTGTTCACGGCAGCGTGCTCCGCGCGATCCGCGGGGATCCCGGCGAGAAGCGTCTCCTCCTCGATGATCTTGGCCTCTGCTTCATCAAAGCGCCAGTCCGCGATCAGGCCATTGGCTGCGGCGGCAGCTGCGACTCCTGCGTCGGTCAGGGCCGCGATTTTCTTGTCGAGCGCCCACCCGGTCACGACGCACCAGGTTGCACCGGAAGCGGCGAGCGTGAACGTCGCCGTCTCGGGTGGCACGTCGGGCCCCGTGCCGTGCGGCACGCTTAAGACCACCGTCGCCTGGGTTCCGTCCGGGGAGATCGTCGCGACCGCGGTGGTGCGGCGGGCTGCCTTGGCCAGCGCCGCGTCTACCGCGGTCGCGCCGAGCCCCGCCTTGATCCCCGCGATCTCGGCGGCGATTTCATCGACGGTCTTGGCCGCGCGGTCCTCGGCACACACGAGCGCCGACTGGGCCGCGGGATCGACCAAGATTGTCCCTGCGTACCGCAGGGCGACCGTACTCGCGGCAGTCTCGGGGGAGCAGGACAGGAGGAGCAGGGAGAGCATGAGATTCCTTGGGTTGGGTGGATTTAGTCGTGCTTGCTGAAGGGGCGGTTTGCCTTGTCGCCGTGACGCTCGGCTTCCGCCATTTCGTCGCGCGCACGCCGCTCGACGGCGCCCCGGGTCGCGTCCCGCAGGCTCCACGGATCGGGCAGGTATCCGCCAAGGAGTGCGTGGACCTCCCACGCGTACGCACACCCCGACACGGTGCAACCAGCAAACTCGGTCCGGAAGCTGCGGAAGGAGTGCCCCTGCAGCTTCGCGGGATCGTCCCAGGTGACGGCCGTGCCCATCTCGGCGATCGCGCGGGCGGCCGCGATGCCGTCGTACACGTCGATGTCCTCGGGCTTGAGCGAGGCACCGGTGCGCGCTTCGAAGGTGCGGGACACGCCGCGGATCTGGACGCCGCGGCCCTCCAGCAGCGCACAGGCGTGCGTCGTGGCGAGCGAGGGTTCGTTGGGCGGTTGCATGGTCACATCTCCCAGTGGGTGGTGCGGACATGCCCCTCGACCAAGAACCACGGGGCCTCCTGGCCTACGTAGAGCTTCCCGCGGTGGACCCAGGAGCCCGACTGGCCGACGCGGGCGTAGACCGTGTTCTGCGTGGTGATGCGGCGGTACGACGCGCTCACCCGGACGATTGTGCCGTCCGGGTAGGTGTCCCCGTTGAAGCGCATCGAGACGGGGTCGCCGACCCGCGGCGCGCGCACGACGTCGTAGCGCGGGGAGTGCGAGGGACCCTCGTCGATCGCGAGGTAGACGTCGATGACGCCTCGCTCGTGCCCGAGAGCCCCAAGGCGACTCGCGGCAGCGGCGACGCGCTGGGCCTCGTCCAGCGTCTGGAAGTGGCTGCGGTTGACGAGTCGCTTTGGGTCCTGCGAACGGTCGCTCGCGGGGAAGACTCCGGCTACGGTGTCGAGGTTGTCGGGGGTGTCGAGGAGGAACTGGAGGGGGCGGATCATGGGGCGTCCGAGGGTGGAATGAGGTCCGCGTCCAACGTGGAGAGACTCGCCTTCCAGGAGGCGCAGGAATGCCCGACGAGCCGCCGGGGTGAACTCCGAGAGAGGAGTGGTGCTCATACGCCCGCCACGCGCGCCGCGTCGGCGACGGATTCCAGCTGGTCGCAACACTCCTGGGCGACGACCTGCATGGCTTCCAGGGCTTCCAGGCGGCGCCGGAGGGCTACGTACACCCCGTCCACGACATCAAACGCGGCATCATCGATCGTCGTGTCCTTCTCGGCGAGGAGCGAGGCCTCGTGCGCGGCTTCGGTCTCGGACTGCAGTCGCTTGACCTCGCTGCCGAGCAGCGACAGTGCGGCGAGTGCCGAGTCGCGGGCGTTGCAGGCGATCTCGTAGATTGGCATGAGGGGCCCTGAGTCCCCGGTGGCGCGCGTCACGCGGACACTCGCACGGCCCAGCGGCTGTCGTCGTCGCCCATGCCATCCGTGCCAACGAGGATCGCGTCGTCTCCGTCCGCGTAGATGCTCACCTCGTCGGTGTTCTGCGCCCGGTACACCAGCGTCCACGCATCGATCTCACGGGTCGGGTCGAAGCCGTCGCCCGCATCGTTGATGCGCTGGTAGGTCTCGTCGGCCTCCCCGCCACGGTCGAAGTCGAGGAGCCGCGCGGCCAGTGTCGGTTCGCCCGGGATCTGGATCCAGTCGAGGTGGGAGAAATCCTGGTCGTCGAACGGCTCGAACGTCTCGCGGTCGTCCTCGGCGGTCGCGAACGACTCCGACCGGTCGGACTGGTCGTAGGTCCGGCGGACCACGACCTGGGCCTCGGGATCGTAGGCGTAGGAGACTTCGACGATCTGGCCTCCGTCCGAGGGGCGGACGAGGAACGTGAGGGCGGAGATGTCGACGGAGGAAGTAGACATGGAAAACCTCGGGGTGGGGAAGGTCTGACCCCACCCCTCTATCTCCACCATGTCATCAGGCAAGTTTCATCTGGCCACGAACATGCATGCACAAACGATAAACGACCGTCAAACCAAGAATAAACGAGATTGTCAAGAGATTGTCAAGACATTCTGTTCAGCTTTCCGTTCAGTATTCCGGCTCAGTCTTCGTCCCCCAGGAGCCCGAGCAGGACGCGGCGCCGGTCCTTGAGCCCGATCGCGCGCGAGCGGCGTCCCAGCTCCCCCGTGCGCATTGTGCCCGTACGGGTCCAGTGGCCGAGGGTGTGGAGGAGGGTCTCGAGGTCCTGCTGCTCGGCCTCGTAGGCGTGGTTCTGGGCCGTCCGCCGCTCGGCACGGAACCGCTCGTGTGCCGCGTCCCGCTCGCGCCGCGCGCGGTCCTCCCAGGCATCCCGGACGCGCGGATCGGCGCGGACGAGGCCCGGCTCCTGCGGGTGGACGGAGGGAGGAGGCGGGCTCCAGCTGGGGCTCCACCCGGCCCGCCCGGCGTGTCCGGATCCCGCGCGAGATCCCTGGCCGCCGAACCCCTGCCCTCCAAGCGTGGCTTCCATGGCCCGCACCTGGTCGTACCGCGCTCGCCTCCCAGCGTCACCCAGGAACTCCCAGGCCTCGGCAGCCGCCCGGAACGCGGCCCCGTCACTCCCAGGATTCCGGTCGGGATGCAGGGCGAACGCGGCCGCGCGCCAGCTGCTCTTCACCTCGTCGGGCGAGGCCGAGGGCGAGACGCCGAGCTGGCTGTAGTAGTCGGGGAGGTTGAACGCGGACACGGGCGATCCCTAACCGGCACGCGTCAGTTCGGGAGCGCGGGGTCCGGCTCGGGGATCATCGCGACCAGCTTGTCGATCCCCTCCGCGACCATCGGCATCGCGCACAAATCCGGGAGCATCGGCGGGAACGTCCTGGCCGCGTGCACCATCGTCTCGAACGTCAGGAAACGGGTGCGGATCTCGATTGGGGTCTGTGGCGTTGGGCTCTCCGGGATCCGCAAGGCGACCTCGGCCATTCCCTCGACGAGGGTGTTGGGTACAGCGCGACGGCGACGACTGGGCGGCGGTGCGAGCGGGTGGAGGACGATCCACCAGCTCCCACTCTCGTCGTTCCCGTCTGCGTGCTCGTGGACGAGGCGCGGTTCGACGGTGGCCGGGAGGGACGGCGGGGTGACATGGGGATGGCGGGTCACGACGCGTTGGACGAGGAATCCGATCGAGTCGCGGAGCCCGTCGAGCAACGCGCGTCCCGCGTCGCGGACGGAAGAAGGGACGTCGTCGGCGTCGAGGTCCAGGCGCAGCGCTTCGAGGTTGTCGTCGTAGGGGGACGGGAGGGAGGGGAGGTCAGGGCGGGACTCGGATTTCTTGCGGATCATGGGGTACTCGGGGTGGGGAGCTTCGATCCGGGTCGACGCCCCGGCTGGCCAGGAGGTTTCGCTGCGTCGACGGCAGCGCGTCGAATGTTGGCCATGTGTAACCACGCGCGCCAGAAGCGCCGTTCGTGCTCGGCGCACGTCGTTGGCGCGCAGGTGTGCGTGAACGGGGAGCCGTGTTTGTCGTTCGTGGGTGGATTCTTTCGGCGTCATTCATGGACATGCCGTCCGGGTAGCGAACCGTCACCGCTCCGTCCTCGACGGTCACGGCCGGGATCATCCGGGTACCGCGAAGAACGAGACGGTCGTCGCCCCGTTCCGAACGAGGACGGGCGGATCGCCGATCTCGACCTGGCGCCCGCCCTGCTCGTGGACGTGGCCAGTCAAGACGTGGGTCACCCGGTGGGGCCGGTACGCGAGCTGGGTCGCGAGCACGGAGTTGCCGATGTGGTCGTAGCCGGTCTCGTCGAGCGCCCCGGCCGGCGGACAGTGGGCGACGAGGAGGGTCGGGTCGAGATCAAACGCGGCCTCCGTCGCCGGGCGCAGGTCGTGCTCCTCGCCCGCCCACTCCCCGGCGATGTACGGGATCTGGCGAAGGCCAACCCACCGCTGTCCGAGCAGCTCCACGAGTCGCGGCGTCCCGTCCGGGTGCACCAGGGAGTGCGCGGGGTAGCCACGCGCCGCGAGCAGCTCCGCGAGGTTGACGTAGTCGTGGTTGCCAGGCGTGGACAGGAGCGGGGCGCCGCCCAGGAACCGGACGAGGGGCTCGGCGAAGTCCTCGAACCAGCGTGCTTGGAAGTGTTGCTCGGCCGCCACGTTGCCGCGCGTGGTGTTCGGGAAGAAGTCGCCGCTGTCGACCCAGACATCCGGGAGGCCGTGTCCCGTCTTCGCTGGGTTCCCCTGGCTCACCCGCGCGCGGATGTGGAGCGCGTGCCCGATGGACATCGGGCGACCGTGCAGGTCGGAGAAGTGGCCGATGATCACGGTTTCACCGCGAGCCGATCCGTGTCGGCGGCGATCATCCCGGCGCGCGCGGTCGAGGCGACCGTCGTGGTGTCATCCAGGCCATAGCGGATGCCGCGCCACCAGCGCCACTGGCCGCGAACCTCGGTCGCTGCGACCGTGTACCTCTCGGCGACCGTGGGTGCCGGGCGGTTCCACGCGTCTGTCCCCGGGTCGAACCACCATCCCGGACTGGGCGGGTCACCGAACCCACACTCGTTGGCGAGCGTCGAACGCGCGTCGTCGTCGACGCCTCCGCGTACTTCGTCTACCGTGATCGCAGAGCCGGTCACGACGAGGACGAGCGGCGGGTGGCCGGCAACCTCCCACCGAGCGATCCAGGTCGCGACGTGGTCCAGCGTGATGGTGCTACGCCCGGACAGATAACCACTGTAGTTCTGGCGGTTCTCGCCGACAATCCGGGCGATCTCCACCTTCGTCGCGGGCACGACGAGCCCGACGGCGATCCGGTGGAACTGGAGCGCCGCAGTGCGCCCCATCGCCCGCTCGATCGAGCTGCGCTCTCCGCGTTTCATGCGCGGCCCTCGGGCACCGAGAGCGCGTGCACCGCGATCCACGCAGCCTCGCACGCATCTGCGATGCCCGCCACCTGGTGGTCCGGGATCTCGGTGGGCGCGGCTTCGCCCGGCTTCGCCCGACGACGCCCCCGCGCGGTCGCGACCAGGGGCGCGTACAGGTCGGGCCAGGACCGCTGGATCCCCTGGCAGGCGATCCGCTTCCACTCGTCTCGCACCCAGTCAGCCGGGTCCACCGTCTTCACGGGGACAGCGCAGGTGGCGCACGTGCCCGTGGATCGCTTGAGATCCACGAAGCTCGCGAAGGACTGTGCGTGTCCGCAGTCCGTGAATGTCCGGGTGAACCCACCCCCGGGTCGGCCCGTCACGGTTGAACGCTGGGCAGCCATCGCGAGCGCGGTCGGGGCCGTGCGCCGACTGGGTGCCGTGACGTACAGGCCACGCTTCCCGCACGTCGCGATCATCGTAGCGCGCCACGCGGAGACGGTCACACGGTGCGTCGGGAGACCCACCTGGCCGGCGACGAGCCCCGAGAGCCACCCCTCGGCGTAGCCAATGCGCGCCTCCGAACCGTGGTGCACGTCGGAGCGAGAGAAGTCGGGCGGCTCCTCGAACCAGAGCGGAGTCCCGGAGCTACGCAAGACACGCGAGAACGTCTCGCGCTGTTGCCCGGGATCCAGGAGGTCAAAGTGTTCCAGGTAGGTGGTTGCCGGCTTCTCCTGGACCGGGATGGTCCCGACCATGTCGAGCAACCTGGGCACCACGCGTTCCCGCACCGACCGCTCGACGTCGCCCGAGAACATCGTGACACCGTCGAGCGCGGCGAGGGCCATCCCGGTTCCGAGCGGGTCCCCAGGCGGATCGGCCCAGTACGCACACGCGATCCCGGTGTACTTGTTCCCGGGATCGACGGCGAGGGCGACGCGCACGGGAGGCTATGCCTCGCCCACGGTCACGCCGGTGCCAGCCGCGGCGCGCTGGAGCGCGAGATCCGCCTCGAGGGCCAGGTCCGCGCTCGCGTCCTCGAACGTCTTCCACCGGGTCGTGCCGAGCGCTGTGATCGCGTCCTCGGGTCCGCTGGCGATCCGCCAGCCGCCTGGAGTCAAGGCGAGGACGTGGGTACGCGCGTGAATGGTGACGATGGAGTCGAAAAACACGGGGAGACCTCCGCTGGAGCGGAAACGATAAGCACCAAGCGGACGCGCCTGGGATGGGCGCGGGATCAGAGTCCGAGCACGCGCCGGATCGCCAAGCCGAGATTGGCCCACGGCGAGAGCACTTCGGGGACCTGGGCGACGCGGAGCGCCTCGGACTGGGTCAGCTCCGCCTGGAGCCGGTCCGCGGCCTCCATCGCGGTGCGCAACCTGTCGCGAGCGGTGTCGAGGTCGGACGCGGTGACCGAGAGGTCGGCGCGGAGCGCTGCGATGTCCGAGTGGGCAGCCTCGAGATCGGCGCGCGCTGCGACGAGATCAGCTTGCGTGCTGGCAAGGAGCCCACGCGTTGCCGCGAGATCATCCTGTGTGCCGGCGAGGAGGTCACGGTTCGCCGCGAGCGCGGCCTCGGCTGCCCCGCGCGCCGTGTCCTGCTTGGACAGGGCCATCTCCTGCTTAGACAGGGCCGCCTCGGCCGCGTCGCGAGACGCCCGCATCTTGCCGATCTCGACCACCAGCGAGTCGTACGCGGCGCGGTTCACCTCGGGAGCGGGGTTTGCCAGGATCGCGGTCGGCCGCTTCGCGGCGCGCTCGCGGATCCGCTTCAGCTCGCCGTCGGAGAGGAGGAGCGTCTCGTAGATGGGCATGGCCCCGGGCGCCTGGCCGTCGTCCACGCGGACCTGCAGGCGCCAGGAGGTGAGCCCGTCCGGAATCTCCGGGGCGAGGATGTGCAGGCTTCCAAGGGTGGACATTGAGGTGACTCCGTGTGCCGAACCTCCTACGGTGGAACATGTCACCTGTCAAGTCATGGAACCGAGAAACCGCTTGACCTTGTCAGGTGACGAGTTACGAGGCGCGTCCCACTCCTGGCATGCGCTGACTCCCGCAAAGTAGGTCCAGTATGAACGCCATCACCTTTACCTGTCCTCTCCCCGCGATGGACATCGCGATGCTCGTCGCGCGCGTTGTTCCAGGTCACCGCGAGCACGCCCTGCTCGCCGTTGTCCGGCCCGTGACCGGCTCCTGGATCCTCTCCCCGTCCGGCACGCAGACGCTCGCCGAGCACGGGGGTGGAAAATTCACGTTCACCGACGCCGCGGGGGACGCGGCGCGTGACGTGCGGGTCCGCCGCGTCCTGCAGGGCCTGGGCGCGGTGATCGCGGTCGCACCCCCGGCACCCTCCGTACCCCCCGTACTTCCGGGCCCCCCGGTTGGAACCGTGCCTGTTCATGGCATGCCCGAGGCCATCGAGACCGCGCCCCCGCTTCCTGCTGATCCCATCCAGCCGGGCGCGCCATCTCCCGCGCGTCCCGCAGCCTTCCCTGCGCAGCGCGTCCGGAGGTTCAACCGGTGATCGTCTCTCCCTCGACCTTCGTCCAGTTTCTCCCGGTCCTCGGGGTGGGCCTGGTGCTGAAGCGGCCGCCGGGAAGTGCGTCGTGAGTCGCCTCTCTGACCTGGAGATCGCCGAGATCCAGGCGCGTCTCGCCGCGTGCTCGCCAGGCGCGTGGATCGCGTGCATCTACCCGGACATGCCGACGACGGGCGGCTCCTTCGCGGTCATCGCCGGGTTGCCGCAGGTCTACCGCGACAAGTCCCCCGGACTTCTGCCTGCAGACGCGCGCTTCATCGCGAACGCCCCCGACGACGTCGCTGCCCTTCTCGCGGAGCTGGCGCAGACGACGCACGAGCGCGTCACGTTGTATGCGTACGGGAAGGCCCTGGAGGCCGACGTCGCGCGTCTCGAGGACGCGGCGCGCACGATCGCGTCCGGAGGCCCAACCGGAGTGCGTGGTGATCCGTGCTGAACGTCCCTGACGCTCCACCCCCAACCACGTACTCCGACCGCCAGGGCGGTTGGGAAGGCCCGACACCAGGTCTGCAAATCTACGTTTTTGCAGACGGATCGATCCTCGGGTACGTCCACGGGTGTCCAAGGTGCCGCACGTGGACCCGGTGCGTGCGCGTCGATCCGCGCCGGTATCCGTACCATCGTTCCTGTTCCTGGTCGTGGGCAGACTTGCCTGTCCGACTCGCGCACCTTGGACCCGACGGCGCAGGTGCTCTCGTGGCCGGTGGGGCGAATCGAATTCTTGCCATCCTGGACGACGTCGACGAAGGTGCCGCTATCGCCCGGATCGCCGCCCTGGTGGGTGAATGAGCCCGTACTCCGACGCCCCGCGCTTCACCTCCCATCCGCGTTCTCTGGCGTGCGTCGGGGGTCCTGTCCTCTTCCAGCGAGATCCTCCATGAGAACCATCCTCCTCGGCGACGTGCACGGTTGCCTCGACGAGCTGCGCGACCTCCTCTCTCTCCTGGCGCTCACCCGGGACGACGTCCTCGTCTCCCTCGGGGATCTCGTCGACAAGGGGCCCTACAGCGCGGAGGTAGTCCAACACCTCCGGGACCTCCGGTACACCGGGCACAACGTGGTCCTGGTCGAGGGCAACCACGAGGAGAAGCACCGCCGGGTGCGGCGCGCACTCCTGCACGATCCGAAGAACGTCGCCAGCTTCCGGAACGCCCAGGAGCTGTTGCGCGTCAATTCCCACCTCTCCCCCGACGACGTCGCGTTCCTCGAGACGGCCGTCCTGTTCCACACGATCCCCGAGCACCGCGCCGTTGTCGTGCACGGCGGGATCCTGCCCGACATGAATCCCCGGTCACCCGGGACACCCGGGGGCCGCGTCCCGCCTGGGACCCTTAGTCTCCAGGCGATGCCCCGTCCCGAGCGAGACACGTGGATGCGCGCACTCCGCGTGCGTCACGTCACGGGTGCTGACCAGGTGAAGGTGACGATCGAGTTTGACGTGGACCCCGAGGCCGAGGGGGCCGCTGCGGGAAAGCTGCGCTGTGCTGGCGAGGACTGGTTTGCGGAGCCCGGGGACGCGATCTCCGAGTACGCGGTGGGCCCCCTGCTCGCGGCGCGGCGCGGTACGCCCAGCCGGGGAGCGGTGTTCGTGAAGCGGACGGTTCGCGCCAAGGGATCGATGGTGGCGCTCGGCGAGGAGACCGAGGCGGACCCGTTCTGGGCGGAAGTCTACGATGGCCGGTTCGGGCACGCCTTCTACGGTCACACGCCCTACACCGACCGGGCGACGCCGATGAAGTGGGAGCACGCGACCGGGATCGATCTCGGGTGTGTACACGGAGGACGCCTGTGCGCGGCCGTGCTCGAAGTCGGAAAGGAGCCCGTTTACGTCTCGGTCCCGGCGCGGCAGAAGTACGCCACCTCGTTCTACGATGAATAAGCCCGCCTCGGTCCCAATCATGATCACCGCGGCGATGGAGCGGCGCCTCCTGGAGCTGGGCGTCTCCGCGGAGACGATCCGGAAGTTGAAGCCGGACGAGGCGTGGACCCTGCTCACCCGGGTCGATCCTGTCCACCCGTTGGGGCGACCCCGCGCCGCGCGCAAGAAAGGGACCGCCGCGCTCCAGGGTCCGCCCTGTCGCGACGCCGTACTCGGCGTTGCTCAGAAATCTGAACAAGAAAAGTGATGGAGCGGGCGTGTCTCGGTCCTCCTAACATGCTGTGTCGTCCACTCCACCCCAATCCGCGCGAAAACTGATCGCCATTTCTGCTGTCCCGTCTGTCCGGTTCGGACCTTGCTCGGCGTCCTCCCTTCGACACTCAAGTCCACCCCAAGGAAACACCCATGTCCATCGTCCTTCTCGCTCCCAACGCCAAGCTCGCGCAACAGGTCCCCGCGATCCTCACCATCGAGGCCGAGTACGGCTCGATCGTGTGGGAAGGGAGTCGCTACACCGCGGCCCACCACCAGCCCGCGGGCTCCATCTACGCAGGTCGGCACCTCGCTGGGCTCGCGTTGACCGGGCGCCCGAGCCCGTGCAACGATCCTGCCATCCCGGTGGTCGAGTCCGGGATCATCGGCGTCAGCCACCTCGACCTCGACACGTTCGGCGGGGTGATGCGCGCCCACCCGGTGCGCGGGAACGAGTGGGGGAATGGCGTCGGAACCCACTTTGGACCCGACGCCCAGGCGTTCTGGGACCTGGCCGAGCGCATCGACGTCAACGGGGCGCACCGCCTCCCCGAGCTGTGCCAGGACCCGACGCTGGTCAACCGGCTCAACGGGTTCTGGGCCTGGTCGCGCGACCGGCCCCGCGCGCCGTGGGACCGCGTCTCCGACGTGACGAGCGAAGTGGACCAGGCGGCGCTCGTCTTGCTCGAGCTGTTCGTCGACGACCCGGCGCGGATCGAGGCGGGTCAAGCGTTTGTCGCCGGCGAGGCCGCGTTGAACGAGCGGACCTTCGAGTACGTGACGGGCATAGTAGGTGGACCGCACGCCGTCGTCCGCCACACCGAGGACCGGGCGTTCGTGAACCACCTCTACCGTACGCCGGGAGGCGACCTGCACGAGGCGATCGTCGGCTGGGACCGCGTGGCGGGCATCGTCACGATCTCGATCGCGAACCCCGAGGAGTGGCCGCATGTCAGCTGTCGGGCGATCGTCCAGCAGCTCTGGGGTCCAGAGGCGGGCGGCCACCCCGGCATCGCGGGTGGGCCGCGGGGCCTGTACCTTGGCGAGGCCGAGGTGGAGCGGGCGGTCCAGGCACTGCTCGCTGCGCTGGGCAAGCCCGCTTGACACTTGACAGGTGACAAGATACGGAGAGGCCTGGAGTTACTGCCATGCTGTTGTCCCTCTCGACCCCCCCCAGGTGACTCCGTGAGTCTGCACATCGACATCGGAACCGCGCAAGCGCTCGGCGGCCGGAAGAACCAGGAGGACCGGTTCGGCGTGCGCGAGGTCCACGACAGCCGCCTCCTGCGCCTCGTCGCGGTCGTCGCGGACGGCATGGGCGGACACGCGGCTGGTGAGGTCGCGGCGCAGATCGGCGTGGACGCGGTGATGGGCGGCGAGCCCGGGGCTCGGCCAAGAACACTCCTGGAGCGGTTCTACGCGGCCCAGGACGCGGTGACCGCGGCAGGGCGTATCCCCGGGCAGCGCGGGCTCGGCGCGACGCTCACCGCGCTGACCGCGCGCAGCGATGACACGGTGTCCTGGTGCCACCTCGGCGACAGCCGGTTGACGCTCTACCGGGGCGGGGAGTCGCAGTGGCTGACACGTGACCACAGCATCCCGGGAGCCCTGTACGCAAGAGGCAGCCTCTCCGAGATGGAGTTCGACCGGGGGGATGGGGCACCGGGGTTGATCCAGTTTCTCGGCATGGCGGTGGATCGGAACACGGCCCTTCCCGTCGAGACCGGGTCACTCCGCGTCGAGGCAGGTGACGCCCTCCTGCTCGCGACAGACGGCGTGCACGGACCCCTGCGACGGTGGGTGCTGCAGACGATCATCGACCAGGACCGGGCGGCGGGTGCCCAGGCGCTCGCCGAGACGATCGTCGCGCGCGCGGTTGCGTCGGGCGGGAAGGACGCGGACAACGCGACCTGCATCGTCCTTCTCTTCCGCAAGGGGGAGTCCGTATGACCGATCTCGCCCACGATTTGCAGAACGCGGTGGCCGCCATGCGTGCGCACGACGCGATGATCGCGATGATCGCGGACGTACGCGCGGTCCTCCCTCGGTTCATCGTTCCGCCGACGACCCGAGTGTTGTACGGAGCGGACGAGGATGGCGAGCCGTTCCTGACGATCGCGTTGCCGGATCGACGCGTCAGCCTCTACGTGGACGGGAGCCGTATCGGCTGGCACACAATCGTCCGCGGTGAACTGGATGCGTCGGGGGTGCCCATGGAGGGAGATCCTGTCCACTTCGGCGCGTACTCCACCGGGGCGCTGCCCGACATCTTGTCCCTCCTCTTTGACGAGGAGCCTCCGTGCATCGTGTCCACGCAGGCCATGGGAGCACACGGAGACCGTTTTTCCAGCGAGACAAAGTCATGAGGGACGAAGCCTTGACCGATCCTGTCGAGCCCAACGAAGCGGATTGTCGACCTGGAGCGAAACCTCGGCCGCGTGGAGGCCGAGCGCCAGGGACTGGCGGACCAGCTGGCCCGTCTCGCGGAGGAACGGTGACCGACCGCGCGCGAGGTTGGCTCCAGGCCGACCTCTCCCGTGTTGGTCTCGATCTCGCCGAGGTCGGGTGGTGCCTACGCCACCTGTTTGACCTCCCTCTCGCCGACACGGTGCACCGGGCCACGGTGTACCAGGCGTCCATCGTCTCCAGGGGCCCCTCGTGAACAAGCGCATTGCCCTGAAGGTCATCCGGTCTGCAAACCCCCACCGCCGCGCCGCAGCCTACGCGGTGCTCGCCGCCGGGCGCCGCGTCGCGCGGTACGCGCGGCGCGACGACTCCCCGCGGTGCGCGGATTGCCCGATCGGCGGGCGCGACGAGAACCGGGAGACGTGTGTGCGGACGCGGACCTGCGACCGGGAGGCCGCGGCCGAGACCCTCGCGATGGACGTCGCGTACGGGCGGTACCCGTGGGGCCCGTGGCGGTGCGCGGTGCAGGTCGCGAGCGGGGAGGGCGCGGGTACCCCTGGTACGCACCGGGTCATCGCTTCTCTCCAGGTGAATGGGATTGAACTGCTCCCGGAGAACGCGTGAGCGCACGTCACCTGGCGACGGAGTACGGCGAGCGGATGGCCCAGGCGCTCGCGGTGTCAACCGACGCGGTGCGCGCGGTATACGAGGGGGAGCGATGGCCCCGGTGAAACGGCGCGTCAAGAAAGGCGGCGAAGCGCTGGCCCCGGAGAACACTCTGATCGCGACCCCAGCTTCCATCGCGACCGCGACGGCAGACGCCGCGCCCCAGCCGCCGCCAAGAGGCGAGTGCCGTGGCCTCGGCCACACGCATGTAGCCGGAAGCGGCTGTGCCGATCCGTCCATCTGCTCAGCGAGCTGGAAGTGTGCGCTCAACACCTGGCCGTGACTGGCTTGCATCTTGTCATGTGACAAGTTACCGGACCACCAGAGGTGAACGACATGCCCCACGACCCCGAAGAACCGACCGAGACGACGCCCTGCAGCGGTTGGTGGGCCGGCACGCGCCTCGCTGCGCACGGGATGCTCTGGATGGTGGCGGACGGGAAGCCAGCCATCGACGGGGGCGCTTCGTGAGCAACGCGGACGACGCCGTTGGAAAGCGCATCCTCGAGGCCATGGCAAGGGCGCGGGAGTTCGAGCGGTTGAAGACCGAGCAGGAGGCGCGCGCCGAGTGCGCCTGCGCCGGCGCGTGGAAGGACGGGATCTTCGTCCACGCGCGGGACTGCGCGCGACGTGCGTGGCTCCCCCAGTACTACGGGGAGCGCATGTTCGAGGTCCCGAGTCCACCCGTGGGCCGCAAGGAGAAGCGCGTCGCCGCGTTCAACGCGGAGTACGCCAAGAGACACCCGGAGAACGTCCATGAGTAACCTGTACGAATCCACCGATCATCCCGTTGCGTCGAGCGGCCTGGACGTCCAACAACTGGCGCGCAAGCTCTATGCGACCGCCGTCGCAAACACGCGCTCGCAGGAGGAGGCTGACGACGACGTGCTCCTGGGGATACGCCTCGGCCGGAGAAGCCAATGAGTCGCCTCGAGACCCGTTCTGGAAAGCCTGCCCGGAAGCCCGTGGCTGATCCTGTCGCCGATGCGCGCGCGGCCGAGAGCCTGCGCCTGGCTTCCGCGCGCGCCCTGGAAGTCCTCTCTGGAGTACAGGTTGGCTCGACCTACCTGGTCCGTGGATCGGGAGAGATCCTCGTGAAGCTCTCGGACGAGGTGTCGTGCACGGCCCGACTCTATGCCCGGGACGCGGTGAGCATCGCGCGTGCGCTCGGGACCTGGCCTACGCGGTTCGACTACGCGACGCGATCTGTCGCGATCGAGCACGTCCTGCGGAGTCCCGACGACCTGGACCTCGGCGTGTTCCAGGGTGGGGCTTCGCGAGCGCTCGCGATCTTCGACCGAGACAGCTTGCGCGCGTACCTCGCGTGGACGCACTTCCGCGCCCACGATCCGGACGACCTCGTCCGTGTACTCGCGACACCGGCACCCCTGGTTGGAGGATAAACATGGATCCCCTGCTTGAGAACATCGGTGGCGTCGTCTCCATCCTCGCCGATCTCGTCCAGGTCGCGGCCGTCTGTGTCGCTGGCGCGTGGACCTGGAAGCGGTTCATTCGGACCCGCGAGGACCACCCGCACCTCGACGTGACGGCGGGGCTCGAGATCATTGGCGAGCACGTGGCGCCAAGCGGACCCGCGACCCTCGCGGTCGTCACCGCGACCGTGCACAACGCGGGGAAGGTCCGACACACGATCTCCGCGATGCACTTTGACCTGCGCGTGGTGGAAGAGGACGACGTGCTCGTCCCGTCCGAGGCAGCGCTCGGCCAGGCGGCGTTCCCACGCAAGCTCTACGACGAGCAGCGGTTCTTTCCGAAGTCCTGGGTCTGGTCATTCGTGGATCCCGGGGCGACGAACGTCTACCGGTACTCGGTCATCCTCCCGGCGAACGCGCGATTCGCGCTCGTCAGCGTGAAGTTGCCGCTCGCCGGGGACGACGAGTTCTTCGCTTCCTGGAAGATCGTCGATCTTCCGCAACGCGAGGCGTCCTCCGTCATGAGCCTCTCCCGCGAGGAGATCGTCATCCCGGCTGATCCCTACGAGACGCCCGGCACACCGGTTCGGTGGGCGCCCACCCAGGGGCCCGCTGGAATGACTGGAATGGCCCGGGTGCGACGCATAAAGACTTGACATGTGACGAGTTTCGGATAGCAGGAACCCATGACCTCCTTCCCGAGCATAGACCGGCTCCTCCAGGCGCTCGCGGCGTGCAACGCCCCGACCTCGATGGTCGAGGCCGCGCGCCACGGGGCCTACCACGACTTCGTGTCGGACTCGGCGACGCCGATCCTGGACCTTGCGCGCGCCGCCCAGGCTGCTGGCCTGCATGGGCTCGCGCACCGCGCCCGAAACGGGGAGTTTGATGCGCCGATGGACGAGGCGGAAGCGTGGGCCCAGGCGCAGAGGGGCGAGATGGCCGAGATCGTCGCGTCCATGCGGAATCCGCGTGGGGAGGGATCCCTGTGAGCACGCTCCCGGCTGCGCTCTTTCGACCGGGTGACCGCGTCATGGGCGAGGACGAGGGGACCCGGATCTTCGGGACGGTCTCCGGGCACCACGTGGGCGATCGTGCAACGCGACACGCGTCCAACGGGGACGTCCTGGTGTACTGGGCTGGCGAGGACTACGCCGCGTCCAGCCTCGGTCACCTTGCCCCGGCCGAGCTACTCCAGCTCTGGCCTGCGGCCACGCACGCGGCGCGCATCGCTGAATCTCTTCGCACTACCGAATCCGGATCCACGACATGAGTCCCCTCGACACCTCCGACGTCGCTCGCTTCGCCACCCTCGTCGTCACCACGTGTGCCTGCGCCTGCGGCGCCACTGTGACGATCTCCGAGGCGCGCGACCCGGAGCAGCGCGACCTGTGGCGTCGCTCGGCTGGGAAGCGGCTCCCGGAGCTGCGCGGGTGGACACTTGGACAGGTCGTGGAGCCCGATCTGAAGCGCCCCGGGAAGACACGCTACCGGCAGCAGGTCCTGTGTCCCGCGTGCACGGCGAAGCTCCGGGCAGAGCAGAGGGCACTCGGTCGCTGGGAGAAGCGCTATGCGACCTTCCTCGGCACCCTCGTCAAGCGGATGAAAGCTGACGTGAAGGGGGTGCGTCGTGCCGAGGTCGAGGCGTGGTTCCAGGTGAACCCGCCGCCGCCGAGTCGCAAAAAGTACGGGGTGGAGAACGCGCACAACGAGGCCATCCAGGAGGCGCTATCGACCTACCTGGCAGAGATCGCCTTTCCCGCCGAGGGTACGTGATGGACGCGGACGTCCTCTCGACGGTCGCGACGATCGCTGGGTTCACCGGTGTTGGAATCGGCACCATCGCGCTGTTTGCGTCCATGTTCCCGTCCGGAGGTACCCCGGGGGTGGACTGGGTACACCCTGCTCGCACGACGCGGAAAAACAGGGTGTACCGAAATGGAGACGCGATCGGCGCAGGCTCGGACACGAACACGGACCCCGCGGACCACGCGGATGCTGGGGGCGTGGATGGCTGATCCCGTTGATCCGATTCCTCGCCAGGACCTCGCGCTCTTGGTGTCCAACGCGGCCAGGATGGCCGCGTGCGACCACGGTGTCGTGTTCGACGCGGCCGCGTGCAACGCGGTGGTCGAAGCCAACGGGGGCGAGGTGGACACGGCCGAGGTGCGCCGGCGCTGGCCGCGCTTGTCCGGGACCTGCCCGAAAGGGTGCGGGTTCACCGGCATCGCGTACGCGAGCTTCGAACATATGATCTGGGGGGACTGGTAGTCCATGAAGACCGATAAATGCCACTGGTGCAACCACTCCTACGCTCTCGACAGTCAATCACTGCTCGGGTACTGTTCCCGCAAGTGCTTCCAGGAAGATCCGAACTCGGTTGCCGTCCAAGAGCAGCTGACGGCGCAGTTCATGGAAAATCTCCGCAAAGAACACGTCGCCAACGTCGTGGGGGGCTTGGTTGCCGTCTTCATGGTCATCGCGTTCTTCATGGCTCTTCGTTGACAAGGTCAGACGTTGCCATCGAGGCGCTCCGCACGATCCTCCAGGAGTCTGACCCGGCCAGGCTCGGTGCCCGCTCCTCGTGACATACCGGCACGATGAACAGGGCCCCCGCTGCGGTACGCGCACGGTGCGCGTGCCGTGTACCCGGCACGCCGGACACTCCGGGGCCTGCTCGGACACCCCTCGGGACATTGGGTGGCCGGGCCACGCGGTGCTGGACGCCCTTGTCGAGGAGGTCGTCGCGTTGCGCGCAGCGGCCAGCAGCCTCCAGGAGGTCCGCGCGGATCTCCAGGAGATCGTCACCGACCAGGAGCGCCGGGCGGTGTCCCAGGAAGCCGAGCTGCGCAAGTGGCGTCAGCCCGACGCGGACGGGGCGCGTCTTGCCGCGGTGCGTGCGCAGTACGAGCGGAGCGACAGCCGGGACACAGCTTCGAAGGTCGTGTACATCACTGCGCTGGAGCACGCACTGGGCCACGCTCCCGCATGGCGTGCCATCGCCGACGAGATGCCACCCAGGAACGGCACGATCCTGCTCGGCAACCAGCACGGTGTCCTTGGACGGTTCTCGGGGGTGACGGTTCACCCGGAACAAGGTGTGACGTGGTTCATCGACGACAGCCTGTATGACGGGGACGATGACCCGACGCACTGGATCGCGATCCCCGCGGTGCCGGCGTGATGGGCGTCGCGATCCTGGAGGGCCTCGTCACCGGGGCCGTGCTCGTGGGCTGGATGCGCATGATGCTTCGCCTGGAGCGCAAGCTCGGCGCCATCAACGAGCTGCGTCGGGTGACCACACTCGGCCTCGCGTTCCGCGACACGCTTCCCCCTGGCTCCCCGGAGCGACACGCGGTTCACGAGGCGTTCATGGCGCTCGACGTCGAGGACGCGACCGGATCGTGGGAGCCCGCGGCGCCGCTTGGCCCCCTCCCGTTCCAGGAGAACACGTGAGCGTGGTCAACGGCGTCATCTACGCGATCGGCGACGCGACGCTCGTGTCGGGCGCCGGACCCTGCGTCATCGCGCACGTCGTGAACGACGTGGGCGCCTGGGGCCGGGGCTTCACGGCTCCGCTCGAGGCCCGGTACCCAGGTCAAGCCGCGATGTACAGGCGGTGGGCCCGGAACCAGGAGTTCGACGCGCGTGGCGTCGTCATCCCGTTCGGTCTCGGCCGGATCCTCGTCACGAAGACACCGTCGCCCGACGTCTACGTGGCGCACCTGTGCGCGCAGTCGGGGCTCCCGGGCGCCCACAACCCGCACCCGCTCGACTACGAGGCCCTGGACGAGGCGCTGGGTGCCTTGGCGACCCGGTTGACGCAGAACGCGCACCTGCATCGTCGCGACGCGGCGCGTGTCCAGGTGCCGCGCATCGGTGCGGGTCTCGCGCGCGGGAACTGGGCGAAGATCGCACCCCTCGTCGAGCGTACCCTCTGCGCCGTGACGTCGGTCACCGTGCTGGATCCGCCGAAGCCGGCGGCCCCTCGGAAGGGCGCGTGAGCGCCCTCCTGCCGAGTGGCGTGTACAACGCCGGGCCCTACCGCAACGGGATCCAGTGCACCGCGTGCAACGATGGATTCCATTGCAAGCCAAGCTTGTATTCTTACGCGAAGCCTGGCGAGACGGTGTTAGACCCGCTCACTTGTCGGAGCTGCGGGAACAGGCGATGGCATCTCAACGTGCCCGGTCGCCGGCTGAACGTGTTCACCTGGTGGCACCCGTTGACGTGGTTCGCCAAGCGTTCCTGGCAGTGGGTTGATGCGACCCCACCTCCGCCCCCACCGCCCCCTCCCTCGGAGCCAACTCCCGATCCCGACCCGGATCCGGCCACGTCTCTCCCGGTGAACGCACCGGAGTGGCTCAAGGTGTAGTTGCCGGCTTGTGAACAATCCCGCGCACGCAGAACGTGCCGATCGTCACAGGTTCGTTGTCCATTACGCGCGAGTCGGGCAGGAGGAGGGCCCCCGCGAGCCGCCGCGGCGGGTAGTCGACCGCGCGCGCTCGGAATGACCCGAAGACATGCACCGGGATCGAGACGTCCCCCGCGAGGAGGTGAATCGCGTGTACCCGGTGTCGTCCTTCGTGCTGGCGCACGCGGTAGACAGGCGGGGAGCGCAGCGCCCCCTCCTTCCAGTCTTCCAGCACGAGGAAGGGCGGACCGAACGCGGCCCCCGCGCGTAGCGCGTCCGCGAGGTCCGCGGCGCGTCCTTTCGCGGTGCCGATGTCGTCCATCCGGAGCGCCGGGTTCAACCGCAGGAACTCGGACGGCGTCATCCAGGCGACGAACCCGAGGTGATCTACGTTGGCGTTGTCCGAGACGGCCCCGAGCCCCTCGCCGCCGCGTCCCTCGTAGCGGGGATCGAAGCGAAGCGGGTGAGCAGGATCGCGCGGGTTCGCGATGGTGTAGCGCTCGCCGAGCTGTGCGCGCTGGCCCCCGCGCACCGTGTCGAGGGAGAGGTCTGGGACCCGGCCTGGAGGGACCTTCGAGGTCCGCGCGTACGAACCCCGCTGGCCGGCGCGCGCAACTCCCGCCAGCACGAGCATGCCAGTGGCACCAAGGACGAACGCGCGACCATTCACGGTCGCGATCTATGCTGAAATCACCCGTTGCGCTGTTGACGTCGCGAGATCGCGAGTGTATTACACACATGCGATGGATGAACGCGCCACCTTCAGCTTCCGAGCCTCTCGCGCCCTCATGGCGCAGGTGGACGCGTATGCCCTGCAGAGCGAGTGGCTCCTGACCCAGACCGGTCGCGGCAAGGACCACGGGGGGCGCGACATCGGCCGCTCGGCCCTCGTTGTCGCCCTGCTCGAGGCCCTGGTCGAGGATCGCGTGACTGTCGCCCCGCGTCCTGTCCCGGCTGGCGCCAACCCCTTCCCCCGCGAGGAGCAGGAGCCCGGGTCGTCCCCGGACTTTCCCGCCCGCATCGCCTTCTACACCCAACAACCCGAGTAAATCCATGACCGTCGAGATCCTGTCCGCCTCCGGAACCGTCCTCCGCACCCTTCACCACGCGGGCCAGGCGTTCGCCGAGGTCCCGATGGGGCTCGGCGCGGGCACCGAGTACCAGGTCCGCCTGACCAACCACTACCCATCCCGTCGCCTCGCGGTGCTCTCGGTGGACGGGATCAACGTCGTGGACGGCTCCGACGCGGGCTACGACGGGCCCGGGTACGTACTCGAACCCTTCGCTAGCGTGACGGTCAAGGGGTTCTTGCGGTCGAACGCGGAGTGCGCGCGGTTCACGTTCTCCGACGCGGCCGCGAGCTACGCGGCCGGCACCGGGCGCGGCACGAAGAACGTCGGTGTCGTCGGCGTCGCGGTGTTCGACGAGAAGGTCCGACCAGTCCGGTTCGTCCCCTTCGTCGTGCAGCCCATCGTCAACCCGGCGCCGTGGTCGACGAACCCGCCCTTCTGGTGGGGAAACAGCACTCTCTCCTCGACCATCGGCGGGCAGGCGAGTCCGGAGTTCTCGGTGAGCTGCAGCGCCGGGGACACCAAGGGTGTCCCGATGGCGAGCCTGTCGCACGTCCAGTCCTCGACGGGTGCCACGATGAAGGCCCACCGCGCCACGAAGAGCTGTGCTGCCTCGCAACCGACCTCCGCGGCTGCGCAGACGGTGCACGCGGCGCTCCTGGGAGGAGCGACCCCTCCTGCGCAGTCGTTGGGCACCGCTTACGGCCGCGCCGAGGCGTTCTACACGTCGACCACGACGTTCGACCGCGTGACGCGGGCCCCCGCGCTCGTGCTCGCGCTCCGCTACGCCACGACCGAGACCCTGCGGGCCTGGGGCGTACCGGTGGACGCGCCCGCGTTCTCGGCGCCCAGCGCCTTTCCCGCGTCACCCGGGTTCGCGCCGGCGCCGGCGGGGTGGCAGCGGTAGTTGACATCGTGTAGCTGCATGAGTATGCTCATCTGATGCACAGGTGAGCCCATGGTTCGATCTTCTCGCGCGCATCGCCACACCCTCAATATCGACGAGGAGGTTTTGCAACAGGCCGCCGAGTCCCGACCCGGGACGACGACGACCGCGCTTGTCGAGGCCGGGCTCCGCGCACTCATCGCGTGCGACGCGGCCGATCGACTTGCGAACATGGAGGGATCCGCGCCGCACTACAAGCGTGCGCCGCGCTCCGCGTGGTCCAAGTGATCCTGGTCGACACGAACACGTGGATCCACTTCTTGAATGGTCGGAAGACGCGCGTCGCCGAGTACCTGAAGGCGCAACGCGTTCGCACGTGCGACGTCGTCATCGGTGAATTGAACCTCGGGTCCGGGCTTCCGGACGCCTTCCGCGTCGACCTCCTCAAGCTGCCGAAACTGCCGTCCCCGAGCGCCCGCGACACCGTGCACTTCATCGACCGCCACCGGCAGACGGTCGGCGGCGCAGGTGTCGGATGGGCAGACGTCCAGGTCATCATCACCGCCGAGAAGGCGGGAGCGCTCCTCTACACGGAGGATGAGGCGATGCGCGAGTTGTGGTTGGACCTCGGTCACCGCCTCGCGGACGGGGGTCCGAGGAAGACGAGGCTGTGACAAACTGCAGTTGACAGGTGACGAGGCCAAGATACGTCGGTGCGATGTACGAGTACCGCGCTGTCGTTCTCCACGTCGTCGACGGGGACACCGTTGACCTCGCCGTGTCCTTGGGATTCGAGACGAAGACGGAGACCCGCTTTCGACTCCTCGGCATCAACACGCCGGAGTCCTACGGTCCAGACGCATCGCCTGCTGGACAAGCTGCGAAGGCGTTCGTCCAGGCTGCGCTCCCACCGGGAACCGCGGTCGTCATCCGGACCGAGAAGGACCGGAAGGAGAAGTACGGCCGGTACCTGGCGACCGTGTTTGTCTGCGACGCGAAGGGTGTTCCGGCGATCACGAGCTTGAACCAGCAGCTGGTCGACCTCGGACACGCCAAGGCCTACGATGGGAAGGGTATCAAGCCGGTCTGACGATCACCGCCTGGAGCCCGTCACCGCGTCCACCCGATCTCGCGCAGCGTCGCGTGCGCCGCGGGCACCAGCTCCGCCACCGCGCCCTCGGGCAGGCTCCCGGGAGCCGTCGGCGGCACCCAGCGACCTCGCGCGACCAGCTCTGCCCGTGCGTACTGGTCGAGGTAGCGCGCCAGCAGCTCGTGCCGCGCCATCCAGTAGCGTCGTTCGCGGGACCGGAGCGATCCTGCCGACAGCGTCTTCATGTAGGCGTCCCGCTCCTGCTCCGACGTGATGCGGAACGGCACGCCGACCGGGAGGCAGCTGGCCATGGCGGCGACCGCGCGCGCCGACGCCGTCGGGAGGCCCGAGATGGACAGGAACTTCGGGACATCTACGCCGCCGAACGGACCCCGGGATTTTTCAAGGGCATCCCGGAGTGTCGCGGGCCGGACGGGGACGCCCGCTGCGTGGCTGATCGCCTCCAACGCTGAGTCTACCGTCACCCCCTCGCCGCGCAGGAGGGCCCTCGTGACAGGAAACGGGAGTGGAGCGAGCGCCTGCCGCACCCGCTGGTCCAGGAGCCGCTCGTCTTCCCCGCCCTCCTTCCAGACCTCCCGCAGCGTGGCCGCGAAGACACCGAGCGGGTGGCGCGCGTCGTAGCTGGCCCACGCGTCCCCGCCGAAGCAGTCCTGACCTCCACCCGCGTAGCACGCCGAGTCCGCGACGTGTACAGCCTCGTGCAGGAGCATCATCGCCGAGAGCGGGTGCGCGCCGAAGCGGAGTTGGCGCTTATCCGGATCCGTCCACGCGGTGATGGACGGCTTGGCCGTGAACTGGAGCGTCCAGGACTTCAGGTGCGGGACGACGCCGGGGAGGACCTCGTGGAGCCCCTCGGCGAGCTGGGCGGCGACGCGGCGGGAGAGGTCGCGCGTTGTCGGCGAGAGGTCGTCGTCTCGCTCCTCGACGTCTCTGAACGCGAGGCGGAGCGGGTCGGGGCGACCGCGGGTCACCGGGAGCGCCGGGGGCGGCGCCCAGGTGAACCGGCGCGCGTCGGGGTGGAAGTAGTCGCCAGGATCGGTGAGTACCTGGGGGACGAGGGCGACGTTGGGGCGGGCGCGGCTCCCCGCCAGCGCCTGGATCGGGACGGTTCCGCCCGTTCGGGCATGTTTCCATCGCGCGATGGCGGCGACGAGGATCGCGTGCTTGCCGTCCACGTCATCGTTATCCAGGATGTACGCGGCCCCCTCGGCCGCGTCCCCCTCGAGCAGGACCGCGTCGTACGCGGCGGCCTCGCGCGCCTCGCGATTCTTCGGGAGCGCGTAGTCGAGATCTTCCGGATCGAGCATCCCCCAAGACAGGAACTCCTCGAGTCCCTCGTCCCCCTCGAACGTACCCTCGCCGTCCCAGATGATCTTCCGGTACCGGACGCCGACGTGGCCAACGGGGATACCCTTCTTCTCCCAGAGGTAGCGGTTGACCGCGGCCACGATCTCCCCCTCTCCGTCGAAGAGCACCGCGTTCATCGCGAGCGCGATGCTCCCGCAGTAGCCGCCGCCACACCCAAGCCCCAGGTCAGCGGCGTGCGCGAGGATGGAGAGGCGGTCGTCGATCTTCACGGGGTCACCCGATGTACGGGCGACGCGGGCGACGCACCGTCTTCCCTGGCAGAGAGCGCGCGGAGGGCGTCTTCACGGTCAAACGTGGGATCATGCGTCGAGCTACCGCGTCGCCTCGACGCGATCCCGACGACCGCGAGCAGGCCAGCGGTGCCAAGTGCGAGTGTAGAACCGTTCACGCGGTCCCCATCTCGTCCACGACGTGGACGCCAGCGTCGCCACGGATCCGCAAGAGGTGGACAGGCGAGCCAGGATAGAGCGTGATCTCGCGCTCGTACGGCATGCGCACGTTCTGCACCGTAGTCGCCATCCAGTCGACGTGTCGCGCGGCTACTCGGGCGACGAGGAGCCAGTGAGCGCCACCGCGCGCCCAGTGCGCCTCGGCGGCTTCCGGATCCCACGACCAGAAGAGGCCGACCCCGTCAATCCGGACGTCCGCCGCGTCCCGTGCGGTGACCTCGCGGAACAACACGAGCGGGTCAGTGAAGCGCGCGGCAGACTCGACGAAGCTCTCGTACCGCCACTTGACCCAGATCCAGGCGAGCGTCTCCGCGTTCTTCGGCGTCGGCGCGCGTTGGGGCGCCGGGAGAAGCGCTGCATCGGGTTGCTTGCGCTTCAGGGTGTCGAGCGCCTCGACGCAGATCTCGGCGAAGGTCGTCCCGAGGTCGGAGTCGACTGTGAACCCGTCGACCAGGAGTCGCTGTCGGACCGCGGTCCAGGACGGGACGAGGGGGAGGAGGGCGCCGTCCCCGTCCACCATCGCCTCGAAGCGTTGAGCAGTGGCGCGGACGGTCGCGCGCGAGCCGCGTTTCGCCCTGGACCTCCTCGGTACGCGCGGCGCGGGGAGCGGGACGATCTGGACGTCGTGGACGAGCGAGGTCGCCACCTGCTCCTCTGCGACCTCGGGGTCACCCGCGTGGTCGACGGTGTAGTCGAAGTAACCGTTGAACGTCTCGCGCCACCGGACGGCGTGCGGACCCGAGATCGTGCCCGAGAGCAGGACCGGCTCCCCGCCGTCGTCCCCCGTCCGCTCCCGGTGGCTCGACTGGTGTCGGCCCTCGGCGAACGCGAGCGCGACGGCGCGGTTCGGTGTCCAGTGGTCACCGGACTCCTGCACGTCGACAATGGTCTTTGGGTACACCTCGAGGCCGCGGTAGACGGTCAACGGGAACCGCAGGCGATTGAAGTGCTTCGCGAGCAGGACCAGCTCCTCGTGGCACCGCTCGACCGCGATCGCGTCGCTCTCCCCCCAGGCCCAGTCGCGCATCCGGTCGAGCAGGTCGTCGACCGGGATCCCCTCGCGGTAGGACGGGCCGGCGCCGAGATCGACCTCGACCCACGCGACCAGATCCCCGGTCGCTCCACCCTCCCGGTCGCGCCAGATCCGCGCCAGATCGGGGAGGGAGACGATGTGGACGAGCTTTTTGGTAGATGGTTTGCGCGCGGGCGCCGGGAGACCTGCGCGGCCCAGTTCGGCCCACTCGCTGCGCGATCCGCGCGGATCGCTCGGCCGCATCGGTTCCAGCCGCGGCGCCGCGATGGGATCGCCGCGTCCCACGTCGTACCGAGAGCAGGCGGGCGCCTTGCCGAGCCGTCGATACGCGACGAGGGCGTGATGTCCGTCGAAGACCCACCATTTGCTGCCCGCGTGGACGACGGACACCGCGGGCTCCTCGTTCGCGAGGATCCGTCGTTCCTTGTCGGCGACGACAACCGCGTGCACGCTCGCCTGGGTCGTGTGGAGATCGGCGGGACAAGGTCCAGCTTCTCCCGCGCCCCGCACGCGCAGGTGGGCGGGCCACTCGTTGCGCGGGTGAACCGTGACACCGACGGATTTCAAGGCGATTTTCGTGTCAGAACTGCGCGATCCCGTGGCGCGCTTTGCCAGGGACAGCGTCGCAATCCCCGCCACCGCGCCCAGCGCGAGGTTCCGCCCGTTCACGGTCGCCTCCGAGAAGGCATCAACACCTTCCGCCAGTTCACCACGGGCTCGAATCCAACCACGGTCACATCCTCGGGGCAAACGCGTATCTCGTTCGCCTCCGAGGGATTCAGGGTCGCCTCTGCGAGGGCCGCGTGCTGAAGCTCAGCGACGCGGGGTGGGAGGGTCTGCACCTCTACGCTTCGGGGCCCTCCGCGCTTGGATGGGCACCCCACGCGCAGGTTTCCGAACCCGTCGCTCCCGGCGGTCCACTCGGTCACGATCCGCCCCCACGTCCGGCCCCGGCTTGAAAATCCATGCACGTAGAGCTGGTCGACGTGCGCATACGCCGTGATGACGCCGATGTTGGATGCATCCGTCGCGGCGGGTGTCCACATGATCCAGGGCACCTTCATGGCGACCGGCACATCCTTCCGCCCGGTGGAGTAGGAGCCGACCTGGCTCATCATCTCGCGCACGCGCTGTGCCGTGGGAGGACCGCCGTAGTGCGGTTCCTGGAACTGCCTTCTCGCCTGCGGATTCCACCGTTCCAGGTGCGGCAACCAGTGGGTGACGAACCAGTCGTAGACGACCCGCGGGTCGCGCTGCGCCTCGTTGAGCGCCTGGAGCGCCGCCGCGATGCGCCGGGCCGCAGCCCGGTCCGACGTGAACGACACGACGTGCTCGGGTCCCCCGCCGAGCGTTCCGAGCCCGGGGCGTAAAACCCCGGCCTCGCGCTCCCGAGCCGCCACCGCGCGCCGCGCGACCACCCCCTCGGTCACGATGGCGGGGCCCGCGCGCGTCGCGTGGTAGAGCGGCCCGGGAACCGCGCTCGTCTGCGCCCAGGTCTTGCCGAGCGCCGGCGTCGTCACCGGGCCCGGGTCAGAGGTGGCCGCGGCGTGCCGTCGGACATCCACGCGTGCGCGTCGCGCCGACGCGATCCTCTCCTGGGCCTGCTTCCCCTTCGTCTCGAGGTGCACGCGGCACGGGCGGACGACCTCGTCATCGAAGCGGCGCAAGAGTCCGTAGAGATCGCGTGCATCCGTGGCGCCCCGCAGGTCCACGTCGCGCGCCGCCACCCAGGCCGCGGTCAACTTCTTCGCACGAGCGGCCCCCACGATGGACACAAGCTCGAAACCGGCCAGCTCGGCGACGAGGGCGTCATGCGAGGTGGCGGTCCACCCGCGCTTGCCTGGGACGCGGAAGGGGTGCTGCTCGCGCAGGAGGAGGTCCAGGTCCCACGGGAAGGGGGAGGGGGCGCGCGCGAGGGAGCCGCGAGCCGAACCCATCTCGCGCTTGCGCGGGAGGACCGCGAGGCCGGCGAGGCCAGCGGCGGCGGCCAGGGCAAGGGTGCGGCCGTTCACCTGGTTTCCGGCCACGAGAAGATCGTGGGTCGTCCTGGAAGCGAAAACTGTAGTGCCATGATCAACTGGCGACGACGGCGGGCCATGCGTTCTGCGCGCGTGCGCTTGGACAATGAGTCGAATTCGGGATTTAGGTGTGCACGGTGGACGGTTTCTTCCACAGTGTTCTCGGCCCACCCGGGTCCCATCCAGGCGCATCTCAGGAGGAGGGTAATGGGGGCCCACCCGTGCTGCGGTGGCTGGTCCCGGTTGTAGATCGCATTGACGTGCTCGCACTGTTGGCGATTTTCCGGGGTAGGGTCGGCGACCCACTCGCTCACAGATCGAAGCGCACGGTGGAGAATCGTGGGGTCCATCCACATGCTCGCGCTTCGAGGGTGAAGGGGAGATCCGAGGTCACGCCCGTCTGCGCGAAGCATGAAGCGAGCCGTGTCGGCGACGATCCAGCGGTGAATCGGACTGCCGCGCCGGATGCCGACACCGACGTTGTGCTCCGGTAACGCCAGGTTCTCGTCGTCCTTGTACACTCCGGGATGGAGAACCGTCTCGACGGGCTCCCTCATTCGCGCTGCAAGGGGGCGGCGCGCCGAGTCGGGAGTGCTGGCACCCACGTAGCCCCTGGGTTCTTGTGCCATCGCGTCGTACAGGGCGACACCCTCGCCCGAGCAGAGGCGCCCCTCGTCGATCGCGGACGCGACGTCATCCATCGCTGCCTCGGTCAAGATCTCTGCCGAGTGGAGGGCCAGGCGATCCGCAAGCGAGACGCGCGATCGGCTACCTGCTTTGCGCGGGAAGGCCGCGATGCCGGCGAGGCTCGCCACGGCGCGCGACACGGGTACGCGGTTCCCCTCGTCGTCCGTCAGTTTGTCCACGAGTCCCTCGCGCGCCACCTGGAGCCAGAACGACGCCGCGCACCGCTCGCCGGTGCGCCGCGCGCGCCGGACGTCCGCTGCTTCCCCGATGGAGAACGCGGCGACGTGCGCGAAACGGGGTCGCATGGCCTGCAGGAACGCGCGGCCACCGCCGGGGTGCTTCGACGTGAATTCGTAGATCGCGAGGACGCCCGCGTCCGCGTCGACGTCCGCGACCCCGTAGGCGTCCGGGTGGTCGAAGGTCTGAAGCGAGTCGCCAGGGATCGCGGAGAGGACGAGGTCGTTGCTGGTCGCACGCGAACCGACACGCGCGCGTACAGCTCCTCCGATCGCGAGCAGGCCCGCGGCACCCAACGCCAGATCGCGCCCGTTCACGGCTTCACCCGGAGAAGCCGCCGGGCCTCGGCCACGGTGTACCGGCGGAACCGGCGCTTCAAGAACGCGAGGGAGGCACCGGCCTCGACGGCCTCCTCCGGGTCTTCGTACCGGGATGGCCAGACGAGGTACCCGTAGCTCGACACGGTGCGATCCTTCCGCCCCGGGACAGGTTTGCCACGCGCGAGCGTCCAGACCGCGGCGATCCGCCCCGGCGGGAGGATCCCGAGGTGCTGGTACTGCGTGGTCTCAAGGCGCGGCTCGCCGTCGCGCCACGCCAGGGTGTCGTAGAGTTCGGGGTCAACGCGGTACCCGCGGCTGTCCACCGGGAGGTCGTGGATGGGGACGATGACGAGCACGCGGTCGTCCCCGTCGTCCTCGACCTCCCCGCGGATCCCGCCGCGCTCCCGGTTGCCCTCGATGGCCTCGATCGCGTCGAGGACCGCGTCCTCGAGATCGCCGAGCGGGACGCCCGGCTCCACGTCCTGCCCGATCTGTTCGGCGAGATCCATGAGGTATGCCTGGATGTCCGGGCCGATGTCGTCGTAGTCCGGGCGGAGAGCGAGCCCCTGGGCGTCGATCTCGAGCAGCACCGGGTCGGTGGGCCCGTTGGACCTGGACGCGCGAGAACCCGAGGCGGCGTCCGCGTAGAGGAGTGCTCCCTCGGGATCGCCGGCGAGGAACACCGCGGTCTTCGTCTTGGTGCGGTGGACCGAGTACCCGCCGGAGGGGCGAACGCCCTCGGCGAGGATGCGGGCGAGGTTCTGGCGGGTCGTCCCGATCCAGAGGGACGTGTCGACGCGCGCGACGCGGTTCAGCCCGCCGCGGGTGCGCTTGCGGCTCGCGAGAGCAGCGAGAGCGAGGCTGGCAGAGGCCGCGAGTGTGAGGGCGCGGCCGTTCATGTGCGTACCCCGTATCGTTCCGGGTTTGCCGCGATGATCGCAGCTGCTTCGTCAACCATGAGCACGGTTCCCGGTTCAAGGTACTGCGGACTGGGCCGGACCTCGGTGTCCATGATCTCCTCAATCTCGACCAGTGGAAGCTGGCGAAACAGGAGGGTCTCCTGCTCGGGAGGGATGTCGTATCCGTACTTCCGATCGTTCTTTGCGTCCCACGCGAGTTCGCTCGCGTAGAAGGTTCGAAGGTTCGTTTCTGTCCGAAATCCAAGCGCATCCACGTACCCACCGGGGACCGCACAGACGATGTGGATCGCGTAGTCTCGGTTGTACGCGGGCGTGATGATGACGAGGGGATACCCGTAGCGCTCGTGGAGAGCCTGGGCGAACTCAAGACACCGGCCCGAGGTCCAGCGGTAGATGGAGGCGAAGATGTCCGCGTCGTTCTTCGGTACGGGTGGTGGCCATGTCTGTGCCTTTGGCTTTGCAGACCTTGCCGCGCTCCCGCGGTTCGCGCTGGGTGCGGGTTTGCGCGCAGGACTCCCGACGCTCGCGCCCCCCTTCGCCGGCCGCGCCATGTAGTCGATCCCCAACCGCTTCACGGATTTGAACCCGAACTTCCCGTACCAGGCGCGCAGGTCCTTCTTCGACACGGGCGCCTTTGCGTCCCCCCGCATCGTCGTCGGGTCCACGTCGAGGTCCATCGGGAGGCCCGCGGCGTCCGCAGCCGCGGTCACGAGACCGAGGAGGGTCGAGCCGCGGCCGGTGCGCCTGGACTCTTTGGGAACGCCGATGAAGCCGAGGTGCACCCCGTACGTCCCATTCTCCATGACGGAGACGCCGATCTCGAGGTTCCCGTACACGCCGCCGGCGCGATCCCCGACCATGACGAAGGGGCCGATGTAGAGGACCTGGCCCGCGCCAGCGATCGCCTCGAGCGCGTCGAAATATCGCTTCTCGGCCGCCTCGCGCGTCTCGCTGGGACGCGCGTGGCCGGTGGGGCCGGATCGACGCGGGTCCAGGCGGATCGAGTCATGCGCGCGGGAACCGCGCCCCTGCGGACGCGCCGCCGCGAGAGCCGCGAGGCCTGCCGCGAGGGTGAGCGTGAGGGCGGAACCGTTCATCCAGGGAGCCTAACGCGCACGTTGTCCGTCGCCTCGTTAGACGGGCGGAGAGGTGCACATGCCGACTCGGAGCTACACGAAATCCCACAAGGACGAGGCGCGCAAGGAAGTGCGGAACGCGCTCGCCAAGATCAACCGACTCGTGGAGCGCGCGAAGGCGGGAGACTGGGCGGACTACTCGCCGACGTTCGACGACAAGCGCGCGAACATGGCGTGCGCAGACCTGGCCTCTGCCCTCAAGCGACTCGGAGAGTGGGGCAAGAAGCATGGAGACGAGAAGCGCGCGAAGAAGCCGTAGAACCGGTCTCCGCGTCCACCCGGACCGATCCAGGTCTCATCCAGGTCTGATCCATCCAGGTCAGGGATTGACGGCTCTTGGCACGACCTTCCGCGTCTTCGGATCGAGCTGCTCGGTGACCGGGTTCAGCCCCGCGGCCCTCCGCAGCGCGTAGAGGTCGAGCTTCATCCGCTCGTCCCACGCCTTCGCGTGGGCGCGGGTCGCCGGCGTGTCGTCGACGTGTCGTTCGAACCAGTCGACCCCGCGCTCCTTCCGTAGCTCCACCGCCCGCATCCGCCAGAACAGCTGCGGCCGATCCAGCTGGTTTGGGAGGTCATACCCGGTGTCCACGGCGCGGCCGTGCGCCCGCAGCATGTCGCGGTAGTAGCCAGCGATCGCGTCGTCGAGGACGACCTTGCGCGCCTGGGCGGTAGCGAGGGCATCGAGCGCCTTGGAGGGGCGAACGCGTGACGGGCTCTTCCGCCGGAACAGGGTCACGCCGGCCTCCTCCTGGGCCTTCCGAACGGCGCGGTAGAGCCCCTCGGTCTCTCGCTTCCGTGCTGGGTCATCCAGGTCCTGCCGGGTGCGGTCGCTCATCATCACCCAGCTCATGTCCCCGCCGGCGAGGATCGGCGCGAAGGTCCGGTGGTTCCCGTCGCGCACTTGTGCCACGAGATTCCCGTCCTCGAGATCGAGGTCCGCGTAGCCCGGGTACACGGCCGGCTGGTCACCACCCTCGATCGCCTCCACGAGCGCCGAGAGCTTCGCGGGGTCGAACGTGTTCTCGGGCATGGGCTCGAGGTGCTCGGCCGGAATCGGGACCATGCTCCCGTCGTCGTCGCCGATGTAGTGGATGCCGTCCGCCGGGTAGTAGCTCTCGCCCTTGCGTGGCTTCAGCTTCCCCGCGGCCGTCTTCGGAAAGTAGGCGGCCAAGCCCTCGTGGCGGGCACCCGTGTAGTCTTCGAGGTCGCGGAGGTGCCAGGGGAGGCGCGCGGCGCTGCCCTTCTTCGCGAGAGAACCTTTCTTGGCCAGGAACTTCTCGGTCAGCGTGACGCACGGGACCGCATCCCACCCCATCCCCACGGCGACGTTCACCCGCCCGCGGCCATCTCCGAGGTCCTCGACGTCCCGGGCGCGCACGGCCACGACCGGCGGGACGGTGCCGCGCGCGATCCACGCGAGGGCACGGTCGGTGAAATCGCCCTTCCGGAATGACCAGAGCAGTCGGCGGCGATCGGCGGGACTCGCGTCGCGCAGTTCCCCGGGGAGAAACTCGACCCAGGCCGAGAGATCGGCCGGGAGATCGCGGACGCGGGTGGACTGGATCCCGGAGACCGCGAAGTCGGCGAGGGTGAGTGTTCGCCCCGCCGTGTCGGATGCGTGTTCCAACGCGTCTGCCAGGTCGCGCGGATCGGGCAGGCTTTCGACGCGCGCGGCGGCCACTGCGCGCGCAGATACCAGTCGCCACGTGGCGTGGCCGATTCCCCTCTCGTCCATGTCGTCGTAGACGATGACGTCGATCCCCCTCGCCGCGAGGTCATCGCACTCTGCCTTCGTGTCCCCGGGCCAGTCGTTGGCATCGACGCGGGCGCGAGGCACGGAGACCTTCCGGAAGCGCAGGGAATCCGGGAGCGTGACATGGTAGCGGTGTCGCCCGTACCACGCGCGGGGCGCGTCCTCGGCATCGAGCAGGCAGGCACCCACGTGGGGCCTCCAGTCGTCCCGCTGGGTCGTGTGCAAGAACGAGAAATCGAGTCCTTTCTTCGCACGACTGCCACGGCGTGCAACCCCCGCCAGCGCGACGGCGCCGACGAGCCCGAGGGCGGGGAGAACCCCGTTCACCCGGTCCTCCGCGTGGCCCACACGACGACCGGCGTGCCCGCCTGGGCGAGCGCCTCGTCGTCTTCGTAGTCCTCGTCCGCGATCGTGAGTCCCGGCGTGCCAACGCTCGGGTAGCGCTGCGCCAGCTTCTCCCAGACCCGGTGCGCCTCCTGATTCGTGTGCCCGTGTGGCGCACAGTGGTGCGGGGAGATCGCTGCGCCGAGTCGGGCTGCGCCGCGCGCGAGCGCGTCGTACATCGCCAAGCCCAGGCCGCGTCCCACGTAGTCGCCCAGCTCGGCATTCCCGACAACGAAGAGGCGCATCGGCGCGCGGATCCCGCGAAACGTGTGGAGTGCGTTCCAACAGGCAGGAATCGCGAAATTCTGCCCGTCGTCCGCGATGACGTACCCGAGCACATCGCTGGCCCCGTCATCGAACGGGGAGGTGTCGACGCGACGATCGCGGATCAAGAACGCACAAAGCGTGGCCGAGGAAGGATCGTGAACCTGGTTCTCCACCGTTTGGACGCGGATCCACAGGGTCTGCCCATCTCGCGGGTCGACCACGGGCTCCTCCAGGAGAACGCGGAACGAGGGGTCCGCGTTTCGCGATCCGGTCTCGGGCACCAGCGGGCGCCAGGTGAACGGACGCTCCGTGTTCTCCCCCTGCGGGTCCCAGACCATCTCGACGACCTCGGGCATCGTCCGTCCGAACGACGCGCTCGGTCGGGCGATCTCCAGGTCCTCGGGTGCAACGCGAGATCCCTGTAAATAGAAGCTACACTGGTGCACATCCTGCGCTCCCTCGGTGTCGTGCTGGAGCTGGGCGGTGTACACGGCGACCCGGTCGGGCCGGATCCGCAGGAGTGCCAAGCGGTTGTTGGGTCCAGCGCGTCCCTCGTCTTCCCGCTGCATGCGGATCGACATCCACCACTCGGCCGCGGCGGGAAGTCCCGCCGCCAGAAACACGCGGTTGGCCACGTGACCGGTCTCGGCAAACATTGAAAACGTGGGCCGGATGCGGGGAGGGTTCGCGACGAGGCCGCGCGCACGAATGGCCGGCAGGAGGCGGACGCGGGTGACGTGGTAGAGGCCTTCGTCACAGTGCCGGAGGATCGCCGCGGTATTGTGGGAACCGCGACGCGCGGCGGTGCCTGCCAACGCAACCGCGCCGACGAGGCTGAGCGCGGGCAGGACGCCGTTCACTGCTTCCCCAGGTGTTGATCCGAGAGCCAGCGGTGTCCTCGGCGAACAGGCGCACGAAAGCGCCGGACCTCGAGGATCTCGACGGGCGCGGGCGCGCCCTCGCGCAGCCACACTTCCCGCTCCGTCTTCTTGGGATCCTTCTCGGCGATCCACCCGCCCTCGTAGTCGATGGAGAAGAGGAGGAAATGCTGGTGAACCTGGTCCCAGTCCACAGAGCCGGGGTGACGCAGGAGGCCGACCAGGACGATCGCTTCCTTGCTGTTCGCAAGTGCTTCGACAGGGGCATTGCGTGCCTCCTGTTCCCGGACGTCGTACCCATAGCTGACCTGGTTCTCGTGTGTCCCATCCGCAAACGCGCGCGCCACGTTCGAATCGGTCGTCCAGTGCTCCCCCTGGAACCGGACGGTGCTCCCCGCGTCCCGCAGGAGCCCGCGGTAAACCACGAGCGGGAAGGTCATCGCGTCGAGGAAATCCTGGAGTGCGTGCGTGGCGGCGAGGACCCACGTGGCCTGCATCTCGGAGACGCGACTCCACCGAGGTACGTGGGTGTAGACGTCTCCGAGTTCGACCTTGAACCGGCTGTCGTGCGGGTTCTGGAAGAGGAGGAAGCCCTCGTCCTCCGCGTCGATGGCGCGCTGGAGGTCGGCGAGCGTGACGCGGCGCACAGTACGGCTACCCCGGCGTGCAGCGGTGCCCGCCAGCGCGACCGCGCCAAGCAGGCCGAGCGCGGGCAGGACGCCGTTCACGCCTTCTCCGGGATGGAGGGCCACGCAAAGCGAGGCTCCGCCAGCAGCCGCTTGCCCGCGCGCGGCACCTCCTCGAACCGATCCAACAGATCGCGCCGCGGGTACCGCACGACGAAGAACCCGGTCTCTTCCGCGGTCGCTCGCCACGCCTGGGTCCTCAAAAACCACCGCTTCTGTCGCGGCGTGAGGACGCTCATGTCCTCGCGGTATCGGTCGACGCTTCCCCGGTCGGGTCCAAGGTCAGAGTCGGCGAGGTCGTACACGTTCACCCGGTAGACGCGCGGATCGGCCGGCGCGCCGGAGTCGAGCTGGGACATCGCCGACAGGCACGCGTACTCCATCGCCTCGTGCGGGTCGACCGAGAGATGGAGGGCGGGTGTCCCTCGGGTCTTCGCCCACTTCGCTCCGTTGGTCCCGTGGTAGACGACCTCGGGCACGACATCCTCGCGTCCCTCGATGTCGGCCCACTCGGCCAACGCGTCGCGCAGCGCCTCGACGCGGGCGGGGGTGGCACGCGCAGCGCTCCCGTGCGCAGGTTCGACCCGATTGGCGAGGCTCTCGCGGTCCACGAGGATGGCGAACGGGTTCCCCGCGATCACCTCGGGGCGCCGGGCAAGTCGGTGCCACGCGGCTTCCGCCTCGGGGCTCGTCTGTCCACCGACGCACGCGTCTCGCGCCAGGATGATGGATCGTCCATCCTCGTGGACGGCGGCCTCGGCCCCGGCAAGGTACAGCGCGATCCCGAGCCCGCGACGGCGGTACTGCTGCCCGCCGTGCAACCCGATGTTCGCCACGCGCCACACGGGAGCGCCGGGCTCGAGCGCGACGACGTCAGCGAGGCCCTGGCATCCATCGTCCTTGTCGTGGACCCGCTCGACGTGGACCATGCCGAAGGCCGAGGACGCCGCGATCCAGGCGCCCGTGCCCACCGCGGGTCCGGCGCGACCCGTCCCGGGATGGAGGATGCGCGCGGAGAGGTGAATCTCCGCGGGGGCATAGTCGCTCCAGGACGTGCGGGTGACGTGGAAGGTGACCCCCGCCGGGAAGCGGTGAGTCGAGGGGGTCCATGGATTGGCGCTGCCCACTCCCTGGCGACCGCGCTGGGAATCAACCCGCGGGGACACGAGTGAAGACGCGGACGCGGCCGGCGGCGGGTCGACGAGCGGCACCCACCGCTTCCCGACCCGCAGCTCGATCTGCTCGGGCGGGATCCTATGGGGCGTGTGCATCGACGTGCGGCAGAGTTCCTCCTCGCCGTTGGGCCTGGGAACGAAGACGGTGTCGCCCCAGGCGTCGTCCTCCCACTCGCTTGGCCAGGGGAAACGAAGGAGTGCTTGGGACGAACCCCAGGAGAGCGCGTGGTCCGGCGTCGGCGCGAAGTAGACGGCGCGTGGCTGGCCACGGATGGGAGGTTTGCGCGGCTGGAGCCCGTCGCGGCGGATCCCGGGGAGGTGGGAGGGCTCTGACGCGTGGTAGACCCAGCTTCCCTCGTTCGCGCTCCCGGGGCGAGGGCGACGCGCGAAGCTTGCCAGGGCAACAGTGCCGACGAGGCCGAGGGTGGGGAGGATGCCGTTCACCATCTCTTCCCGCTCGACCGCGGCACTCCAGGCGTCGCCTGGATCCGTCGCAAGCTCGTCCAGGCTCGTTCGCTCACCACGCGGCCCCAGCTGATCCAGGGTGCTGTCGGGAACCACGCATAGAACGCGTCGACGAGCTGCGTGCCATATCCGCGGCCGCGCTGGTCGCTGCGCACCGTGTAGAAGTCGAGGTATACGGCTCCTCCCGTGTCCGGGAGGACGTGGTAGTCGAGAAAGCCAACGCACTCCCCAAACACCGGGTCCGCAGCGCAGCCCGGTATGACGATGATCTTCGGAACCTTGTAGGACCGTCCCGTGACCGGGCTTGTGCGTAATTTCTCCTCGGTTCGCGCGAAACGCGACTCGGTCGGATTCGGCGGGGCAAGGCCGGGGACGTGGAGGGAGAGGCGGCGCACGGGCTCCCCATGGTGCATTCCGTAGTCGAGCGGGGACGGGCCTTCGACGAGGTGTAGTCCCGGCACGTGCCCAACCGCCCGCGCGGCTGACCCGCGCCGCGCGCGGATGGACGCGGGACGCCACGTCCTCCCTGGTCGCGTGCGGACGATCGCGACGTGATCGTAGTAGTCCGCGTCTCCCTCGCGCTCGACGTCCTTGGCCCGGCACCGGGCAAGACGCGCGTCCCCAGGGTTCACGACGAGGATGACTCCACCCTCGTTCTCCGCCATCTCCTCGGCGTGCTCGAGGCTGTCCCAGAGGTAGACGCCAAAGCCGCAGATCCCGTCGCTGCCGCGCAGGCCCTCGCGCAGGATGGTTGGCACGTTCTCCGCCTGGGTGACGTGGTAATAGCGCGTCCAGTGGGCATCCTGGAGGAGGCCGTCAACGGCGCGACTCCCCGTCCGGTCAGCAGGATCAATGGCCCCCAGGCGCCTCCAGGTGTCCTCGTCATGCGGGTCGCCATTGTCCCACTCGAAGTCCAACGGGCTCCCGGCGTCGGCCTCGCCGTACCAGAGGTCGATGGTGCGGGGATCAATCGTCCCGCGGACGCGGTGGGACCATCCGTCCGGGGAGGGTCGCGCGTTCTTCGGCCACGGAAACGACAGGAGGTAGTTCCCGTACCCGCCCGAGATCACGGGTTCCGGCATGTCGGAAAAGTAGAGCCAACCGTCGCCGTGCTCCGGGTGGCCGCGGAGCCCCGTGCGACGGATTGCGTCCAGGCTGTCGCGCGTGATCCCGTGGTACGCGGTGTTCGGCTGGACGTATCGGCACGTCAGGCACGTGCATGAAGCCCGGGTCCGCGCCGCCGATCCGGCCACGCGCCCAGTCGCGAGGCCGACGATCCCCGCGACGGACGCGAGTCCGAGCGCCAGGTTCAATCCATCCGATCGACTCACGACACCCTCCACACGCCGACGACCCGCAGGTCCCCCGGCCGAAAGCGCAGCTCGCACTCGTTGTTCACGAACTCGACCCCGGCCCCCTTTCGTCCCGCGAGCTGCAACAAGCCCAGGTTCTCGGGTCGGACCTTGGCGAACGTCTCGGCACGCTCGGTGAAGCCGACAGGCGCCGAGCAGGTCACCTCGTCGTCCGAGATCCAGTTGTTCGCGGTCCACTCCATCGTGGTGTTCACGAGGGTCTCTTCGTAGGCCGCGAGCGACTCATAGAGCACGTGCCCGCGGTCGAACGGTCGACCCGTGTCCGGGTGGAGCGGCGGCACTTGTCCCCAGCGTGTCCCCTCGTCCACGCGCTTCCACGCGTTCCGAACGTCCCGCTCGCAGGTGGCGATCTCGCGCTCAAACGCGCGCGCAGCCACGTAGTCCTCGTTCTCCTCGTCCTCGCTGTCGAGCATCCAGTCCACCGCGGACTCCAGCGTACTCCGCGTGCCCTCGGTGAGATCCAGCATGATCTCCATCGCCGCGTCGGGCTCGATCTGCCCGTGTACGGCCTGCGCCATCATCGTCATCCCCTCGAGCACGCGCTGGGCCCCGGAGAGCCGGAGACCCACGCTCACCCGGTCCGCGTCCACGTCCCTCCCGCCGCCTCCGAGCCCGGCCCCGTGCTTCCCCGCGGCGCGCAGCTCCTGGCGGCTGCGAAGGCGACCGAGAGGGTGGTCGCGATCCCGGTCCGCGAGAACAGCGGGGAGGTTCGTCGTGACGTGGAAGAGCCCGGTCCCCGGCTCGGCCTTGCCGCGTCCATCCGGGTCGACGACGTCCTGCAGCACGTAGCCGCGCACGAAGGGGAAGGGAGAGATCGTGAAACCAGCCGGCACCTGGGCGCGGCGGAAACGACCTGGGGAAGCACGGTTCCCTCCTCCCGCCCCACGCGTCGCACGCGAGGACGGGGTCGAAGGATCGTACAGGGCTCCGTGCACGGACCCGGCCAGTGCCAAGCCGCCAAGGATCCCGAGCGCCAGCGGGAGACCGCTCGAGGAGGTGTCTCGCGGCGTGCTCACCAGAGATTCCAGCCGGTCACCGGCCGCGGCGTGCGCTCGCGCGGTTCGTCCCGTTGGCCGAGGGGCAGGTCCGTGTTCACCCAGGTCACGCACCCGTCGCAGTGGTCGGCCGCGTGCCCCGCGACATAGGCGCACCGGGTAGGCTGCCAGGGCTGGTTACGTCCGGCGTACTCGAGGACCGTCGCGACGCACCGCGGGTCGTCGCCGCGAGCGAGTCGAGCCTCGGAGTAACAGTCCTCGGTGTACCGGTAGTTCGGCGCGTCGGGATCGATCTGCATCGCCAGCGCGCGGTCGTACTGGCGACTGGCCCGCCGCGCGCGGCGGTGCGCGTGCCGCTTCTCGAACGCGAGGGTCCGATCGCACCCAGCCATCTTCCGGGCCAGGCGGATGTCGCGGGTGGAGAGGGCGGGCTGGATGTTGGCCATCCGACTCGCCTAACGCGTGCGCGCAGGACGCGTCATGGGAAGGCAGGCCGATTGCTGGGCGCAGCGCGTCGCAGGCATGCGAAGAGCGAGCAGGCAGCAGTCAACGGTGGTTTCCCGCATGACGCGACGATCGGCCGGTCCGAACGTCTCCGACCACAGGCCGACCTCTCAGTCCGTCGCGTCATCACGCGGACACGGGCGCATCGTCCCGTGCTTCAACGTGAGACTGCGGAGCGTGTGCAGCCCCGCGCGCGGCGGATTCTCGACATCCACCTGGGTCGGGTCGTGTCCACCAAGCAGGATGGCCAGCCGGGTTCCGAGCGCATCCGGCGCACGTCGCGCGAAACCGACGCAGATCCGGGGGTGGCTGTCCGGCGTCGCGTGACATTGCATCGCGCGCAGCGACTCCCCTTCGACCATCGCACGCAGGGCCGGGATGGACACGAATCCGCCGGGAAAGCCACCGCGCGGCGTGGTACGGCGCCAGGGGCACGTCGAACAGCAGGCCCTCACGAGGGGGCGCCATGCGTGCGAAGCGCATCCTCCGCACAAAATGGACAACCGGGATGAGCGTCCGGATCCTCACCCGTGTGATCCTCGAACGAGGCACCCGGAGAACGCGCGCATGCCTCGGCCACGAGCGCGTCCACTTCCTGTCGCGTGTCCGGACACGCCACCGTGTGTGACCCCTCCTCGTCAAACGTGAGCCAGTAATCACCGGATGTAGGGTGCATGTGCAGGCGGATGTTCATGAAGTTTCCGTGGGAGTGGCGTCTCCTCAGCTACCTCATGACTTGTCAGATGTCAAGTTCTGGACCAACACAGCATCCTCAACCGCGGTCGCGACGCCAGCGAGTAGCCGCTTCTTGCCCCTCGGTTCGAGGTGCGGCGAGACGTTTCTCCAGGTGGAACTCGCCTGGATCGCCGCGGCGAACGAGAGCCCGCGCGCCATGCTCGCCTTCACCTCGTCCGCGACCTGCTGGAGGTACGCACGCACCTCGTAGGGGCGGTTGTGGTGCTCTTTGACCGAGGGCAGGTTGTTCCACGAGCTGGGCTTGGCCGCCTGGTGCAGCCGGACTCCGGGCAGTTCTGTCGCGTGCGTGACCTCGTGAAGGAGGACCGAGTACACCTCGTCCTCGAGCCGCGGCCGGTTCCGGTCGAGCCGCGCGAGCGTGAGGTCCCCGTACAGGCGGATCTCGATGCGCGGGTTCTTCCCGTCTTTGTCGGAGCCGTAGCCCGCGTCCGCGACAAACCATTTCTGGTGCGCCTTCGGCAGGGTGGGGGCCGCGTGCATGTCGAGGCGAGCCAGCGTCTTGACGGGGATCGGCGCACCCGTGAATCCAGCGCCAAGCACCAGGGGCGTCGTCGCGATGGACGGCCCCCAGAAGATGAAGTGGGGCGTGAGGACGGTGTAGAGTGGCTCGAACCCGCGCGCGTTGTCTGGATCGACGCCGGCCAGGAACGCCTCGTCGAAGAGGTCTAAGACGAACTGGCGCGCGGCCGCGCGGACCGCGGAGGTGTCGATGGGGATGGGGCGGGCGGCGGAGCCCTGGACGCGCGAACCGTGCTGGGCGCGCGCCGCCCGGTCCGCCGCGTCCACGCGGTCCCACATCCGAGCTGCGTCCACCTGGTCGCGGAAGTCCAGCGGGACAAGCGGCACGCCATCCGGGGCGATCATCGTGACGCGGGCCCCTGGCGCCGCGAACACAGCAGCGTCGTGGCCCGTGTTCCACCCGTACAGCGAGCGCACGCCGTCCTGCCAGGAACCGGCGAGGACGACATCCCCTCCTCCCCGGTCGTGGGTGACGCCACGCTGCGGGTCCGGTGTCACCACGTCACGCAGGGCAACCAGGGAAACGTGGAGACGCGTCATCGCCCGTCGTGCCTCGTCGTGCTGCCATCCCGCGTTCTCCTGCGCGAGCCACGCTTCCCGTCGCAGCTCGGCGCTCTCGATGCCGCGTTCCTGGAGGAGGGTCGAGAGACGCCCGGCTTCACCCGCGTCCACGGGCTGTCCCGCCCGATGCGGAATCAGGGGTTCCGTCCGCCGGATGATCTCGATGTTCTGCTCGACCGTCCGCTGGGCTGCAGCGCGGACGACGGAGAGCGCCGTGGGGCCCAGCGCCGTCTCGGACTCGTCCCCCCAGGTCGCGTCGAGCCCCAGTTCCCTCGCGAGGTCCAGGAACACGGCCGCGGCATCCGACAAGGCATCGGCGTTCTTGCGCGTCGGGTGTTGCAACAGGGTGGTGATGGCGCGGTAGTCGGCCGCGGTGATGCGCGGAACGCGCGAGGACGTGTTGCGGCTCCCCCGGTGGGCGGCGATTCCGGCCACGGCGAGGCCAGCGACAGAAGCGAGGGCGAAGGCACGACCGTTCACGCGCGCACCCGTCGTACCGCTTCCAGGCTCCGGATGTCGATGGGTTGCACGTTCTTCACGGTTGCGTACACCTGCTCCTCGGCTTCGCTCGGGTCGGGCGTTTGCGAGTAGCGAAGCCACGCGCCGAACGTGACTGCCCAGCGGACGTCCTTCGGACTCCGGACGACGCCCTCCAGCAGGACCGGCCGCCCGTTGGACGTCGGCTCCGAGGCCTCGTGCGTCCCGCGTGCAAAGTGCAACGCGACCTCGCGCGACAAGGACCAGTGCCCGTGGCGATCGTACAGCTCCTGTCCGGGGGCGAGATCGACGCCGCGGTAGAGCGTCAACGGGAAGGACACGTCTGCAAAGACCTGCGCGGCCGTGTTCAGCTCCTTGTAGAACTGCCGCGCGTACGAGCCCGCGTCGTCGTACACCAGGTCCGAGTAGATGGAGCAGATCTCCCCGAGGGTGAGCGCGTCTTTCGGTCCTACGTTCGCATCCCAGAGCACCGGGGTCGACGCGGCCCCGTCCTGGATCATCCCCTCAAAATCGGCGTAGGGAATGAGGACAGGCTTGGCCAGGGTGCGCTCCGGCGCGTTCCGGGAGCCCGCGCGCCCAGCGCCCGCCCGCCGCTTGGCCAACGCAACCTGGACCGCCTTCTTGGCAGCCGCGACCGCCTGCGGGCTCGGCCGCGGCTTCTTGAGCGCGCCGAGGTCCGGCCCGGCCTCGCCGCGGGCGACGCAGGGGGTCCACAGGTCCTCCTTGACCCACCCGTAGTCCAGGAGCCGTCCATCCGCGGACACGTTCTGCACGACGAGGTCACTGACGCCGCAGGCGCGGAGCTTCCGGATGATCTCGACCGGGATGACCTCGGACGCGTCCGCCCCGTCCTCGTCCGCGTTTTCGTAGCTGCTGGAATAGAGCGGCTCCGCGTACTCCATGAGGATCCAGCGCCCGTCTGGGTCGTAGTCCAGGATGGGGACGAGGTACGGGCGCAGCCACGCGGGCGCTTGCGTCCAGACCCGGATCTCCTCGCGTGAAGAGCGCGTCCCGTCGTGACCCGCGCCTCCGTGGTTCAGCTTCAGGACGTGGAGTGGCGGGAGGCCAACACGCGCCGGGTCACGCTCCGCGAACACCGCGCGGGACTCGCCGCTCCCGAGCCGGACGAGGTCGTGATCCGCGGCCCAGGCGGTGATCCCGTGCCGCCAGCCGTCCGCTGCGTAGGACGCGGCGAGTGCATCGTAGTGCGCGCGCTGCGCCGGGGTGGTCGCGCGGCTGGATGAACCGCGGCGCGCGGCAACCCCTGCGACGGCCAAGGTCGCGAGGGAAGCGAGGGCGAGGTCGCGGCCGTTCACGCCCCGCCCCATAGCAGGAGACGGGTCCGCGCGCGGACGTGCGGGAACTCCTTCGCGAGGTCCTCCCAGATGCGCTGCGCTGCCGGCGATGTCGAGCCATGCCAGTGCGGACGGTCTGCGTCCCGGTAGCAAGCTCCGGGAGCCACCGCGAGCCCGTTCTCGGCCGCCAGGGTGACCATGTCCCGGTAGAGCGTGCGGGCAATCCCGAGCCCGCGGTACTTCCTGTCCAGCTCGAGGGAGGCCACGTGGAAGACCCCCCGGATGGGCATGCCGACCTGCGCGCGCAGCACGTCGAGCGCCGCCCGACAGTGAGGAGACGTGTCGCGCGCGTCGATCTCGTTCCCGGACAGGAGCCCCACGTGATCCGCGCCGGCGCGGCCCCCGTGCCGCGCGACGCCTTCCACGAGTACTATCCAGGATGCGAAGACGCCGTACTGGTCCACCCGGCTGACACGGCGCTCCACGGCGGGTCCGCCAGGCAGGTGTGAGAACCGGAACCACGCGCTCGGCACGGCGCCAACCTCGCGGCCCGACCAGTCCGGCCGCGGAGCGGGGACGAGGACCGCGCGTTCCCGGTCGGCAGAGCCGCGTGGGCGGAGCGGGACGACACCTGGCCCGGGAACCGGCGCTGGCCCGGGGTGCATGGACCGGGTGGCGACCGCAACCTCGTTCAAGGTCCCGTCTGCGGCCGCGTACCGCACGATCCACTCGTCGCGTTCGCCCATCGCGTACGGGTGCAGGACGGTCCCGGTCACCACCGGGTGCTGCTTCTTGTCCCAGTCCAGGAGGAAGTGGACGGTGTCGCCCGCCTGGACGGCGTCCACCGCGCGGGAGCCACGGTGCCGTGCGAGCCCCGCGACAGCGATGCCGGCGGCGAGACCCAGCGCGAGGTCGCGGCCGTTCATTCGACACCGCCGAGGACGAGGCGGAGAAGTTGGAGTAATTCTCTGGATCTCGCCGCATTCGCCTCGTCCGAGTCGTGGTTCCACCCTCGAAAGCGGTCCAAGAACTCATGTACGAGTCCCCGCCGGTGCCCGTACCGGATCGTGTAGCCGGGGTCGATCGACCGGATCCACTGCTTGATCAACGGGTGCTTCTCGCCGGACGGCAGCGTCTTCGTCCAGGTGTCGAGGCTCAACCAGTGGGTAGAAGGAAGATCCGCGGCCCCTACTTCTGTCAGGTAGTCCAGCAGGACCTCGGCCTCGTCCGACATGGAAGGACGGGGTGCCGGGTCGGATGCCGGGTGTTGCTCCAGGATCGCCAGGGTGTCGAGGTAGTCCTGCCGCTCCAGGATCTCCTTCCACGTCTGGAGCGTGAGCAGCTCGGCCACGGCGACCGACGCGCGCCGCGCGGGGACGAAGCGCTGCGCCGCGTAGGCGGCTTGCGTGAACGTCTTTGTCGTCCCCAGCTCGGATGCGTGTTCCCCCGCCCAGGCGACGAGCCCAGGGAGGGCGCGTGCCAGCGCGCGCAGGTCGTCTTCCTGGCTTGGCGCGCGCGGGCGGGGATTCCGGTTCTGACGCACCCCACCGCGGGACGGGGCGGGGGGAGGAGGTGTCGGCCGCGGCAACGCGAGGATACGGCGCACCTCGCGCACGACGCCGTCGAGCAGCGGCGCCGACCCGTTGGACGCGATGGGCACGAGCCACTGGCCCTTTCCCAGTTCCTCGGCGGCAACCGTCCGCAGGTCCTTCCCAACCTGCGTCATGTCCTCCCGGTATTGCTCCCACCCCGTCGTGGCCGTGTTCCACGACTGTCCACCCCCGTACCGGTGCCACGCGTCGTTGAGGTAGGAGGTGGCCGTCCCTGGGCGATCGGTGCGAAACGCGGTTGTCCAGGTCTCCAGCGTCCACAACGCCACGTCCTCGGGCTCGCGCTCGACCACCTCGAGCAGTGCGTCGTAAATGGGGGCCGACGCGCGGGAGCCGCGACGCACAGCCAGGCTCGCGACGGCAAGTCCGCCGGCGAGACCCAGGGCGAGGGCGCGACCGTTCACCGCTCGCTCCCGTACGGATCGTCCTGTCTCGGCGCTTCGTTGTCCAGCACCCGCTGGATGAAGTCGCTCACCTCGCGCCAACGGTAGGGCTCGATCTCGGTCGTGACGTGCTCGGTACGCAGCCGACGGACCTGGCGCTCGCCATCCCAGGTCAGCCGCGGACGCCGGACGACCCCGTTCATCTCGACGCGCGTGGCCCCGGCGTCGCGCAGGAACCGCTGCAGGACGTGGGCGTTGGCCTGGACATCGAGCAAGCCCGCGCGGGTGCGCGGGAGGTCGAGCATCACGTCGGTGTCACCGCGTCGGTAGTTGCCGGAGACGTTCACGCGCACCGCGTGGGCGAGATCCATCCACCGGTGCATGTCGTCGGTGCGCTGGGAGACGCTGGAGTCGGGCGCGCGCTCGGCAGGCGGGAGCAGCTGCGCGATGTTCCGGTGGTCCTGGGCGCGCTGCCCGCCGCGTCCCTCGGAGAAGTCGAGCCAGTCGCCGGAGGCCAGGACGAACCCGGCAGAAGCGGGGTTCTCGGTCGTGCCGTACACCCGGACGGCGCGGGCCTGGCGGTCACGTACGGCCTCGGAGCGGAGGGCGCGCGCCGCAGATCCCTGGACGGATTCCTCGTACACGCCCGCCAGCACGAGATCGGCCGACCGGAACCGCAGCTCGCACTCGCCCATGTTCGCACTGACACCGTGCGCACCGGTCTCGGTGCGCGCCGCGAGCTGGACGAGGCCCACCTTCTCGGGATCTACGCGCGCAAAGTCGCGGCCGGGCGCGGTGAACAGGATCCCGAGGCCACACGGTTCGACCGCTTGCCCGCGCGACCACAGGTGCCGGTAGATCCAGTTCGCCTCCCGGAAGACGACGCCCTCCCACCGCGCGATCGCGTCGTAGAGGTCGCGTCCCGTCTCCCAGCGCGCGCGGTCCGCGGCCGGACCCGTGCCGGTCGGGAGGGCCATGCGGAGAATGGCGCGTTCGCGTTTTTGGAGATCGGCGAGGACGCGCTTGCGCGTACTCGTCCACCACGCGAGGTCGAGCTTCGTCCACGCGATGTCCTCCTGGGTCGGGACACGCGCGAGCAACGCGAGAGCCTCCGCGTCGATGGCCTTCCACGCGTCCAGCGCGTCTGCAGGCTGCACCTCGCCGCGCGCGATCCGCGCCATGAGCCGGGTTGCGCGGAGCGTCCGCAGGCTCACGTCCAGGCGGACGCCGACGCTTACCCGGTCGGACGCCTCGCTCGGCTGGTAGAACCCCGAGGCAAAGCCACCCCCGAGCCCGATCCCATGAAGCTCCCCCGGCTGGGATGCCGCGCGCAGCTCGGCGCGCGAGAGCACGCACCCGCTCGCGAGGACGGCGGGGAGGTTCGTCGTGACGTGGTAGAGGCCGGCGTCCGGGGATGCCGCCCAGCTCGGCAGGTCCTCCTCGAAGAAGGGCGCGAGGGCGAGAGAATGGGTCGCGGGGACGGGGAGGACCGGGCGGAAGCCGGGGGTAAGGCCCGCGGCGTTCCTGCTTCCGCGTCGAGACAGTGTCGCACCTGCAGCGAGCGCCGCGGCAGCACCGAGTGCCAGCAGATTCCCATTCACGACAGCAGCTTGACCATCATGCGGGGCCTCGTACGGCGGGGAGGAGGGATCGCCACGCGTGGGCGCGGGCGCCATCGTCGGGGAGGCGCAGGTAGAGCTGGATCCCGTCTGCGCCTACTTGTTCGATGGAGAACCCTGCACGCCGGCCGGCGTGCGATAGGTTCTTTACCTCGTCCTGCGTGAGTCGGCTCACGCCAAACACGCCGCGCCCGTGGGTGGCGCGCAGCGCGTTCCAGAACGTGCTTGGATCGGGCGCGACGTAGCGGTCCGAGCGCCAGAGGTGCTCGCGCGTGCCCTCGCTGTCACGGAGCCAAAGGCCGTCACCGCGGACCCTCTCGGCGTCGGACTGGAGTATGCCGAAGATGGCGATAGCGCCTTCCCGGGTCACCCGGTGGCCGGCGCAGCTCGGAAACGTCGTCCAGCCGCGCGCATGGGCGCCGGCCACCAGCGCGCGCAGATCAGGGTCGACCGTCTCGGGGCGGACGTTGGCACACCCCGTGAGCGAGTCACGTCGAGGGCTCGCGTAGAACCAGCGCGTACCCGGCCGAAGAGGTTCCCACCAGCGCCAGTCGCGGAAGGAGCGATACGGTACAGGGAGGGCGTACATCTTCCCCGTCTATCACGCCTTGTCGCCGCCGGGACGCACGAGCGCGTCGCAAACCTACTCAAACCTCATTCACCACGTCATCGCGGCCGAGCCGCACCGACGCACGACCCCCACCACCACCGCGAGCGCGGCGACCGCACCGAGGGCGAGCGGGAGCGAGCGCGGCGACCGCACCGAGGGCGAGCGGGAGGCCGTTCTTTATCGCACCTGCTCGGCCGCCACCGACCAGGTCCAACGCGATGCGCGGCGGCCTGTCGCTCGGGATGCAGATCACACCCGCCCAGCGAGGGGCCCTCCGGACTACCCGTTTCGTTCATCGCGATGCGCGCCTTCTGCCAGATCCAAAGGCTCCACGCCGATACCGCGAGGCCGGTGGCGGCGGTGGCGGCGCGCAAGACCGGCCGCTCGGTGGGGAGATGGCTGGCCGCGTACACCACCAGCGGGCCCCCGACGAGGCCCGCGGCGAGCCGCAAAGGCTGCACCATCGTCTGCTCCACATCGTGCGCCACACACAGGTAGGGCCGATCTTCGGTGCGGCGGGTCGCAGAAACCGCCGTGGAGGCCGGGAGGCGCTCGGTGCGGACGCCAGGGTAGCGGGAACCGGTCGGCATCAGCTTACCCTCCGTCCTTCACCGTACTTTGCCTGCCACACCGCCTCGCTGGCCGCGACGGCCGCAGCGGGTGGGGACGTGTTGACCTCGAAGTGCATCTCGTCCGCCCGGTTCTTGTAGTTTCCGCCCCAGCGGAGGCCCAAGCTCTGGGCCTTGGCGCTGATCGCAGCCGCGATGGCCGGGGAAACCGTGCCGCGGGCCGAGAACTTGTGGCGGCTGCCGTTGATGTCCACCGCGGTGCCCGAGGCATGGTTGGAGAGCTGGGTGTAGCCCCGGATTGACCGGTAGTTGTAGGAGCCGGTGTCGGCCGGGTTCACCGGTTCGACGTTCGCATCCCACCAACGCACCATCTCGACCAGCGCGGGGGCGATCTCCGCGCGCAGCGGGAGGGTGACGCTCTTGCCGCTCCGCAGGGGGATGGTCATGCGAACCAGCTTCACCACCTCGGGGTCGGGGTGCGCGGGCCAGCCGTTCTGGCTCTTTCCGATCGCGACCGCGCCCGACGCGGGCGTGCTCGGGACGACGGGAGGCGCTTCCGGTTCCACCGTCTCGAGATCTTCCTGCCCCTGTGCGCCCCCTTGCGCGGCGCTCCGGCGCTGGTACCAGAACCATGCACCACCAGCTCCTGCCAGAAGGACGAGGCCCAGTCCAATCTCCGCGCGGCGATCGGCACTGCCTGTGGGGATCGGGAGTCGCGCGTAGCGGGGGCGCGTGTAGCGGGGGCGAGGAGCGACGGGAGCCGGGGGTGTCCGCGCATCGACGTAGAACGCGCCTGCCATGGCCGCGACCACGGAGCCCATCAGGACGTAGCCCCAGCCCGGGACCTCGGTGGAATCAGGCGCGGCCCCGACCATGGCGGGCGCAGGAGCAGGTACGGGAGCGGAGAGGGTGACGGCGGCCTGGATCCTGCGGGCCCGCCGCGGACGGTTCCGCTACGCCCCGTCCTCCGCGCGGGCCAACGTGAAGGCCGAGGCGCGCTCCGGGATGCGCGCGGCCGACCGGGTGGCCGAGCAGGCCGCGCTGCGCGGGGACGACCCCGTCGCGCCCACGCGCACCCTCGAGGTCAGCGACCGGTGGAGCTGGGATGGAGGGTCAGAAGATGTCGATCTCGATGACCATGTCCGCAGCGATTCCCGCACCGGGGCTACCCACCGTCTGCACGGCGAGGTACTCGCCTTGCGCGAAGTCCACGCTGACGCCGTACTGCACCGCCGAAGTGTTGGCCCCGCTGACGGTCGCGGTCATCACCGTGGCGACCCCGGAGCCGACGACGCCTGTCGTGCTCTTTAGCACCGTGACGACGACAGCATTTGCACCACCCGGAGCCACGCGCAGGTTTACGGCCATACCCTGCGCGACAGCCTTCTGCTGGAAGCGGTAGAACACCTGCGTGGAGTCGCCTGCGTTCTGCACTCCGGGCCAGTAGTACCGGATTGCGTTGATGACCCCCCCTTGCAATCCGTAGATCAGCGTGGTCGGCGTGACGTAGGTGGTGAAGGGCTTTCCCCCTGCGGTTTTGTTGATGAGGTCCACGCCGGGGCCGAGTTGGATGCCCTTGTTCGTGATGACACCCACGGTGGGGGCGGTCTGAAAGATGTCACTCCCCGTGTAGCCACCCGCGGTCGAGGGGCCGCTGATGGAGGACGTGCGAAACTCCGCGTCCGCGTCGTTGTTCGTCGTTTCCACGCCGTGGTAGGAGCCCGTGGATCCCGCGTCGGTGGGCGCGGCGACGTAGATGTTCGTGTCGCGGAACGTGATGTCGTTCGCCCCGGTGACGAGGATTCCGCGCTTCGCCCCGCCGCCGTTGCTGAACACGTTGATGGTCACGCCACGGGTAAAATTGAACGAGAACGTCCCCGGCCCGAGCGTCCCGGTTCCGTCGTCAAGGACGCCGTAGACGTTCGTCGTCGTGCCCACCGCGAGGCCTGCGTTGTTCACGGTCACGACACAGGTTCGCAGCTTTGACGTGTTGCTCGTCGTGTTCGGCGTGCGGACGCCGACGAGGTTCGTCGTGGCGTTGGCGGACGTAAGTGTGAGGGTCACGTCCTCCACGCGGGTGTTCTCGCCCATCGTGAGCAGCGTCGCCGTGCCGCCGGGGACGCTCGCCGCCCATGTGATACGGGTCGTCTGCGTGTTGAGGCCGCGCAGGGCGCAGGTGTCGGGGATCGTCAGGCCCCCCGTCAGCGCGTAGGTGCCGGGGAGAATCCAGCATGTCACACCCCCGGCGGGGAGGACGAGGGTGCCCATGTAGGTCACGGCAGCGTTTACGGTCTGGAACGGGAGCCCGTTGATCGCCCCGGTCGCGTCATTCCCGTTGATCTGGTCCACGACGACGGTGTTGCCCATCTTGAGAAGCGCGGGGTTCGTCCCGAGCGCCACCCAGACCAGCCCTTTCGCGCCGCCCACGCTGGCGTTCTTGTAGGCCGCCCCGTTCTGCCGATCCAGCGCGAGCGACCCGCCGAGCGCGAGCACGACCCCGTTCGGGTCGCTGTCCACCTGGAGGATCGGCGTGCGGTCGAGGGCGTTGGCCCCCACCCAGAGGGCGTCGGCCTCGAGCGTCCCCGCGAAAAGGTTGCGCGTGCTCATGGGGTTCGCTTCATGGCGGCATCTGCCTTCTGCCAGATCCAAAGGCTCCACGCCGATACCGCGAGGCCAGTGGCGGCGGTGGCGGCGCGCAAGACCGGCCGCTCGGTGGGGAGATGGCTGGCCGCGTACACCACCAGCGGGCCCCCGACGAGGCCCGCGGCGAGCCGCAAAGGCTGCACCATCGTCTGCTCCACATCGTGCGCCACACACAGGTAGGGCCGATCTTCGGTGCGGCGGGTCGCAGAAACCGCCGTAGAGGCCGGGAGGCGCTCGGTGAGCACGCCGGGGTAACGCGAACCTGTGGGCCTCATCTTGAAGGGACGCTTTCTGTCCGGTGACAGAGGGAGGTGAGGTAGCTGTCGGACACGGGAGGCTCCGGAGAGGATTATACTTTGTTCATGGGCGAGCGTGCGTTGGAGGCGATCGCCGGGCCCTGCACCCAAGTGGCGCAGGTGCGGGTCGAGGCACACTTGAAGTTATGCGCCCAGCAGTAGCCGAGCACAGCCCCCGAGGTCATCGCCGCGGCCTCGTAGGCGTCCGGGGCGTAGGTGCGGGGCATGCAGGCCCTCATCCCGGGCGAGACATCGAACACGCCGCAGTTGCCGCAGCGCATCGTTTTTGTCTCTTCGATCTGCTCGGCGCTGGGGTTCTGCGACCAGCGAGATGCAATCTTCTTCCAGAACCAGCTGGAGGGCTGGGCCGGGTTCGGTGGGCCGTAGTCGAACATGCGGATCGCACGGTCGCGGTTCTCGGTGTTCAGCGCGATGTCCTGTGTGGCGGGCGGACATACCGCCGTCGCGGACTTTGCCGATCCACGACGACGACGGAGCATATACGGGTCGATCATGGCTGAACCCTTTCGGATGAAGTTTGAGCCGCCGCGTCGGGCGAAAACCCCGCCCTCGCGGGCCGTCCTCGTCTTCCGCGCGATGTTTGGGGGCTGGGGGTGAACTGCTGGCCCCGCGCGAGCCCCGCCCGCTTCGCGCGGGTCGTCGCGCCGACCTCGGCGGGGGTTGTCAACTGTTGCGTCATTGGTGTCCTTCGTAGTCGATCATTCGATGTGTTACGCCGTGAATGTGATCGTTTCCCGTCGCTTCGCCCTCCGCCCGACCCGCGCGCAGCGCACGCTGCTGGCGCAGGCCGCCGGGTGCGCGCGTGTCGCGTGGAACTGGGGACTCGCTCGCAAGCAGGCCGCGTGGACAACGCGCAAGGTCGCGATCGAGAGGGGTACCGCGCCGGACGCGGCCCCGAAAGTGCCGACCGCCATCGACTTGCACCGGGAATTGAACGTCCTCAAGGCGAAGTCGAAGGAAGAGGGTGGCTTCCCGTGGATGTACGAATCCTCGAAGTGCGCGCCCCAGGAGGCCCTGCGCGATCTCGACCTCGCCTACGCGGCGACGTTCCGCCGGCTCAAGGCGGGCGAGAAACCCGGGTTCCCCACGTTCAAGGGCAAGCGTCCAGGCGAGGGCCACTTCCGGTTGACGGGTGCTGTCTCGGTCACGCGAGAGCGCGTTGTCCTGCCCCGGATCGGCGCGATCCGGATCATGCCGGGAGACCGCGGGTATGTGCGTGCTGGAAAGTATGCGTCCGTCTCGCTGGTCCAGGAGCATGGCGAGTGGTTCGCCAGCGTCCGCGTCGAGGCCGTCGAGGCCGCGCCTGTCCCGGATGACGCTCCGCGCGTCGGGATCGACCTGGGCGTTCGAAAGCTGGCTGTCCTCTCGGACGGGACTGTGTTCGCGAACCCGAGGGCGCTCCAGAAGGCCAAGCTGCGATTGAAGCGCGCGCAGCGCGCGCTCGCGCGAAAGGCCAAGGGATCGAACCGGAGGAAGAACGCGCGCCGACGCCTGGCTCGCCAGCACGCGCGTGTCGCGGACATCCGCTCGGACGCCACGCACAAGATGACGACGGCGATCGCCAGCGCCTACCCGGTGATCGTGATCGAGGATCTCCGGGTCCGAAACATGACGCGGGCTGCGCGCGGCCGGGGGCGAGCCGCGAAAGCGGGCCTGAATCGCGTCGTCCTGGACGCGAACTTCGGAGAGGTCCGCCGCCAGCTCGAGTACAAGGCGGCCCTCCGGGGTGGACGCGTCCTCGCCGTTCACCCCGCGTACACGTCGCAGACGTGCAGTCGGTGTGGCGAGCGCACCGATTGCGGGAGCTGTGAGACTTTTGCCTGCGCCGCGTGCAGGTTCACGGAAGACCGTGACCTGAACGCGAGCATAAACATTCGGAATCGCTCGTATGAGTGGGACCGAGACGTCGCCGCCAGTTGGCCGGAGACGAAAAACGCGCGTGGAGGGGCGGTCAGACATCGGGGTCGAAAGATCCTGGTGCTCGCCCCGGTGAAACGCGAATTGGAGCATGATCATGTTTGACCATGTTCTGAGCAACGGTGAGGCGATCAAACGCAGCGTCGGGGAGGTAGCGCTCGCCGGTCTCGAGGCTCTCGCCGCCAGAGCGGGTGCGCCAGTCCTGATCCGTCCAGCGGGCGAGCGCGTTGTCGGGGTCTTTGGGTCCGAGGTAGCTGCCGCCGCGTTCTTTGTAGAGCTGGACGGACCGCTGGGCCTTCCGCGCGCTCCACTGGCCGGGGCGCCCGCCTTTGTCGCTGGCGGTGACCTCGGCCTTCACGGCCTCCCAGAGGGCGGGGTCGGTGCGCTGGACCGTGCGCGCCGCGCTCCCTTCCTGGACACGCCGCCGCACGGCCCCCGCCAGCACGAGCGCGCCAACGAGGCCGAGCGTGAGGGTCGAGCCGTTCATCAAGACTCCGCGATGTCCAGCGTGGGCCACGTCACTGCGACGCCTGGATCTTCGCGCGGAGGTAGCGCTGGGCGCTGCTCACGCGATCGGCGCTCGTCTCCACCTTGGAATGGACCCACTGCGGGAGATCGTCATCGTCGTTGAGCATCTGGCGCATCGCGTGGGCGTCCGACTCCAGGTTGCGAAGCGTGCCGCGGATCATCCGGCCCTCATGCGCGTCGGAGGGTACGGAGCCGTAGTCGAGGTTGCGGGCGCGCGAGCCTCGGTGGTTCCCACGGTGGGACTGGGCCGACGCGGCCTCCTGCTCCATTCCGTGCCGGGCCCGGCTCCCACGCGTGGCGAAGGCTCCCACCGCCGCGACAACGCCGACGAGTCCGAGGGTGACGAGGGTGCCATTGTCGAGGATCTTACCAGACATGGGGGCTCCGAGGAGAAAGGAGGAGGGAAGGCTATCACCGCCCGAATTGCGCGTCCACGCGCTCCGCGAACCGGGCGAAGCGCGGGTTCGATCGCGAAGCCGCGAACCCTCGCCCTTCACCAGCGGGTGCATCCCGTCCCCGTCCGGAGACATGTGATCAGGTCAGATCGACGTGGCGTGGTAGAGGCCGGTCCCCGGCCGGGCCTTCCCCGTCTCCTCGGGATCCACCGCCAGCTCGAGCGTCGTGCCGCGCACGAACGACGAGGGCGAGGTCACGAAACCATCGGGGCGGGGGAGATCTTCCGGAAGCGCCTGGGGGCGTTCGCGCTACCAGGGGAACGCCGCGCAAGCCCCGCCACCGCGAGCGCGGCGACCGCGCTGAGTGCGAGGGAGGCCGCTGTTCATCGGACCTGCTCGGCCGCCACGAGCCGACGCTCGACCACGTCCCACGCGATGCGCGGCAGCACCACCTCGAGGTAGCCCTTTCGGTTGTTTTTGCGGTCGAGGTAGTAGGCGTGCTCCCACACGTCGATGATGAGCAGCGGGCGGGCGCCGACGAGCACCTCGTTCTGGTGGTTGCCCACCGGCATGAGGACGAGCTGGCGCAGCTCGGGGCTGTACGCGAGCACCACCCAGCCGCTCCCCTGGATCCCGAGGCCCACGTCTCGGATCTCCCGCATCGCTTCCTTCACCGAGCCGAAGTCGCGCAAGATCGACGCGCGCGTGCGCGGCCCCGGTTGGGTCACCGCCGCGCCATCCGGACGCAGGTTCTCCCAGTAGAGCTTGTGGAGGATGGAGCCCCCTCCGTTGAACATCGCGTTCCGCCAGACCGGCATGAGCATCGCGATGCGTTGCGGGTCTTCATAATTGGCTGCACGCGCGTCCCGCAGGGTCTGCATCGCGGTGTTGTAGCCCCGGACGTAGGCGGCTTGGTGGGTGGTGTAGTGCTCGGTCACCGTGGCGGCAGACACTGCCGGCATGAGGGCGTCGGTCGGGTAGGGCAGCGGCGGCAGATCAAGGGTCGGCGCGTTGGCCGAGCCCCGGCGTCGGTCGAGAGCGACCGCGGCCCCGATGAGGCCGAGGCCGGTGGCCCCGAAGAAGAGCGCGTTGCGGGTGGAGGTGTCCATCAGCGCCTCGTATACCGGTGGACCGCCTCGTGGCAGGTGACCTCGGTCTCGTCGCACGAGGCGGCGGCGCCGAGCGCGATCGAACGCCACCCGGAGCCGCGTCGGTCTGCACCTCCGTCCGCACCTTCATGTCGGGCGGCAGGATGGCAAGGAACGTGGCGCTCCGCGCGGGTCGCGTCTCCTTGGTGGCCCCACTCATCACCGAGCGAGAACCGGCAGAAGCGATCGAACGTCTCGCGCCAGTCCACGTCGCGGAGCGCAACGTGACCGTGGAGGATACGCCCAGGCCCCAGTCGCGCCAGGTCCTCATCCTCGTAGTAGGCGAGCTGCGCCTCGTGCGTACTGTTCGCGAACGCCTGCGCCACCTCGAAATCGAGCGTCCAGTGCCGCCCCGGATCCCCCGCGTCCGACCGCGCGGAAGCGGCTGCGCCGTGCTTCCCCACGTCCCGATTCGGATCGGGGAGGATGCCGCGATAAACGGGGAATGGGTCGGGGAGGTTTCCAAACGCGCGAAGCAGCTCCTGACGAACATTCAAAACCGCCTTCAGCGGCAACCGGTGTTCGTCCTTGACCCGCGGTCCCACCTCCCACCCGAGCCAGTTTCACAGGTCTCCGATGTCGATGGTAGCCCAGGAGTTACGCGCGATCACGAATCCCTTGTCGCCCCGCGCGAGGGCGCGCTCGATAAGGACAGGAGGTCTTGCAACCAACGTGGGGCGGCGGCGGATGGGGGAGTGGCGCGCGGGAGCCTCGCACGCGAGAGAAACTGCCCACAGACTCTCCCCAGGCGACAAAGCACGGCCCGTCGTACACTTCCTCCTCGTCCTCGCTCGTGTCGACAGGCTCGACCACGATGCTCCGCCCGAGCTTCTCCCACATGTTCTCGGCGTCGTTCGACGTGATCCCGCTCGGCGTACAGGCGTGCGAGACGAGGACCGCGTTCTCCTCGGCCGCGCGCATCGCCATGGCCTGGTAGAGGACCTGTCCCCACCCGACTCCGCCCGGCTCGATGTTCGCCGTGTGCACGACGTAGGCGCGCTCAACCGGGCTTCCACGTCGCTCGCCGATGCGCGCGATGACCGCGCGCGCCCCGGGCGCGAGCAGCGAGAGGTCGTCCACGCGCGTCGCGAGAACCTCGCCCGAGGAGAAGCGATCGCCCCTCGGGGTGACGGAGCCGACGAGATCGATCCTCGGGCCGTACCCGGTCTTCCGGATCTTCCGCTCGACCCTCCCAGTAGAGCCCGGGTCGCGTGGGTTCTCGAGGACGCCGCGGGGGTCGGGGAGGTCGTCGCGCAGGGCGCAGGAGCCCGCCTGGCGTTCCGGAACAGGTTCGCGCAAGCACGCGCGCCACCGAACCGGGTCCACGATCGTCCCGTAGTCCAAGACACGCCCGTCGTTCGACAGGTTCTTCTCGTGCAGGTCTTCCAACCCGCAATCCGAGAGTACCTTGTCAGCCTGGGGGTGCGTGTCCCGGAGCATCCCGAGACCTTTCGCCTGGGGATCTGTCCTCGGCATCGCCTGCTCCATCAGGAGCCAGCTCCCGTCCGGCGCCGACGCGAGGACGGGGACAAGGTGGGGGCGAACGCGCGACGGGGCGTCGCGCCAGACCCCGGCCTCCACGATGTTCGACGGGGTCGCGTCGTTCGACCGCATCCAGGATGGGTCCTCGATCTTCAGGACGCCCTCGGAAACGGCGAAGACCGTTCGCTGCCGCCCGTGTCCCAGGTAGCGAAGGCCACGCTCGTCGCCCCACGCGCGCGCCGCATCCCGACGCAACCTGGACATCGGGGACGCGGTCTGCTCGTACCAGCTTCCATCCGCTGGCCGGATCAACCGCGGCAGCTGGGCAACGAAGTTGCGCGCGAGCACCTCAAACGCGTCGCGGCGCGCTGGGGACAACGCGTGATTCCGCGAACCCGCGGACACCGCGTGGTCGCGTGAACAACCAGCACGCGACCGCGCAGCCGCGCCGAGCGCGAGCGCGGCGACAGACCCGAGCGCCAGCAGGTTCCCGTTCACGACAGCACCTTGACCATGATCTTGTCCTCGGTGTTCGACGGCGTGTAGTCCACGCCGGGCCACACGCCATAGCCCATTCGACGCCAGAACATCTCGCTGGACTGGAGGAGCCCCGGATCGAGCTGGCCTGCCTGCAAGATGACCGCGCGGATCCCGTCGGCTCGAAACATCGCCTCGATCCGCTCCACGGTCTTGCGTCCGAGCCCGGCGCCGCGCCGGTCGCCCTGGACGTAGAGCGTGTCCCAGGCGAACACGCGGTCGCTCGGACCGATGGCTCGCCCAAACTCTTCGGCGTCGGTGAGGGGGCGCCGGCCACGCCGTGCCCACTCCTCGGCGATCGCGTCGTCCGCCAGATCCATGCAATCCGGGTTGTCCGCGTCTACGCCGACAAAAGCCCAGTAATCCTGGTCCAACATGGGCCACGCGACGTGGTTGAACGCCCACACAGGGTCCGCGACGATGCCGGTCACCTCGTGGTCAGGCGTCTCCTGGCGGTAGGCGATCCGGGACACGACGGGCTCCGGGTGGTGGTGCGGGTCTACCGATCCGCGCGCGGAACTGCCGCGCCGGGACAAGAAGGAGCCCGCGGCGAGCGCCGCGGCCGATCCGAGGACAAGCAGGTCCCCGCGCATCGCTAAAAGTCCTTGCGGAAGTAGAAGTTCCCGGGCTCGACGTCGAAGTAGATCGCGTCCGCGTCGACCTGCTTGATGCGACGAAAGCCGCGCTTCCGCCACCCCTGCCAGGTCTCCTTGAAGTTCGTCTCGCCGGCCGCGAAGCGGGCCCCGGACGCGACGAGAACCTCCTCGACGAGCCGCCACGCGCCGCTTGAGCCAGGCGTGCCCGCGATCCAGTTGATCCAGACCCCCGGATCGCCCTCGTCATCGGCGATGTCGGTGAGGATGAGCCGCTGCAGGGGTGCCGGGCCCAGCATGGAGAACCCGTCCTCGGCATCCAGCACGCCGCCGCGCGCCACGAGGCTCGCGTACGCGCGGTCCTTTGGGGTCTCCTCGTCGGGATCGATGTCGAAGTCGTGCGCGAAGCTGCCGCGCGCACGCAGGAGGGACCCCGCGGCGAGCGCGGCGACAGACCCGAGCGCGAGTGCTGTGCCCTTCACCGTGGCCACGCGGCGGGCTTTGATGCCTTCGTTCCGAAGATGCCAAGAATCGCATCCACCCGGTCAAGCCCGCGCGCGACCTCGTCGTCGTGTCGTCCGATAGCGCGTGGCGAGTCGGTCGGCCTGTAGACAAGGAAGTGCTCGGCACTCGTCTTCACCTCGTACCCGAAGAGGTCCTGCGAACGCCCCCACTTTGTTGTCTCGGGCACCGCGCTACGCGCGGCCCAGTCCGACACGCGCGGTTCCCCACGGATCTCGCCGTTCGGATCTACGATGAGGCGCATTGTCCTGGGCGTCCCATCGCGCCAAGCCCCGTCCGGAAGGATGACTTCCACCCAGTGGTGGTGCTCGTCGCGCCAGACCTCGTCCAGGTCAAGGTCCTCTTCCCCCATGAGGTCGCGCTTCTGCGCGAGCGACGCCTCGTCCTCCCCCCACCAGTACAGTCCCACGCGCAGGCGCCGCGGGATCCCGAGGCGATCGCAGATCCACGCGAACACCGCGGCGCCGCCGTCGCAGCTCCAGACTCCGTCCGGGTAGATCTCCCGCCCGACCTCCTCAAAGATCGCGACAGCGCGTTCCAGCAGGGGTGGGATGGACGTCGCGGGAACCGCGCCTGGAGCGGTCCACGCGAGACTGCGCGCGGCACTCCCCGCCGGCAGCGCGCGTGGCTTGCGCGACTCGGCACGCTGCACCGCCGCAGCCAGCGCCGCGACCGAACCCAGCGCCAGCAGGCGCCCGTTCACTCGGGCTCCTGCGCGTAGTCGAGCAGGACCGGCCCACCGTTGTACCAGCCCCAGTTCAGCTCGAAGTCCCCGTCGGAAAGGTAAACGCCGTCCGGCCCAAAGGTCCGCATCGCCGCCTCCATCTTCTTCACGCGGCTCTTGACCGGAGGCTTGCCCGAGGCGGGCTCGGTGATGGACTCCGCGAACGGCATGACGAGGAGGCGGGCGCCTGGAGACGTGTAGAGGACCGGGCAGAGCAGGGGTCGAACCGCGCGCCAGGTCTTCCAGTTCTTGGCCTCGAGCCCGTTGGCCGTCGCGTCCACGTCGTAGTCGACCTTCCCGACAGTGCCGTCGCCGAGGTCGAACACGATGCGCTGGGATCCGCTCGCCAAGAAGGTGGCGCCCGCCTCGCCGAAGCGCGCAACCAGGTCGTCGAGCGCGTCCGGGTCGTGCGCGAGGTGGATGTCCACGTAGTCCTCGAGGATCGTGACGAGGCGGGCGCGGACGTTGTAGCCGCGGAGTGCGCGGCTCCCGATCTTCGCGGGATGTCTCCGTGGCGGACGAACGCTAATCTCGGGTTCCTCGTACTTCGATCGATGTACCTCGCGATCGATCCACGTCGCCCACGCCTCGACGTCCTCCCCCTGGATGATGTACGGGACGGGGAACAGCTCGCCCGCGTTCGCGAATTGGTTTGCCGTCCAATCGATCCCAACGCCATCCGCGAGGACGAGGACGTGTTGGACAGCCTCCTGTCCATCGTCGAGGTATCGCCACGTGAATCGGACGATCTCGGCTCTCGGGACGAGGTGAGCAAACGCTTTGCTCTGATCCTCGCAGTGGTTCTTGCCTGACCCGGAGATGCACAGTTCCGAGGGAAAGGCGCGGGAGAATGACTCAATCGCGGTGTGAAGCGTCGCCGGTGACGCCACGGGATCGGGAACGCCATCTGGTGGGTTCGCGTGTGCGGCGCCTCCCGCTCCCATCCTCCCCATCAGCTCCAGCAACGTCATGACAGACGCTCCCGTCGCGCCTGGACTTCCGCCGCGGGTACGACCTCGACACGGAACAGGTCGAGGCTCGCAACGTCCTCGGAGAGGCACAGGCAGATGTCGTCGCACGTCGGCTTCGACGGTCGACACACCGGTGTCTCCCCGTAGGAGAAGATGGAGCGGGACGAACTGTAGTTTCCCGGGGCGATCCAGCCGGGATGGCTCTCGCGTGCCAGGACCCGGGCCAGCTGGTAGGACCCGAGGCTCCCGGGCTTGACCGTGGAGCGCAGTTCGTCCCGCACCTCGGCGACGAGGTCCGCGATGTCGGCGTCGGTCTTCAGCACCGCGAGCGGACCGATGTCACGCGTGGCGCGCAGGTGAAAGATGCGCGGCGGACGGTCGTCCTCGTCCGCGTCGTCGAGTGCGATCATCCGGGCGACGCGGGGATCGCGGCTCACCCAGAACGGCGACGTGAAGACGCTGGTCCCGTGCTCCTCGAAGCGGCGTGGGTGCGCGGTCCCGTGGTAGAGCAGGGTTCCTGCGGGCAGGACCATCGTCGGGACGGGCTCGCCGGGTCCACGCGCAGCAGGCTTGGCCTTCCTGCCGGTCCGGTTCGCGCTGAGGTCAAGGGATCCACGGCGCACGAACGCCGAGCCCGCGACCAGGGCCGCGACGGAGGAGAGAGCCAGGGCAGGGCCGGTCACTCGTCCTCCCAGGCGTCGTCCTTGCCCTCGGCGCGCTTCGCGGGACGCCAGGTCCACGCAGCCACGCGGCTCGGGAGGATGACGCCCCGGGGAGCCGAGTATGCACGCGGATCGAGATCGTCGTCCCACCACGCGCCATCCACGTCAAGAGGCGAGGCGACCTCGTCCAACGCACAGAGGAACGCGTAGTCCCAGGCCATCCCGGGGTGCAACGTGCCGGAAAAGTGTGTCGCCCACCGGGCGACCAGGCGCGCCGTCGGACCCCAGTCCAGGGCCGGGCGAATAGGGCGTTCCTCGGGATCATCCTCAAAGTCCTCGAACTCCGCCTCGGCCTCGGCGCGCGTCTCGAAGCGCATCGTGACCTCGCGGTCCAGTTCGTCGTCGAACCACGTCACCGTGTACGCCGTCTTCGGAACGATCCAGCCCGCGTCCACGAGGAACGCGTCGATGCGCCGGCGCACGAGAGGCGATGCGCGGAGCGCGTGCATGTCCACGAACCGACCGGACTTCCCGTCTGCACGCGCGAGCGCCCAGGTCGGACTCCCCCCGAGCTGCGCGATCTTCGTCCAGGCACGCGGGTGCTCGGAGACGGACAGGCCCTCGCCTTCGTAGCTGCTGCCGGGCTTTCCACCGCGGTGCGCTTGCTTCTGTGCGGCGACGGACGCGCCAACGTGGAAAACGGTCTTCTTACGCAGGATCTTCACCTTCGTGAGATCGAGCGACGCGTGATCACGCGAACCCGCGCGGGACAGCGCGGCACTCGCGGCGAGCGCCGCGACGGAGGAGAGGGCGAGGAGGTGACCGTTCACTCCCGGACTCTATCTCAACTCCGACAGGCGCGCGCGCAAGTGGGCGACGAGCGCTGCGACGACAGGTGCCGGACACGACCCGTCGAACGTGACGACGTGACCCTTCCCGTCCTGGACGCGCGCTTCCACGCGCGGAACAGTGACCAGTCGACACGCGCGCACGTCACGCCCCGTCCTCGCCCACTGGGCCCCGTAGTACCGGTTCCAACGACGTCGGAACGTCGCGCGCGTCGAGGCCCCGTCCCCGTCCAGGACGAACCCCTCGTAGAGGACGACGTAGTGCTGGACGTGGCCGTCGTGCACCACCGCGTGGAGCTGTGCTGCGGGCCCAAGCACCTCGACGAGAGCGCTCGCGAGCACCGCGCATCCACCCTGTCCCCAGTCACTCCCAACAAGCTCCGAGTCGGCGTCGAGGACCTGGAATGCCGCGTCTTCCCGGAGGGCCGCGTACAGACGCGCTCCAAGTGTCTTCGGACTGCGCTTCCTGCGCACGATCGGCGGCAGCACCCGCGTCGCGACGTGCTGCACGCGGGCCGGGTCGAACACGACGACTTCGATCGACCCGTTCTGTAGCCGCAGTAGGACCCCGTCGTGCCCGCGCCGGGTCAGCTCCGCGGTTGCCTTTGCGGACCCCGCGTGCCCGCGGTCGGCGACGTCTTTCTTGTCCCCCTCCTCGGCGATGTACGGGTTCTGCAGGCGCGCCCGGACCTCCATCACGCGCGGAGAGGCGGGGCCCTTCTTGATGCGCGCGTAGCTCTCGGCGAGAGCGGGATCGGCCGTCAGGTAGACGCCGTGCCCGAGCCAGCCCTCGTCCTTGCGCTCGGGGTGTCCGACGACGAAGGTCTCGAAATCGTGCCGGGTTCCGTGGTAGAGCGGCGTCTCGGGGGTGATGGACGACGCCAGCGCTGCGAGGTAGGCGCGGGAGCCGGTGCGCACACGGCCGCCGATCGCGAGCAGGCCGAGAGCGCCGAGCAGGAGGGGGACGCCGGGAAGGCTCTTCACGACGGGCCTCCTGTTGCTGTGGACGGTGGACCCAGGTCATCCATCTCGATCGCAGGGAGGTGGGTGATGCCGAGCTGGTGCGCCGCGAAAAGGCGGTGCCGGCCGTCCGCTACGACACCACCGAACGTGACGATGGGTGCCATCCAGAGGCAGGGATACCGGCGACGCGGCTTCCCGGTGCCCTGGAACTCCAGGCAAGCGACGCGCGCGAGGAGACGATCGGCCACCGCGTCGGGGTCGCGGCGGAGCGAGGCGGGGATCCTGCGTCCCATCGTCCGCACCATCTCGGCGACGTGCGCCGGGCCCCGGTCATCCCAGGCGTCGTCATCCACCTGGCGGTAGAGCGGCTCGACGGCCTGCAGGGTGACCGGGAGGAGGTCGGGTGGCAAGACAGGCTCCCCGTCGTCGCTCCCCCACCGCTCCTCCACCAAGTCCTCGAGCAGGACCTGGAAGTTGTGGACGAGGTCGGCGAACCGCACGGTGCGTGGGTGGAGGGCCGAGCGACTCCCCTGGCGCGTAACTGCGCCGGCCGCGACGAGCGCACCAACGGTGCCGAGGGCGAGGAGGGGGCCGTTCACCTGGGAGTCCTATCCTGCGTCCGCGTACCCTGCTCGGCGCTCTTCGCGACGTCCGCTACCAGGACCAGCGGATCACGATCCCTCCGCTCGCATCCGAGGTTCCTGGGTTGGACGCCGAACCGACGACGGCATCGCTCCAGCCCAGGTTGGCCTTCCGGACGGGAGGAGGCAGCACGAGGTTGCGCCGTGCAGCGTCCAACCAGCGACGCAGCGTCGGCTCACGAGGGCCGGAGCCAGCCCACCCCCCGCGCTCATCCCATCCCTTCGGGTCCGCCCACAGCCCCGGGGCCGACTGGAAGCTCATGTGAAAGGACACGCAAGGCAACACCTCGTCGGGGCCGACGATGATCTCAAAAACGCGCAACGGGACACCTCCAGGTGCGCGTGTAACCAGCTCCGTACGCCACCTGTCGAACTGTCGAGCGCCATTCTCCAGGGCGTTTTATCGGCGGGACCGCTTGCTCCTGTTCTTCGACCCCTGGGCGAGAGCCGCGTCCTGCTTCAAGGACCGGGCGTAGTCCTGGGCGTCGACCACGCTCCCCATCCCGTCCATCGCCAGGTCCTCGACGCCCGCGAGGAGTGCGTCGACCGGAGTCTGGAAGATCCCGAGCGCGTGGTCATCCCCGTTGGCGTCGTAGACCAGGGCCTCGTAGCCGTCGCGCTTCTTCGGGCCCGCGATGGAGTTCCGGGTGATCCCGCCCGGGACGAACCGGACGCCGAGCGAGAGCGCGTCGCAGGAGTACCCGTCGACGTCCTGGGTGACCGTGAACGACTTGTCCAGGGACTTCGCGAGGTTCGCCAGCGCGCGCTCGATGAAGGAGGCGAACCCTTCCTGGATGACGCCATTCTCGCTACGGCTTCCGCGGCTACGACTTCCCTGGCCGTGCATCCCGCGGTTCATTCCGCCCTGGGGGGCGTACATGCGCCCCTGCTGGGCCTCGGCGACGAGGGCCTTCGCCACCGCGATCATGAGCGCGGACTCAGGACGGGTGGAAGGGCCGTTCACGTCGTGCGCGACGAAGTCGCCGTCCTCTAGTCCGGTGTTGGAGTCGTAGGAGTACTTGTAGTACGCGGGATACCACCAGTCCGTTCCAGGACCGTCCCGCTGGATGGCGGCCGCGTTCAGCGTGGTGAAGTGGTAGCTGGGCTCGTCTGCCACCGTGTCCGACGTGTACACCAGGGGGCCGAGGCCCTGCCGAATCGCAAAGAGGATGGCCTCGACGGCCGAGTGGAACTCGCGACCGACCTGGCTGGCCGACGGCATCGAGTCCGGAGTCGTAGCGCGGCTGCCGCGCTGGGACTGCGCGGCTGCGAGCGCGACAGCGCCCACTCCGACAGCGAGGGAGAGATAGGGGACCTGGGCCATGGAGATTCCGGGGTGAGGGCGATCACGCTAACACGATCCCCCCCCCGTCACGCCCACTTCCCCTCCGCCGCCTCCAGGAGCCGCGACTCCATCTCGCGGTACGGGTCGTTCCGCGCCCGGATCTTCGCCTCCAGCCGTCCCATGTCACGCAGCGGCAGCGCGTCCGTGCGCAGGCGCACCCGTTCGCCCTTCCGGACGACACGGTCCTCGAGCCCATCCAGCTCCACGAGATCCCCGTACCCCGGCCCGACGTAGACCGGCCACCCGGCGTTCTTCGCGAGCTGCAGCGCCGCCAGCGTCGCCTGCACCCGGTGGGTCGCCTCGTACTCGATGCGGTACAGGAACGTCTCGTGCGTCCCGCGAACGCTGGCATCCCGGAAGAACCCGTAGGCGCGGATCCACTGCTCGTCGGGGTCGGCGAGAAAGCGGGAGTCGTAGAGCACGAACGTCGGCCCGTCGACGTAGGCGAGGAGCGCGTGGCCGTCGGGCGTCGGCCCCGTCTTCGGCAGGTCGGCGGGGAGCGGCGAGGGCGCACGTTTCCCGGACAGGCCCGCCTGGATGGCCAGCACCTGGGCGGCCGTCATGCGCCCCTGCTTGACCAGGTCCGAGTACCAGCCGCGGTCGAGGAACTCGCGGACCCGCGTTTCCCACGTCCGCACCGCGTTGTCACGGCCGGCGCGTGTGAACCCGCCGGACCGGTAGCGCGGGTTGAGGTCGTACCAGGCGCGGGTCAGGATGGGCCCGAGGCCCCTTCCCCGCAGCTCCTGGGCGACCACGACCAACGTAGCGCCCCACTCGTCCGTCGCCTCGGCGACCTTCTGGCCCTGGGCGTCGAGGATCGCGAGCGAGGTGCCGCGGTCGGGGACTGGGACGCCCGCCGAGCGGATCTCATAGCGGCCGTTTTTGACCACGATCCGCTGGAGGAGGTGGGGGTAGTGTTCCCGGTTGATCGCGGTCACGTCCGAGACGAGCTTCTCGAGGGGCTCCGGGTACTTCACGACCTGGGTCCGGTCGATGCCGAGCTGCGTCGGCTCCTCACGGGCGTTTCCGAAGCGTCGCGCGTATTGTAGACCCGGACGCCACCAGGTCCTCGGGATGTCCTGCGGGCGAACGCGGTGCGCGTGGTGCAACACGCCGTCGTGCAGGACCGCGAGCGTGCCGGTCGCGTCGCGCAGAATGGCCTCGCGCACCGGGTCGGGGACGGGTGTGCCGTAGGGGCGGTCGGGAATCCAGAGGGTCGTCTCGTCCCCGCGGCGGTCCCGGTGAGTCGCGTGGAGATCCAGGCGAGGCCGGTTCATCTTCGCGAGATCGAAGTCGTAGGCGGTCTCCGGGTGGAACTTTTCATCCGGGTTCCGCAGGTCCAGGAAGGCGGATCGCGTGAGCAAGCCGATCTCGGTCGGCGGGAAGGAGGCGGGGAGCGGGGTGGTGGCGCGGGAGCCTCGTAACCGTGGCAAGTCCTCGTCCGGGACGTCGTCCGGGTCGAACGGATAATCGAAGACGAAGAGTTCCCCGCCGATTCGCGCTCCGACGTTCTGCCCCTCGTCGCAGTCTGTGTATCGCACGTCCACGCGGCGGCTGACCTCGCCGCAAAGTTTCTTCGCGCGCTCTCGTTCGTCATTGTCGAGGGAGGTTCGAACGCGGGGCATGATGAGCCACGCGCCGCCCGGGTCGGACTCGAGCACCGGAACCAGGAGGGCGCGCAAGCCGCGCGGGGCCTTCGCCCAGGTGTCGGCTTCGTTCTGGTTGAACCCCGCGTGGTGCGGATCGACCGGGACCTTGACGACGAAGTTCGCGTCGAGCGCGTAGACAATCCGCGTCTCTCCTTCGCCCAGGTACGTCCCCAGGCGCTTGTCGACGCACCGCGGAAAGCCCTCGCGGCCGCGGCGCTTGTCCGTCAAAACCTGCTCCGCCAGTTTTTCGGCCCGCATCCGCAGGATCTGGGGAACGGTCTCGGGCCACCCGGTTATGTTGGCGGCGCCGCGCCTCTTGCGCGTACCCGCCAGCGCGAGCGCGAAGCGCCGGCCGCGCAGCCGAGTGTCCACGAGAGAACGAGAACCTACCGCGTAGCCGAGCGCAGCCATCTCCTCCTCGGACCGCAGGTCGTCCGGGTCGAGCGCGTAATCGAAGAGGAAGAGACGTCCATCTGCACGTGCGCCGACGTTGTTCCCGTGGTCGCAGTCCGGTTCGAGGAAATCGAAGTGACGCCGCGCCCGCACGCAGAGGCGCCGCGCTTCCTCTTTCTCTCCCGGGGTGAGTTGCGTTCGAACGCGCGGCATGATGAGCCACGCGCCATCCGGGTCGGCCTCGAGCACGGGAACAAGGAGGGCGCGCAGGCCCCTTGATGCCTTCGCCCACGTCTCGGCCTCGTTCACGTTGAACCCGGCATCCTCGGGCCGTCGCGGGACCTTGACAACGAAGTCCTCGCCGAGTGTGTAGACAACCCGCGTCTCCCCGCGTCCCAGTACGACGCCCAGTTCGTGGTAGGGCGCACCGTCTGCGTACCGCTCCGCAAGGTTCTCCGCCCGCATCCGGAGGAGCTGGGGCACGGCCTGGGGCCACCCAGCGGTGTTTGCAGCGCCGCGGCGCGCACGGACGCCCAGCGCGAGCGCGGCCGTCGCTCCGAGCGCGAGCAGGTCGCCCCTCATGGTTGTCGCGGCTCAAAAGGAGAGCGCTTCGGAAGTTCCACGCGCTGCACGACCCGCATCACCCCCCGGTGCGCGACCGCGGTCGAAAACGCCAGGCCATCGCGGAGCCACGCGGATCCTGCGTCCGATGTCAGCGCGTGTCGGATGATCGTGCGCCCGAGGGCGGCCTTGTAAACGAGCAGGTCATAGCCGTTGTCGTCTTTCAAGTCTTCCTGAACTCGGTCCAGCCGGCTGAGCATGCTGGACCCCAGGATGCCGAGCACCCGCTCGCCCCAGGCGACAAACTCCGGCGTCTCGATGGGCGGCCGGGGCAGCTTTCCGGGCGGCGGGCGGATCTCAAAGTTCTCGGCCGGGTCGCCAAAGAACCGCTCGAACCCAGGACGCTCGTGCTTCCGGGCTCCCCACCCAGCGCCCGGCACCTCGTTCAGCGCGACGATCGCCGAGCCCATCCAGTCCTCGTCCGGGACCAGCTGGTCAACGTCGCCCTCGACCTCGAGGATGCACCCCGCGTCACGCCGGGTTCCGATGCTGTAGTGCTCGGCGTAGAGGATGTTCGTGGTCGAGTAGACGTAGCCGCGCATCGCGACGAGTCCCCTCGCCTCCAGGTGTTCGAACGCAGCGAGCATGAGATCGCCGCGCATGTCATCGTTGGCGAGCGCCTCCTCGAGGGGAACTGGTTTCCCGGGGCTCCCGCCCGTCATCGCCCAGGCCTTCGGCATGCCTGGAAAGAGGAGGGTACTGTGGACGTGCCGCGGGTTCGCGACGAGCCGCCGGTAGGTGCGGCGCAGGCTCGCCTCGTCGTAGACGGTACGCCGCGCGCGCACGACGTCGAAGATCGTCGGGAGGGGCTCGGGTTTGTTGGAGGGCCGGAGGACCCTGTCCCGCAAGGTCCCGTCGCAGTCCTTGGTCCCGTGGTAGAGCGGGCCGAGGGTCGCGAGAGAGGGCGTATTCATGCCGCCGGCGCGCCGAGTCAGCGCACCAGCGACAGCGAGTGCTGTGACGGAGGCGAGGGCGAGAGAGGGGCCGCGCATAGTCCCGCCTTAGCCCGATCCCGCGTCTCCGGTTAGGCGATCGTCCTCCCTGGATCTCCATGAAGCTCGACAACGGTCTCCCCCTCGCCCTCGGCCTCGTCGGCCTCCTCGTCGCCGCCGGCGTCGCGAAGGACAAGCTCGGTTCGCGCAGCCTTGACCACGACGACGACGACGCGGAAGACGAGTGCTCGACCTGCGGCGGTCCTGCTGCTGTGCTGGGAGTCCTTGGCACCCGCACGCACTACCGGTGCCGACACTGTGGTGCGGACTGGTCCGTGAACACCGGGCCTTCCGCGGACTACCGTCGCGGGGTTCGGGACGGCCTGGAAGACGAGCGGGACCTCGAAGAAGAACCGTAACCCAGGTGTTTACCCACCCACGGTGTTCGAGGAACCCCCCTGGACGCGCGCCCACACCGCGGCAGCGACCGGAACAGCGCTCTTGAGAGACGGACACCGCCTCCTACCCGTCGCGAGCTTGGCAAGCGTCTCCTCGTCCATCCTCGACTCGTCCATGTCGCACCCGAACGCGTTGTCGTGGCTGAAGTCGGCCAGCATGTCGTCGTAGGACCGGGCGCCGCGCAGGTCGATGATCTCCTTGCCTCGGCGCACGTAGGCATGCAGGAGTACGACGCGGCCGTTCCCATCCTCGTCCTCGTCCACCGCGGTCACCCCGTAGAGCGGAAGGCCAGTGAGTCGGTGCAGCGCGATGGCGAGCGTGACGCAGCGGCCGTAGAGAAAGGACTCGTTCGCCTCGACAAAATCGTCCCACGCGTCGTCCGGTTCCTGCCGGGAACCGCGCCTGGCGAGAGTACCCAGCGCGAGTGCCGAGACGATGCCGAGCGCGAGTAGATCTCCTCTCACCGTTGCACCCGTGTCACCGGAAGTGTCCGGATTGACGTGACCCGTGCCGAGTGCACCTGCTCCTCGGCCACGTTCAGCTGATCCTCGGACCCGAGCGTGTAGACGAGGTAGTCAGTCAGCGTCCGGTGCCAGTCGACGTCCGCGGGATCCTGGATGACGCCTGCGAGCAGGACCTCGCGCGCCGGGAGCGCGTGCTCTCGCTCGTAGTCGGGCTCGAAGTTGGCCGCATCGTGCTCCCCGGTGGCGAAACGACGTGCGATCTGCCGGTTCACCGTCCAGTGACGCCCGGCGGACCAGTCATCCTCCCGGGGTTCGGGCCCCCCGACCGCGACGAGGGAGGACTGGCACATGCGGACGCCGCGGTAGACGCGCAGCGGGAACCGCAGTTTTCCGAAGTAGTCGTGAAGCGCCGAGAGCTTTTGCCAGGCCCGGATGGCGTCCGACGTGGAGAGCGGGAGTTGGACCTTCCCACCACTCGCCGCGAGGATCTCGAGCATGTTCCCATGCCGATCGTCGACGACGGTGACCCCTTCGTGGGGACGGAAGCTGGGCCACGCCAGGACGAAGTCCGGGTTGCTCGCGTTCCTCCGGATGGCGTCCGGCAGGGCGACCTGGAGGATGACGCCAGCATCCCTGGCTCGGCTCCCGCGCGCGACGCGCGTGTTCGCGCCCCCGCGCCGCTCGATGACCTCGACGTCCCGGATCCGCTCCGGGTTGAACACCACGACGTGCTGGACAGGCTGGCCGTCCTCGCCAACGCCCCAGGAGCTGGGCGAGACGACGCCGTCGTACCCGAGGGCCACCATGCCCGCCATCCACGCCGCGTTGTCGCCCGCGCGCCGATAGGCCTCGCCCCAGGCGGTCAGAAACGCTTCCCACGGTGTCGGCTGCCGTGTCGCCACGGCAAGCAGCTTTCGATAGGCGACACGCGGATCCTCGTCCCAGTTGGTGAGGACGTCGGCGAGATCGGGGGCCTGGCGCAGGAGGCGATCCACCTGTCCGGCGGGGACGCGTCCAGCGTGCGGCACCAGTTTGCGCGGGTCAAGACGCGCCTGCAGGACGACCCCGCTCGGGTAGGCGTAGGTGCGTGCGTCCCGTGGGTCGCTCGTGAAGTAGAAGCCGGGCCCGTCCTGGTTGTTGGCCCAGCGGTCGCCGGTGTGTGCGGGGTCGAATGCGGTGCTCTGCGAGGTGCGGCCGTGGTACCAGGGGCCGGGGAGCAGACTGGATGCCGCTTGGCCCGTGGGTTCGCGCGTCGCGCGGCTTCCCTTCTTCGTCTTCTTCGCGGGGATCGGGCCCTCGTCGACCACCTCCGCGAAGCGGATGGGTGCATCCTCGTTGTCCTCGTCCCCATCGAAGACGTACATATCCGCGTACTTCGACGCGTCCCAGGAGCCGTGAATCTCAAAAGATTCAACCTGCCGGATACGCGGGTCGCGCACGACGAGGAGCGCCGGATGACGCAGCTTCTTGTCCCACCCGCCCTTCCGGGCGTAGGCGCGTGCCGACTCGTACGTCCCGTAGAAATAGATGCCAAACCCAACGTCTCCCCACCCGGCTACAAAGCCGTCCGCGAGGATGCCTGGCACGTTCTCGGCCTCGGTGACGTGGAAGAACGCACCGTCGTACTCGTCGCGGCTCCCGCGCTTGGCGGACGCGACGAAACCGGCGGCGGCGAGCGCCGACGCGGTACCGAGGGCCAGGAGGTTTCCGTTCACGCGCGCCCCTCTATCGGGCCTTGCCGGATGACGGCGCCACGCCGCGCATCCCGGACACGCAGGACGCGGATGGGCGCTCCGGGGCGAAGCGTGATCTCGCGCTCCGGCCACTCGACGTTCGCTTGGGCTGTGAGCGCCCAGTCCACCGAGGTCGCCGGGACGTCCGCGACGACCAGGTACTCGGGGTGTGTGTCCCCGGAGTTGTACGTGTTCGCCAGCTTCACGTCCCAGGACCAGTAGCAGCCAGCTCCACTACGACCGTACCGGGGAGGAGGACACCCCGCCTCGCCGAGGTGAACATCCTCAGCCCGGGAAGCACTCACCATCCGGAACACTCGGACCGGATCGCCCAGGAAGGCGGCCTCGCGCAGGAACCGCAGGTACCGTTCTTCCTCCTCGAGACCGGGGACCAGGGCGGGGATGTGGTCGGCAGGCCACCCCGCCTCGATGCGCTGCTCGCGCACGCGCGAGAACGCGGCGCGCAGCTCCGGGGAGTTCCAGGCCGGGATGCGGGGAAGGATGTCGCCACGGGCATCTCCCCGCGTGCGGGGCCGCGGCTCCAGCGTCGAGAGGTCCACGAAGATGCCGTCCCAGGGCTCGCTCGCGGACCGGCTCCCGCGCCGCCTCGACGCGACGGCGCCCACCGCGGCGAGTGCCAGCACGGAGCCCAGCGCGTAAAGACCGCTCTTCACGCGATCCTCCGCACGGAGCGGACGCACTGCGAGACGACCTGCTCCTCGACGTGCTCCTTGCCCCATCGCCAACCGTACTCCGGAGCAAACGCGAAGGTGTATTGAAGGTATCCGGCCAGCGTGTTCACCCAATCCACGTCACCTGGCGTCTCGATGACACCCTGGAGAACAGCCTCGGTACACTTCTTCCCCCAGATGGCATCGTCGGACGCGTTGTGCTGTCCGCTCGCGAAACTCTGCGCGATGGTCCGGTTCGGCGTCCACGCCTTGCCGGGCTTCTGGAGCCGAATCTCAGGTTCCTGGAGGCCTGGACGACCGTGCGAATCGTGCGGGCCCCACCGGAGCCCACGGTACACCGGGAGCGGGAAGGAGAGCGTATTGCAAAAGGTTGCCGTTTCCACCAGTGCGCGGTACAACCGTGAGGATAACTCTTCCTTCTCGTCCCTCGTCAGTTCCCAAAGTTCAACGCGGTTCTGACGCGCAGCGCCGACATCGAAGAGTTCGCACCATGTGCAGTGGTCTACGCTTACGTCTACAAATTCCCCAAATGGTAAAATAGAAACGCCAGCCACACGAAAAACACACGCGTCGTCCTCGTACGCGCCCGACCCGTCGCGCCAGGAGAGGTAGATTTTCTCGAGGGCGGCAAGCGAGACCGGGACGACGAGAGGGGTCTCGGTGGACCGACTCCCGCGCCGCCTCGACGCGACACCCGCCGCGGCGAGTGCAGCAACGGAGCCCAGCGCGAGGATGTCGCTCCTCACGCGATCCTCTTCACAGAATGGACGCGCTGCGAGACGACCTGTTCCTCGACGTGCTCCTCGTCCTCGTGCCAGGTGTACTGGAGATAACCGACCAACGTGTTCAACCAGTCGACGTCACCTGGCGTCTCGATCACACCCTCGAGCACGGCCGAAGTGATGCGATCCCCCTGGGTTTGCGCGGCCGAGTAGTGCGTTCCGTCCGCGAACCGCTGCGCGATGGCTCGGTTCGACGTCCAGTGCTTCCCGGCATCCTGGGTCCGGATCTCCGGGCCTCGCGCATCGTTCCCATCCTGGCGGAGCCCCCGGTACACCGGGATCGGGAAGGAGAGCGCGTTGAAGTGGGCCGCCGCGTCGGCCAGGGCAGGATGCAGCATCGAGGACAACTCTTCCTTCTCGTACGGCGTCAGCTCCCCGTGTTCTTCCCGGTCTCTTCGCGCAACGTGGAGGTTCATGGACTCGCACCACATACAATGGTCCTCAAGGGCTTGCGCCATGTACCCAAAGCGCAAGACGGGCACACCGGCAACACGAAACACGCACGCATCCTTCTCAAACCCGCCCGACCCGTCGCGCCAGGAGAGGTAGAGCTTTTCCAGGGTAGCGAGCGAGACCGGGACGACGAGAGGGGTCTCGGTGGACCGGCTCCCGCGCCGCCTCGACGCGACGGCGCCCACCGCGGCGAGCGCAGCAACGGAGCCCAGCGCGTAAAGGTCGCTCCTCACGCGATCCTCTTCACAGAACGGACGCGTTGCGAGACGACCTGTACCGCCGCGGCGCCGAGTGTGATCTGGATTCCGCTCATGAGATCCTCTGTAACCTGCGAAGAAGTGCTTGATTCCGTTCTCTTTCGGTAGGAACGTGTTCGATCCCTTCAATGTGAAGACGCGCTGGATCGAACACGACGATCTCGCTTCCGCTCGCAGCCGCGTCAATCCCGTGTTGAAGAAACCACGCTCGCAATGTCTCCGACCGTTCTGGATCCTGTGCACGCGGGGGGAATGTGACCCCAGTATCTGCCATCAATCGCGTTCTCAATGTTGAAAAGTCCACGACAGTAATCGAGGCATGAACCCGAAGAACCGTGGGAACACCTCCCCACTTCTCGACGTTCGCTTCGGCGTACCGCATGGCGAACTCCGGATCCTGTGACAGGTAGATGCCTCGTCCAAGATTTCCACTGTCTCTCCTTCCAGCCCGAGCCAAATCGAAGCGATCAAACAACTGATTCGTCCCGTGGTACAATGTCCACGCCGATCGACTCCCATATTTCTGGATTGGACGGCGTACCGCCGACCCGCCGACCGCCGGCCGGTTCGACGTGTAGCTCCCCGGGGTCGCGCAGGGTGCCCACTCGTCCATGTACATCCACCCGTAGTCCAGGAGGCGCCCGTCGTCCGAGATGTTCTGACCCACGATGTCGTTGAACCCGCACGCGGAGAGCCGCGCCGTGGCCTCCGGCGAGAGACTGCCACGCGCGCTCGCCTTCACCCGCTCCATCAGGAGCCACGGGCCTTCCCCGGGCTCCATGCCCGAGTGCTCGAGCACGGGGACGAGGTGGCGCCGGATGTCGGTCGGCGCGTCCTCCCAGACCTCGGCTTCGCGACAGTTCGCGTCTTTTCCATCGCGGTCGAACGCAATCTTCAAGGCCCCGCCCGGGACGCCGAAGACCGCGCGCTGCGCGCCGGCGCCGAGGTAGGTGATCTTGTGACTGCGCGCCCAGCGGCGCAGCTCGCGCTCCTCGTCGACTTCCCAGCCGAGCGTAGCGTAAAACTCGCGGAAGTCGTCGGCGAGCGCGCCGTAGTCGAGGGGTTGGCGGCGTGCGGCGCTACCTCGGGAGCGACCTGCCATGGCGAGCGCGATCAACCCATTCTTCTCTGCGAACGCGCGTGATTCCCGAATGTCGGGGTCGCGCCACCGCGGCGAACCTCCAACCACGTTGTTCAGGAACGCGGTGTTCGCGATCTCGACAACCGTGACGGGGCGGAACGTCGGATTTTCGACACACGACCCATTTCCAACGTGATCCACGACGCGAAGCCCGCGCGCATCGACCGCGAGACCGTCGGCGCGAACGACGAACGCATGGTGCATAGCCCCACTCGCGTCGAACATGCCCCAGGTCGCGGCACCCGTGTCCTTGTGGAGGGCCAGGGCCAACGCATAGCACCCGCCACGCAGGTAGGATTGCGTGTTGGCGCGGGAACCGCGGCGCGCGGCTGCGCCGAACGCGAGCGCCGAAACGGCCCCGAGCGCGAGGAGATTACCGTTCATTCTTCATCCATGTAGACGGGCCCATACGGGGGGAGTTCGATGGTCGGACTCCCCGGAACTGCGCACTCCCTCCAGAGATGCCTGGCGACCCATCCATAGTCCAGGAGTCGCCCATCGTCCGACACGTTCCGGCCCACGATGTCGCCGATCCCGCACGCGGTCAGCCGCGCCACGGCTTCCTCGGAAAGGGCGCCACGACCACGCGCGACGACCCGCTCCATCAGGATCCACGCGCCTCCTCCGAGCTTCGTGCCCGAATCGGCACGTACAGGTACGAGGTGACGCCGAATGTCGGCCGGCGCACCCGCCCACACCATGGCCTCGTTCTTGTTCGCCCCATCCCCGTTTCCCATGGAAAACGCGATCTTGAGCGCCCCGCCTGGGACGCCGAAGACCGCGCGCTGCGCGCCATAGCCGAGGTAGGTGACGTGGTGGGCGCGTGCCCAGCGGCGCAGCTCCTGCTCCATGTCGGAAGCCCACCCGACCTGGGCGTAAAACCGGCGAAAGTCGGCAGCAAGCGCGTCGTAGTCGAGGGGGGAGCGGCGCGCAGGGCTTCCCCGCGACGCGCCGTGTCTTGACGCGACTACGCCGGTCAATGCGAGTGCTGTGACGGCACCGAGCGCGAGCGTGGTCCCCTTCATGGCAGCGACTCCCCGGGAAGCCGCACGCCTTCCATCTCCTTGAAATAGGGCCGGAAGAGGACGTCTCGCCCAACCCGGGCGAAGAAGTCGGTCCCCGGCTCGGTCCTCCCGCCCTTTCGGCGCCCGCCCTTCCGCGCGGGGACTACGCGGCAGGACGTCGGGGCGTAGCTCCGGACCTCGGCCATGGACCCGAGGGCAACCAGCGAGGTCTGGCCCGACCAGGGCTGGTCGTCAAACCGGACCGCGAAGGGACCCACTTCGTCCCCATCTCGCAGGTTGTAGTAGCTCGACAGGGAGAACCGGGCAGGTTTGTCGTTGTCGGGATCCCAGTACCGGCCGGGAGAGCGAACGGCATCGAGTGCGCTCACGGCCGCGTGGTTCCACGCCCGCAAGACCTCCTCGTGGCGAATCGCCTGGGCCCGGGTCAGGTAGCCAAGCTGGACCGCGGCACGGGCCTCCATGACGATCCGAGGGATGCTGGCCCGGACCTCGACGATGCCGAGATCGGCCTCGGAGCAGGCGCCGATGGCGTCCATGTTCGACAGGAAGAACACCGGGTCGTAGCACTCCTTCTCGGATTCTCCCATGGCGAGGATCGCCTTGTAATGGCTCGCGAAGACGTCCTGGCGCTCTTCCTTCGTCGCCGGTCGCCAGTAGTCCCAGGCGATGTTCGTGTCCGCGTTCCGGTCCCAGTCGGTCACCGGCTCCCGGTCCGGGTGAAGGGCGCGGAACCACGTTGTCCGCACCTGGGCGCCGGGAGGCAAGTCCGAGAGCTTGCGAGGTGTTGCCGAGGACCGGACGAGGACCCAGCCGTCCACGAGCCGGTCCTGGCGCTCCTGCGTCCACCCCTCCTTCAAGAACATCTGCCAGGCGGCCGCGGCCCCGCGAGGGCACGCGATGCGCGCCTCGGTCCAGAGGTCGTCCAGGGTGAGTTCACCCCGGGCTCCGCGCCCGAGGACCCCGAGGCCGATCAGGATGGCCTCGCACACCCGGTAATCACACGAGAAGCTGATGGCCGAGTCGGTCCCTCCGCCTACCGCGTGGACCGCGCGCCCCTGCTCCCCTGCCTGCCGCGCGATCTGGCCGCGGGTCTTGAAGCCCGTCTTCACGAGGCTCCGGTACCCTGTCGTCGCGTGCCAGAGCGGGTAGTCCTCGGGCCACGGGAAGCCGTGGGGCGTCAGGACCGGCGGGTCGGCGACTGGGATCGCCGTGCGGCTTCCACGACGCGCAGTCGCGCCGAGCGCGAGCGCTGTCACAGCACCCAGTGCGAGTAGGCTGCCCTTCACGCGTCCTCCAGCGGGATCGCGCGGACGTCGCGGACGACGCGGCCATCCAGGAGGCGGATCTCTTCCTCGGCATGGCGGGTGTCCCCCAGGTACGCGAGCGAGTACCCGTGAAACAGGGAGAGTGTCTGTCTCCAGTCCACGTCGAGCGGGGACCGGATCGTCCCCTCGAGCAGGACGGATCGACCGTTGCCCCCGAGCCCCGCGTGGGTCACCTCGCTCGCGTCGTGCGAACCCGTCGCGAACCCCTCGGCGACGGCACGGTTGGGTGTCCAGCTCGCCCCCTGGAGGCGCACGACATCTCGTGTCGCGACGAGCATTCCCCGGTACACGGAGAGGGGGAAGGAGAGGTCGTTGAAATAGTCCGCCATGTCGACGAGATCCCGGTGGACGCGATCGAGCACCTCGCGCGTCGCGACCGCACGCGTCAATCCCTCCTCGTCCATCTCCTCCCCGACGTGGTCGTCGATCCAGTTGTAGAGGTCGAGCAGGAGGAGGGCGCGTCGCGGGTTGATCTCGCGCGCAGCGTCGTGCGCGACCCCGATGAGCGCGGTGTGTGCGAGCAGGACCGGGTCCTCGTCTTTGTCCCGCGCGCGGGCATAGCTTCGCCAGGCACGCGCCAGGACCGAGCGCGCGATGACGCGGACCACGAGCGAGCGGCTCACGACAGACCCCGGCAGCTGTCGAGCCCCGCCGCCTCCACCCCGCGCCGCCCGAGCCCGCACACGGTGCACTCCTCGCCGGCGAGGAACCAGTCAAGCCCCCCGGGCGTCAAGGCTCCCAGGCGGTCGCGGAGGGAGTCTTCCCGCGCGGCGCGCGGGCGCCACGCGTGGCGGCGCGGCGCGACCTCGGGCTCCGGCTCGATCCGCCCCCAGAGGCTCCCGTGCGGAGAGAAGAGCCACGGCCAGGGATCGGCCGGGTTCTCGACGTGGGAAAGGCGCAGCACGTCCTCGACGCTCGCCACGATCTCGTGCAACGCGGGGGAGTCCGGGAGCCACCGGTCGCGCGCGGGCTCCCACGAAAAAACCCCGTCCACGACGCGCGCCGTGCCGAGCCGCGTGACGCAGGTGGCCGGGTCGGTGAGGTCGTGGGTGAGGAAGACGGAGACAATCATCGCGTGAGCCAGGGCTTTGTCGGCTTTATCCCCTTCGTGCACCACTTCCACGCGTCGAGCTGGAGATCCCCATAATCCAGGATCCGCCCGTCTCTCGAGAGATTCTGGTCGTAGACGTCGCCCAACCCGCACGCCTCCATGCGTTGGACCAGCGCGTCGGGAAGAGGATCGCACGGTGGTTTCACCGGGTCAGAGGCCAGCCCAGCTTCCGCGGGCTCCGCGTACTCCATCAAGATCCACCGCCCATCCTTCCCCGCCCCGAGCACGGGCACGAGGTAGGGGCGGAGCCAGTCCGGCGCCTCGCGCCACACGCGCAGCTCGCTCCGCGAGGATTTCCCGTCGTAGATGTTCACCTTCACGACGCGGCGGGGATCACGGTCGTCCCGGAAGACCGCGCGGTGCATGCCGGACCCGAAGACCGTCAGACCCCGCGCTTTCCCCCACGGGCCCACGTCGTCCCAGCTGAAGTTTCCGGTGCGCTCGGCGTCGCGGAACAGGGTGCGCGCGTCCGCCGCGATCGCGTCGAAGCGCGCGCGGTCGGCTGGGGTGACCGGGCCAGCGCGTGCGGCGCTCCCTGCGCGGTGACCTTGCCGACGCCGCGGCGCGTGTGTCAGCGGGATGCTCGCCACCGCCCACCCCTCGCTCTCCCAGCGCCGGTGAAGGGAGCCCCACACGCGCTCGGCCTCGTACGACGTGGTCCCCTCTTCCATGCACATCTCGGGGAAGATGATCGCGGGCCTGTCGAACTTCGCGTGCACGAAACGAAGTGCGGCCTCGTAGAGATCGACCCCGAGCCCCTGCCCAATGTAGGTGTTGCGCAGCTCGCTCCGCCACATCGTCCAGTATGTGACGGAAGGGTGGCCCATGCGCTGCAGGCGTTCCGCGAGATGCCGGATCTCGTCGTCGCACTCGTAGGGTGCGAGGTGTTCGTCGTTCGGCCCGGTGACCCGGGAGAGCTGCGCGTGCCCCACGTTGACGTCGCCGTCGTACAGGAGAGCCGTGGGCGCGTGGCACGTGCGGTCCGCGTCCACCCGGATCGTCAGCGTGCCGGGCAGCGTGGCGACAAGCTCCCCGTAGACCGCGTTGCGCATCGCGTAGGGGCGGGTGTGGCGACTCTCCGCGCGGGAGCCCGCGCGCGCCAGGCTCCCGACCGCGTCGTCCACCGCGGCCCGCGTGACGACACCGAGCGTGAGCGCTTTCGCGTCGCGCCGCGAGAGCGTCGCCCAGCTCGCGAGCACCGCGACACCCCCGAGCGCGAGCGAGCGCCCGTTCACCGGTGCCTCCGGGAGTTCATGGATCCGCGCAGATCGTGCGCCGCCCAGCGGGTGTCCCAGCCCGGGTCCCGCCAGAACTGCTCCGGCGCGAACGTCACCCAGGTGGGATGTGCCAGCCCGCCGACTTCGTCCTGGAACACGATCCCATCGTACCCGCGTGCCCGCAGAATGCCCGGGACCTCCGGGTGATCAACCGTCTCGAAGTCCGGGTCGAGCATGTCGAGGTCATCGAGGGATTCCCGCGGCGGCTTCCCAGGACGCCCGAGCATCACCCAGTCCTTCGCCTCGACCCAGCGGCGCAGCCGTGCAACATTCTTCCGATCGGCGACCATGTCGAACGGCTTCCGGATGCGGATCCACCCCGAGAGGACGCTGGCACCCGGGCTCGGGTCGAAGTCGACGCTGTCTTCCCAGTCGATCTCCTCGCCTACCGAGTAGGCGCGCGCGACGTCGAGCGAGTCCGTCCAGTACCGGACACCGTCGTCGCGGCCCTGGGTCTTGGCCTCGCCGTGGTGCGGCGAGAGCCCGCGGTAGACACGCATCGGGTGGTTCCCCCGGTTGATGACGGTGCTCCCTTTGAACCACCGGGCGAACGCAGGCGTACCCGGGTCGTCCGGGGCCTTGCTCCAGAGCGAGCGCGAGCCCTGTGCGGTTGCCTTCAGGCTTGCCAGGAACGCCTCGCGCGTCACGCCCCGCACGAGCTGGAGCTGGCGCGGGTCGTCCACCCCCTCGATGTCCTGGGCGTCGTAGAACCGCCCGTCGAGGAGGAGGACGACGTGCGCGACGTCCTCAAAGACCCCGCGCGGCAGCTTGAACTTCGACGTCTTGAGCGCCGAGAGGTCGACGACCTCGCCGCCGAGCCGCCGCCCAGCCTCCTCCGCCCATTCTTCGCACCACCCACAGTTGATGTCCCACGCCGAGGGGCGGTCGTGTCGGAGGATCGATTTCCCGCGGACGAGGGTTCCCTCGGCCGTCCAGTGCGACCACCAGCCCTCCTGCATGTCGTCCAGGATGGACTCGGTGACCGCGCGCAGCGTGGCCGTACGCTGGCTGGCCGCGGCACGCGTCAACTCCAGGAGTGTCACGCCCGCACCCACAGGTCCTGCCGCTCAACGACACCCGTGTCGTCGTCGCGCACCCGGAGGAGGTGCACGGGTGCCCCCGGCTTCACCTGGATCTCGCGCTCGTCCGCGCTCACGAGGTTCGCATAGAACGTGGCGGGCCAGTTCACGTCCCCGTAGGCGACCTCGCCAGCGAGCAGGAAGCCCCGCTTGTGCGTCCCACCCCAGTGCGCCTCGGCGGCCTGTGGGTCCCAGGACCACCAGATCCCGGCCCCGTCCCCGCCCCGGCCCGCGTGTGCGACGGGTACCTGTGGGCGGACGCCGAAAGGGATCGGGACCTGCCGGGTGCGCCGCACGGCGGGAGCAGGCGGAGGCAGGTGGAGCGCCTCCAGGCTGTCCGCGGTCACCGCCCGCCAGACGCGGACAGGATCGGTGAAGCTCCACGCGTACCCGGTGAACGTCCCCCAGTCACCCTCGACCTCGGCCCACGCGCGCCGGACCTTCTCGCGGTCCGAGAGCCCGTCTTCACCCATGTCATCGAACGCCTCGAGGAGGTTGTCGAAGTGATCCTCGTTGGCGAAGCCGTCCCGCTGGAGACGACGTCGCACGCTCACCCAGGAGGGGAAGCGATTCGAGACGATCCCCCCGCCGCTCTGGCGCACACCGACGCGGTCGTCGTACCGATGCGCCGGGCGCCTGGAGAAATAGTCCGCGGCCTGCTCGGACGCGGCGTCCCGGCTCCCGCGACGCACGAGTGCGGCGCCGAGCGCGAGCACGCCTGCGGAGCCGAGGACCAGATCGCGACCGTTCATCGCCGACCCCGACGAGGCAGGCGCTTGGAGCGCCGGTTCGCGCTGATCTTCGGCTCATCTCGGTCGAAGGTACCCGCGTTCCCGGTCGCCGACTTGACCTGGCCCGGCTCGAAGATCCCGTAGTTCACCGAGCCGTCCTCCAGGAGTACGATCCCGTCGTGTCCGCCCTGCCGAAGCCACTCGACAAACTCCCCTGCCTCGAGCGCGTCCCATGACCCCTGGCGCACCGAGCGGACGAACATCGCCTGGGTGAGATCCTTCGCCGTGAAGCGACGGTCGTCGATGTCCTCGACCTCGTTCGCGATGTCCGAGATGCTCCCGTCGTCTTCGCGCTGGCCCATCAAGATCCGGCGCACCTCGTAGGGGTCCTGGATGCCGCCCGTCTCTTCGTAAAAATGCTTGGCCAGGCGCCAGTGTTTCCGGAAGTCGAACACGTCCTGGATGGAGAGGTAGACCGGGTAGACCCGCGGCCGGACGGGGACCCCACCGCTGGTGACTCGACCCGCGTATCCCTCCGCGAAGCGAGGTTCCGTCGCGAAGAACGCGCGGAGCCCGCCCCGGTCGGGGACGTCGTCGTGGAAGACGTCGAAGTCGGGACCGTGATCATTGCCCGTCGTCCCGTGGTAGCAGATCTGCGGCCGGCGCGATCCGGGCTCGACGACGTCGCTCCCGCCAAACCATTCCTGGAACGCGGGTGTCGCGGTGACCGCGTCGCGCACCGAGAGGGCGGCGGCCTGTGCGGCGGCACCGGTCGGGAACGCGACGGGGAGCGCCTGGCGCGACCCACGCCGTGCGGAGCCCGCGGATCCTGCACCGGGCAGCCGCCCCTTGTTCTTCCAGAACGCCTCGATCCGGGGCCGCAGGAGCGGGTGCTCGTAGCTCGCCGCGATCACGACGCGCTCGTGGTGCCTCCGGTCCTCCCGCGCGTGGGGAAAGTCCCGGCACAAGCCGTTCCAGACGCGCAGGGCCGCCACAGAGGTGCCCGCACCCCCGCACCCGTCGTTGCTGAACAGGATCCGCGCCATGTTCGCGTGCGCCATGAGGAACACAAGCACCGCCAGGTACCCGTCTCGTCCGAGACCCTGGTTCTCCAGCCGCGGATCGAGGTAGCTGTTCATCACGCTCCAAGTGTGACCGGGCGTGCGTCCTGGACTCCCCGGAGTCGCCCCCCGGAGTCGCTCCAGGAGATCGCCACACCGCCCCTCGGCGATCTCGGAACTCTCCCACGCGACGATCCGGGCCCACCGGACAGGATGCGACACCTGGACGAGATCGACCGTGACGAAACGCGCGCCGCCAGGACGGTTGGAACCGAGGGTCCCGACCCACGCGAGGTCCTCCATCCCAGGGACGGGGTCGTCGTCAAAGCAGGGCCGCGTGTCCTGCGCGTGGAGGATGGACACGACCGGGAGCGCCGGCGCCACCGCGCGGCTCCCGCCGGAACGCGCGCGCACGAGGCCAAGACCGGCGATGCCGGCGACGGAGGCGAGGACGAGGGTGCGCGAGTCCACGTCTCTCGGCTATCACGCGAGCGCCTGGGCTACCCGCCTGCGGGTGCTGTCGGCACCGATCCAGGCGTTGATCCGGGGGTCGATTCGGGGGTCAAGGTCGGAATCTCGACTGCGGGAGCACCCGGGACTCCCGCGTCTACTGGGACCGCCGCGTCCACCGGGACCGCCGCGTCCACCGGGAGCGCCGCGCCCACCTGGACCCCTGCTTCGACCGGGGCGTCCACGGGTGCCCTGGCCGCCGCACGCTGCGTCCGGGCTGCAGCGATCTCCAGGTCGACCTCGGCGGCCTCGATCTTCATGCCGGCCGCGAGGAGCGTGTTGCGCCGGACCTGCATCTGGACGTCCTGCTCCACCTCCGCTTTCAGCGCCGCGTACGCGGACGACTCCAGGTAGTCTCGCACCGCCTCGTCGACAGTCGCCTTTGCGGCCCGTTGGACAGGATCACCCGCGGGTACCTTCGGAGCGAAGATCATCTCGGCCGCCTTCGGGTCGTACGAGGTCATCGCATACCGCACCGTGTTCGACAGGAATGGCTGTTCACTGTACTTCTCGTCCAGGGTCGTCGTGAACAACAACAGGAGTGAGTACGCTGGAAGCGGGTATGCCTTCCCGATCTCGGCGAAGAAGACGAACCAATCCACGGCGGTCCCGGCGAAGCCTCGGAACAGCCAGTTGAGCCGTACCCACCGCTCGTTTCCCCAGGTCATCCACGGGGAGGCATGGCGCACATTCACGAGCGGCACCACGTCCGGCAGGGTGAACTCCCCCTGCGCCCCGACCTTCACGTTGTTCTGGCGAAAGCCGGGATCAGTGGTGTCGGACGCGGGAGTTGGAGCGGAGACGGGGTCCATTCGCGGATTGTAACCGGACTGTCCCTTCCCTAGTCGTGCGTGCATCCAGGTGCCTCGTGCCGCTGGTTCACCGCGTGGTTAGGAGACGGCGTGTCTCCTGGCCTCTCCCTCTCCCTCGCTGCCGTCGCGAGCCTCGCAGGCCTGGGCCTCGCCGCACGCCGCGGCTCAGCCGCACACCAGTCCACCCTGGTAGAGTCGGTTGACGACCTCCTCGTCAACCCAAACCTCGACGCAATCTGCGATCTTGCCGTCCTCCTGGACCGCTACCCGAACCCGACAAAGCCGGAACGCGCGCTCATTCGGAAGAACGCAGCCGCGATGTCGTCCATCCGCGAAGGCGAACCGGGGGTCGTGATCGACGTGATGACGGAGGCCGGGATCCCGTGGCAGCGTGCCGGACAAGCGGGACGCGGGCCCGCCGGTGGAGACCCCTGGGTGGAGACCGTCCCCGACGGCTGGGTGCGCGACGCGGTTGAATCGGCCGACGCGGCCATCGCGTCGTGCCGGGGAGCCCTGGCGACAAGCGGCCAGGAAGCGGCCATCCTGGGACTTCGCGACGCCGCGGCGAACCGCGACCGCGCGACCTGCGACCGCCTTGCCGGGTACTGGGACCCGGGAGCACGCAACCCCGTGCGTCCCTACCTGGCGCCCGGCGTGGCGCACGCCTTCCACGCCGCCCTCGCAGCCGCCCGCGTCTTTCGCGCCGCGAGTGTCGGAAAGGGCGCGGCGGGGAGCGCGACCGAGTCCGCTATCGGCGTCGCATGGCACCACGCGGGGAGCGCGGCCGCGCACGCACGGCCGAACATCGGCGCCGCGGCGCGCATGGACGACCGGGTCCGGTGCGGTCGGCGACTCGTGCTGCGCGCGATCCTCGCAGCCCACCCGGGGCGTGGATCAAGCGGGACACGTAGGGCCCAGCGCTCGCGTCCGTCACGTCGCCGGTTCAAGCCGCTGGTTCAGGACAAGATCCCCGGACGAGACCCAGCGGCGCTTGAGATCGACCCAGCGCCGCTCGGCATCCGGGGTGGTCGAGCCGTACCCGCAGGTGTCAGGACCCAGCACGAACGTGCCAGGCGGGAACGCCTGGAGTGCCGTCTCGTAGAGCTGCGTGCCGATGCCGCGCCGCCGCAGGTGCGACTCCGCGAACTTCACTTGGCCGACGCGCGCGACCTTCTTGCGGAGCGACGGGTACGCCTTCCGTAGCGCGCGCAGGTCCTCCATGCACGGGAACCACCGGTCCCCGAGCGACGGGATGGGTAGGACACGGACG
>Ga0214919_10000199_pt1 | contig 103733 bp, 95 predicted proteins | sample LL1503_MetaG_FD_177994 | JGI IMG/M metagenome (GOLD analysis project Ga0214919, IMG submission 177994) | Freshwater microbial communities from Lake Lanier, Atlanta, Georgia, United States - LL-1503 | ecosystem: Environmental > Aquatic > Freshwater > Lake | place: USA: Georgia | collected...
AAAGTGTGTTGGCAGGTGTTGGCAAACCAATAAAAGCATCCGTTTGGCGGGTGTCAATATTAAAATTTGCCAAACGGTAACAAGAGCCCAAGGTGATTATGAATCCCAGATAAGGCAAAATCAAATTATTAGACAAAGGGTTTTGGCTTTGTTGCAATAAGTGAAACATCACAAAACCAGGAACGACTCCACTGGTGACCATATCAGCAAGGGAATCCAATTGCAAACCCAACGGACTGGAAACCTTGAATAATCTGGCAAAAAAACCATCAAAAAAATCAAGAAATATACCCAAACACACAAAATAGAAAGCCATTTCAAAATTTAATTCAGAGGCAAAAACTAATGCAATACAGCCACAGAAAAGATTGAGTAGGGTGATTAAATTGGGAATGTGTGTTTTTATATTCATAACTATTTGAATTAGATTATCAAAGTTGACAAATTTAATATAATAAGTGAATGAGAAGTACGTTTTTTAGAATAGATTTAATCCTTTCCGGTTTATACCCCCCGAATGAGTTGTTAAAAAAGAAATAAGCTCAGTAAAAAATTATATTTTTGGTAAAAATTAAATAGCCTATAGCGCTGCAAAATAATCCATGTTAAAAAAAAGTCTATTCCACTTCTTCCTACTTTTGCTTTGCGCTAGTTCACATGCGCAAACCGTGAGAAAGTATTCGAATGAATTCATGAATATTGGTGTCGATGCGGCGGCATTGGGAATGGCGAATGCCGTGACTTCGAGCACTAATGACGTAAATTCTGGCTATTGGAATCCGGCAGGACTCCTCCATATAGAAGACCCCCAAGTAGCGTTGATGCATGCCAACTATTTTGCCAATATTGCCCAATACGACTATATCGCCTATGCAAAACCGATTGATAATGAAAGCGCTTGGGGTGTTTCATTAATTCGTTTTGGGGTTGATGACATCATGGATACCACCGAATTGATGGACAGCCAGGGTAATATCGATTACAACCGGATCCGTCTTTTCTCTACTGCAGACTATGGATTTACTTTTTCCTATGCCCGAAAACTGAACTTTTCCGGATTGCAATATGGCGTAAATGCCAAGGTAATTCGAAGGGTAATCGGGAAATTTGCGAGTTCCTGGGGATTTGGATTTGATGCTGGCTTACAGTTCGAAAAAAATGACTGGCAATTTGGTTTGATGCTTCGAGACATAACGACCACGTACAATATTTGGAATATTGACGAAGCGGCTTATAAAAAAATAGCCGATGCGATACCAGACCAAAATCAAGAATTACCGGAAAGCACCGAGATTACGGCTCCCAAAGCGCAACTGGGATTATCCAAAAAATTGATCATTCGATATGATTACAGTATTTTGGCAGCAGCCAATATCAATATGCGGTTTGCCAAAACCAACGACCTCTTCTCGACTGATTTCATAAGTGTTGACCCCGCATTAGGACTTGAATTTGGCTACACCGACTTAGTATTTCTTCGAGCTGGTGCAGGGAATTTCCAGAACATACAACAACTGGACGGCTCCGAAAAAGTAGGTTTTCAGCCCAATATTGGGTTGGGATTTAAATACAAAGGCATTCAAGTAGATTATGCCCTGACCAATTTAGGCAACCAAAACACGACCTTGTATTCGAATATTTTTTCTGTAAAAGTGGATTTGGGGCAGTTTAGAAATTAGTTTTATTCTTTTAATACATTCCAATGAATTTCTCTTTATTAAAAAAAACAGTCTTCATCATATTGCTGATTGGTTTTATAAATACCAGCTTTGGACAAAACATCCTATTGTCAAAAAATGCCCGTGCCAGTATAATCACCTGCGATACCGGAAACAAAACCTATTCCCTGTTTGGCCACACCGCTATTCGGATAACGGATGTGGAGAATAATTTGGATGTTGTTTATAATTATGGCGCATTTGATTTTGCCACGCCTAATTTTGTGGTAAAATTCACGAAAGGAGACCTTCTGTACTTTGCGGTTGCTCACTCCTTTTCTGATTTTATGAATGAATACACTTACGAACAAAGAAGTATTTTCGAACAGGAATTAATAGTCCCTCTTGTTTTAAAACAAAAATTATTGGATAATTTAAATACCGCCATGGCTTCAGAAGAACGCTATTACACCTACAAGTTCATTGATAAAAACTGCACTTCAATGGTGGTGGATCTGCTGAACAAAACACTGGGTTCAAATCTGGTCATCAAGAAAACCGACACCGATAAAACCTATAGAACCATCCTGTATCCTTATTTCGAGAATTCCTTTTATGAAAAACTGGGCACTAGCATTATTTTCGGAAAGAAAGTGGATCAACTTGGCACAACCCTTTTTCTGCCTTTTGAACTTCAAAAAAGCTTGAAAGTCATTCAGTTTGAAAATCGTCCATTGTGCAAAGAAAGCAAAACGCTCTTGGATTGTAAGAAACAAACCCCGAACTCTTGGTGGGATACTATTTATACGTTTATCTTATTGCTAGTATTTATTGTCGTATTCAACAGAAAAAGTATTGATTTATTTTATCTTGTACTGACGGGTATGCTAGGAGTCTTCTTTGGGTTGGTAGGATTTTATTCCTTTCACCAAGAGCTTTCTTATAATTATAATATCTTATTATTTAACCCTACTTTGCTGGTGCTGCTTTATTTTCAGTACACTAAAAACAAGAAGTGGATTGTCAATCTTTGCTTGTTTAATATCCTTCTATTACTTGTTTACCTCGTGGTGATGCTGAATAAAATACATTTATTGATTGTGTTACCACTTATCTTGACCAACATGGCTCTTTTAATAAAAATAGTTATTCGAAATAGTAAACGTATTCCGGTGGTAATTTAAAGAATATTGTTTTAGGCCATTTAGAAGGATGCTAAAATCGATTGCTATTGCCCCCTGTAAAACAAGACTGTACTGATGGTTTTAATGGTGATGTTCAAATCTAAGAAAACACTTCGATGTTTGATGTAATACAAATCATATTGTAGTTTTATCAAACTGTCTTCCAAGGATTCCCCATACGAATAATTGACTTGAGCCCATCCGGTAAGTCCTGGCCTAATCACATGACGAGTTTCATAAAAAGGCATCATTTCGGCGATTTCCTTTACAAATACCGCCCTTTCGGGTCGTGGACCAATAACGGCCATATCCCCTTTTAAAATATTGATGAATTGGGGAAATTCGTCAATTCGTGTTTTACGTAAAAATTTTCCAAAAGGGGTAACCCGATTATCGTTTAGAGTTGAAAATTCAGCGCCATTAGCCTCAGCATTTTCAACCATAGTCCTAAACTTGTATATTCGGAATAGTTCCCCGTTTTTACCTACGCGTTCCTGGGTGTAAAATAGTTTCCCCCGATTTCCCAAAATATTTCCTAAGACAATAAAGGGAATCAATATTGCTCCAAATAATAAACCCAAAACGGAAATGATCACCTCCATAATTTTTATGGTCAATAAATAGAGTTGGTTGTTATTGCTTCTGCTGAATGGGAAAAACTTATAAAAATCTCTTGTAACATAATGCACCGGGATTCGCTGTGTCTTATTTTCGTATACTTGGGTATATTCGCGAATAGTATTTCCAGATTGCAATAAATGCAGTAATTGTTGGTACAATTCTACAGTAATTTCTTCTTTTTGTGGGGCAACAACGATTTCAAATATGGAATTTTCATATACAAAAGGAACCAAATCATACATTTTAATGTGCTGAACATATTGAAAACTAGATGTCCTAATACAACTCTCCGTATTTACATATCCTATTATCCTATAATGTGGATCTGCCTTCTCGAGTCCCTTAACTAATTCTTCCAGGTGTTCGTTTTCACAAACCAGAATTACGTTTTGAGCAAACCGATTGGAAGCCAGTAACTTAACATACAAAATTCTCCAAGCTAAAAGTGCAAACAATACTGCAAAATAGAACACTACAATTTGAAGCCTTTGCGATGGCAACTGGGCAGAATATACTGGAGTCAGGAAATAGAATAGTACGGCAGTCGATACGGTGAGAATGGTACTCTTTAAAACTTGGAATTGATTACTAGCCACCTGCAAATTATACATTTCAAATATCGTCCCAATACCGTTTAAATAGAATCCCAATGAAAATACATATACAATATGATTGGTCGAAAGATTGAGGTATTCCAAATCAAGTAAATGGCCAATAAAATGAATGGCTAGCCAAACAAAAACAACATCAAAAATCCTCAGCAACACTTTACGTTCCGAGACTTCAAAATGTATCTTATTATTTTTGTTCATACTTTTTTCAAAATTACCCTCCACCAATCAAATCTACATAATTATCCGATGAAATCATTAAAAAATCGACAAACAACATCTTTTCCGACTTAGATCCATATCAAAAAAATTTTTACTCTTTCATATTTCATCCACATCTTTAAATGAACTCAAAAACACCCAAAACAGTTACTCTTATTAACACTTGTCGATTATCCTTATTATAATTCCTTACTGTTTCTTTTTTATTGGAACTTTTCCAAAATTGACATTAAGTAAGGCCAAGGAGTAAACAAATGCTGGAGCGGCAATTCGCATAGCCGAATGATTGATGGTTAGAAGCCAAAACACAAAAAAACAGAGTAAATACAAATTGAACTTATTTTCAACATATAGAATCAATGGTGTAAAAAAGAGAATCAATAATCCTATAATACCAAATGTACCATGTTCGGCTAACATGCGGGTAATTTCATCATGAGACGCAAGTGCCTGATCCTTAGATTTCTTTTCAGCTTCTGCCCTTACTTCTCTAGCTTTCCCCACACCTGCCCCAAAAATAGGGTTCTTCAAAAAAATTTTCCATTCGGCTAACGCAATATTCTCCCTCCCAGAAAAACTACCTTTTTTTGATCTTCCCAATGCATCTTCATTAGCATATCTTCTATCTATTAATCCACTCGTTTGAACCGATGTGTATCCCCAAACCGTGCCTAGTATCAAAACTAAAAATACCAACAAGACATTTAATTTAAGTCTTCCTTTGGAATTAGATTTAAAATATAAAGAAAATAACAACAAAAAAATCATAAGAAAGCCGGTAATCATCCCCCCACGAGAGAAAGTAACCAGCCCTCGATAAGTCATAACCAATACTATAATCATATTAAGACTAATCATATTTTTTGTTCTAGACTCTAAAACAATCCTAGAAAAAAAAATAAAAACTCCCAAACCTAATATGGTAGCCACTTGATTTGGACCAAAACCACCAGAAGTTTCAAAATTTGAATTTGTACCCGTTATGACATCTCTAATATTAGGTGTATAAAATATCAAGTAAACCACGGTGGTAATAATGGGCAAACCCATACTTAGCATAATAGAATTTAAAGTATCCAAAGAGATTTTTCTTTTGAAAGTATATATCGAAGCAATACCTAAGCAAACAGGCCCCGAAATATTAAAGGCAATAGCAGTTCTCATATTAGTATCAAAATTCAACACAACAGTAGAGAGAATCACACTAGGGATCAAAATCAATAAAAACAACCAATAAGGCGTGGCGTTTTTAGATAAACCCGTGTAGATTACTCCAATGAACAGAAACCCCATTACTGAATATTTAGAAATTTCATATAAGGGATTCCCTCCAGTCATCCTCAAAAAAACTTCGCTTCCCACCACATAAGCCGCAACCATAAGGGCTTCATTGTTTTTGTTTTTGTTTTTTATAATGTAAAGAACGCCAAATATAAGAATGGCATAGCCATATAGTATGGATAAAAAAGGCATCAGGAAAATTACAAAACCAAGTCCGGCATGGAATAGAATTAAATTAAGGTATAAAATTTCTTCTTTTTTCATTTCTAACTATTTTGTACCCAATGAAGATACTCTTTGACAATGGTCTTTTCTGAATAATTATTGACTATGTTTTGATGAAGTGCAATGCCAAAATTAGTTTGTAAGGTATTACTATTAATTAATTTAATCAAGGCTTTATAAAATAAAGAGGTTGAGTTAGAATCTACCACAAATCCATTGACTCCGTCTTGTATTAAAATGGGGATTTCGCCAACATTAGTCACAACAACTGGTTTTTTATGACGGCCATATTCTAGTAATGCCAATGGCAAGCCTTCTGATTGTGAGGTTAGAATGGCGATGGTCGACTGCTCTAAAATACTGTTTATATCCTGTTTTGAGCCATAAACAAACACCTTGTCTTCTAAACTAGATACCCTGATTTGGTTCTTGATTTGCTTGGAATACTCATCTTCAAAATCTTTTCCTACCAAATGAAAAGTCCATTCGGGATATGAATTTTTAATCATTTTAGCCACTTCCAGCAATAAAAAATGATTTTTTTGCATTCTCAAATTGGCTAAACAAATTATTCGCTTCCCTTTTATTCCTTTCAAAATAGTGTGTTCCGATAGTTCGTTTTCTTTAGATGGAAAATTAGAAAAATAAATGACATTTTTTGAAAGTTTATTTTCCTGCGCCCAACTTTTTAATTTATGATTGACTACTATAATTCCATTAAAAAAGGGAATAACAGCCTTTAAAACGCCTTTCGGTCTAGTGACTAAAAACTCGCTATCCCCATAATGGTCATGCCAAATTAGTTGGGTTTTGGGGATCATTATCTTTACTAGAAAAGCAATAAAAAAAGAGGTGCTATGGGCATGGAGGTGAGTCACCTTATTTTGCATCACGTAATTTCTCAATCTAATAAGCGCCTTTACATCAATTACTCTTTTTTTGTTTAGAAATAGATAAGACACTTTTTGGTTCAACTGATTCCAAAGTGTTCCTTCTTTTCTAGTTGCCACCAATCCTGAAAAATCAATTTCATCAGCAAGTGCATTGGCATAATTTACCGCCATGCGCTCCGCACCACCAGCTTCTAGGGAATCTATAATTTGAATAATCCTCATTGATTTATGATCCAGCTTTTAATGTCGATATATGACCATTTTAAGGGACCCCAAATATTTATCTTTTTAGAATCACTATTTAATCTATTACCATCATAAACATAGTAGTAATGATTTTTATCTATTTTTTGAATGTCTAACTGATGCATTCCAGCATTAAACTCTTTGATTTCTTTATTCGCTTTTAAAAAAAATGGAGATTCTCTTTTTACAATATAGGATCCATCCTTAAAATAAAATCGATACATTGATAAACCATACCCGTATCCATGCCTACAATTTTGAACTGGTAATAATAATTTTTTTTTATCAGCAAAAAAACGCCCTCCAGCTCTTGCTTCTGTTCCCATCAAAGCGATTGGCTTTTTATGTAATTTCCATTTTCCTAGAAGAGAATCTGCTTGAAACAGGTACATATTCAAATTATCATCTGATGCCACCATAATATTTAGTGAGTCCGACAGATAAATTGATGGATCTTTTAATCTAACATTATTTAACAATGTGTCACAAATTCTCCAATCATAAGGAAAATTAAATGCTTTATACAACAAAATAGCTTTAGCTTCCTTAGACTCTGGGACCATGTAAAAATCGTTTCTATATTTAAAAACCTGAGGATAGGATAAATGGAATTTTTGTGTTAATACTGTACCTCGATACTGGTAATTTTTTCCATCAACAGAAGTTAACAAACCGATATCTGCATTCGATTTATTTTTTTTATGTTCAAAAAACAAATAAAAAGTATCTTTTTCTTTTACAAAAAAAGGATCAGCTAAAAATACAGTACTATCATTTTGTATTTTTAATTTTTCAATGCTATAAATTGCATTTCCCTTCACGTTTATCGTTTTGGGATATTCCTTAGATTCTCCATAACCAACAGACCATCCACCTGTATCCCTTTGAAAAAAAGGAGTTCTAAGATGTATTAATAGCAATATTAAAATACCCAGGGCGAGAATTACAACTAAAAAAAATTTAATCCTTTTTTTCATTATTATGTATTTAATAAAATTTCAATTTCTGCTTCAAAAACATCCAAGGTATATTTTTGTGACCATGCCAATGCCTTTTCCCTTTTAAAATTAAAATTTGTTTCATTATTTAAAACTGATTCTAATAGTTGGATATCTTTTTCAAGATTCATTTCTATCAAAATCCCTCTCGTACCATAATCCAGCATAAAAGGCACACAGGAAATAGCGGTTGCAATAGGAACACAACCCCAAAACATGCCTTCGGCGATGGCTTTTGGCCAGCCTTCGCTATTTGATGGTAGTACAACAAAATGACTGTCCTGATAGGCTTTTTTAACGGTTTCTTGAATTTGATTGCTTCTCAATATTATAATCTTTTCCAATTTATTGCAAACAATATAATGCTCCAAGGCTTTTTGTTCTATACCTTCACCATACAAATCTAAAGAGACATTATATCCTTTTTTAAACAATCTCTCTACTAATTGTATCGCATACAAAGGATTTTTGCCGAATACTAATGTCCCTACAAAAACAAAATTTATTTTTCCCTTTAAATTCAAAACTTTCATGGACATTTTATCGGCTTCGCCATAAGTAGCGGTAAAAAAAGATTTAATATTTTTAGAACTGCCTTCCCATTCCCCATACACCAATACTTTTATTTTCTTGGTCAGGAAGGTATTATTCAAAATCCATTTTTGCAAACGATAGGTCCAAGGCTGAATCGAATTAGGATCCCAATTTCCTGCGTATTTTGCAGATTTTTGTTTGTATGGAAATAAAATCTGTACAATACAACCTAACAATCCAATGTTACCAGGACAACGCAAATGAATATGGTCGGCTTGTTGCATCGATTTAAACAAAACAAGAACAGAATATAAAGCAAATAAAGGTGATTTTATAATACTAACAAAAGAATTAATATTGAAATCGGAAACTCGATAATGCGCTGATATTTTAAAAGGAATCTTATCCACTAAAAGCCCTTTTTCTTTTCCCCAAACAGGACAACAAAAAATTATTTCATCAGCATATTTCTCCCAGATAACGAGCTCATTTACATAAGGACCATAAGCATATATATCATCTTTTATAGATATAAAGGGGGCGGTTGAAACAATTAATAATTTCATTAAATATATCCTTTAGATCCATTTTGAGAAACAATTATAGCCGGTACACCAATTGCTACTGAATTATCTAAAAGAGATACATTAACCATTGAACAGGCTCCAACGAGCACATTGTTTCCAACATTAATTTTACCTACAACAACTGAATTTGCACCAATATAAACTTCATCACCAATAATGGGAACACCTCGTTTTTCTCCTTGACCTGAAACACCAATTGTTACCCCTTGCGAAATATTACAATTTACTCCTATAATTGCATTTGGGTTAATAATTATAGTACCAAAATGTCCGATATAAAAAGAATGTCCAATTTTTACAGAAGGAGGAATCGATATCCCTGTTCCTATTTCAATAGCTTTTTGCCAAAATGTAGCTACGGTTTTTAATAAAAATCTAAAAGGCTGCCATTTAATTTTTAAATGTATAAAATGCGATATACGATATTGAAAAATTGCCCAAAATCCTTGAGTGAAAAATATTATTGAGAAGAAATTTCCTCCGTATTTTTTATATTTTTTAAAGTCCGAAGTTATTAGCTGAAATACAGTCATGGTTTTAGGGTCTTTCTATGCCGTAAATATAATATTTCTCCTTAAAAATACTTACAAAAAAGCAATTAATCTACTTACTAACTCATTCTTTTTAATTCTAATACAGCTAGATACATTACAATTAATTAACATGTCTTGGTTTATTAAAACACAAGCTCCACCAACCTATTGTTCTTCCTAAAGCTTCGGTTAAGGCTTCTTTTTTATTGCTTGTCGTAAGCACATTACTATACCGTATTCCGGTTAAAAGCAAAGTAATAGCATGCCATTTCAACCGATGTTTCAATGTGGGACTTGGGTTTTTAGTACGCCACACATACCATCCGTTACGCACTACCATTGTACCATATTTATATTGATTAGGCCTTCCTGCAGCATCATGATAATGGTGTAGTCTAGCCGCTGTATTCAAGTATAACTTACCTATTTTAGCGACTCTTAAGGTAAAATCAGCATCTTCATACAAACCATACCCTTCAAAATAGGTAGAGAATTTAAGGCTTTCGAACACGGTTTTTTTAAAAGAAGAAACCCCTCCCATTAACATTTCAACAGGATAGATTTTGCCACTTGGAGGCAAAAAACCAACACTGCGACCATGAGAATATAAGGAGGAATAACCCGGAGAACAATCACTGTCTAAACCCAATTTTTTTCTAAGAATAAAACGACTGCCGTCTTTCCGTTTCCAACCATCAAAAAAATACTCTTCAATTTTTGGTTGGTAATCAGCCCCCACAAATTCCGTTTCGGTCTCATTTATAATATACCCACCAACACCTAGAGCCTCTGGATATTTGTTGTAAGTTTGGAGTAACTGTTCAAAATAATCCTTTTCTAAAACCGTATCGTCATCTAAGAAACAAACCACTTCCATTTCTGTTCCCACTCTTTCTATACCATAATTTCTTTGTTTGGTTAAGCCTCTATATTCTGGTGGAACACTATAATAATTCAAGTTTTCGAAATGATTTTCTTCTAGAACCGTTTCCGTTTCCTTATTAGTTGAACCATCAACAATCAGGATTTCATCGGGATATAGAGTTTGTTCCTGCACCGATTGCAACAATTGAAGCAAAGCTTGGGGACGCATATAAGTACAGATAATCAAGGCAAATTTCATTTATATTTTTTCGTTAAAAAGAGTAGAAAGCGTTATAAAATAGGATTCTCTATTCAATAATTGATGCCACAAATTACGGTTATTAACTTGCATTTTTTCAAAATCTTCAGCAGTTCTTTTTTGATGAAAAGCAATTAATGCCTCACAAATGTTTGTATCCGTAGCGAGAATACAATGCGCTTCCCAATTGACAATCCCTACCAAAGGTAATCTAAAATCAGTATCTATAACAAACGGAATCCTTCCCATGGCAAGGGTTTCATAAAATCGAACGGAATAATTACCGGCTCCTCTAAGACAAAAAGTATAAGGATTAGCAGCTATATTTTCAAAAAAATCAAGTGTTGTTTTATGTTTGTCTTTTGCTGTTTTTACTCCGGCGCGGTATTGATTTCTAAAAACAAAATCAGTTTCAATCTGATCATTTTTTTGCAATAAAAATAAATACTTGTAGCGCTTTATACTAGAAGGATAAAAATCTTGATAATCAGTAAAGAGCACTTTGGTCATTCGCTTGTAATTGTGTAATAAAAAGACCAATACTTCTTTTACCCATTTAGTCCACGAGTTACTGGCGTGACCTACAAAACCAATTCTGGGTAAGGCTCCTTTAGAAATTGGTTTAAATTGGTTTTGAATAATAGCATAAGGATCTTCAATGAAGGAAGGCAAAATAAAAGTATTTGCATCAAATTTTGAATTAAAACCACTCAATCTAAAAGTATAAACCGCTTTATTTAAAGTCAATCCATAATCACCCGCGGTATAAACCCATACTTTTTTATGCGATGCAATAGCTTTGTCTATATAATCAAAAAGCCATTGCTTCTGTTTTTTTTGAAAGTATTCACTGATATCTAATGGTACAATTACAACAACTGCTTCCTCCATTTGGGTGACCAACTCATACTTGCTTAACAACTGCTCATTTTTTGTATAACACAAATCAAACAACAACGGAAAAACACATCTTCGGTTTTCCGGTGTAATAAAGTGTTGGTCTGTGTAAATTTTTAGCATGTATTATTTTCTAAAATTTTTATAGGTTACCAATCCTCTTTTGAATTTATTATAAAGGATACATTCTAAATATAATCGGAATGCTCTGGCAATTTTAACCCATTTTTTATTTAAAGTATACTCTTTATTTGCCGCTAAACTTTCGTTCACTAAAACTGATTGACTTCCCTCTATTGTTGATGCCAATCTTTGATTGGTTATTCCAATTTTAGCATTCGATTTAAGTATTCGAATTGCATATTCAGTTTCACCATACCTCCCGGAAGTCTGTTCTAAGTAAGTCCCATATCGATCATAAAAACTTTTCTTGGTCACAAAGGGATGATCACTGTATTGATAGTAATTCTGTAAAAAATTTTGAAATGAAAATTTCGGAATCAAAGAAACGGAAGTGGATAAAGGAATTAATCTATTGAAAGGAGAATTAGAGGTAAACCGGATCATAGCTACCTTTTCTTTTTTTAATAAATCCAAGCATTCCGGTAAAATACTAGTAATAGAAGGATTCAAAAGAAAATCTTCCTGACAATAAATGATATATTCCCCTTGACAGGCTGGGATACCCTTATTAATATTGGCGGCAAGTCCTTTATTCGTTGTAGAAACAACTAATCGATCAATTTCATATTCCTGTATGATTTTTAAACATCCTTCTTGGCTGGCATCATCACTCACCACAATCTCAGAATCTGCAACTTCAAGTTTTTTTATAGCGCCTATACATTGTAATAAATCATCAGGTCTATTGTAATGCGTGATGAGAAAACTGATTTTCTTTTTACGTAATTCCATTCGTCATAATTTATTGGCCCAATAGTGACTCCGGTTCCATTTTTTTTCATATTGATTAAAAAATACAAGGTAATTCGCTACCGGTTCCTTTTTTAATAATTTAAAAAAAGAAACTAATTTGTAGCATAAAAGTTGTTGTTTTGTATAATGTTTCCAAAAAACATACATAATAGTAGGCGATGGTTTAGGTTGTATTTTTTCATCATCCCATAATTTTTTTACTTTGATTCTGAACCCACCCATAGGAGCTTTAAGATGCAAAATACGTATTTCCGGGAAATAAATAATATCAAATCCCTTATTTCTCAATTGCATTCCAAAATCAATATCCTCTCCATAACCAAACTCTAAGGCCATATCAAAAGACACCGCCGCTAAACAACTGGCTTTTACAAAACTATTTCCTGATCCAAATATTCCCGACTGATTCTTATTACTGTAACGTTGCGGTTCATTTTGCTGAAGGTAAGCAGTTGTTAGTACGAAAACTCCATATTGATCTACTTTATGTAAGAATGTTTCCAATAACTTTTCGTCAAAACGATTATCATCATCATTCAAGAATACCCACTCACTTTCCACTTGGCTTAAAGCGAAATTACGAGCATTACATGCACCAGCTTGATTGGTAAAAGTATGTTTGATGTTAAAAGGCCAAGTTTGATTCGTCAAAAAATCCAATTCAGAAACACTGCCCGGTTGAGGATTTTGCTCTACAATTATCACATGAACGGGCAAATGGGTTTGTTGGGCCAAATCGTACAAAACATCATATAAATAATTTTTCCGACCAATAGTAGGAATAATAACGTCAATTGTTTTTTTATCTGCAACAGTCAAAGTAGATTGAACCGGAATAGCATCTAAATTCAGTTCCTTTTTCTTTCTGCTTTTAAAATACAACGAATACAGCAATGGTAATAATGGAAATCTTTTTTCAAAAATCAGCAAATTGAAAAACAACAATACAATCCAGCGTTTTTTATAATGTTGTTTTACAAATTGAAATAAAACAAACAAATTGGCTTTTTGAGGATGGTGCTGTGCTACGTTTTTCAATAACAGTTGAGGCTCTGAATAACATAGTAGACCCCAAATCATCCCAACTTTTGCCACTGAGTTTAAAAAATAATCAAAATTAGCGTCGGCTTTTAGAGTACTACCAATCAATCGCAATGTTGAAGCGTGAATAACTCCAACTTCACTGCTCATAAGCCAAGTAGGATAAGTACACTTTTTATTGACTTTAATAAAAGGGGATTCTTCTACAAAGCCTATTCCATTTCCTAAAAACGCAGTATCAGTTGTAGTATAAGAAAGCATCATTTTGTTATGATGAAAAAGCGCTGCAATCTTATCCATATTCAAACTGTTTTCCAGCAATTGATGGCACCACACGATTGGCTCATGCGGGAATTGATAGGACAATGTCATAAGTACTGAAGCAATGCTCGAATGCATCGTAACAGCAACCGATTCATTTTGATTCGATATAACTTTAGTTACACGGTTATTTTGATGATACACTATAATCACGATTGACCAGTAATAGATTGATAAAAAAGGATGTTCTGTTGTGCAATTTTTTCTATATCAAAAACAGCTTCCACACGTTTTCTGGCATTCGCTCCCATTGCCAGACAAAGGTTGGCATCCGCTAACAACTCCAGTATTCTATCTGCGTAAAGAGTATGATCTTGCGGATGAACTAGAAAACCGTTTTCACCATCTGCAATTAATTCCTGTGCCCAACCTATATTGGTATTAACCACTGGCTTTTGTAGCGCCATTGATTCTATAGTCACCATTCCTAAAGTTTCGGCAAAGCTAGGAAAGATACAAACGTGTGCTTGTTTCATATAGTTTTGAACGTCCTGATAAGGTATTTTCCCAAGGTAAGTTACTTTTTCTAAATCATTTGTACCAAATTCTTTTTGAAGCAGTTGCCATGTCGAATGACTTCCTGTTTGTACATCCGAAGAATCTCCACCAATTAAAATCAGCTTTGCTTCAGGGAATTGAGTTCTGACTTTTTTAAAAATTGCAGGCAGTTCAAACACGCCTTTCTTGTGTATTACCGTGCCTATACACAACAGCAACCCCTTTTCAAAAAGTGCTGGATTTGGATTTTCAAAACGGTTCAATTCAAGTCCGTAATGAATAGTTTGTACCCGTTTATTTTTTATCCCGAATAATTCCTTGGAGACATTTCCCGCATAAGTAGTAGGCGCAATAAAAGCTTCGGCATTGCGAACAGCGAGCTTTTCAAACCAATAATTTTTGAATTTTTGTTTTCTTTTTTCAAGGTGGCAAAAATAAGTATCGCTACCGTGAAAACGAATTACCAAAGGCGCTTTTAAATTCATAAAAGCAGTAATTCCTGTCCAATCTGGGGCTTCAACTAAATCGATTTTTTCAGAAATAATTTTAGAATTCAAATACTGTTGAATGAATTTTCTATGAAAAAACCAAGTTGCAAAACGGTATTTTTTCTTGGCAATTAAATGAATAGCACAGCCGTTTTCAATTATAATCTCGCTTGTTTTTTGACCATATACAAATACAGAAACGGGACATCCATTATGAACTAAAGCAGTAGTTAAGTTTTTTATACTCGTGCCGATCCCAGCAGCATGAGAGACTTTTTCGTGTGGAAATTCGGGAGTTAAGAAGGCAATGTGCATTAGTTTATTATGATTTCAATTTCCTTCCAAATATTTTCAGATGCTTTTGTAGGTTTCGAACCTACAATTATGTCCAACCATTTTTCTCCTTCTGGAACACTCGAAATTTTATTGTCCAGAATTGATTTTACGGTTTCCGTAAGTTTCGCTTTGTTATGAATCCAAAGGGCAGCATTTTGAGAAGGCATCGATCTGAAATGGATGTATTTATAATTTTGCCCAATGTCTCGAATTCCTTTTTTCAATTGGGGTTGTTCGTAATCAAAAAACAAACAGGATTTTTTGTGTGCTACAAAATCAAACACCATCGAAGAGGCAATATTGCCAACAAATTCGGTATGTTCACAAACATTAGCTTGCATAGTAAAATCTTCTTTTGTGGGCATAATCTCGTTCCAATTGGTTCCAACAGGACGCCAAATAGGGTCTAAAACTACAATATTGTCTTTGTATTTATATAAAACTTCCTTGTAACGATTGGTGAAATCAACGGGACATTTTCTGTACAAAATTCCTAAATTATATCCTTGTTGGTTTAATTCTATAACTGATTTTGCCAAATCTTCTAAATAATATTGATCCAATGGCGAGGTCACAATATCATCGCCTGAATAGCAAATGTATTTTTTATTGAGATCTAAATTATTTTCTTCAAAAAACTCCGTTTTACTTTTAATAAGTGAAGCATCAAAATGACTTTCAAACTGAGGTGTGCCTGTAACAATTACATTATTTTCATTGACGTAAGGACAATACATCAAAACCTCTTTTTTCATGTGTTCACTCCAAACAAAATAATAATCGGTTTCGACTAATGTTGTGGCTTTGGGTAAATTATCCCAAGAGAAGATGAAAGTTGCTGTTGGAATCCCTAAATCTTGTGCGGCTAATAAAGGCGCAATTGCTTGAGAAGGTCTTTGATTGGTACAAAAAATAAAGTCAGGTTTGTGAAGCTGTAATTGATTTTTGCAATAGTCGTACTTTGAATTTTTTCTTTCTAACTTTTTAATTTGATTACGAACAAAAAGTAAACCTCTTTCGTTAGAACCAAAAAACACTAATAAATCTACTAAAACACTTTTGAAGATGTTAGTAAAACCTTTATAGGATTGCGGAAAATTATAGGTGTTGTAAACCGTTTCGTTGAATTTTTTATCAAAAATATTGAGTTCGATTCTTTTTCTTGCCCTTGTAAATATTGATGTAAATTGATTCAGTTTATGATTTTCAATTTTCACTTCTTCATAACCCAATTCTTCTTTCAAAGAAAAAACGGTATTATTCCAATACACAATTTCATAGCCTTTTTCTGCGCCAATGTCTTTGAATTTTGTAAAAGCAAAATTACGCAACCCTACCCCATCAGGTAAAAAAATAAAAACTTTTTTATTCATAAATTTATTTATTAAGCTCATTTAGGCTTAATTATTATACTTTTTTGTTTTTCAGTTTATCGCGTTGTACTTGTTCAATTGGCAAAATATCAGTTTTCTTAAAACTTAAAGCTGCATGAACCGCATTCAAATCACGAGAAAGTTTACGCAAACCCATTGGCTCCAAAGAGGCAGCATGATCTGTTCCTTTCCAAGTTCTGTCGATGGTATAATGACGCTCAATAATATTTGCTCCTAGAGTAAACGCTGCAATATCAACTGCAATTCCCAAATGATGTCCTGAAAAACCAATATGTTTTACCTTATGACTGTATTTTTCATTTAATAAATTAATATCTAACAAACATACATCTTCAAAAGGAACAGGATAACCAGAGGTACAATTGTATAAAACCAAATCCATATTACGACCTCGATCTTCAAAAAACTGAACCAAATCTCCCGTTTCATCTTTGGTAGTCATTCCGGTAGAAATGTGTATTTCTCCTTTGTAATTGTCACACAACCATCCCAACATATCGTAATTATTGTTACAAGCGGAAGGTATTTTTATAAATTCTGGGTTCAATGAAGCGATTTCAATAGCTGAGGTCGTATCCCAAACTGAAGTAGAATATACAATTCCAATTTCCTCGCAATAGGATTTTAATTCTTGATGTTGTGCTTTGTCAAATTCTAAATATTCACGGTGGGCTCCATAGCTTGCTCCATACGAATTTGAAGCATTTGGATGTGGCGCATTGTACTGCTCTTCTGTCAATAATTCTCTATTATTCCGTTTTTGAAATTTTACCGCATCAACATTGCAAAAAATCTTTGCAATCTTTATCAACTCTTTGGCAATTTCCATATCTCCTTTATGATTACAACCAATTTCAGCAATAACAAAGGGTTTTTTATAGTTTTTCATATCTTTTATTGTACTTCATTATAACTTCACAAACTTCTCTAATTGCGCCGTTTCCAGAACTGTTTGTCAAAACAATATCGGCATGCGCTTTTACTATATTCATTGCGTTGGCTGGAGCAAAAGACCATCCACAACTACAAATATTAGCTAAATCATTAACATCGTCGCCAACATAAGCAACAGCATCAAAACTACTATTTTTAAGGGTTAGAAATTGCTTCAAAAAAGAATATTTATCTTTAATTCCTAAAAATGCATTTTCTATTTTGAGTTTTTTCATTCGTTGTGCCACTACTTTAGAATTCTCCGACGTCAACACCACCACCTCAACATTATTTTCTCTCAAAATTTCCAAGCCCATTCCGTCTCGCATATCAAACTTTTTAGCAAACTCTCCATCTTCATTGTAATAAATCCCTCCATCTGTAAAAACACCATCAACATCTAAAACTAAATACTGGATTTTTTGGCAAACTTTCATCCTTTTTTGCCTTTCCATCAAAAGGTTTTCTATTATGTTCCAATCTGAAACGCTGTCAATTTCCATGAGAGTTTCTTCTGACATTTGGATTAATCCAATAGCACCACTCATTCTATTATTCGATTGTAAAAATGCTTCTTTGGTGGTACAATAAACAGCCCCATTTTCCACCAATAATCCCTCAAAATCTTGTCTTCTTGGTCTATTAAACACATCATAATTTAGTGGAACACCATTCGCATTCCAAATAAAGCGATGCGTATTCACCACACTCACAGCCGAATCAAATGACTCCTTAGTGATTTTTTCTAGCCCTTTGTTAATATCCTCAGCCAAAATCAATGGAGAAGTAGCTTGAAGCAAGCACAAAACTGCGTAATCATGATTTACTTTTTCAGAAAACTCTATTAGAACACTTTCCGTCGAAGCAGTATCATTGGCATTTTCTTCATTCCGAAGCAAGGCTTTTACTTTGGTCGTCCAATGGTATTCCCGTTCTACATATTCAATAATTGTGGAATCATCTGTAAAGATATAAACCGCATCCAAATCAGAAAAAATGGCCTCAGTCAGCACCCATGAAAACAAGGGTCGTCCAACTATTTTCTTTTTGTTTTTTCCGGGTATTCCTTTGGAATCTTTGCGAAGTGGAATAATTCCTATTTTTTTCATTTTGTCAACTATTTTGATTGTATAAAGGTAATAATTTCATTGGTATAAACTTCAGCCCCCTTTTCAAGCAAATGAGACTCATCATAAAAATAATCTGTATTTTTGTATATCGGATTTAAAGAATCATACACCATCACATTCTTTTCATCTACTTCTTTTAGAAATCTATTGTAAAAAGCAGTATCAAATTCCATAAAACTAGGCGAAAAAACATAAATTAATTCAATGCCATTCTTTTTACATAAATGTTGAATCTTTTTAAATGCAACTAATTTTTGCTTACTCTCCTTTTTTTCAAAGTATTCCTTTTTTTTCTTAGCAAATAACAAAACAGAATTCTCTTTTTTTTGAAAAAGAGGCATCGAACCATGAGAATCAATAGGTATTATTGACGTTTTCTTTGTTTGATTAAATGTAATTTGTTCCCGGTTCAACCTTCCTAAACAGAATATTTTTGAAAATAAGTTCTTTTCATTTTGAGCAATTAATTCATTATTGAAATAATTGTATTTTGCTAATGGAATCAGTCTATCTATTCGAAAGGATAAACTTTCTTTACTATCAAATTCATAAGGATTATCGATCAACAATATAACTTTTTCTGGCTTTCGATTAAATTTCAATAAGGTATTAAGCATAAAATGCTGATATGTTATATCTGAGCCTTGATAAGATAAATTATAAGTCTTTTGACCCAATACTTTTTCTATTTGTCCTGCTAAAATATTATCAGACCCTCTTGAAGAACCAAGAATAATAATTTCTTTATTCATTTTTCCATCAAAAACTTTTTCTAAGCGAGTGTCATATTCGCGTTCGGGAGCTTTTACTAAAAAGTAATAAAAGCCTTTATCTATCAAAAAGAAAACCAAAAGAAACAGAATACTATTTTTTAAAAAAAGTTTCATATTAAAATTGAAAATAAATAAATTGTTGTTCGATTGGACTATTAAAAATAAATATAAGTATCAATAAAAATAGTATAAATAACCAGCGAAAATAACGATTCCCTAATTGATTGAAACTCCCTAATGCAAATGTTTGTCTCCTACCCAGCCATTCTATCGACATAAAGAATAGAATTAAAAAGATTAAATAGCTCGGTCTTACACTAGGACTTGTAAATAGAGAAAGATTAAATATTCCTTTTATGTATTGAAATGCCGCACCGATGGAGGATGCCCTAAAAAAAATCCAAGCAAAAGTGGTTAATACAAAAGTAAACAAAATGGAAAGTGAGTCCTTGATAGTGGGCAGTTGTCTATTGCTTGCCACAATTTCAATATTTCTTCTGTTTTTATTAAAAATTAACAATGGCAAAAAATAAAAAGCGTGTAATGTCCCCCATGCAATGAAAGTCCAATTAGCACCATGCCAAAAACCACTGACCAAGAAAATTATGAACGTATTTCTAATCCGTATCCATATGCTTCCCTTACTGCCCCCAAGCGGAATGTACAGATAATCTTTAAACCAAGAGGATAACGAAATATGCCAACGCCGCCAAAACTCGGCAATATCTCTCGAGAAATAAGGAAATGAAAAATTCTTTAACAATTCTATTCCCAATAATCTTGAGGCTCCCATGGCAATATCCGAATAACCTGAGAAATCGCCATAAATCTGAAAAGCAAAAAACACCGCTCCCAGTACTAATGTACTACCGGAATAATCTCCTGAATTATTGAAAATCATATTGGCATATACCGCACAATTATCAGCAATAACGATTTTTTTAAACAATCCCCATAGAATTTGTCGTAAACCGTCGACTGCCTGATTATAATTGAAGGTTCTTTTCTTTTTTATTTGTGGCAGCAAATGGGTTGCTCGCTCAATTGGACCCGCAACGAGTAATGGAAAGTAAGATACAAAAACGGCATAATCGATATAATTTTTCTCTGCATTTATTCTCTTATTATAGACATCTATAACATATGATAAACCGTGAAAGGTATAAAATGAAATACCAACAGGCAAGATTAGCTGTAAAGACGAAATATTTACTTGAAACCCTATACTGGTAAATAAATCTTTAAAGCTTTCTGCAAAGAAATTAAAATATTTAAAAACTCCCAAAAACCCCAAATTAGCCAGTATACTTAGCCAAAACCAGAATTTCCTCCGCGTTAACGTACTGCTTCTTTCTATTTGAATCCCTGAATAATAGTCAAGAAGTGTAGAGAATAGGAGTAAAAATAAAAATCTCCAATCCCAACAAGAATAAAAAAAATAGCTGGAAAACAATAAAAGTAGATTTTGCAGTTTTAAATTTTTGTTGGCGACGAACCAATATAAAATAAAAACTAAAACTAAAAAAACAGCGAAACCGAGTGAATTGAAAAGCATTATACTGTTCTTGTTTTATAATTATTCTCTAACAACCAGAAATGTAACATGATTTAAAAATTTAATACTTTATCCCTTGCAAGCTTTTTATTTTTTGCAAAGTACTTTTTTGAACTGGCTTTCTGAATTTCAGAACGTGAAATATTTCTTTCAAGGCAGTAAAAATTGATTTCCAAAACAACTTAAAATAGGTCCGATTATGTAGACCATATTTTTTAAAATTATGAAATAGTAATCTTGTTATTTTTAGTGCGGGATTCGGATAATACACCACATAATAATAGATAGTGTTTTTGAGTTGCTTTTCGAAGCGAAAGTAGTTCCTACCTTGCCCTAGCCGTTTCTTTTTATTTACTCTATGATTCACAATAATGGAATTATCATAGTGTATCTCATACCCTAAATCTAGTACTTCAATCGCCAAACAAGATTCTTCGCCATAAATATCAATCCAAACAGGAAAACCATTTGTGCTATTATACACTTCTTTTTTTATCGCAAAACCGCATCCTACAAAATCATTTGTTGGATAGCTATCCATTTTCGGTTCAGCCATTATTAAAGCGTCTTTATCTGAAATAAAAACACCTCTAATTTCCTGAAAAGCAATAAGACCAATTTTTTCATTTTCTAAAAAAGCAGATTGTATTTGACTAATAAAATGATCACTCAAAGGGTGTGCATCATCGTCTAATCCTATAAAAATTTTACCTGCTGTTTTTTTATACAACTTATTTCTTGCGGGTGAAGCGCCGGTGCTTATTTCTGAATTTACCCATTGCACCCATGGATATTTTGCAATCAAAAATTCTGTTTTTTTACATCCATCAATAAAAACCAATACTTCATGAATAGACAAATCTAGCAATCCAAATAGTTTGTTTAAGGTGATTTCGAGTTCCTCTGGTCTGTTTTTGGTAACGATGAGTATTGATGCTTCCATGCTTACTTCTTATTACAAAATATCTTTGTATAATTGCACAATATCTTGTTTTAGATTATCTCTATTATAATTCTTACTAACTAAATTAATATTATAAGTTTGTGCCTCTTCGCTTAGTTGTTTGTTTAATAAAGCCTTTTCAATCCAACCTGCAATTTCATGTATATCCAAAGGATTAGAAATTAAAAAACCATTTACTCCATGTGTTATGACTTCTTCCGACACTTTCCCCGGATTAGACTGTATTGGAAAAGCACCCATTCCCATAGCTTCTAATAAAACATTTGGCATGCCGTCAGAAGTGCTATTGGCAATATGGAGTAGACTTTTACCCATCAATTGTAATAAATTGGAGTTCGTCATAAATTCACCTCTTACGTATATTTTTACTTTTAAGGAAGCAAAAAAAGCTGAATTTTCAATTCGTTCTTTTACTGCAATATCCGCACTATAAATTATGATTTCTAATTTTTGTACTAATTTTAAAGGTAATAATTCTATCGCTTCAATCACTTTTAAAGCTTTACCTACTCCATCTTCGTAGCCTTTTATGATTAATACATTTCGTTCTTTTGTTGCTTGAATATACTTTTCTTCGACGGTTAATCCACCATTACCAGGATAAACCCCAAAAAAAACATTCTTAAAACCATTTTGTTTTACAATTTCATAATCCCTTTTACAATCGGTAATTAAATAATCAACTCTTGTCAAAAATCGTTCAAACTGTTCTACTGAAACCCCTAGCTCTTTGAAAAAATAAACATCACTCCCCCAAGAAGAATAGATAAATTTTAGATTTGGCTTGTACTGCTCCATAATTTCCAAAATAGGTAAGCCAGCTAATCGCATTTCAAAACAATGCACCATATCAGGCTGAATTTTATTGATTACTTTCGTGAAAGCTGTTGCTATTTTTCTTTCGTTGTGTTTTTGAATCCCTTTATAAATTCGAGGCCAATTATTTTTGATAAAATACCTAAAAGGATAATTGAATTTTAATTTCCATCCCTTTATTTGGTGTACCCAATCTACTCTATCTACCTTATCCCCACCATCAGTTACATCAAACCAATATACCTCATAGCCAGAGTCTTTCAACTGGTTGACCCATTGAAAAAAATGATGATTGGGTATGGCGACCATGAGGATTCTCATTGTTTTAGTTTACTATTTTAAATTTAAAAAACTGTTTTTAAATTAATTTACCAAAAATATTTAAGTATCTATTCGAAATCATTTCAATTGAATAGTTTCGTAAATAGACTTCCCTATTACTTTCGCGGATTCTTTTAATTTCTTCAGGTGATAGATTCCTAACTCTTTTTATTAATTTCAATAACGATTGCTCCGTATTGATGTCAAACCAAAAATCGTTTTCAGTGTCAGAAAGCCTTTCCATCATAGCTCCAACTTGTGTTGAAAAAATAATTTTACCCGCTGCCATTGCTTCTATCCCGACCAAAGGTCCTGCTTCTTCATGAGACGGAATAATTAGAACATCAATTTTATTATAAAAATTGGCGATGTTATTACTTTCTATCTCACCGAGATAGGTTACTTTTTCAGACAATAACCGCTGTACCTCATCAATCAGATTACCACCACCTGCAACCACTAATTCAGCATCGATACCTGAAAACGCTTTCAACAATTCAATTATACCCTTCTCCTCAGAAAATCGACCAATAAAGCCAAATATTATGTTTTTGGGTTTATCAATTGGAAGCGCGAGCAATTCCGACTCTTTCAATGATGTTTGATCCACAACAACTATGTTACTTAACGCTATTTCTTTCAAATTCCTAGCATTCAAATTAGAGTGAACTAGTATTGCCGTAATTTTTGTTAGCAATTCTTTTATATCTTCAGCAATAAAATCAATCTTCCCGGTTGTCCTCAATACAAGTGCGTTTTGGGTTTCGAAGCAGTAACTGATAACTTCTTTCAAAAAACCGCTCTCTAAAGTGCCGCAAAACAAAACAATATGCATTGCATCAATTTCATTTTTAAGAATTTGCAAACCTCTATCACGAAAATTAAAAAAACGATTACTTACTTTATTACTTACCAAAAAATAGGATGGTAAAGAGGAGTTACTTTTCTTTTTTGCCAAAAAACTAAATACTTTTAAAAGCAAGTTAGAGTTTTCCAATTCTCGGTGAATGCAGGTGTGTTGGCAATCCATACCATACACAGCTACAGAAGTTTCAGTCATGGGAGCAGTAGATAAGAGTTTCACATTATAGTTGATACTAAGGGCATCTATAATATTTCTTGCCTCTATTTCTTGCCCCCCAAAATCACCAATTGGTCCAATGATAAGTACCTTTTTTTTTACCTTAATCATTTAATTTTATTCTACTTGTCTTTACTGTATTCGATAATATCTTTTATCTTATATTTTGAAAACAAAATAAGGTAAACTCTAAAAAAAAGTGTTGCACTTTTCCGACCAAACGATGTTTTTTCCAATTCTTGAAGCATTTTGAATCGGGGTACTTGCAAAATTCTATAGTTATAATTTGCAACCCCAAATACTTTAAAATCTTCTGTAAAAGCTCCGAAATACTCCTGCAGTACTTGCTCACGTTCAGCACGCATTTTCAATTTATTATCCTCTTTTGAACTGATGCCATCTGCATAAAAAACCGAAAGCAGGGTATCAATTTTTTTATAACTACAATGATGAATAAATAAGGCTAAAATGAAAAATTTCCAATCCGAAACTATAGTAAGCTTTTCGTCATACAAGCCGATAGCTTTAAATAATTGATTCTTAATAAATGTCGTCTGATGCGGAATAGTTCCCAAATATAAATCAGAAAATCGCAAAAAACTCGACTTGGCTGTAATTGTTTTAGTGTTTTCTCCGTATACCAACATGTCAAAACAAATCAAATCGGAACCTGCTAAATAATGGTAATTCTCACTTAAAACGTTCTCACTATACAGGTGATCCCCACTATTTAAAAAAAGCAAATATCCCCCTTGAGCTTGCACAATCCCTTTGTTCATTGCATTGTAAATACCACCATCCTCTTCACTTACCCAATAATTAATATGCTCGCTTTTACTTTTTAGATATTCAGCACTACCGTCAGTCGAACCGCCATCTATAACAATGTACTCAAATTCCTTCCATGTCTGGTTCAGGACGCTATCCACAGTTCTTTGTAAACCCAATAGATCGTTATAATTAACTGTAATAATCGATAATTTAGGAATATTCATCTATGTTACTTTTTAATTCGAAATTAATATTTTTTGTTCTCTATTATTTCGTTCGTATTCCATTTGTTGATTTATCAGGGATTTATTTTCATACAAACCCTTCCTATATATTGCACTACTTATACTTTAACGCCCTTTTCTCTATTAAATGCCATGACAAATAACCAAAACCAATAGAAAGCACTATCGAAGTATACATTAATGTATAAGTTTTCATTTCAAAAAAATACATCAAGGTCTGCTGAATCGGGAAACCATAAATATAAATCCCATAAGAGGCATCTCCAAATCGACCAAAATTACGTATAAAATGCAAAGGAATAAAACCAATTAGTAAAACAACAATTGGAAAAACAATATGCTTAACCAAATCATAAAAATTAAAATAAAGTGATATCACAAAAATCAAAACAGATATGGCAAAAATTAATCTCTTATACTTAATGTTCTCAAACCCTAATGAAGCAAATAAGCTTCCTCCTATAAAAAAGGTTCCCAAGTTTAGTATGTGTAGGACTTGAAATCCAAACAATGACGAACTTCCAAATCGATTAAGTCCAAAAACATAAAACAATATAAAAACAGCAAAAACAACAAAAAGTAGACCACTTACTAACCTTTTTTGAGTTATAAAAAAGAAAAGCGATGCTAATGCTATGTATAAACTAAACTCATATCTAATAGTCCAAAGAGAACCATTAATAGCATGGTAGGCATTTGAATCAAATATACCCTTTATACTAGATTGAAAACCATATAAACTAAGATTGTAAGGTACATAGGTATACACTTCCTTGTTTTTTAAAAACGGTTCTGTCCCATTGTAAACAAAAGGCGATAATAAGATTGATAGAATCAAAACTACACTTAGAGCTGGAAAAAGCCTCAAAAAACGTTTTTTAAAATAATCCAAAAGATTTTTACTTCTTTCCAAACTTTTAAAAATAAAATAGCCACTAATAATAAAAAAACCACTTAATCCAATCTGAGCTAAAACAATATGTCCATCTGTAATTCGATAAATCCACTGAGAACTCTCATTACTCCCCGATAAAGGATAAGAATGAGAAATGACTACTAAAAGAGCAAACAAAAACCTTAGAAAATCGAAATTATTATTTTTATTCATTTTTAAGGTTTCTTAAAATTTATTGGGTTTGTTAAACATAAATTTTATAAGATAAAAAAAACGAAGAATTGAATACCATAAATCTATTACAAAAGATTTTATCAAATTAAAAACAGAAAATAGAAATCCTTTGATGGCAGATCCTAAACTGATATCTTGATGCCAAAGTTGGTAATTACCAACAATATCATTCTTATATCTGAAAAAAAATTGTTTTTTTGTTCGTTTAATCTCATAACAAAATACAGACTCTACAAAATCAATATCATAGCCTTCATTCAGGACTCTTTTGGTCCATTCCTTATCTTCAAACGTAGCTACATCATCTCTAAAAGGATGTTTTTCCCATACCTTTTTATTAAAAGCTGAACCTGAAAAAATCAATCCTGATTTGTTAGGATCTATTGTTGCTGGAATATTATTAATAAAATTTCTAAAATCATTAGAACTATGAAGACACCTCAATCCTGCTAAATTGGGATTGTTATCAAACTTCGTTTGTATTAACTTAAAAAAATCATGGCTAACCGGATAGGAATGAGCGCTAAAAATAACAACAATATGGTTTTTGGATTCCTTCGCACACAAATTGGCACTACCGCCAAAACTAAAATTGTTGATGGTGACAAAACGAGCTCCAAATTTTTTCGATATTTCTTCGCTGTCATCAATTGATAGATTATCAATAACAATTATTTCATCAATATCATTAAAGTATCTTTCTGTTAAGTTTTTCAACAAAAAAGACAAAGCATTTGCTTGATTTTTATTTCTAATAACAACTGAAATCATGAAATTTATTTTTTGTCCAATAACTTTTGTATAATCCTATAAGGCTTTGTAATTAACTTTCCAATTTTATACTCCAAGGAGTTTTTTATTTCCATTTTACCTACTCTATGGGTTTTTATATAATAAAAAAGAACTTCTGCTGTGTTATTGAAATTGGTGATATAAAGTTCTTTATGTTTTTTGAATATGTACTCCATATTTACTTCTGAATGATTTTTTAGTGTATCAACAAGCATCGATTTTTTTGCTTTTCGATAATAAAATAAAAATTCTTCAACAAACTTGAACTCCCATCCTCTTTTGGTAATATTAATCCAAAACTCCCAATCTTCAAAACCTTTTATCATGGATTCATCATAGCCCCCAACTTCTTCCCAACATTTCTTTCTATATAGGGACGAAGGCATCAATTTATTTTCGAACATTAAATCTCGATAAGTCGAACCCGAAGCCTTATATTCCTTTATAATATTAGATTTGTTTTTACTAAAAAAATAACGGTAACACGAAACAATTCCTAAATTATCATTCGATTTTAACTCAGGAACTAACTGTGTCAAAAAATCTGAATGCAAGATGTCATCTGAATCTAAAGCTACTATAAACTCTCCTTTACTACTTTTAACTCCTTCGTTACGAGCACTTGGTAATCCTCCATTCTCTTTATATAAATAGGTAAATCGGTTATCTTTTTCACACCATTGTTGGGCAATACTTTCGGTATTATCTGGACTTCCATCATTTACGATGATACATTCCCAATCAACATAAGTTTGGTCTAAAACGGACTGCAAGGATTCATTCAAAAAATGAGCTTGTTTATAGCAGGGAACAATTATAGATACTAGTGGATTCATTTTTTTAAATTAACAATTCTTTTGAAAAATCGCATTGGAATTAAAAACAGCTTTCCTATCTTATAATCAATAGATTTATTTACTTTATTTACATTGTTTCTCAAAATTGAATTTTGTCTTATTAATTCAGTCGCATAAAAATCAAAGTGTTCTTTATATAATTCTTTATGTTTCGAAAAAATATATGCTCTTAACTCAAAATCATACTCTTGTAATGCAACTGTATCTCTTGATTTTTTTTTAATTCTATAATTATATTGAACTTCTGGTATTATATACATTACCCAATTATTTCGTAAAACAGACAACCAAAACTCCCAATCTTCATAGCCATTAGTCATATTTTCATCATATCCCGACAACTGTTCCCAACATTCTTTTCTAAACATTGAAGATGCTAACCCATTATTTTTAATCAAAAAATCTCTTGCCTTCCCTCCCAGAGGTTTACCTATTTCAGGTTTTGCCTCATCATATTTTAAAAGTTTAGCATAACACCCAACAATTCCAGTGTTTGAATTATTATTTAATATCTCAACCGATTTTTCAATAAAAGTTGGTTCAAAATAATCATCGGCATCTAATGTTAGTATATAATTAGTTGTCGCTAAATTAATACCTGTATTTCTTGCATTACTTACACCTTTATTTTCTTGATAAATTATTTCTACATTATTAGAATTAATTTTTTTTAAAATATTTTTGGTTTCTAATTCAGAACCATCATCTATAATTATTATTTTTTCAGCTTTTAAAGTCTGATTGAGTATCGAATTTACTGCCTCCAAAATATATCTCCCATCATTATAACAGGGAATTATTACGGTAACATTACTAACTACTGAATTATTTATCATTTATACTTGGTCTTACATTAACTTGTTTCGATACAAAAACGGGAATAATACTTGTCTAAAACGTACTAAAGGAAAATATTTCACACTTAAAATTGAAAAAAACAATTGGGGCTGCGGAACGAATAAACTCGACCAATACCGACAATTACTCCAAAGGCTATTGTTTTGTTTTTCTTTTAAAATCCAAATCCACTTTAACAATTCGTCCTTAATTGTGCCAGAAACTTGGCTAGTAACGCACCATTGCAGCAAGGTCTCAAACATTTTTATTGTAAATGTAGCATAAAGTTCTTTGTTGACAAATACATTATTATCGTGTACCCCCCTTATTGCTATAGCTTGTTTTATTATTCCAGTTATCAACCTGCATTTCAAAGCCATTTTCCAAAACATTTCAGTGTCTTCTGCAACTACTAAAGCTTCATTAAAAAACCCAACAGTTTCAAAAACGTTCTTTTTGACGGTTAACCCATTAATATGAAAATGACCGTGCTTACCATAAAGCAAGGCTATAAAAAGCCTTTCTGATTGTAAAACCGTATTTACTGTATAAAGTTTATTTTCTTTCACTTCAGCGTCTGTAGGATCTCTATAATAATGAAAACCAACTGCATTATAAACGCCATCACAGTTTCTGTTTTCTCGAAACAATAAGAAGTCATTCGTAAATCGATTGGGTAAAAAATAATCATCCGCATCAAGAAAAGCAATATAATTCCCTGCCGCTTTTTGTATTCCAAGATTTCTACTAGCAGAACGACCTTTATTCAATTTATTTTCATGATGATAAATTTTAAGGATAGAATTTTGTTCTTGTAATTCATCCAAAAGCAATGCAGTACCATCCGTACTACCATCATTTACTACCACAATTTCAGTTACTTCGGGTTGTTGCAAGATAGACTCTACTGCCTTTCGAATAAAACGCTCGCAATTGTATACAGGAATAATAACAGATAATGTTAAATTCATGACGTTTAAAAATTATGACATTTAAAAATAAAAGTGTTCACTGTTTTGGAATGCAAAAAATAATTTTTTGACAACAAAAAAATATAAATTTCATTTTTATTGAAATCTACTAGTGATTCTATTTCTAATATTTCAATTAAAATAAATAATGGTTTGAATTTTACCCAATTATTTGATTTTAAAACCTGAAAATCATAACCTTCGACATCAATACTCATAAAATCAATAGATTTTCCATCAGGAAAATAACGTTCAAGGAGTTCACCTAATGCTTTTGTTTCCAATTGTTTCTTTCCAATAATTTTAAAATATTCACTATTTTCGTACTTAATGGCATTTGTATAATCAAAAGTATTCAATGCATGATCATTAAAAACGTGAAAAGTTAACTTTTCTTGTTTATCTGATATCGCTTGTTCAATATTTATATCTCTTGTACGATATTTATCAAAAAGAACCATACTTTCTGGCATAGCGTCAATATTGACTCCTTGCCATCCTTTTAAATAAAATTTAAATGTGTTTGAATATTTAAACGGATGATGAGCACCTATATCAACATAAAAACCATTACTTTTACCACTAAACAATCTATCTAAAATTAAATCTTCCCCTTCTTGTGAAAAAGAAATATTATTAAAATCAGAATATTCTGATTTCATCGAAACGACAATAAAATGCTTGAATCTATGCGGTACAAAAAATAAAGTTATTTTTTTTAAGATTAATTTTGTGTTCATACTTTTCTTATTTTTCAATTTCCTTTTCCCCTAAATAAAATATTTTTTTGTCATAATAAATCTCGTTTAAGATATAAAATTCCTGCACTCTCCACATAAATACTATAGTCGTTAAAACCTACCAAAAAGCCCTCTTTGTGATTTATAATGGTAAGATCTTTGAACTTTTTTTCTAAATTTTGGATATAATATTTGGACTGGAACAAAGTATCAAAATTCTTCGAAGTCTTATACTTTTTCAGAGGAAGTGCTAAAAGCTCCCTCTCTCTCTTCTTATTAACAACGCGATATCCTAGCTTATTTACTAGTGAAAACAATAGATTTTTCATCAATTTATATAATTTAAAATTAGAACTAATTTGTCATTTAACAAGTATTATTTTATGGTGTTTGGAAACTAAAAAATCAATTAAATATTGTATAAATCGTCTCCATTTCACAAAAAGGGAACCAAATTAAAACATTCCACGGATAATCCTAATTTCCTCAACTGTGTAGTTTTTATATTTTTTTTTATTCAAACTCTTTATAAAATGGAATATTGAATAACCTCGGGACGCAAAAACTTTGCATATACGAAATCGAATTCTCTCGCTAAAAGATAACGCAAAATTCTGATTTAACATCAACTCATACAATGTAGCATATTTAGGACTATACATATTATAAATTTGCGAGAGCTCCCGTTGTCTTTTTTGGCCACCTACACCAGATTTATGTTCGTCATGAAAACGATACATAGAGAGTGCCTTGTTAATGGAGTAAAATGGAATATTATTTTTTTTTGCTCTTAAAAACCATTCCCAATCAAAACCGAAATGAAAATTAGCTAGCAAAGCGCCATTCTCTAACCAAACCTTTCTACTCCAAAAAGAGGATGGCTGAATTATAGTTGCTAATAACTCGAGTGGTATATCATTAAATGATTCAGCCACATGACTACCGTTTGCATGTAAACCATTATTTGAATTTTCTTTAAAATGTATGCAATTCCCAAAATAAATTCCATCCCCTTTTTCTAAATATTGTAGGGCTATAAAATGTAAAACATTAGGCATCAAAACATCATCACTGTTCAACCACATTAGTATTTCTCCTGTTGCTTTTGCAAAACCTCTATTGATGGCATCAGCCTGACCATTGTCCTTCTCTGAAACCCAATAGACTAATTCTTTTTCATATTTCTTAATAATTTCAACTGAATTATCTGTACTTGCTGCATCATAAATTAGGTATTCTAAATTGGGATAGCCTTGCCCTAAAACAGACAAAATGGTATCCTCAAGGTATTGACCTTGATTATAAGACGGGGTGACTATTGATATTTTGGGGTAGTTCATAAAAATTTATCCATTAAAGTAATTCTTTATTAATATGCTTCAACCAAAATTCCTTATTCCCTTCATATGGCAAATCATCTCTATACCAAGCGTGGCAGGCAAAAGGAAAACTTTCAAACTTATTAAATAAATATTTTGGATTTTTATCCCAAGAAAAAAAAATAGCCTCCTCTACAATTGGTGTTTTAATTTTTTTATAAACCAAACCGGCTTCCATAAAAAAAACATCCTCAAATGATTTACATTTTGAAGCCATATATTTTAAGTTATTTTCAAAGCCAAAAATATTAAAAGGAAGTGACACCAACCCTTTTACTAAATGTAAAATATTCGCTTTTTTCCTTTTTTCGTCCAATAACTGACCCCATCTTTTTAAAGGTCGTTCAGAAGATAATACTTGAATAATTGCTTTTACCTTTCGTAAAGAAAGTCCCCCATTTCCTGGATACCATAATTTTGCTCCTAAATTAGGATTCCCATGATAATCGTCAAACCAAATACCGCCAATATAGTCATAACCTTTATTTGCCCATTCCAACAATTCATCCCTAAAAACATAGCAATCCGTTTGATAAACAAGCATGTATTGATACTCATTGAATGTCTTATAAAAAGCTGCACTTAACATCAATCGATTATAGCCAGCCAAATCTTCAAAATATGAACTCTTAAAGAAAGTGTATCTCTTTACCCCTGGAAAATGTACTTTGTAAAAATCTATCTTTAGATCTTTAGAACAAATAAAATAAATTGAATAATCTGAAAGAATTTTGATGCATTGCAAAACCGATCGAACTTCATACTCGTTCAATGCTTCTTTGTAAATTGGTATTACGATGCAAATTTCTTTTTTATTCATTCAATCACTTGACTATTTGGAATAGTTTACTTTAAAATTTTGTTTGTATTCAATTTAAAAAGTTTAAAGCCAAAAAAAGTTTTGCAAAACAAATTAACTACAAACTTTTCGCTTTTCAATATTTCAGAAAATTCTCTCTCTATTTTTTCGGACAGTAAAAAACCATTTTGAAAATTACGATAGTATTGTTTGCTGTATTTTTTTACAATATAATCTTGATTGGCCAAAACCATTTCATCTGTAAAAGATCGAATCATCGAATTACATGAAACATGATATTCAAGGGTAATTTTATTTAAATGGTGAAATTTAATATCCAAAATTCCTAATGCAATCCAAAACTCCCAATCTTCATGACCTTGATGCGGCATCTTTTCATCATAACCTCCAACTTCAAGCCATAACGTTTTTCGAAAAATAGCACAAGCATCAATATAATTACCAACTAATATCCTATTAAAATCATATGCTCCAACTTTCAAAGACCAGTTTTCTCACCAAAATATTCCGCATCCCCATATACAACTCCGATATCTTGATTCTTTTCAAAAACAGCAATTGCATCTTTAGCAAAATAATTCATCAATTGATTGTTAGAATCCATAGCTTCAACAATAAATTGTTCTCTATTGTAAGTTGGAATACAAATTGAAACAAGAGGTTTTTCTTTTATCATCTTAATATTTTTTCGAAAAATTTATTTTAAATAAATTATTTGATAAGCTTTTGTTTTATTTTAATAAAAATTATAGCTATTAACGTTTTGAATCTGACTTTACTCGAAAAATATGATAAATCATCTTGTTGATTGTTGTTATAAAAATATTTTAGCAACAATTTTTTCTGAAGTTTTTTAATTTCTAATAAATTATGTTGATTATAAATATGAATATACCTATCAGTTGTCTTAACAACATTTAAATAATTTAATGCTATTTCTCTAAGATAAAATGTATCAGAAAAATTAAATTTATTTATTTCGTTTCTTAAATCAACTGGTTTAAAAACTTTACGGTAAAATCTACCAGAACAATTATTTTTAACAATATTAAAAAAATTAGTATTAACATAACCATCACCAATATCCCCATTATATTCTCTTTCATCATAAATTATTACTGGTCTACCGCATGCCATAGCTTCATAAGCAGACCTTCCAATACCAAATACTAAATCAGCCGAGTTAATCATTTCTGGTATGTCTAGTTTGTTGTCATTGTATTTATTTCTTGTAATCAAATTGACATCAATCTGCTTGCAAAGCTCATTTAATTTTATGTTGAAATTTTCTGAATGAGATAAACTTAAAATTGTTTTAACTTTTGTATTTATATGCGTTTTAGGGCGAAAAATTTCACAATCAATACCATTCCATATAACCAAACTTGGAATACCTAAAAAAGACAAATATTCCTGCACCTCCTCTGAAATTGCCACATGATAATTTGCATAGATTGATGGTTTTTCTAATATATGATCAACACCATGACAGGTTTGAATGACAAAACCTTTTCCTTTCAAAAAATCTACACATGTATTATGGCTAGCGAGAATTAAATCATAATATTCATATTCCATGAATTTAACTTTTAATTCTTTTTCAATTATTCCCGAAATTATCCCTTTTTCAAAAGTAAAATAATGAACATCGTAACCTCTTTTTTTCAACTCACTAATTAATGTAAGTGTGAAGTTTTCTGTTCCCCCTGTATTCACTAAATGGTTATTTGCTACTAAAACCCTCATTTATTTCCAAATATGATTTGTAAAAAATTTACTTGGTACTTCATATAATATTTTCCCTGTATTATAAAAATCTCCATTTAATATTTCTATTACCAATACTTTTTCATAATATTCTAATAGTTTATTTCCCTCCATAACAGCAATATTTATCATATATATACCTGGTGAAATAGGAAGATTGTTTACCAAACAGGTTAATGTTTCTTTTTCTTCAAAATTTTGATTTGTATAGATTGTAGATAAATTTGTTACTTTTTCTTCATTTTTATCATAAAATCCAATATCAATTTTGTTTTTCATTAAGGGATTACTTAGTTTTATTTTAAAAAATAAATCATCACCCATCACAATATTTTTAGATTTTCTTTGATTAGAAATTTCAATTTCTTTTATCAATCCAGATTTTTCATTAACAAAATTGTGGATAATATAATTTTTATTTCTTATTAAATAAAAATCAATTGATTCCTCAATCCCCCCATAAAAAGCCACCTTCCCATTTTCCAACACAATCCCCCTTGTACACAACTGTTTTACCGCTGCCATATTATGACTAACAAACAAAACCGTTCTTCCGCCTTGTTTAGATATATCCTGCATCTTGCCAATGGCTTTTTTCTGGAACTCGGCATCGCCCACGGCGAGTACCTCATCGATTATCAAAATCTCTGGATCTAAAAAAGCCGCTACTGCAAATGCCAAACGCACATACATTCCGCTGCTATAGCGTTTTACGGGGGTGTCTATGTAACGCTCGCAACCCGAGAACTCTATAATTTCGTCAATCTTAGAGGCAATTTCTTTTTTGGTCATGCCCAAAATAGCACCGTTCAAAAAGATGTTTTCGCGTCCTGTCATTTCGCCATTAAAGCCGGTTCCTACTTCGAGCAAAGAAGCTACACGCCCCCCAAACTTTATGTGTCCAGTAGTGGGTGCCGTAACTCGAGATAGTATTTTTAATAGGGTTGATTTACCTGCTCCGTTCTTTCCTATAATGCCTAGGACTTCACCTCGTTCTACCTCAAAATTAATGTCTTGTAGTGCCCAAACGTAATCGCTCGTGCCTTTGGTACTGCGGTCATTGGTATCGCCTATTTTCAGATACGGATTTTCCTTACCTCGTATTTGATGCCACCAGCGGTTGAGATCGTGTGCCATTGTGCCCGTACCAACTTGCCCCAGGCGGTATTGCTTGGAAATGTTTTCGGCTTTTAAGATGATATCTTTACTCATTTATTATTAAAATTCTAATACAACTGATTACTAAAAACTGAACACTAAACCGTATCAATAAAACTCTTCTCGGTCTTATTAAAAATCAGTACACCCACTAAAAATACCGCTACGGTAACGACAAAGGTATAACCCAATCCCCAAATGGAAATTTGCCCTACATTCAATAACATATAGCGGGTCGTTTCTATGACGTAAGCCAACGGATTATAATGCACTAACCATCCATAAGTGGGCAGCTTTTCATTAATCAATGCTATGGGATACATCACGGCTGAGAGATACATCAATAATTGTACGCCAAAACCTATCAGGTTACTAAAATCCCTGTATTTAGTGACTAAAGAAGAGATAAACATCCCCAATCCTAATCCTAAAACACCCATCAGCACAATTAATAGAGGAAAGAATACAACCGAAACATTTAAACCCACAGTAGCTCCTTTGAAGTAGTAGAAAACATAAAACACAACGAATATTAGAAATTGTATTCCGAATTTAATCAAATTAGATATCACTATCGAGATAGGTACAATAAGTCTAGGAAAATATACTTTACCAAAAATTCCCGCATTTGCCCCGAAGGTATTCGAAGTTCCGTTAAGACAAGCCGTAAAATAATTCCAAACCGTTATTCCTGCCAAATTAAACAAAAAAGGTGGCACTATTCCAGTATCAATTCCAGCTACATTATTAAAAATAATCGTAAAAGTAATGGAGGTAAACAAAGGCTGAATCAAATACCAAAGCGGCCCTAAAACCGTTTGTTTGTATACCGTAACCACGTCTCTTTTTACAAAAAGCAGCAATAAATCTCGGTACTGCCAAACTTCCTTCAAATTAAGGGAAAAGAATTTATTTTTTGGTGTTATTTCAAACAACCAATCCTTTTCTATATTTTCCGTGTTGATCATTTTAATTTATTGTATTTTCCTTTTCAATAAAAAGAAAGTTTTAATTGGCAAACCCCTAAATTATATATCCGCTCTACCGCAAATATAATAATTTAAAGATTAAGATCTATAGGCTTTCAAAAGAAGTTCGACGATGAAAATCATACAAAAGCAATACATAACTAAAAAATAACAGTCATTCAGCCGAATGACCGATAGAAAAACTTACAAATTACTTACCTTTGCTTTATGATTGAATTTTTCAAAGCAAAACCAACACTTAAAGATTTAATTCCCGATAATTATGTGGATATCCATTCACATCTCTTACCAGGCATAGACGATGGCGCGAAGACTTTTGAGGACACTTTGGAACTTGGTAAAGGGTTGTTAGATTTCGGTTTTTCGCAATTTATCACTACTCCGCACATCTACCAAAATGTTTGGAACAACACCCAAGAGCAAATAAAAGCCGTTGAAACCACTACAAAACTGGAGTTGAAAAAAAACGGAATTTCGGTTCCCTTTCGAGCTGCCGCAGAATACCTACTGAATGACAATTTTATAAAACTTTGTCAAACTGGCGAAATATTGACGCTTAAGGAGAAGTACGTTTTGGTTGAAATATCCTATACAAACCCCCCAATTCAATTGTACTCCATTATATTCGACTTGCGAGTGGCGGGTTATACGCCGGTTTTAGCACATCCGGAGCGTTATGTCTATTACCACTATAATTTTGATGAATACCTAAAATTAAAAAAAGCAGGCTGCTATTTCCAGCTTAATTTATTATCGGCCGTGGGTTATTATGGCGAAGGAATTACAAAAATTGCCGACAAGTTATTACAAAAAGGCCTGTATGACTTTGTGGGATCTGATGTACATCATGTCAATCACATTGCTGGATTTAACGAAAAAGTAAAGGTAAAAAACTTGGTTGCCCTGAAAGAAATCATTGCCAACAATCAGTTTTTTAGGATGTAATCATTTTTTGAGTATTTGCTAATAGCCTCAAGGAAATAAGCTAACTCATTTATAATCGCAATTAGTATCATTTAATTTTTTATTCAAAAAAGTCCAAAAAGAATAACTCTTTTTGGACTTTTTTTATTTTTTTAATCAAGGTGAATGCATTTAAAACATTCTTTTGTACCAAGGTTGTTTCTCTAATTTCTCACCATAGCCATAACCATAGCCATAATAACCGTAGTATCCATAGCTTCCTTTTGAAGGATCGGTGTCATTAAGAAGCATGCACATATTGGTCAATTTGTTTTCTTTATGTAGCGTATTTGGCACATGCAACATCCCCTTCTCTAATAAATTGGCACGAACTATATAAACGAAACAATCGGCATATTTGGCTAATAATAAAGTATCGGTAACCAAGTTAACAGGTGATGTATCGACAATGATATAGTCGTATTGCAATTTTAAATATTTAAAAAGATCTTCTACTTTTTCGCCCATTAATAATTCAGCAGGATTTGGAGGTATTACACCAGGAGGCAATATGTCGAAATTTTTAAATCCTTCCTGTCTTATGATTAAATCCTCAATTTTCAAATCTTTCGAAGACAAGTAATTAGTAATCCCCCTGTCGTCAGGTAATGCTACATATTCTTCCAATTTAGGGTTTCTAATGTCCATGCTCATCATCAATACTTTTTTGCCTGTTAATGCGAATGTAGCCGCAAGATTTACCGAAACAAAAGTTTTACCCTCTTTTGGGAAGGTAGAAGTAAGAAATATAGTTTTGGCTTGGCCTTCAGGAACCTTAGCAAGCATAAATTGAAGATTAGTGCTAATAATTCGAAGAGCTTCTGCCGAGCTAGATCGGCTTTCCGATTTCATGACTTCATTAGGCGTATACGATTTTGGTAAATCTCCAATGAAAGGTATCGTTGTTTTTCCCTGAAGATCGAAACGGCTTTTAATTTTGTTGTTCAGTAACTCAATAACATAAAACAAAGAAAGAGGAATAAAAAGTCCTATCAACAAGGTAACTAAATAAATAGTGTCTTTATTGGGTAAAACGGGTATAAGCAACGCTTTTGGGGCATCAATAATTTTCGCATTTGATATTGAAGCAGACAAGGAAAGAGCTGATTCTTCTCTTTTTTGCAATAAATAAAGATAAAGCCCCTCTTTTACTTTCTGCTGCCTCGCTATAGCTTTAAATTGACGTTCCATGACTGGAATTTTTTCAATTTTCGATTTCAAAACAGTATCATTACCCTGCAAATCTGATTTTTGTCTGTTTAAACTAGTTTGAAATCGGTTCAAACCCGAAACAATATTAGATTTGACGGAAGTAATTTGCTGCTCCATTCTAACTATGGCAGGATTGGCAGTCGTAGCCGATTTCAGTATTCTGCTTCGATCCAATACTAATTGATTAAAAGTATTAAGCAATCCATTAATATCACTTTGTCCGGTAAAAATATTATTTGGCAATAAATCAGAATAAGTACTTTTCTTAATTAAATCTGACATAGAAGAAATTAAATTCAATTGAATATCAATGTCATCTAGTTTTTTACTGGATTCAACAGACTCTTGACTTAAGCGACTCGATTCTGATTCGACATCGAATAAGACATCATTTGATTTCTTGAAACTCACTACATTTTGCTCTACCCCATCCAACTCTTGGGTAACTATTTTTAAACGGTTTGAAATAAAACTAGAAGTCTTTTCGAAAATTGCATTCTTATCGGAAATTGCATCTTGATTGTAATTGTCTATGAAAGCGTTTAAAAAAACCTCCGCTTTTTTTATTACTGGATCAACGATTGATAAAACTATAAATCCTGTAGCGGTAGGTGAAGGTGTTATTTTAAGCCGAGATCTAAAACCACTCACAACTTCATCTAAAGGTGAAACAACAATAGATATCTGTCTATTGTCTCTTTTATGTTGACCTATGCGATTTATTGATTTTTCAATAATCAAATCTCCGTAGGGGGTTTTAATCAACTCTCCAAATCTAAACTGTTTTTTATTATTTAAAATTATTTTTGACGATACCGATTCCAAACTAAAAGAATCTGGAGACTGTTCCAAATATTTTAGTTCTATTTTCGCAGTATAGAATGAATTTTTGAGATTGCTGAAATTAACTTGTATTGGTGGATTTTGAAAAAGTTCAGTATTTAAAACCCTGCCCTTTATTTGTAAAGAAACGTTCAAATTTAGCTTTTTAACCGTTTTTTCGACCAATGTCCTAGATCTCATTATTTCGATTTCATTGCTGACATTTTTGTTTAACTTCCCTATTAAACCTAGATCTGCTAAAACAGATAGTTCAGGATTAATTGATCCATTAGCATCCTTTACCATTATGGTAGTTGAGGCCTGGTAGCTAGGTGCAGTATAATATCGTAAATAGATAAAAGCTAGAGAGAAGCAAACAAATAAACTTAATAAAAACCATTTCCATTGGGTTAAACAATATTCTAAAAGAGCTTTTATATTAAAATCTTGTTCCAAATTTTCCGTTGCAATATTATTCTCCATTGATTTTATTTTCTAATACTGTTAAAAATTAAATACGTAAGAAAAGATGCCACTGCAGAAAATAAATAGGTTATCTCACGAGATCTTGCAGAACCCTGTAAAACAAGTCGATTAGGCTGCACATATACCATGTCATTTTGTCTTAAATAATAAAAAGGAGAATTGATAAAATCAGCCTTTGTAATATCGACTCTATTATAGGTTATTACTCCATCTGTTTGACGTATAATCAAAATATTTTTTCTTTTGGCTTGTATTTTTAAATCCCCTGCCTTAATTAAGGCATCAACCAAAGTAAATCGTTCGGAATCAAAATTATAAATCCCTGGAGCAGCAACCTCACCTTGAACCGAAACTTTGTAATTCTTAATTGTAAGAGTAATCAGAGGTTTTTTTATATAAAGGGAAATTTTTTCGTTAAGCATTTTCATTAATTGTGTTCTGGTCAAACCTCCAATGGTTAACTTGCCCAATACAGGAAAATCGATAACCCCATTTACGTCAACTAAATAAGTTGAACCTGATTGTTGATTTGAGGATCCACTTTGTGTGAAGTTGTATGCACCTATATTGAATGGTTTTGAAATTTCTGGGTCATCGCAAGAAACACTGATCATAAGCAAATCATCAGGTTGGATTTTTATTTCATATGAATTAGTCATTTCTTTATTATTCATACTCTCAATATTCCGATAATAAACCATGTTTTTTCTGGCCACACAGGAAAACAGTATTATTGAAACTAATAATACTAAGACTGTTTTTTTCAATACAAAAAAATATTTCATGAATTTTAAGTTTTTAAGGTAGCAAATGTAGCTATTCCATTTTGATTACAATTGAAAAACAAAAAAATTAACCCTAGATTTTATTAATAAATTTATAAATGAGAAGGGTTGAAATAAACAATTATTTAATTTAAAAACTGCTAAAAAACATAATTTACAATCACTAGGTTGTACATTATTTGAATTTGAAATTAGTTGATTTTGTTATACTGTTTAAGTAATTTATTTGTCAAATGCTTCAAAATAGGAATTCAAACTTTTAAACTCGGGAACTATTTTTTTCATTTTTACAACAATATCATCATTTTCAAAAAAATTAGACATCCCAATAAGTTCCTCGATTTCAACATGCATCATTTCATATTCCTCCACTACCCCTTGTTCTATCATGATTTTAGGATGGTGTGTAGTCCGACTTTTTGAAGTGTGATTGAGCAACTCTTCATATAATTTCTCGCCAGGTCTTAATCCGGTAATTTGTATTTTGATGTCTTTTTCAGGAATAAATCCGGCCAATTTGATCATTTTGTTTGCCAAATCAATAATTTTAATAGGATTACCCATGTCGAAAATATAAATCTCACCTCCATTACCCATGGCAGCAGCCTCTAAAACTAATTCACAGGCTTCTGGTATGGTCATAAAATACCTGATAATGTCTGGATGTGTAACTGTAATTGGACCTCCTTCTGCAATTTGTTTGGTAAACAAGGGAACTACAGAACCATTCGATCCAAGAACGTTTCCAAAACGGGTAGTAATAAATTTTGTAGTGAACTTTTCGTCATCAGTTCCATGTTTGAATTGTAGTGATTGAACATATTTTTCGGCAATTCTTTTACTTGCCCCCATTATACTGCTTGGATTAACCGCTTTATCCGTAGAAATCATTACAAATTTTTCAACCCTATAATCACAGGACAAATCTGCTAAATTTTTTGTACCTTCTACATTGGTAAGTATGGCTTGAGAAGGATTTTCCTCCATCAATGGTACATGTTTATAAGCAGCTGCATGAAAAACAACATGAGGTTGGTGCATTTTAAATACCTTATTCATAGCTTCTTTATTTCTTATATCACCAATGATATTGCAGACCTCCGAAATAGGATTAATATCTTCTAACTCAAGACTAAGATGATGTAAAGGGGTTTCGGCCTGATCCAAAACAATTATTTTTTTGGGTTTAAATTTCAAAACCTGCCTAACAATTTCGCTACCTATTGATCCAGCCGCACCGGTTATCAATATTGTTTTATCCTCTAATTGTTTTGAAATTGATATGCTATCCAAAACTATGGGAAGCCTTTCAAGTAAATCTTCAATTTGGATTTTTTTGACTTTTTGAGAAATCTCTTTTTGGTTTTCCCAGTCAGAAATTGAAGGAGCCGAGAATATTTTATAATTAAATTCCAAACATTGGTCCACAATAACCAATTGTTCTTCTTTTGATAAACTCCTATCTGCAAGAATAATGCCTTCAGCCCCAACAGAACGCATAAGAGAGGGTAACTTTTTACCTTGAACGAATATGGGTAAATCCAACATTCGTTTTGTTGCATTTTTATTATTTTTGTCTACAAATCCAAGAATTTTAAATCGGGAGGGTGTTTCAAATTTTAAGGCTTTTGCAACATATATAGCATTTGCATCGGTACCATAGATAATTAATTTTATCAAATTATGGTTGTTCTTTTTTGAAAAGTAAAGGTCAAAAGTTTGTTTTACAATAATACGATATAAAAATAGGCCACAAAAAGAAAGTACTACAGTAATAAAAAGAGCAATATTTGAAAATGCTTTTTGCTCATAAATCAACTCAAAAGAAAAATTAAGAAAGAGGAAAAATAGTAAAACGGAAAGCTGGGAAAACAAAAGCTTTACAGCATCAATGTAAGAAGAATGTCTTATAATCCCTGCATAAGTCCTAAAAAGCCAAAAGAAAAAAATATTAATCCCAAAAAAAAGAGCGATGAATCTAGACGCATGCGTTCTAATAATATAATCCAAACCAGTTCCCTTGAACAAGAGATAGGTTAATAAAAAAGACAATATTAAAACGGTACAATCTATTAAAATAATTATCCACCTAGGTAAATAATTTAAATTATTAATTTTAAATGTCAGGTTTTTTCTTGAAAAATAATTTGAAAAAGAAGTTGCATCTGACTTGTTATTATTGGTATTCAAAATCATTTTTTTGGGGAAATTATGAAATTTTTTTGTGCAGAAAATTTAAGTAATTAATTCAAAATGGTTAATATGAAATAAAATAACGTGTTTTATATCAAATATCCAAATAAACAAGTGAAAAAATACTTTATATTTATTTATTTATAACTTATTAGCCTTGAAAAGAAAGGCGATTTTTACTTTTTGTGTTTCAACAATTGAAGTAAATAAGTACCATAACCTGACTTTAGCAATTGTTCCGCCAACTTTTTCAATTGATCATCATCAATAAATTCTTGACGCCAAGCAATTTCTTCGATACAGCCCACTTTCAATCCTTGCCGTTCTTCGATGACCTGAACAAATTGGCCTGCTTGCATTAGGCTGGCAAAAGTTCCCGTATCCAGCCATGCATTTCCCCTTCCTAGGATACCCACTTTCAATAGTCCTTTTTCGAGATACACTTTATTAACATCAGTAATTTCATATTCTCCCCTAGGACTTGGTGCAATGTTCTTGGCAATTTCCACCACACTGTTATCATAAAAGTATAGACCAGGTACCGCATAATTCGATTTGGGTTCCGTAGGTTTCTCTTCAATAGACAGCGCTTTGTTCTCTTTATCAAATTCCACAACACCATACCGTTCTGGATCAGCCACATGGTAAGCAAACACAACACCTCCCTCAGGATTGCTATTGGATTGCAATAAATGGGGTAGGTTATCCCCAAAGAAAATATTATCACCCAAAACCAAAGCCACCGCATCGTCTCCTATAAATTCTTCTCCAATCACAAAGGCTTGCGCCAATCCGTTTGGGATAACCTGTTCCGCATAACTAAATACACAGCCCAAATGAGAACCGTCACCCAACAATTTTTTAAAATTAGGCAAATCGTGTGGGGTAGAAATAATTAGTATCTCGTTTATACCCGCCATCATCAGTGTGGAAAGTGGGTAATAAATCATGGGTTTGTCATACACGGGCATCATTTGTTTGCTTATGGCCAAAGTCAATGGATGCAATCGAGTACCCGATCCTCCTGCTAAAATTATTCCTTTCATATTAAGTTATGAGTTATGAGTTATGAGCCAATTTTTCAACTTTGCTCTGATCGACAAAATTAATGATTGTTTTTAAGATATGATTAAAGAGCCGAATCTAAATGATTAAATAAACGATTGACAACGGTCTTAATCCTGAACCTCTCATTGTCAGTCAAATTTGAACCGGAAGGCAAACACAAGCCCTTTTCAAATAAAGTGGCTGCGACATTAGCACCGTAATAAGGATGTTTTTCGAAAATAAGTTGCAGGTGCATGGGCTTCCACAAAGGGCGGCATTCTATGTTAGCGGCTTCAAAGGCCAATCGTATCGTTTCACGGTCTATACCATTGGTTATTTTTGAATCTACAGTTATGGTGCTCAACCAATAATTTGAAAAATAATCGGCATTTGGAACCGTAAACACCTGGATTCCTTTTATGTCTTTGAATACCTCTACATAAAAATCATGCATTGCTCTTCGCAAAGCAACATGATACTCTAACACTTCCATTTGCCCGCGACCTATTCCAGCACAAATATTGCTCATTCTATAATTATAGCCTATTTCGCTATGTTGGTAATGGGGTGCTTCGTCCCTAGATTGAGTAGCAAAGAACACCGCTTTTTCCTTCCATTCTTTTGTTTTGGTCACGATAGCTCCACCGCCTGAAGTAGTAATGATTTTATTCCCGTTAAAAGACAAAATGCCAATGTCGCCAAAAGTGCCACATTTCTGCCCTTTGTAACTACTCCCTAAAGCCTCAGCACTATCCTCCAGAATTGGAATTTCATATCTATCAGCAATGGCTCTAACTGCCTCGACTTTATAAGGAACACCATATAAATGTACCGCTATGATAGCTTTTGGTTTTTTCCCTTTGGTTATCCTATCTTTTATGGCTTCTTCCAGTGCAATTGGACAAAGATTCCAAGTATCCAACTCGCTATCCACAAAAATAGGAGTAGCGCCTTGGTATAGTATTGGATTTGCCGAAGCCGAAAAAGTCATGCTTTGACAGATTACCTCATCGCCTGATTTTACCCCTAGCAAAACCAACCCCAGGTGAATAGCCGCAGTTCCTGAACTCAAGGCGCCTACATAAGATTGGTTTCCCAAATAATCTTCCAAGTCTCTTTCTAATCCATTGACATTAGGACCAAGTGGCGCAACCCAGTTCGTATCAAAAGCCTCTTGAACAAATTTTTGTTCATTGCCTCCCATGTGCGGGGACGAAAGCCATATTTTTGAATTACTCATTTTGGTAAAATAGATTTATTTGAACCCCAATTTTTTTACCTTCTAAGATAAAATAAGCCGATTCATTTTGGTCATTAGTTGTTAGTGCCCTAATTTTATTTATTAAATCAATTGCATTGCTATTTTCAGAAATACTGATTTCTCGCAATGCTTTTAATTCCTTTTTTTGATGTGAAGTTCCTTTATGTAATTGCTTAATTCTATTTGGCTTCATTGCTAACAATGAATCAAAAGACTCATAAAACACTTCCTCTTCTAACTTTAAAACCCTTTTATATAAAGAGTGTGCCGTATCAATTGGAAAAACGTCCATCCTTTTTTGATAAATTACATCTCCCTCATCTAAAGCTTCCTCCATAAAATGCAGAGTTGCTCCGTAAGGATGTCCTTCAATAATAGCCCATGAAGGGGTATGCCAACCTTTATTATAGGGCAAAAAAGCGGGGTGTAAATTCACGACCCCAATTTTTGGAATGGCAAGAATTTCAGCTGGGATAATATATGGAAAATGAATCCCAAATATATAATCTAACCCTAAAGCGGACAAAAATTCAATTGCCTCAGGATCTTTAAAATCATTTCCTCTAAAAACTAGGGATTCATCTAAACCTGAAATTTCAATTAATTCATCGTCGTGAGAAGCCGTATCAAAATCGCTGACAAATAAAGCAGAAGGCATATATCCTTTGCTGATTATAAATTTTAAAATAGTACAACTAATTTTTCTGTCGCCAGCAAATGCAAACTTCATAATGAATTGATTTTGTTGATAAAATCAGAAGGAAAGGGAATGGAATTTTTAAGCCTTTCGAATACAAACTCCGCTTCTAATGCCATTTCTTTATCGGCATGTATAGTAAATTGATTAAACCAATCTTCCAAGTGAAAAATATAATTATAAACCTCTTTCAATATCGCTTCGTCGCAATCATACGAATATTGGACTAATAATTTATATGTTTTTTTATTGGCGCTGAAAATTCTTAAAGCTTGGTAATACATTTTATCTTCTCTATAAAGATTATATGCGCTAGTAGACCTTAGCATTGATCTGATTATTTTTTTTTCTATACTCATAAATTATTTCCATTGAATGGCTCAATAGTGGCAGCATTATCTGAATTAATTCCTTCTTTTAAAATCACTTTTTTTATTGTTAAAAAAATTATTTTAAGATCTAAAACAAATGAAATAGAATCAACATACAAAACATCATAATCAAACTTTTCTCCCCAAGATATCGCGTTTCTTCCGTTCACTTGTGCCAATCCTGTAATTCCAGGTTTTACTTCATGTCGTCTATTTTGATACTCCGTATACAAATGCAGATAATTTGTGAGTAATGGTCTTGGACCAACTAAACTCATATCTCCTTTTAAAACATTTATCAATTGAGGTAATTCATCTAATGAAATTTTTCGAATAAAACTGCCTATTTTTGTTAATCTCATTTCATCGGAACCTAAATTTCCGTTTTGATCCTTCTTATCGTTCATTGTTTTAAATTTCACAATTTTAAAAACCACACCGCCTTTTCCCGGACGATTTTGAAAGAAAAAAGGACTCCCATTATTGGCAATAAACAGAACAATAATTATGACTATAAACAAGGGAGACAAGACCAATAAACCCAATAATGAAATCAAAAAATCTACTATTCTCTTGACGTTTTTTTTATACATCTCAAATTATATTTTGGCTTCAAAATTACGATATTCCTGCAATATTGATTCCCACATTATTTTTTGATCAAAACGGGATACTATCATTTCCCTTGCATTGTGTTGCATTTCAGAATATTCCACTTTATTCTCCAAGATTCTTATTAGGGTTTCCTTAACTGCTTCTTTATCTCTTACCGGAATAATATATCCATTTTTCGTATCTTCAATAATTTCATTACACCCATTTATATCGGATACAATACAGGGCAATCCCATAGCGCCAGCTTGCATTACAACATTAGGAAAACCTTCTCTATAACTCGGAAAAACCAAGCAATCTGATATGGCAAAATAGGACCTAACTTCATCCTGGTATCCTACTGAAAATATTGATTTGTTGGTGTTAATTTGATTCAATGTTTCCTCTTTCAGGGGATCAAGTTCTTGTTCATAAGGACCAACTAACAGCAGTTTTATATTTGCTTTACTTTCTTGAATTTCTGAAAAAGCACTTATTAATTCATTTATCCCTTTGTCTGAAACAATGCGACCCACAAATATAAAAACAAAATCAGAGGATTTAATCCCTAGATCTTGTTTTAAACTACTTTTCTGATCTTCAGAAAAATGAGTAGCATCAAAATAAGAAGTATCAATTCCATTGGAACTGCCATTGGCCAAGACTTTTAATTTCGTTGGAGGACAATATTCATTTTTAATTATAACATCTCTCAATTTAAAAGAATTTGGATACACTTTTGTCGCACAAGAGTACGTAAGTTTTTCAACAAAATTTAATACCATTCTTTTAAAACCCGCTTGCTCTAATAGAGGCATGCCTGCAACAGTATGTAATCGATGGGGAATTCCGGCTAATTTTGAAGCTAACATCCCAACAATTCCTGCTTTTGGGGTATGGGTATGAACTATAAAAGGCTTTGTTTTTTTTAGGAAAAAATACAATTTAAGTACCGCGAACACGTCCCGTAGCGGTGTTATTTTTCGGGTCATTTCGAGAGGAAACACAGCCACTTTTTCTGATTCTCCATATCTTTCCAAACGTTCCTTATCGGAAGAAACTGCAATGACATTATAAAATGAACTCATAAAATGCAATTGCCCAGAAATTAATTTTTCTAAAGAAAGAGGCACAGTAGTAATGCGTATGAGTGTTTGTTTTAGCATATTTAAGGAATGTAATTTAAGAAATATGGCACTTTAAGTCCCCAAGAAACTGTCCCTGAGCTGTTTCATAGTCAGACTCTCCATACCATACGTATTGCTGCAATACTTAAAAGTTTCCACAATCGCCTGAAGTGTTTTTATGGAACCAACAACATCACCCCCAAAATTATGAGGATGCCACCACAAATGATATACCTCCCCATTTGCTGCAGCTTGAATCATTTCGTTATTGATTCTGTTTAACCTAGAGGCATTCAATACCCCTAACGAATGTTGCGGCCTTAGAAATCTGCTGGCTGGTTGACAAAGCACTTTGTCTAGGGTTAGACTATTTGCCTCATATGACTTCTTCCCAAAAGACAAATAGGCATCGCCAGTTCGGGCTAATTTTACTGCAAAAGTTTCTTTTTTGGTTGTGTCCCAATACCAAAAATTTGGATTAGTTCGTACGGTTTCAATGCCTTTGTGGGCACATATTTCAAGGTAATCTTCATTGAATTGGTTTCGCGGAAAAACGAGTGATTTTAAATCAATATTAAATTTTTGAGCCATTTTCATAGCTTGATTTATATCGGCTTCAAATTGCGCCTTAGTTTGTCCCTTTTCCAAACAATAGTAATGGGAATAGGTATGGGTTCCTATTTCTTGGCCTTTGGCACTTTGAATGGTTTTTATCAAATCAGGTGCAAAGAAAAATTGATCCAAACCACTTTTTTGATGTTTTTTTCCATATTCATAGGGATTCAGTTCTACCTTATTGTAAGTTGGGATACTATCCGGGATATTCGAATTCCATTCCTCCCAGTTTTCATTGAATAGCATGCCCAAAGTAGCCCAAGTGGCATGTATGTTATTTTTTTCAAAAATAGAAACTATTTGAGGGATTGCTTGGAGCGTATTGTTAAAATAAGAAGCTCTATCATTTAATTCAATGTGGTCAAATAAACCCCAAACTAATTCAAAATCAAGCGAAATAACCAAAGCCCCTTTTTTCATTTTTACTTTTAAATAATTATACTAAAGCAACAGCTGGGGGTTGTTGTTTTTGCAAAAGTTGGTATTTTTCGCTCGCCAAAAAATAATAGATAACAAAAAAACCAAAGTACATCACCATTGATTTTTGACGCATCATAATACCCAAATTGGACATTACAAAAGTCAAAGCAAAAGAAGTCAACATAAAAATAATAAGAGATGTTTTAACTAGATAAGGAGCCTTAATAATAAAACGCAGAAATCTCCTGTTGGATATTTTGGCAAATAACAGTAAATAAATTAAATTTTCGATTGAACTAAACATACCCAATATACCAGGGGAATCGACAAAAAGAGGACGAAACCAAAAGGTAAAAAATTTAAATGGTAGTGAATAATTACTCATTTGAACTCCTGAACCTGAAGTTTCCAGTCTTCCTGCTTGTTCTAAGGCAAATTGATCAAAATCCTCAACCACATTTTCTGAATCCTGTAACTTTGCTACCGAAAGAATAGACCCTTTGGCAGAAATTAAAAATGCTATGGAAGCAGCTAAAATTAATAACTTAATTCCAACACCCAATTTACTTTTACCTGTTATTATACCAACCATAACTCCAACTAAGACAAAAAGCATTACGTGGGGACGAATCATATATACCAAGAATCCTCCTAACAATAATGTAAATAGTCTTTTTTGTGGAAATCGCAAGGCATAAGCGAAGAGCATCAATCCCATAAAAATCAAGCTCCCTTTTCCGAGTGACACCGTCCAAAAATGCATATTAGGTAAAAAAAGTAAGAGGGTTAGCAAATCAAATTTTTTAAATACCGTTATATTTATCGTAATGTTTTCCTTAAAAAAAAGATAGGCAAAAAGAAAACCAACATAACCTGTCCAAGCAAAAATAAGCATTACCGTAAGATATGAAAGTCCAAATTGCACAAGAGGATTTGCAACAAAAACAATAAATTTTGTGCCCGTCAGAAAAAGTGACGTCCAATTCTCTCTTACGATACCTGCATCTATATAATACGCTTTCGAATCCGATGATTCAAAACTAGCATAAGTAAAATAGATTAGAAAAAAGACGATATGATACCAATACAACTTGTTCATAAGTCTCTTGTCAAAAAAAACAAATTTATTCGACAAATTTTTAAACAGCACCTGATTAGCCATTAATAGTGCAATAAAAACAAATACAAAATCAATCATTTTCTAAAATAATTCTAAATCGCCTAAACTATAATGCCAATTTTGCATAGTATGGACAGTATTAATAAAATGGGTATCTTGGGTGAGTGTTCTAATGGTCAATTTAGGTCCAAATTTACCATATATTCTTAACCGAAACAAGTCCTTATTTGCGGTAGTCACTAACCAACATTTATTTTGAAATGCATAACTTAGAATGACTTTTCTAATTTGTCTCAAATGATTATTGCTATCTGAACTAATTATTTCTACCACCCTTAATTCATTAAAAAATGGATGCTTTTTTACATAAAGTGCAATATACCAATCATTAGATGAATAAACCACGTAATCCTGCAAAGGGTTTTCTTCATAACGCCATTTTAAATATACTGCAGATTTAGGGGTAAACAATATTTTTTTTTGGGACAATTCGTTATTATATTTGTTACAAAGCGTTTCTAATTGCTTTATGCTAATGGCGTTTTGTAACTTTGGCTTAGTAAAAAAAAATGAAATAAAATAAAAAGCAACAGGTATTACTGACAATTCGATAGCATCTACTATTTGCCAACCCATTTTTAAATATCCAGGACGACTATTTTCGTTTGGGGTATTAAATATAAAAGCATCTCCTTCCTTTTGAATTTCATCTATGGCTTGTATGGTTAATTTTTTAAAAATACCCTTTCCCTGATAATCGGGATGGGTGGCTGTATCAACTGCCCTATGGGCTGTCCAACTATTAGCTCCGATTTGCCATTGCCATTTCATAAAAGCTCGAACCCCTACCAGAATACCATCCTCATAGGCCAAAAGTACATGTGATACACCAAATGGATTCTCAACATGTTTAAAATTCCAGGTACTTTCCGATTTTTTTATCAAATCCTCTCCTAGACTAAGCTGCAATAAAACAACAATAGCAGGAATATCTTCTGGCGTTGCATTTCTTATAATCATTTTTGACAACTAATGTATAACGATTCCAATTGGGCAACCATAGTTCCAATACTAAAATTGGCAACAACTCTTTTTCGAGCTTCGGTTTGAAAATAAGCTAGTTGAGATGGATTTTGAGCTAAATCTAAAATTGAACTTGACAAAGTTCTCCAATCATCAACCGGAACCATAATTCCATTTTCATTATTTTCCAAAACTTCTTTAATCCCACCGGCATCGGTAGATATTATGGCACAACCCATACTCATGGCTTCGAGCAAAGCGATAGGAAGTCCCTCGAAAGAAGAACTCATCATAAAAATATCCATAGCTTCATAATAGGGTTTAACGTTGGCTTGTAAATCCGTAAAAAAGACTTTACCCTCCAGATTCAGCTCCTTATGTTTAGCATATATTTCAGGTTCCAGAATTCCTGCACCAACAATGATTCCAAAAATTTTTGGGTTTTTATCTATGGCTTCGCTCATTATTTCCAACCATTTATCCAAGCGTTTTTGAAACCTAAAAACCGCTACTGTCCCCACTAATATAGCATCTTCAGGAATACCATATTGTTTCCTAATGAAATTCCTTTGTTCCAAATCATTTCGTTGAAAACTTTGAATATTGACCCCATTAAGTAGGGTTTTACAAGGTGTCTTGGGATGAATATTTTTAAGTATGGATTGGGTAACATCTTCAGAAACACCAATAGCCAAGGTTTGAAAGTTAAAACTCCATTTATTTATCAACTTAGTAATACGATGATAGCGTTCCTGCAAGTTGTGTTCGGTGTAAATAACTGAAATTCCTATTTTAAAATGTATTAACCTACTTACAAATCCAGCCCAAGGCAAATGGGCATGAATAAGTTGAATTTGGTTAATTTTACAATATTTAATTATTTTAGGGTATTGCAAAAGCAATTGTAGGTTATTTTTTGCAGAGAAACAGCTCACTTTGCCACCTGCCATTTCAATAGCTTCGACCATTTGGTTTTTCCATGGCAAAAAATAAATATAATGAAACTCAAATAGGCCTTGATTATGCTCTTTTAAGGTTTCTGGCAATAACATCTCCGCACCTCCGCGCCCCAAAGACTTAATGATATGAAGAATTTTAATATTGGACATTATTGTTTCAAACTTATAATTATACTATCCATTTTTTTGGAGAATTTTTTGGCTCCAATTTCATTTAAATGGTCTGCATCAAAAAAATCTTCTTTAATAAACGATGAATCTGTCAAAAAGTCATAATAATAAACATTAGGATTTGATTTTACAATGTTATTTATTGAAGAATGAGTTGTTTGCAACTGTTCTTTATTTAAATTAGAAACATATGTTTTATAGGCAGGATTTGTATAAAAAATCACTTTTGTCTTTTTAAATTTTGCTATGGCAATAATTTCATTAACTATTGCTAGATTTTCATTAAAAAAAGATTTCATTTTTTTAGCATGCCTTTTGGCCGCTGCTTTTCCGGTATTAACTAAATCTTTATTATTTTTAGAATTATGCTTAGTTCCCCATCCTAACCTATTACAACTTACATCTGATTTATGATGCCAATAAAATTGAACAACTCTTTTGAAATTGTCAAATAATTTACCATTTAATATTTCAAAATTATCTTTACATTTATAACTTTGATTGAAACCATAATAAATATTATAGTTCTTTATTCTCCAACTCTCCACTCCAGTTTCAAGTCTATTAAATAAAGAAAAATAATCTATTGGAACAACAATATATTTTAGTTTATCCATTTGTTTCTCATATTTTCTTAGTATTTCAATATCATAATCCAAAGATTGAGCGATATGAGCCGCATTAAAACTATTAAAATGAATATTCTTAGGATTTATAGAGTAAAATGCGTGGGAACTTCCCATAAAAATTGCCTCGATTTCATAGGAATGTTTGTCTAAATAGTTTTTTTTATACGAATAATCGTTGGGAATATTTCTTAGAAGAAGTTCCATTATCAGGATAAGAATAAGGACTGGCACACAAAATAATAGGGTCTTTTTTATAAACTTATTCACTTTTATATTTGAATTAATTATTCAATTCTTTTATCATGCTTAATTGCTTGAGCGTGTCAATAAGCTTAGCTGTAAACAATTCTGCACCCGTCTTGTTCATGTGAACTGAATTATAAAAATATTTTTTTTGGAAGGAAATCGCATCATTAGAATAATCATAAAATGGAATGTGATATTGCTTACTTAACTTAGTGTAAATAGCTAAAACCTCGGCTCTGTTTTTTACATATTTCTGCCCTTGAATATACTCAGGTGCATTAACAAAAACCAATTTTATATTTTCGGTTATACACTCGGTAATAAATATTTCAAATAAAAATACGGTTTCAGAGTCAAGTTTTGTTTCATAGCTTTTCATAGTTAATTTTGCTTTATCAAAATCAGTATTCCATGATTCATTTCGACCTTGATATCCCCTCACCCTGCAAATAGGATTGCTTAAATGACCCGAATAAAAACGAATTGCTGTTTCTATAGCCTCGGTTCTTCCATAATAACGGACTAAGGGTATTTCATAATCCATAAAAACAAATCCTTTATAGCTACTAGTTGCCTTTTTTATCTCTGAGTCCCAAAGCATATAAGGCAAAAATTGCTCTAAATTATATAAGTCTTTTCTCTTTTGTAAAGAAAACATATCAATTGAAACAATGATAACTTTAGGTTTTGAATTATTTTTCAACAACATCCTATGCCTCAAATATTGCAAGCGGAAGTTATGTCCGTCTATTCCGAGATTGTAGGTAGGCAGGTGCAAACTATCAGTCATCATCACCGAATTAAATTGCACCCATGCCCTAGAGTTTCCATAAATAATAATATCGGAGTTGACCTTTCCTTCTAAAATATCGTTCCAAGTACTGTATTCTTTTTCGGCAAATTTATTTGATTCTTTAAGATTGGTTGAAATAAACACATCTGCAAAATAGGATGACAGCACTACTGGTGATATAAAAAAGAAAAAACATTTTATGAATTTTTTCATTTCTAAAACTGAAAATAAATAAACTGCTGATTAGATCCAGCAAAAATGAAAATAATAATTATAACCAAATAATAAAATACCCATCGAAAAACTCTTGTTTTTCCGGAAAATAATTTAGCTATGGCATATTGTTGTTCTCTCCCTATCCATTCAATTATTATGAATAATACAACAAGAATAAAAATAGGCTTATCATATGTGTCTATTTTAAGATGAGGAACGCTGAAAAATGATTTTGAAAATAGTTTCGAAATATATTGTAAAGCTTGATGTAAAGTACTTGATCTAAAGAAAATCCAAGCTAAAACGGTTAACGAAAAAGTAAATAGGATTGACAAAAACTCTTTTAAAGTTGGGAATATTTTCCCTTGTGCCACAATATCAAGATTAGTCCTATTCGTATTAAAGATAATAGAAGGCATAATGAATAAGGCATTCAACAATCCCCAAACAATAAAAGTCCAATTGGCACCATGCCAAAAACCACTGACTAAAAATATAATGAAGGTATTCCTGACTTTCATCCAAGTTCCTCCTTTACTTCCGCCCAATGGAATGTATAGATAATCTCGAAACCAAGTGGAGAGTGAAATATGCCAACGCCTCCAAAACTCAGCAATATCGCGCGAAAAATAAGGAAAAGCAAAATTTCGTAATAAATCAATTCCAAAAAGTCTTGCTGTACCTATTGCAATATCAGAATAACCTGAAAAATCACCATAAATTTGAAACGCAAAAAAAACCGCTCCCAGAGCTAATGTGCTACCTGAATAGTCCGTATAATTATCGAAAATCAGGTTGGCAAATTTGGCACAATTATCGGCTATAACCACTTTCTTGAATAGTCCCCACAAAATTTGTTTTAATCCATCTATAGCATTTGAAAAATCAAATTCTCTTTTTTTCTTAACTTGTGGTAATAAATGTGTGGCTCGTTCTATGGGTCCAGCTACCAATAAAGGAAAAAAACTAACAAAAACGGAGTAATCGATAAAGTTTTTCTCCGCTTTTATACGATCTTTATAAATATCGATGACATACGATAATCCGTGAAAGGTATAAAAAGATATTCCAACTGGAAGAATTACTTTCAAGGTCCAAGGATTTACTTGCATTCCAAAATTAGCAATAGCAGCAGCAAAGGATGCAGCAAAAAAGTTGTAATACTTAAAAACCCCCAGAAAACCAAGATTCACGGAAATGCTCAACCAAAACCAAAACTTTTTACTGCTTTGATTTTTAGCATCTGACATTTTAATTCCAGTATAATAATCTAATACCGTAGAGAAAATCAAAAGAAACAAAAACCTCCAATCCCAACAAGCATAAAAAAAATAGCTTGATATCAGTAAAAGTATATTTTGAAATTTCAAATTTTTGTTTGTTACAAACCAATAGAGTATGAAAACTATGGGTAAGAAAACTGCAAAGTTAATGGAGTTAAAAAACATTTTTTACCTAATTATGATTTGAAACATAATAATTTAAAAACCAATTCACGAATTTTGGTATTCCCAATTCTAATGATGTTGTGGCTTTATATCCTAACTTTGCTATTTCGGAAACATCGGCATAAGTTGTTACAACATCTCCCTTTTGGGCGGGCATCATATTGTATTGAAGCGGTTTGCCTAAATGTGTTTCCAGTAATTTAACAAACCCCATCAGATTTACTGGATTTCCATTGCCTATATTGAGCATTTTAAAATTCGATTCTGTTGGAGGATTTAGGGCCACAATTTGAATTCCTTGAACAATATCATCAATATAAGTAAAATCGCGACTTTGATTCCCTTCATTAAATACCTTAATGGGCTTGCCTTCTACCCCTGCTTTAGCAAATAAAGTAGGTGCCATATCCGGACGACCCCAAGGCCCATAAACCGTAAAGAACCGTAGTCCAGTTATTTTCATTTTGTACAATTCAGAGTAGGAATGTGCCATGACTTCATTACTCTTTTTGGTTGCTGCATAAAAGCTTACCGGGGCATCTGTATTTTGATTTTCTGAAAATGGAACCACATCCGTATTTCCATATACCGAAGAACTAGAAGCGAAAACAAGATGCTGCATCGGAAAATTTCTACAGGCTTCTAAAATGTTGTAAAACCCAATAATATTACTGTCTATATAATCCCTAGGATTAGTTATAGAATACCTTACACCCGCTTGAGCCGCTAAATGAATTACAATATCAAATTTTTGTATTGCAAACAAAGAATTTAAATTTCCTGCGTCCTGAATATCTAATAATACAAAATAAAAATTTTGAACTCCACTTACTTTCTTATTATACACTAAATCCTCCCTATTGATTCCTAACTCGGCTAAACGCGCATATTTCAAATCCGTTTCATAATAGGCATTCACATTGTCTAATCCAACAACTTCATACCCAAATGCTACCATTTTTTGAACGGTGTGCATTCCAATAAAACCAGCGGCACCTGTAATAAGTATTTTCATTTGTTTATATCTGGTATTATTAAATACTATTACTTTTTAAAAATAATTACTTTTTCTAATTCATTAGCTAAAATTTTTGAAGACCATGGTGACCAATGCGTATCGTCATAAAAATAGAGGTCTTTCTGGTGACTTTCCTGCTTTTTTAGAATTTTTTTAGAATTAATATAAATATACTGTTTTGGAAATTTTTCAAAACGTTCAAAAAACAAAGGTTTTGGATAGTTCTTTCTATTAATAATGTAATCGTAATAAAAATCAAATTTATCCGGACTAGGCAAAACAATTAAAGTAATTCCTTTTTCACTTAGCCTACTAGACAATTCATTTAATGTGGTATTTAATTTTGCTAATGATTTCACATTATTATTTTCTTTTACAGCCTTTAAATCAGAGGATAAAAAAAGTAATCTGTTATTATCATTTGAAAATAAAAATTTATCAGTAGTAACTTGATATGTATCAGAGCCATAGGCATCGTCATCAAAAAAATACAATAAGTTTTGTAGTGGAAATTTAATTATCCTTTGAGATGGAAAGCTCTCTTTTTCAATTTCTTTTTTTAACTTATCATCATTTTCTTTAATTTGTATTTTTAAAGAATCAGTAGTTATAATTCTACTTTTATTTATTTTTTTTACCCTCCTAGTTATATGCCTTTCAACAGATTGAAGTATTATATAATCAACTTTTACAGTTTTAAGCAAATCGCTATTTAAAATCCCAAAAGCAGTTTCAATTGGGTTTTTAGTTAAAAAACGATCTAGATGTAAAACAGAAATATTGGGTTTTTGGGCCAAATAATTTTTAAAACCATAGCCTTTTTGTCCTGAAAATGAATCCCCTATGGTAAGTACGGTGAATTTTTTTTGCTGATCAAAATTAAGACTTGACACATTAGTGTAAAAGTTTTTCTGAACTAATTCTTTTTTAAATATACTTCTATAATCTCCTTTGTTTATTATGTATCCAATCCGGATTAAATCTCCCTTCTCAGTAGTATAAAAAACAAAAGTAAAAACAAACAAAAAAGCTATTGGCAAAGAAAAGAACAAAGCTTTAATAATAAATTTTCTCATAATTAAAATTGAAAATAGATAAACTGTTGCTCTTTACCTGAAAACCATAAGATTCCAATAATAAGCAGATAATAAAACACATATCTAAGTGCATTTGGCCATGAATTTGCTATAACTGCAATGGCATACTGTTGTTGTCTTCCCAACCATTCTATAATTATGAAAATAAACACCAATAAAATTAAAATGATTGACAAATGACCCGATTTTATTAATTTTATTGGTACAGTAAACAATGATCTAGAAAATATTTCAGAAATATAGGCAAGGGCATGTTTTAAATTTTCAGCCCTGAAAAATATCCAGGCAAATACAGTTAGACTAAATGTTAAACAAATTTGAAAAAATTCTTTCAAACTTGGCAGGTATTTCCCTTGGGCTACGGTATCTAAATTATTCCTATTAGTATTAAAAATAATGGAAGGCATAATGTATAAAGCATTCAGCAACCCCCAAATAATAAAGGTCCAATTGGCACCATGCCAAAAACCACTTACCAAGAAAATAATAAATGTATTCCGAACTTTCGCCCAAGCTCCACCTTTACTTCCACCCAATGGAATATATAAATAATCCCGAAACCAAGTGGAAAGCGAAATATGCCAACGCCTCCAAAATTCGGCTATATCTCTTGAAAAATATGGAAAAGCAAAATTTCTTAACAAATCTATTCCAAAAAGACGAGCCGTACCTAATGCAATATCCGAATAACCCGAAAAATCGCCATAAATTTGGAAGGCAAAAAACACTGCCCCTAATACTAAAGCGCTCCCTGTATAATCGCCAGAATTATTAAAGGTAATATTTGCAATTTCTGCACATTGGTCTGCTATCACTACTTTCTTGAATAATCCCCATAATATCTGTTTCAATCCATCAACTGCATTGACATAATTGAAAACTCTTTTTTTCTGAATTTGAGGAAGCAAATGTGTCGCACGTTCAATAGGCCCGGCAACTAATAATGGAAAAAAGCTTACAAAAACGGAGTAATCAATAAAATTCTTTTCCGCTTTTATTCGGTCTTTGTATATATCAATAACATATGACAATCCATGAAAAGTATAAAACGAAATCCCAACGGGGAGTATTACTTTCAAGGTCCAAGGATTAACCTTAAATCCAAAATTAGCTACTGCATCTGCAAAGGAAGCGGCAAAAAAATTGTAGTATTTAAAAACACCTAGAAAACCTAGGTTTACAGAAATACTCAGCCAAAACCAAAATTTTTTGCTATTTTGATTTTTAGAATCTGACATTTTAATACCTGTGTAATAATCTAACAGAGTTGAGAAAATCAAAAGAAACAAAAATCGCCAATCCCAACAGGCATAAAAAAAATAGCTTGATATTAATAAGAGGATATTCTGAAATTTTAGATTTTTGTTTGTCACAAACCAATAGAGTATAAAAACTATAGGTAAGAAAACGGCGAAGTTTAAGGAATTAAAAAACATAATTTTAAAAATTTTAGGCTAGTTAATATCGACTAGACTATTTAATATTAGTAAGAATTTAATTGATTTGTTGATTAAAACATTGAGAGTAGAATTTGGCGCCATAAGAATTTAAATGCTCTTTATCTTGAAATCCTTTATCTGGTATTGGAAAATCTTTATTGTCTAACCATTCCACATTTTCAAATTTTGTAAGCAAGATTTCTTTGAATTTATGCTCCGTAAACGACACATCATAGTTTTTACTCATAGGGCTTCTTACTAAACAAACTTGAATATTTTTTCCCTTACAGTATTTTACGATTTTTTCTAAATAAAGTATATTGTAATCTGAAATTTCAAAAGCATTACTATTATTAATTTTTCGTGATTTTCGTCTAGTAGGTAATTTTTTTTTTAAATATACCACATCACAAGGAGTAAATTTACCCATTCCTCCTTTTAAAACCATCCCTTTTCTATTTACAAATAAACATCCTAAATTATCAAATAGACTTTTTGAAAAAGCATTAATTAAACCAGTTGAGTTTTTTTCATATAATAATTGTATTGCTTCATTATCTAATAAAACCCCACAACTTTTGATTCGATATTGGAGATGGATATCATCCCAAATCCAATTATTCATCCCTTTTTCTATTTGATTATTGGTGAATTCTATAAATACTTTTTTAATCTGTGGATTATTGTCAATTACTTTTTTTGCTTTAAAATAGGTATAAATATAAGCCTCTCCAGGAGTAGCGATATTTACAGCATTTTTTATAAATTTTGTATTGTACGAACAAGCAGCGTGAGAATGACCTAATATTAAAATATGAATGTTTTTAGGTAACTTTAAATTTTCATCACGAAATAATAGGGTTTTCTGTAAAAAAGTATCTAACGCTACTAAAATGACTATGATAAATATAAAAGCCAATACTCTTTTAATAAATTTATTCATTTTTTAGAAATTAAAATAGATAAATACTTGCTCTTTTCCTGCAAAATAAAATATCATAAAAACCAATACAAAATAAAAAAACCAACGAATTTTACTATTCCATCTAAAACCAAATTTTTGAATTGCAAATTCATTTTCTCTACCCAACCATTCTATGATTAAAAATAAAATTGTTAGAACTAAAGTTATTGCCGATTTGGTTCGTCCTCTAAAATCTAGAGCTTGAAAAAATGTTTTTGACAATATATGAGATATAATTTCAAAAGCTTGTGTTACATTTTCTGCTCTAAAAAATATCCATGCAAAAACAGTCAAACCAAAAGTAATTCCTATCTGGAATAATTCTTTAATGGTTGGGAATAATTTTCCTCGGGCCACGATATCTAAATTATTTCTGTTGGTATTAAAAATAATAGAAGGCATGATATACAAAGCATTCAGCAAACCCCAAATAATAAAAGTCCAATTGGCACCATGCCAAAAACCACTTACTAAAAATATAATAAGAGTATTTCGCACTTTTGTCCAAGTGCCCCCTTTACTTCCTCCCAACGGAATATATAAATAATCCCGAAACCAAGTAGAAAGTGAAATATGCCAACGTCGCCAAAACTCAGCAATATCTCTAGAAAAATAAGGAAAAGCAAAGTTTCTTAATAAATCGATCCCGAATAGTCGAGCTGTTCCTAATGCAATATCCGAATAGCCTGAAAAATCTCCATAAATTTGAAAAGTAAAAAATATTGCACCTAGTAACAAAGTACTACCTGAATATCCAGCATGATTGTCAAAAATCAAATTAGCAAATTCTGCACAGTTATCAGCAATAACAATTTTTTTGAATAAACCCCACAAAATTTGTCTTAATCCATCTACTGCTTTGATATAATCAAATGTTCTTTTCTTTTGAATCTGTGGTAATAAATGGTTAGCTCGTTCTATAGGCCCAGCAACTAAAAGTGGGAAAAAGCTTACGAAAACCGAGTATTCAATGAAATTTTTCTCTGCCTTTATTCGGTCTTTGTAAATATCAATGACATAAGAGAGACCATGAAAAGTGTAGAAAGAAATTCCAACGGGAAGAATAACTTTTAAAGTCCACGGATTTACTTGAAATCCAAAATTAGCAATGACCTCTGCAAAGGAAGTTGCAAAAAAATTGTAATATTTAAAAACGCCCAAGAAACCAAGATTTACGGAAATACTTAGCCAAAACCAAAACTTCTTGCTGTTTTGATTTTTAGCATCCGACATTTTAATCCCTGTATAATAATCTAATAGTGTAGAAAAAATAAGTAAGAATAAAAACCGCCAATCCCAACAAGCATAAAAAAAATAACTTGATACCAGTAAAAGTATATTTTGAAGTTTTAAACTTTTGTTGGTTACAAACCAATAGAGCATAAAAACTATGGGTAAGAAAACGGCGAAGTTTAGGGAATTAAAAATCATGAAAATTATTTAAAATATTTAGCCGATTCATAAATTTTCAAGTGTTTTTCGATAAAATTCTATAAATCGTTTTGCAATACTAAGATTAGAATAGTATTGAGTTACCAATTTAAAAGCATTTTCTCTAATTGTTTGTGTTGGTAAATAAAGAGATTTTTTTATAGCTTCAAAAAATTCATTTTCATTATTTTTATCAACAAGCCAACCCGTTTTTTCATCAACAACAACTTCTTTTAAACCTCCAACATTATAGGCTACTACTGGTAATTTATTTACAAAAGATTCTAGTATTACACCCGGCAAACCTTCGATTAGACTTGGCAAAACCAAAACTTGGCAACAAGACATGATTTGTTGAACATCACTTCTTCTCCCTAAAAAAAATACATTTTGAGACAATTTCAATTGTCTAACTAATTCTTCGATTTCTGTTTTTAATTTTCCCTCCCCTATAAGTAGCAATTTAGCATTGGGTATTTCTTGAATCAACTTTGAAAAGATTCGAATCAATCCCTTATGGTTCTTTTCGGGCATAAAACCGCCCACATGAAGTATAAAAGGTCCATCAGCTAAAATGCCAATTTCCTTTAGTGAATTATAAGGCATTGGACTGTTCAAATCAACACCTATTGGTAAACATTCAATTCTGTTTTGAATAAAAGGAAACATTTTCTTAAAATCCAAGGTACATTCTTCACTTACAGAAGCCACACAATCTATTTCTTTCATCAACCAAGTATTCAATATTTTTTTGAAATGATTGTTCAAAAATCCACTAATTTTATTGGCATTTCTAAAAATAAATTTAGCTTTCCAACCAAATATCTTTTTAGATAGTGAAGCGTATTTCAGAGTATCGCCAGCATTGGCTTGAACAATATCATAATTACCGTTATTAATCAAGACTGATAGTTTTTTATAGTTTATAAAATCCCACCAACGCTTTTGCTCATTTGCTTCTAAATAATAAAAGGGCAATTCAAACTTAAAAATATCAGTTCTTTTTCCAAACAGAACCAGAACATCAACCTGATGTCCTTGCTTTTGTAATTCTTCACTCAACTGACAGGCAAACAGTTCTGCACCTCTTAGTTGATTTCTTTGAATGATTTGAAGAATTTTCAATGAATTATTTATTATTAACGGTTTCAATCAATACACTTTCATATTGACTGGCAATATTTTTAATGTCAAACTTTTCAAAAGCAACTTGTCTTGATGCTTTTCCCATTTCTATCAAGGGTTCATAATTAGAAATCATTTGCTGCATTTTATTGGCTAAATCAGTAGCGTCTTTTAATTTATGTACTAAAGCCGTTTTGTTGTTCTCTACCGCTTCTAAATTCATGGGGATGTCACTAGAAATAATAGGAACACCCGTCATCATGGCTTCCACTAGGGCACCACTGAACCCCTCGAAGCGCGAAGGGAAAACAAAACAATGCGCCTTATACATCTCTTGCCAGGCATTGGGAATGTTACCTGCCAAAATAATTTGATTATTTAATTTCAGTTCTGAAATTTGCTTTTCCATCTGGGGTCTGTAGGATCCTTCGCCATAAATCAACAACTTGACTTTAGAGTTCTTTTTGGCAATACTTCCAAAAGCTTGTATCAATTCCGGATATCCTTTCTTCTCATACAAACGACCAATACTAACAAATCTGAAATCTTCGGTTTCAGGCTTTTTCCATTCGGCAAAATCATCACTATTTCGACCTCTATAAATAACTTCTATTTTTGAAGTTGGGATACCCAAATGTTTTGCATTGCTATACCCAATGTATTTACTATTGGCAATCCACAAACATGGAATAAATGAAGTCATTCTATCTAATAACCAAGTGCTGTAATACTTAATAAATCCAGACACTCCAGTAAAGGTTTTTCTTCGTTCAATGTTATAACTATCGTCAACAAAAGTACCAACGAGTTTAATTCCTGTTACTTTACAAGCAATTCTACTGATCATATTACTACGGTAAAGTGAGGTAACAACAATATCAGGTTTTACTTCCTCTAACACTTTTATCATCATTGAAATACCTTTAACAAAGTCATATTTCCCCTGTAAATTCAGTGAAATAATCGAACATCCTAATTCTTCATAAGTAGGTAGTAAATCTGCTTTGGGGTAAAAATATAAGATACTTACTTGCGTTTCTTTTGAGAAATGACGAATGTTATGCGCAATACTCTGCTCTGCACCTCCTTGTTGTAAACTGTCAATGGCAAAAAGTACTTTCATCCGTTTATAATATTTGCTCTTTATTGGAAGATGGAACGCCTTTAATCATATTCCTGTGTGTCAATCTTAATTGTCGTGAGCGTTTCATTTAATAATCAGTTCTTTTTAAATGTTAATGTTATTGGATCCAAAGTTTTTCCAGTAATAGATTTTAACCCATGATAAACACCTATTAATCGAAACTTGATTCTTGTCCATCTGTCGGGAGCTTGAATACTCGCTACTAAATATTTTAACTGAATAATAATATAATTTACAAATCGAACAAAAGTAAAATGCCTTTTTAAAATAATCAAGTGATTTCGAGAATGATAATAGCCGCGCCAAAGTGTCGCTTTGGTAAATTTTTGAGACCCTAAATTTAATCTAGTAACATGGTTGTTTTTAATAACTCCCAATTTAAATCCAGCCGCTTTTATTCTCAAACAATAGTCATAATCTTCACACATCATGAAAAATTCACCACTAGGAACTCCAATTTTTCTGATAGTTTCAATACTTACTAGGGCATTGTCAATTAATATAAAATCAACATCCGCAGAATTACTTTGTGGAATAACTTTCTTTTTAGATCCCATTGTCAGTATATAACCTGACAAACCTAAAACATCATAGTGATATTGGATTGTGTTCTTAAGTAAAAGCTCTAGTGCATCTGATACTGGATAACTATCATCGTCCATCAACCACATAAAATCTGGGATTAAATTTTCTAAAGCCCAATTCATTCCTAATGCTAATCCAGCACCAAAGCCTAAATTTTCAAAACTTCTAACAATAGATATACGAGGGTCTCTATCTTTTCTTTCTAAAAGCACTTCAATCGTATCATCTAAACTATTATTGTCAACTATTACAATATGGTCAACCTGATGTGTTTGTGCTTGCAAGCAATCTAAGGCTTCCAGTACAATATCTTGCCTATTATAGGTAACCATAATTGCAGCGACGTTTTTATTATGCATTTTTTTAAATTCTACAGAATTGATAAAATAGTTTTTTAGTTACAATGTTACTTTTTTGCCAAACAATAAATTTTTGTTGCAAATCTTGGATTAGCCTTTCCCATTCCAGCAAAATTGAAGTATCCTTAAAAAATTTCAACTTTTCATTATCTTGCTGAACTTCATCTAATTTTTTTTGATACTCCTTTTTTATCTCTTTTATAACTTTAAGGCATTCCTCTTTAGTTTTTACTATGGGAATGTCAAGTTTTACTTTGTTTTTCAGATATAGTGCACTACTCTCATTTCCTACAATAACTGGTACACCTGCCAAGTAACCATTAATTATTTTAGAAAAAGGTTTGTTGAAATGAGCTTTATTCCCAAAATCACGAATCGCCAGGACACAATCGGCTTGAGAATAATCGTTCCATTGGGAACTATCGGTTATTATTTTAAGTGTAATTCCTTCATTTAATAAAGTATCTGAAAAATTAGCCTCCAACAATTCTTTTGGAAAATTTTGAGGAACTCCATAAAAACAAACGTTCTCAAAAAGTAGGCCTCTAGATTTATCTCTAGAGATTATATTATCTTGATTCCAATGTGAAACAAAATTATTTTTTACAAATGGGAAAAGCTTTTGTTCAAAATAACTTTTTTTTGAAAATTTAAAATTATTCAAACCCGCTGGATTCTGTAATACATGACATTGGGCGTATTTATACCTACCATAATCAGCCTGTATACAAACAAACAACTGATTTTTAGAAGGAATTATATTTTTGGGAAAAAATCCTTTATGAAATAAAATAATGCCTACTTCAGGAATTGAGTCCCCTATAGCAATATTCCATTTGGTTTTATTTTCTTTAAGAATTAAATATGTTTTTAAAATCCAACAATCTAAACCACTTTTATAGTCAATGATTTCACTAAAATTATTTGGATAATAAAAATAAATGGGTGTATTCATAACTAAATTACTCTATAGAAACCAATCCTTTTTTACCAATTAAGAAATGGAACAATGCATAAATTATGAATTTTGCGTTTTTATATCCATAACCAATACCAAATCTAAAACCCAAAATTATTTTCAATAATGATCTAGTTAAAGTGAGAAAAAAAGCAGAATATAGTTTATGCTTATTAATAATAATTAAACTATTTCTAATAGAATAATAATTTCTTTTTAAACGATTAATATCTTTTTTGGCTCCTTTTTTAATTGTAAATACTGTTCTGTTCCAATACAATCTGTGTCTTTTGTATAACTCTTTATCTACTACTAATGAATAACCCGCTTGTTTCAATCTTAAATCAAAATCAAGTTCTTCAAAACCAAAAAACAGACTTTCGTCTGGATAAACCTTTGCCTTTAAACAAACATCAGCATTAATGATTTTACACATATTACCAGCAATATTATCGACTTCAAATATCCCTTCGCCTTCTAATTGATAATCTGGAACACGAATCATTAATCCCGTTTTTTTATTAAAATATTGGCCAACATTACCCACACAACCGCAATTTTTATTTGCAAGAGCTATTTTCAATAATATGGAAAAAGTATCTTCAAAAATAGGTGGATCATCATCATCCATCCAAGCAATCCAATTATAACCTTCGGTAGATAAAATTTCCAACCCTTTTTTGGCAGCACCTGCAGGTCCTGAATTATAACCTACCGCAAAATAATCAATTGAATTGTCAGAGAATTTTGAAACTAATAAAGCAGCACTTTTAGCTGGGTCATTGTCAATAATTAGTATTTTTTGGGGCGGAAAGCTTTGATTAATTAATGAATTTATAGTGCTTTCTAAGGTAGTAACTCTTTGATAAGTCATTATAAATGCAGCAAATTTGGTGTTTTCGCTCATTATTAATTCCATATTTTTTTTCCGAAAAAAGGAAATCCAGAAATAATAAATCGAGCTAAATTTTTAAATTTTAACAGATCTATTCTATAAGCTTTCCAAAAATAGAGTCTTGCTTGATTCCAATTACCTAATCTAGCATAGATTACCGCAATATTTTGATAATATAATCTTAATAAAGCTTTGCGCTTATTAAACAAATTAGAATGCTTTTTTATGATATATAGATTAGATTCTAATTTATTATTTAAATTTTTACTACCCCCATTTGTCGATTCAAAATAAGTAAAATTATAGTTGTCAGTTACTCCTATCGCCAAATTCTCTTTGTATAGTCTGAACCTTAATTCAACATTTTCCCCAAATTTCATATTTTCATCAAACATATCCACATTAAAAAAAATATTTTTTCTTAATGCCCACGAACCTGGAATACTATTGCCTTTTATTTTACCATTTTTATAGGGATCCAAAGCAGAAACCAAATACTCACTTGAATCTGGTTTTACTATTTTCATACTACAAAACAACCAATCTTTATTTTGAATCGCTAAATCATAAAAATCTTGTAGCCATGATTTTTCAACGGTATCATCCGTATCTAAAAAAATTAAATATTCACCATTAGCCACTTTAGCTCCAGTATTTCGTGCTGAACTTACACCAGCATTTTTCTGATATATGTAATTAATTCTTAATTCATTTGAATATTGATGTATAATTGCTTTTGTATTATCGGTTGAACCATCATCAATGATTAGTATTTCAAAATCCTGAAAGGTTTGATCCAGAACCACTTGTATCGCTCGATTAATAATATGAGCTCGATTAAAAGATGGTATTATAATACTAAAATAAGGCATTATAAATTTTTAAATTTTGAAAATAGTGCATGAAAACTATTCTTAATAAACACTAAAATAAAAGGATTGTTATGAACTTTAGATTGGAAAATTGATATTTTTCTAACAAGTATTATCAGATTGAAAACAGAAATTTTTTTATTAATTACCCAATTAAAAAATGATTGATATACTAATAATCGTGTTTTATCATTTTGTCCAACCCAAATTCTATTGCCTTCATGCCTTCTAATTAGTGCCGCAGGCACTATCAAATCACCCCCAATTAATCTACATTTATTAGCCATTTTGAGCCACATCTCAGAGTCTTGATGCAATATTAATTGTGGGTTAAAATAACCTACTTTATTAAAAATTTCTTTTTTTACAGTTATTCCATTCGTGTGAAAATGCCCGTAGGTCCCTCTTAGCAAATAGTGAAATAATTTTTCTGGAGATATATTTTTTTTTAATGTAAATATTTTTCCTTCGGGTTCATTGATATAACCTACTGCTGAATAAACACCATCAACTTTTTGTTGAGCTAGAAATATATTTTGTTCTTTTTCAAATCTATTTTCGCAATAAATATCATCAGCGTCTAAAAAAGCAATATAATCATACTTCGCCTTCAAAATTCCTAAATTTCGGCTTTCGGAAGCGCCTTTATTTTGATTATTTTCATGAATATATAAACTTACTTTTTCGTAAGTTTTTGAAAGTTCTTCACAAATTGCCAAAGAATTGTCTTTTGACCCATCTTCTATCAAAACTATTTCGCCAACTTCTGGCAAATGAACTGCTGATAATAAAGCTTCTTCTAAATACTTTGCAGCATTGTAGACTGGAATAACTACCGATACTCTGAAATTTAATTCACTAGAAAGTGATTTTTTTTCAACCATAAACTAACGTATTATTCCCATTTTGTTTTGCCACATATTTTTTTTAAAACATACAGTTTATTTCAATTCATAAATATTTTTAAGCTATGAACACCTCTTTTTGCTAAACATTTCAGCTCCAATAGAATTTAAATGAGTAGTATGATAAAAATATTTTTTATCTAAACAAATTGCATCGTTTGAAAAATTGAGAAATGTAATCCTATGTTTATCAGCTAATGCGTATAGACAAATTAATAATTTAAATAATTACACCCAACATTTTTTTTCAAGAAGTCGTATTAAAATTGATTTTTTTGTTAATTGTAATTAAAAAAAATTTCAAGAAAGTATTATTTTACTGCAGACAAAATCAAATCGTCTAACTTTTGCAGGTGCTGTTCAAGAGAAAAATTACTCCTAATATGATGTCTTCCATTTTCCCCCAACTTTTTAGCAAATAAAGGATTGGTTAAAAGTTCTTCCATATTTTTTGACATTTTTTCAACATCAAGTTCATTAACTAATAAGCCTGTTTGACCATTAATAATGACATCCGGTATACCTGCATGTATAGTTGCAATTACAGCTAAGCTTGCGGACGAAGCTTCTATAACTGCAACAGGTGTTCCCTCAGAGTCACCATTTTCTGCAATAATTGAATGTTGGACAAAAACTAATGATTTTGTCATACTATTTTTTATTTCTTCAGGAGTTAAAACACCTAGGAACGAAACTTGATCCTCTACACCTTTAACCTTCACTAAATTTTTACATACTCCTAAAAGCTCACCATCTCCAATCATTACTAATTTTGCATCTGGAAATTTTTTGGCAATTTTGACAAAAGCTAGAATAGTTAAGTAAGGGGCTTTCTTATCTACAAATCTTCCAATCGAAAGAAATTGTTTTGAATCTCTATTAGGTTCTATGTCAAAAAAAGCTTCTGCAGGGCCATAAGTATTTAATATTATTTTGTTTGAGGGACAACCTAAATCAATCAAATCTTGAAACATTTTTTTAGAAACGGCAACAACACTATTACTATATTCAAACATCTTTACATAATCATTTCGATATTTTTCAATAGTTTTTTTATGAGAAGCATCATATCCATGAAAATGGACAATCAAGGGGATTTTCAATTTTTTACAAACCTTATAAATTGATGCTCCGGTAGTTCCATATTCCGCTAAAACCACCTGTATCTTATTTTTGCGTAAGCTTCTTAAAAAGGAATATTCTAAAAGGTGTCCGTATATTTTCAATAAAGGCGTACCTCTAAAAAAATTATGTTTTAAAAGATAATAAATTGAAAAAATATTTATAATAGAAAGATTACCATGTCCTCGTAAATACTTAGGAATTAAACCTCCATAATAATAGTAAATATCTCCTTTCAATTTCAAATGAGCTTGAATGAAAGTTTCAGAATAAGTGTTCTGACTTGGGCTTACTATCGCTATTTTTATTTGTTTTGTCATTCTAGTTTAATAATTAGTTTTTTATTCAATGAATCTAAATAAATATTTATTGAACATTACGTTGATTTTGCTCGTTTTAGAAACTATCCGATTTTTTTGATAGCACCTATTATATCCAATCTTGATCATACTTTGCTAAAGAGAAAATATTTTTGTCTACAAATCTTCATACACTCAGACATAAAATAAATTGGCAACTTTCTTTTTTCATACATCAATGGCTTCCAAAACTTTTAATACTTGTTTCAATTGACTAAAATGCCAAAAAGTTTCTCTAAAATTAGTACGATAAGAAATTGCTTTTCTTCTATTTATAACTTTTCCCAACTCTAATTTTTCCTGAGAATACCTTGAAGGCTGGATTTTGTTCCTCACCAAAAAGTGTATCCAAACAAGGTGAAAAAAAAGATAATTCCTTAGATAAGCAAAGCAAAATGATACAATAGTAGATTTTGCTTTTTTGAAGAATGGCGTGTAGGATACAAAATAGGCTGAAGTTGAAGATATTCCTCCTTTTAACTTGAGATAGTAGGGCCATGTCATTCTTGCTTTTGGCATAAAATGATAAAACTTCAATTGGCTACTATACCATATTTCATATCCCAATAATTGAACCAACAAACAAAACTCAACATCTTCCCCTCCATAAATTTCATTCCCTTTTCGTCCAACCAACAGACAAGTAAAGTTTGAATCAAAAAATCGCATTAACACCTCTTTCCTAAAGAAAGTACCAGCACTATAAAGTTCTGCTCTATTGATGTTTATTTTACCATCTTTAGAAGATTGGGGACCAATTGCAAAAGATTGGCTGTATTTATCAAACCATTCTGGCTTAGTTTCTTCAAAAATAGCAATTCCTTGACCTCCCAAAGCACCAATGGATGGGTTTTTTATTAAAATAGGCCATGCCTTTTGTATATAATCCGGAAATAAATGATTATCATCATCACAGAAGAGCAACCAATTGTATTGGGCTTCGTCTATCCCACGACGTCTGGCATGATTGCATCCAACTCTTGATTCCAAAACAACCCTAGATTTAGCTATAAACCCGTATTCTTGAATTAAATTTTCGCAAAACTGGGATGTATTATCGTTAGAGGCGTTGTCAATAATAATTAATTCCCAATCAATGCATGCATCTATTTGTAATGAAAAAATGGATTTTAAAGTCGGTCCTAATCTACTTACCCCATTATAAGTGCAAATAACGATTGAAATTCCATTAGTCAATTTCGAATTGAAACTATTTTCTTTCATATTTTAATCGCAATAAAAAATTAAAAAATGAACTTACTATTTTTCCATAACGATAAATATTTCGATAATAAAAATGCCTTTTAAATACATAAAAAAGTGCTTTATTAGAATCACTTCTAGTATATCCTAACTGATTAAAAAACAATTTAAAATTTGGAGTAATCGATTCAAATACCACTTTTATATCGGTTGGACTGTACCAATACCTAAAACTTAAATAGGAACACATGTATTCAAAGTCAGAAACTAAATATTCATTTATGGGAATGGGTGTATTTTCTTTAAAGAATTGAATACTCTCCTCAATTTTACCTTGCATAACACTTACTCCCAGAGATCTTAATAAAACTTCCTGAATTATCCGATTCGAATTGAAATCATACTCTTTATTTAATTCACTCTCGACTGTAATGCGTAAATCTTTTTTAGGACCTCTTTCAATTACTTTTTTTAAGGCATCAAACATCACAAAACCATCACGGCTCATACTGTTTTTAGCACATCGATAATAAACCAGCTTTTCAGGAATAATTTTTTGTTTCCCCCCTGCTTTTACGGCTCTAATCCAGAAATCCCAATCTTCAACACTCTTTAAACTTTCGTCAAATGAACCAGCTGCAAGAGCTAAAGACCGACTAATACAAATAGAATGACAGGGACCTAAATTCTCCTTAAAAATTGCTGGAATTATGGACTCTTTTTTCTGAGCTTTTGTATTACTTAAAACTTCTTTTCCATCTTCTTTGACATACGTATATCCATATTGAATTAAAGTGTTTTCGTCTTCATACTGAATAATTAAAGCTATTTTTTCTAAACAATTTTCATATAAAAAATCATCCGCATCTAAAAAAATAAAACGACTTCCCACAGCATTCGCAATTCCTAAATTCCTTGCAGAAGACAAACCGCCATTTGTTTTTTCAACAAGTTTAATTCGGGAATCTTTTTCAATATAATTTCGGATTACTTTATTCGTGGCATCAAGAGAACCGTCGTTAACCACAATGGCTTCCCAATTTTTATATTCTTGCACCAATAAAGAATCTAGGCACTGTGGCAAAAAATGTGCTTGGTTATAACATGGAATAATAATAGAAAACAATAGGTTCAAAATAGATTTAGCTTAGTTTATTCTCCGAATTTTTCTTTCATTACTTCATTAAAGTTTTCAACTTTTTCAATCCCAAATTCACCCAAGGCAATTTTTTGGTAGCTGGCACCTCTTTCTCTCAATTCTTTGAATAATTCAGGAGCTGGAGACCATCTATCATGAACCACTCCACACATTCTTGTTGTAGCCACTTTTAATCCATTTAATTTGGCTCTTATGAAGAAATTTTGATGCTCCCCACCTTTAAGTAATGGATTCCATCCCCCAAAAGCAGTTACTTTTTCGGTACGGGCAATAAAAAAATTATGGGTCATATCACATTTCGTAAAAGGATCCTGATAGTTCATTTTTTTCATCTTGCATACCTTTCCCTCCAAATCAAAATTGGCAGAATATTCAAAAATACTAGTCGATGGAATTAAGATATTAAATTTTAAAAACCAATTAGATAAGTTGAATTTTAATCTTTCCTTTCTTGATTTTAAATTATATTGTCTGAAAACCCCGCCCAATAAATCCAAATTATTATCTACTAACATTTTTTGCATTAATGGTAATCTAGTTCTTGGTTCGAAAATAAAATCGTCATCACACAATACGAAAAGAGGTGTCTTTGTTTGTTTCAACATTATATTCCTACCTTCGGCAGTACCTGTATCAAAGGGCAAATTAATATAAGTTATATTTAAGTCTGGAAATAATTGTAAAACTTCTTTTTCACCTGAATATTTACTATCATCTGCAATAATTATAGGCCCATTAAATTTGTATTTTCTGATTGAATACAGCTGATTGATTAACTGTTGCGGACGCTCCAAGGTTTTTATGAGAATAGTCACATCGGCAAGAGTATCCAAATAGTAATTTTCTTTTTTTTCAAAAGGAATCCAATTTAAAATTCTATACATTACAATTATTATATATTTCTAATTTATTCTCTTTTTTTTATTGCTCTAGCTGGAATTCCTGCCACAATAGTATTTGCAGGAATAGATTTTGTAACTACACTTCCAGCAGCCACAACACAACCATCCCCAATAATCACTCCAGCCAAAACTTTTGTGTCAGCACCAATCCAAACATCATTTCCAATAACTATTGGCTTGAAAATATTTTTTTGCATATTAATATTCGTTCCCAAAGCATATGTATGATTAGCAGCGATAATTTTACAGCCCATAGCGACAAGACAATTATCACCTATTGTAACATCCCCATGGCCATAGATTATTACGTTTGGCCCAATAAAAGTATTTTCTCCGATTAATACATTACCTCCATAAGCATCACAAATAAAACCATTGCTTAATTGAGAACCATCTTTTATTCTCACACTCCCTTTCTTTGAAATAAAAAAAGGAGATGTCAACGAAATTCGAACATTTTCATCAATAAGTACCGAATTAGCTATTACTATACCACGAAACTTATTTCGAAATAAACGAAACATATTTTTCCAAAATTTTAAATTGAAAAATGATACGTAAAGTATATTTTTATTTTTAGACTTTGTTTCCATATTATACCCAAATAAACTCCTGTGCCATTATACCAATAGGATATTCTCGATTTACATTATAACCCGCCCAATTATTGGGTGCATAAATTTTTTTATCATTTTTATCATTCAAGAATCCACCCCACCAAGAATAACTACTGTTCCCAATGATGCATCCATCGGCATTCATCATCATCTGAAATTGTATTTCGGGTATCTCATTGATAAAAATATAATTTGCCTTTTCTCCTAAAATCAATTTTGCTTCTTCTATTTCATCGCTAATGATTAAAACGGAATCATATTCTTTTTCTATTTTCGAAAGAATAGTGGTATACCATTGATTTGGTAAAAACACTTTGGCATTATTTAAATCAGGTAGTGTGAAATCTTTATAATCTTGTCCTAAACGCATACTGATTACTAAAGTCTTCTTATTATTAAATACCCAACCATACTTCTGTTGAAATATTTTTCGAAATGATTTTTTAATGGAAAATAATTTTTGTAAACTTTTTTTATCACTCTCCATTAAAGTGGCATCTTGAAAATAACCATTAAAAAATGTTTGATTTATGTCTTCTGGCAAAACCAATTTAGTTTTCAAATCCAAAAAATCCAGTTGGTTTTTCATTGTTATTTTCCGAACCAACCAACTATAAATTCTTAAAAACTTTTTATTGCTAAAAAAATTAAAGGGGAAAGTAAGTTGGAAACAATCTAGGTAAAATTTATTTTTTTGTATTTCCAACAGAAAAAAAGCTTTATGTTTTTTTGCTATCAAATAAGCAAAAGCAAACTGAAACAATTGATTTCCCATTCTTCCATGTAGTAATACTTTAATCATTGTTAACCCTAAATAAATTTGAAGAAATTACTGGAATCTCTGTACTTAAAAAATGATTAAAGGGTATTTCATTTTTCATTCTATTTAGTGATGAATTTATATACCTAAAATAGATTGACTTGCCAATTCGTAGATTATTTTCGAAAGAAAATAGTGCTATTTTAATTATCATGATTTCGAATCTATCGATATAATTTAATGAAATACTATTTTTATCTAAAAAATCCAAATAAGCTTCTATTGGTTTTAATTTCATCTTTTTACGATTAACTTTAATAAGGAAATGAACACGACTGAAACAAAAATGCTTTAGTTGTCGATGATTATTTTCCATTTTCATTATACAATCGAAAAATGAAGAAATGAAGTTATAATTATCAGAATACGAATTAACCGATTTTGTTTTAATCCCCAAACCATTTTCAGAACTCACATACCATATCCAGTCAACTTCAGACGATATTTCATAATTTTTAGATAGAAATACTAATTTTAGATTGTATAAAACATCTTGATAAAATGGAACTCTTTCATCCCAAATAAGAGTGTTTTTTTCTATAAAATCTCTTCTAATAATTACGCCTTGTGTAAGCCAAAGAGGTTCAAAATTAATAAAAGCATTCATTACATCACCATGAGCTCGACTTAAAATCAAACGTCCATTTACATCTTTTCCATTCCATAAAACACCATTACTTACACAAAAGTCATAATCACTGTTAGATATGGAATTCAATCTTTGATATAATGCATTTGGGTATAATAAATCGTCCGAATCAAAAAAAACGACAAACTTCCCAGATGAATTAGTATAAGCATAATTGCGACATTGATTTCCGCCTTTTGCTATATGATTAGGACGTTTATATATTTTAAACCTAGAGTCTATTTTGGTGTATTCTTCCAAGATTTGCCAAGAACCATCTGTACTATTATCATCAACTATGATACATTCCCAATTCTTATAAGACTGCGCTATTATAGAATTTAGAGAGGCGCGCAAATAAGACGCTTTGTTAAAATTGGGGATTAAGATTGAAATTAAATCATGAAACATTTCTAGGATAAATTATTTTTTGATAAACTTTGATAAAATAGTAGTCTTCTTATCTCTAAGTTTCGTCATTGGAATCTCAAAATATTTGTACAATAAAATTGAGAGTAAAATTGCCAATATCCAGTATAGTCCATACTGTAATAATTTAATAACCATTCGGTTATTCGAAATAATAAACCAAGGTATTTTTTTAATAATCCAAAATTGAATTACAGTCGAATTCAATAAATACATGGAATAAGAAATTAAACTGATTATAGTAATCCATTTATATACAAATCCATTTTCTTTTTTGTAATCACTCAAATAAGGCAATAATAAAAGAGTCGCAATTGAAAATGTGGTAAATGAAAAAACCGAATTATAAAGTCCATTAAAGTCTGTCATTTCTTTAATAACATATTTACTTAGAACTAGCAGTATTAATCCTATTAATAAAAATGTTTTTTTATACTTGAGCCAATTTGAATTATAATATTTCAAATAAGCACCCAAAACACCAAACATCAAGCTATCGAGTCGAGTAATAACTTGACCTCTAAAAGAATATCCCCATTGATAAATAGTATCTATTGGAAGTACTAAATATCTATAATATCTAAATAATGTTACCAAAAAAATTAATATTAAAGCACTAATAAGTACTGATTTCTTAGCATTAATTTTGAAAATTCGAATAAAAAAAATAATCAGAAGTGGGGTTGTTAAATAAAACCACTCTTCGACTGACAAACTCCAAGCTTCAGTAAAAAATCCAACTGGACTGTCGTAAAATAAATTTTGTGAAAATGTATAAAATTTAAAAGCGGTTAGTAAAGAAAAGTTATCTATAAATAAATAATTTAAAACCGTCAATAAAGTGAGAATCAAAAAATAAGTAGGTAGCGTTCTATACCATCTTCTTTTCCAAAAATTAAAAAGCAGTTTTTTATCAAATGTATTTCCATCGATACTCCTAATCAAAATACCCCCAATTAAAAATCCGCTTAAAACAAAAAAAATAGAAACTCCGTCAAAAACAAATAACTGATTGAATTCTATAAATTTGGGTGAAATTAAATGTTTTCCGTGACCAATGACCACAAATAAAATAGCAAATGCTCGCAAAATATCTAGACCAAATATCCGATTTGGATCAAGTTCTACTTTGAAAATATTTTTTAGGGATTTAATCATTTTAGTTTATATCTAACACGTTAGGTGTAATTAAATTATTTGATTTTAAATATTAATTATTGTTCTATCAAATAGAAATTTATTGATCTATTGAACCAATGTTAATGGTGTTATTTTTGCTAAAATCGTTGTTTTAAAACCTTGAAAAGTTTTAGCATAATTGTTTCTAATTCTATACTGGTCGCATAATTGTGAAAATAATATTTCAATTCATTTTCTTGATTTTCTAAAGATATAATGTAATAGCTTATAATTTTTTTGATTAACTCTTTTTGGCGTTTGCTTCGCCTATTCGCCCTTGGCTCGGGTCTATTTTAATATTTACAGTTTGAAATAAATCTAGTGGAATACTTTTAGATAAGTAATCTCCATATCCAAGCAACACATAGTCAGAGATTTGTCGTTTTATGTTTTTAAAATTTAAGATACTAAATTTAAGATTCTAAATTTCATTACTTTAACCAATATTTATCCAATTTATTTTATTTTAAATAATTACACCCAAAGGGTTTCAAATCTAATTTTAATTGTTTTGAAAAGATGATATTAATTTAATTTTCTGAACGAATATTCATTTTTATAAACTTATATTTCATCAATACAATTTCTTAATTTTTGAATGTATTTAGTCATTGTGAAATTTTCTTCAATTCTTTTTCTACCGTTGTTTCCCATTTTTTTGGCTAAATCTCTATCCAAAAGTACTTTTTTCATAGCTTCTTTCATGTCAAAAACATCTGTTTCATTCACTAAAATTCCCGATACTCCATTTATTACAACATCCGGTATTCCAGCATGACAAGTCGAAATCACAGGCAAAGCAGCCGCCTGAGCCTCCAAAACAGCCACAGGAGTCCCTTCACTATCTCCATTATCAGCAATTACCGAATGCTGAACAAAAGCGAGGGCGTTTTCCATTTCAAGTTTTGTTTGTTCTGGCTTTATTACACCTAAGAACTCTACGTTATCCTCTATTGACCATGCTTTAGCCATATTTTTACAGGTATTCAAGAGCTCTCCAGTTCCAGCCATTCGAAGTTTGACCATAGGAAATTCTTTTTGCAACTCATAAAAAGCAATTAATGTTAAATAAGGCGCTTTTTTGTTTACAAATCTTCCGATTGAAAAAAATGTATTTGATTCATATGTAGGTTGATTTTCAAAAAATATATCATTAGGACCATAAGGAATTAGAGCTATTTTATTTGTTGGACAACATAGATCAATCATTGTTCTTTTCATTATATTAGAAACTACAATAATCTTTTTTGCAAAAAAAAACATTTCAAGATACTTGTCTTTGTTTGATTCTAAAATTTCGTAAACACTAGCGTCAAATCCATGAAAATGAACAATTAATTCATAGTTGTATTTTTTACAAAAAGGCAATAGCGCTACTCCTGAGGGTCCAAACTGAGCAAGGATTGTTGAAATGTTATTTTTCTTTAACAGCTTGTTTAATTCATAATTGTAACTAAAAAAAGGTCTTCTAAAAAAAAGTGATGATAGCTTGTTTAATCTTTGATTTAGTCTACTTGTAATTATTATATTATCATTATAAAACTTTGGTAACCATCCACCATATAAGACTAAATCCGCAGGTAACAAATCTATCTGGGCTTGAATAAAAGTTTCAGGAGAAGCATCTTTATTAGGAAAACAAATTGCTATTTTTTTATTTATTTCTTGCTTTCCCATACAAACTAATGATCATTATTATTTTTTTAATTTTCGACATTTAGAGTCCATTCAGGAATAAATTGAATTGGTGTCCATCCATGAATTTTATTGTGAACAGTAAAATAAATAGCTGATTGATATCTAAAAAGCGTATTTTTCACATTCTCTCCATCTTCTGAAAACTTAACAGATATGGAATATTTACCTTGTGAAAAAGGAATGTTATCAATTTGAGTAGAAAACACAATCTTTCCTGTTACTTTGTCAAATTTAACATAATCTGAACAATTAGAAACTGCTGCAAAATTGCGCTGTTCCTTATCATAAAAAAACAGTTGTATACTAGGGAAATAAACGACCTCTTTACAAAATATTTCAATTTCAATTTTTAAAGAATCCCCAAAATTAATTAAGATTTCATCCTCTTTATGGAATGTAGAGTGATTTGAAATCAAACGTATGTCTATAAGTTCTACCTTATCAGAACCGTTATAATCTCCATTTTGTGTTTTAAACCTCTTGTAATACTCGGTAATTCCATAAGAAACATCATCTGTATTACATAATACTTTTCCATGATCCATTAAAATAACATGAGTACACATTCTAGAAATTTGAGGCATTCCGTGTGAAACCAAAATAAGTGCTGTATTTTGTAATAACCTATCCATTTGATTAAAACATTTAAGAACAAATCCCATATCACCAACAGCCAAAACTTCATCTATTAAAAGAATATCGGGTTCCATTTGGGCGGCTATTGCAAATCCTAGTCGAACTTTCATACCAGAACTATAGTTTTGTACTGGCATATCTATAAACTCTCCTAACTCTGAAAAAGCTATAATTTCGTTTAACTTTCCATCTATCTCATGTTTACTAAAACCTAAAACTGCACCATTATTATATATATTTTCACGACCTGTTAAAAGAGAATTGAATCCAGCACCTAACTCGATTAAGGCTCCTACTTTTCCGCGCATTTCGATACTTCCTTCATCAGGACGTATCAAGCCGTTCAGCATTTTCAATAATGTGCTTTTCCCTGCACCATTATGACCTATTAGTCCTAAACACTCCCCTCTTTTGACTTCAAAACTGATGTCTTTTATCGCCCAAAATTCATCTTTTCTAAGTTTTAATGAAGGCTTTTTACCTATAACACTATCATAAATATCTCTGAATCCATAAGCTAAACTCTGCTTTAAATTTTTACAAAACTTTTTGGATACCCCTTCTACTTTAATTAACACATCACTCATAACTTATACTATCTTAAATTATCCTAAAACAATTTTAATTCTATCCTCCTGAACGTTCTACTATTATGGGTAATGAAATTTTCATAACAATCAATCCTATGATAAAGGAAATTAAACCAATAATCAACCAAAAAACTAATTCTGAGTACATGTTAAAATCATACCCCCCCATAAAAGAACGAGCATTTTCTATAAAAGGAGTTGCTGGATTTAAATACTTTAAAATAGGAAACTCTGTATTTTCTTGAATAGGATAAATTACGGGAGAAAGATACATTAAAAAAGGAAGTAGCATTGGCAATGCTCTTCCAATATCATTATACAAAAGACCTATTGGACAAAGCAATAATCCAATAGAAATACTGACAAATAACATTCCTAATATTGTAAGAATTACAAACAAAAAACTCAAATTCGGCGGATACCCTAAAAACCAAAGGATGGGAATTAAAACCAATAATTTCAAAATAAAGCTATAAATTAAATCATAAAATGAGGTTAAAATTACAGCCTCACGGGGAAAATTTAACTTAGACATCATACCCATTACAGATTGGTAGCGTTGTATTGGTTTACTTATGCCTTCTGCAAATAAGCTCCATATAATTGTACCACAGAACACGAATGCGTTATATTCCATAGGGGTTTTTTGAATACTGACTGCTTTTTGACTACTAAGAAAAATCCATATTCCTGCAGTAGCAAATGGCGGAATAAACATCCAGAAAAAACCAAGAAAGGATTTTCTAAAACTTGCTTTCAAATCCCGTATAAATAATCGCGAAGCTAGTTCACGTCCTTCTATAAAACCTTTCATAATTTCATAGAGAATCTGGGAGAATGTTTTATTATTATTGGAAGAATAGTGTCTGATTTCCATTTGTGGTATATTTATTTAAAGCTTATGATTCTAAAAAAATAATTATTTATAAAAAATACAATTCCCATAAAGTAAAAATTTTATTTAATTTTTTTATTTCAGAAATTAATGTCATAAAGAGTTTTTTTATTCCTATGCATTGGAAACCAAAATATTTAATTACTTGAAAAATTTGAGGGTACTGTTATTAGGATTTTATTTTTTTGTTTAATTTACGAATAAATTTAAATATCAAAATTTTAGTTGAATGGATTTTTTTCCTAAAAACTGATTTTCCTTCAAATCTTACCATTTTTTGAAAATCTTCAATTAAATCCATATTTATTTTTAAAAAAAGTTTTCTTTCCACTTCGTCTGTTAATGAACTTAAAATACACATTTGGTATTGCATTTTTTTTTTACACATCTCTACAATTGACAAAGAAGAATAAGAACCAGTACCTCTTCTATATACCGCCATATATTCATCAATTCTCTTTAAAGAACCAATTTTAGCCAACTCCAGGAATAGCATAATATCTCCAACAGGAGACATTATCATCTCATTAGAAAGAACTATTGGTTCATTCCTAAACATAAATGAACAAGTATGAATAAAATTACCTTGTTCAAGCAAGTCTAATCTAGTGATTCTGTTTTTATCTACTAACTTCTCAAAGCGTTTTTCTATTCCTGTATCTTCAAAAAGATTCTCCCCCAATAATGCTTTTATTTTATGGAAACATCCAACATAATCCGGATTAGCCTTTAAAAAGTCAACTTGTTTTTGCAATTTAAAAGGGTCTGTCCAATAATCGTCACCATCTAAAAGAGCAATATATTTTGCTGTACAGTTTTCAATAATGTTGTAAAAATTATGTAGTCTGCCTAATTTCTGTCGGTTTTTCCAATAGTCGTCGCCTACTTTCCGTTCCAAAATTTTAAAGTGAACCGTAGCCGTATTTTGATATTTACGAATTATTTCTAGCGATTTATCGGTTGAAAAATCGTCTCCAATTACCACTTCTACTAAAAAATTTGTTTTTTGTTTCAGAATGCCTTCAATAGCTTGATCAATAAAGGATTCGTGATTATAGACCATTAAACGCACACTTACTAAATAGGAATGATTCATATTTCGTAATTAAATTTTTGCAATAATGGAGCGGCTATTGCGTTAAATTCATTGTAATTTTCCTGAGATAATTCTAGTTTATATTTCCCAATATTATTTTTATCTGGCTTCTCTAAAGTTTTCATTTTCCAGTCTAAAGTACTAGCTGGTTCATCTTTTTGTAAAGTATTATTAATATAATAATTCAACATTCCCTGATTAAAATCAATATCTAAAAAACCACAAACCTCGGTTAAAAATTGTTTTGGATTTGTTACAACATCCTCATATCGAACTATTAAACCTCTATTGTCATCGAATGAATTTATAAAATCAATACTGTTATTGTTGTTATTTACCCATTCTTTTGCAATGAAACTAATGTTATTTGAGAGTTTTGGTTTGTAAGGCGAATTCGTTACTAATTTTTTTATTTTAAGATAGGAACAAGCTACATCTCTACCATCTCTAATCACCAAAATATATTTAGCAGAGGGCCAAATTTCATTCAAATCTTTTAAATGATTGATATAATAATTGTTTTTATCTGCAATTATTATTGGTTTTTTACCTTTTTGTTCGGCAAACATGACATATACTATTTCACCTAATTCAGCATAATTTTGGGGATTTTGTTGGCTTATGTTTTGCTTGAGTTTTTCAAAATCAAGATTCCAATCTTCAATTTTTTTAGAAGATTTAATATCCTTTACAAACTCATTTATATTAACAGATGTATTATCAGAACCATTCCAATCTTTATATTTAGCATACCACCAATGTAAAAAACCACATTCAGGAGGTGAAATAATTTGAGGATGTGCATTAAGCATTAATCTAAATAAAGAAGTCCCAGATCGAGGATTCCCTAATATAAAAACCTTTTTCATATATCAAGAAGTTGAATTTATAATACTTGTAATTAATTCTAATTCTTTTAAATTTAAGTTAGTATATAGCGGCAAACATAGTATTCTTGAAGCAATAGTCTCAGAAAAGGGCATTTCAGCACTTTTAGTATATTCTATGGTATTTAAAGACGGATAAAAATACCTTCTTGGGAAAATTTGATTCTCATTAAGTTGCTTTTGCACCTTTACTAAAATTTGCTCTGTTTCAAACAAAATAGGATAATAACTATAATTCCACTTGGTATTATTTCTAATTTTAAGTTTTTGAACTTTTGAAAAATTTAAATTTTCATCATAAAAACAAACTACTATTTTTCTTTCATTCAGTATTAGATCCATATATGGTAATACGGCTAATCCCATTGCAGCCTGCAACTCACTAATCTTACCATTAATACCTAGTCCATGAAAATCTAATGGACCATTATGTCCAAAATTATGACTGTAATATATTTTTTTTCTTAATTCTGCATCTTTACAAAAAATAGCCCCACCTTCTCCGGTGTGAAATAATTTAGTAGCATGAAAACTACAGGTACTTACATCTCCATATTCAAAAATGCTTTTTCCTTTGTATTGCACCCCAAAACAATGAGCAGCATCATAAATCACTTTAAGATTGTGTTTTTTGGCAATACTTTCAATCACTTCAATATTACAAGGATTACCAAAAACATGGGTTGCTAAGATACAAGTAGTTTTCAAAGTAATTGCTGCTTCAATTTTTGTTTCATCAATAGTTAAATATTCTGGATGAATGTCAACAAAAACAGGTGTGCAGTTTTCCCAAACAATAGCTGCTGTAGTGGCCACATAACTAAAAGGTGTAGTGATAATTTCACCTCCTTTTCCTAATAATTTTAAGGCAATTTGAATAGGAATGGTTCCATTATTCATAATGAGAATATTAGAAACAGAAAGATAGTTTTTAAGTTGCTCTTCTAACTCTATTATTAATTCACCCCTATTAGTGAGCCATCTGTTTTTCCAGATTCTTTCGAGCTGTAATTGGTATTCTTCCAATGGAGGAAAAAACGTTTGGGTAACATTTATCATTATTTAGACCAATTAATTTTTTTATTTATTAAAGCAAATAATTTTTCATTATGAGGCGCAAAAAATGGATCTAGTTTGTCTCTAGTTTCTTGTGTTAGTTTCTGCTTATATTCTCTTAAATGTGTATCATTCAATTCTTCACTTTGTAAACCATTTTCAAGGTCCAAAAAGAAGATCAAATCATTTAAAATTTGAGCTTTATTCACTTTAAACTCTTCTGCAAAGATGAAGAAAAACTGGCTGGAGTCAAAAAGGGTAAAATAATATTCAATCTGATCAGAATAGATCCCCCTAGACAATATACCCGGGAATTTTGAAGCGTCACTCGAAAAATCGTTTAATTCATCCTGAATCATTTTATCAAAAGAAGGGAATTCTTTTATATTAATTATCTTCTTAAATTGATTTTCTCTCTCGTTAGAAGATCCTTTAACATTTTTATTAAAAAGATTTTTTTTATCCTCATCATTTAATAGATTCATTTGCCGATACATATTCCAAGCAGAAAATGCCCTGTCAACAGGATTACGCATCATTACAATAAATTTCGCATTAGGATTGTATTTAAAAATTTTATCAGCCGCTTCTTTACACATTAAATACGAAGGAGAAGCATCTAAAAAATAACTTTTTTTTGTAACTTTATTAAAGATAGATGATTTTGGAAACAAATTATGATACCATTCTGGACCCTTTTGATAAAGATATTCATGACTAAAATAATTCTTTTCCTTTATCTTTCCTCCATAAATATTCTTATGTTTAACTAAATTATCAAAAAGGGTTGATGTACCACACTTTTGAGCCCCAATGATAAAAAGATTGGCTTTTTGTATAACTTTCCTTTTAGGATTAATTTTTATTAACAGGAGTTTTATTTTTTTTAGAAAACGTTTCATAATTCAAATTTCTCTTTTACAAAAAACATTATTTTTTGCACCGCTTCATCTTCGGTTTCAAATTCTGTTTTTATAATTATGTCTGGATTTAAAGGATTTTCATAGGGTGAATCTATACCTGTAAAATTTTTAATTTCACCAGCTCTTGCTTTTTTATACAAGCCTTTTACATCCCTGCGCTCGCATTCTTCGAGTGAAGTATCTACAAATATTTCTATAAAATCTTCATTTCCTACAATATCCCTCACTAATTTTCTGTCTATCTCCAATGGAGAAACAAAAGAAGCTATAGTTACTATACCCGCATCTACAAAGATTTTGGCAATTTCTCCAATACGTCTTAAATTTTCTTGTCTATCTTCTGCCGTGAAACTAAGTCCTTTATTAATTCCACCTCGAATATTGTCGCCATCTAAAGTATAGGTTTGAAAATAATTTTGATGCAAGGCTTCTTCAAGCTTGTTGGCAATAGTAGATTTTCCTGACCCTGAAAGGCCTGTAAACCAAAACACAAAAGAAGAATGATTGTTTCTTTTGTTTCGCATCTCCCTTGTGATTGAAAAATACTCTTCAAAAATATTGCTCATAAACTTATTTTTTCAGCTCTTGATAAACCAAATCTTGATTTATACCAAACTCGTTCGTGTAAATAATATAAAATGATTTTTGTGACCACCTCAAAACTAGCAACTTTAAAGCCAATCAAGGGATTCCCCGAAATTAACCATGCCAAAAACATGGTGTCCAATGACCCAAAAAATCGCCAAGAAATGGATTTGGCCAAATGTCGTTTGTGACTCTCCAAAAATCTGCCGTCTTTAGATAAATTTAAATTAAACCATACTCTCTCGTGAAAATAATATAAAATCAATTTTGTCAACACCTCAGAAATACCCACTTTAAAACCAATCATTGGGTCACCAGAAATTAGCCAGGTTAAAAGCATGGTATCAATAGTTCCCACTATTCTCCAAGTGATTGCTTTGACGGTATGTCTTTTACGAGAGTTATCTTTCATTTGAAACTAAAAAATAAGAATTTAGTAAATTTTCTTTGTTGTATTGCATTTCCAAATTGGTACTATTATCTATAACCTTAAGACCCGTAGCCATGCAAATTGCCTGTCCAGCTGCAGTGTCCCATTCCATTGTGGGTGCAAATCTTGGATAAACATCGGCATTTCCCTCCGCAACCAAGCAAAATTTCAAGGAACTCCCTTTTGAAACCATTTCAATTTCCTTTTGGCTTTTTTGTCTCAGATTTTCAACAAAATCTAATGTCTCCTGATTCATGTGAGACCTACTCCCAACTACTCTTATTGTATTTAAGTTTTGTTGAGGCTGGATTTCTGATGCATTTTCCAATAGATCTGAAACATTATAACTAGAATGTTTTATATCTATTCGAAAGGCTTTTTGTCGAGACACATCTCCAAAATAAAGCAGGCCAGTTGCTGGAACATAAATAACCCCAAATTCAGGTAGGCCCTTTTTAACCAATGCTATATTTACTGTAAATTCACCGTTTTTTTTTATAAATTCCTTAGTTCCATCTAAAGGATCCACTATCCAACAAGAAGTCCATTCTTTTCGTATTGTATAGGATATTTGCTTATTTTCTTCACTAATTATGGGGATATTTGTCTTTTTAAGATAGTCCATAATTATAGTATTGGCAGCAGTATCTGCCTCGGTCAAGGGGGAATTGTCATTTTTGAAATCGATTTGAAAATCTTTTTCGTATATCTCCATAATCACTTTTCCTGCAGCAATAGAAGCTTCAATAGCGATGATGTAGTTCTCCATATTTCTTTTAAACTTATTTTATTGTCTTTGCCATTACTTTTTAAAATGATATTACAACCTCCCGTCAACCCCCGCCCCCAAAACTCCTTTCACGTCGTATAATAAACTATTGGAGTTTTGCAATTGGGTTAAATCCAAGTCCAAAAATTCTTGGTGTGCCACACCCAAAACGACTGCATCAAATTTTTGATGGGGAATTTCAGTACTAGTTGTCAACTGATATTCGTGTTGAACCTCTTCAAGATTAGCCCATGGGTCAAAAATACTTACTATTATACCATAATCGTTTAAGGCGGTGATGACATCCACAATTTTCGTATTGCGCACATCTGGACAGTTTTCCTTGAAGGTAATACCTAGCATCAATAGCTTGGCACCGTTCACAACAATTCCTTTTTTAATCATCAGTTTTACCACCTGTGAAGCTACATATTCTCCCATACTATCATTCAGCCGTCTTCCAGCCAAAATGATTTCAGGATGGTACCCAAATTCTTGTGCACGTTGCGCCAAATAATAGGGATCGACCCCGATGCAATGTCCACCCACTAATCCAGGTTTGAAAGGCAAAAAATTCCATTTGGTTCCCGCTGCTTCCAAAACGGCATGCGTATCAATGTCCATCAAATTGAATATTTTCGCTAGTTCATTTACAAAAGCAATGTTGATGTCGCGCTGTGAATTCTCAATTACCTTGGCCGCTTCCGCCACTTTGATTGTGGGTGCGAGATACGTGCCTGCAGTGATTACCGTCTGATATAATTCGTTTACTTTTTGGCCAATTTCAGGAGTAGAACCTGAAGTTACTTTTAATATTTTTTCTACGGTGTGTTCTTTGTCGCCTGGATTAATTCGTTCCGGCGAATAGCCTGCAAAAAAATCAATATTAAATCGCAAGCCAGAAATTTTTTCCAATACTGGCACACATTCCTCCTCGGTCACACCTGGATAAACTGTCGATTCATAAATAACAATATCGCCTTTTTTCAATACTTTGCCAACAGTTTCACTCGACTTGTACAAAGGTGTCAAATCAGGTCGGTTGTTTTTGTCCACCGGAGTAGGAACCGTAATGATATAATAATTACAATCGGCTATGTCATCCAAGGTAGTAGTACAATATAAACCAATGGAAGTGTCTGATTTTTTGAGTAACACTTTCTGTAAGGCTTCGTCATCTATTTCTAGCGTGCTATCAACGCCAGATTGAAGTGAAGTTACTCTCGCCTGATTGATATCAAACCCTACGACAGCATGTTTAGTGGCAAATAATCGCGCCAGAGGCAAGCCAACGTAACCCAAACCAATAACTGCAATTTTTATATTTTTTTTCATTTAGTATCAACTAATTTTTACTTTTTACTAAAGTCTTTTCATAGCTTCGCTTCTCCAACTCACATGGCGAATTGGAAAATAGCATAATCTGGCGCGTAAATATAACCACAAAATGTTTATTTATTTGCATTAATATTTCGTTAACATCTTATTATAATTTAAATTTTAACAAAAAAAGCCTAACGTAAATAAAACCAATAGTTTATGGTTTTCCGTATTTCAACTATTGTTTCTAACTTTTAAAAACAATTTATTTATTAAATTGCAAAGGGATAGTGACATATTCGAATATAAATAATAACAATCCGGATTACCGTAATATTAAAAAATTAAAAAAAATAATTGATTTACCTCAAAGTAATACAGCAGAAGAAAGACTAATCTTTTAGGGAATATGATTTGAAAACTAAATTGAAAATGGAGTTTAAATAAAATATAAAAAAATTGTTTAAATATTTGCCATGGTAAATTATTTAAATCTGTTAAATTCGGCGCCAAAATTTCATCCAAACATTTTTAACTTTACGAAAATGTTAAGATGATTTTTCTGTTTTTTTAAAAAATTTTAGCTTTTTTCCATAGCCTTCTATAATATTTTTACCAGGCGTAAGGCTATAAAAAATAGCGTTTTATGATAAAAATACGTGTTTTATATCCATTATTAAACGTATTGTTTTTTGTAGTAAGCAGCATATTCACCGGAAGTAACATGATTCAACCAATCCTGGTTCTGTAGATACCAGTCAATGGTAATTTCTAATCCCTGCTCAAAAGTCACGGAAGGTTTCCATCCTAATTCTCGGTTTATTTTTGTAGCATCGATAGCGTAACGCAAATCGTGTCCTGGCCTGTCTTTTACATAGGTAATGAGTTCAGCTGATTTCCCCGCTACTCTACCTAATTTCGTATCCATAATTTGACATAAAACCTTTACCAAATCAATATTTTTCCATTCATTAAAACCTCCAATGTTATAGGTCTCATGATTTTTTCCTTGGTGAAAAACCAAATCAATGGCCACGGCATGATCTTTCACAAACAGCCAATCTCGGGTGTAATTGCCGTCACCATAAACGGGTAGCGGTTTGTTATTGATGATATTATTGATGAATAATGGAATCAGTTTTTCAGGAAAGTGATTGGGTCCATAATTGTTAGAACAATTGGTAATCACATAAGGCAAACCATAGGTTTCTCCATAGGCTCTCACAAAATGATCGGAACTCGCCTTAGAGGCCGAATAGGGCGAATTCGGATCGTAGGGGGTAGTTTCTGTAAACAAACCCTCTGCTCCTAAAGAACCATAAACCTCGTCGGTACTGACGTGGTAAAATCGTTTTTCTTCGAAGTTGTTAGCCCAAATTTTCCTAGCGGCATTAAGCAAATTAACCGTACCAATCACATTCGTTCTCACAAAAGCCATAGGATCTTCGATAGAACGATCTACGTGCGATTCGGCAGCCAAATGGATGACCCCCTCAAATTGATGTTTTTGGAATAAATCCGAAATAAAAACTTCATCGGTAATATCGCCCTTTATGAAGGTATAATTGGATGCTTTTTCTATGTCTACTAGATTTTCCAAATTCCCAGCATATGTAAGGGCATCCAGATTATAAATATGGTAGTTGTTGTATTTAGTGACAAATCGTCTTACAACGTGAGACCCTATAAAACCTGCACCACCGGTAATTAATATATTTTTCATGGAAAATTCTATTGCTTTATATTGATTCTATGGAATTATTACTCCCTTTTATATTCATTTTTAAGACACATCCTAAGGATTCCAAAACAAGTACATAATGCGTTTTGCTTACTTCTTGGACAATAGCTTCCTGATTGGAAAAAGGTCCTGAAGCTACTTTTATCCTTTCGCCAACTTGATAAGGAACAACTGAAACACTGTCACTATTGGGTCCAGTTAGCCAGCTTTTTATGGTTTCAATTTCTGTATCTCGAACCATTGCGGGTTTCCCTAACCAAAACAAATACCGTACTACCCCAGAAGAAAGAAAGACTGAATTCCTGTCGGATTCCGCTAATTGGACAAAAACATAGGAATTAAAAAGCGGCACTTCTACCTTTTTTTTTCTATCGGACCATTGTCGCATCTGAGTAATTAAAGGACAATAACATTCGATGCCGGCCTGTTTTAGCTGTTCGGCGACTTTTTTCTCCCACTTAGGCTTTGTATAAATTACATACCAATTCATCCTGTGATTTGTATTGAAATAATAAAATATCTCATTTTAAATTATACAACAGTTATTGATTTAGGAACCTATGGCTTGGTAAACAAATCCAATGGCTTTCAATTCCGATTCATTGAGTATGTTTCGCCCATCAAAAACAAAAGCTGGTTTTTGCATAGCTTCATAAATTTTTTGCCAGTCATAATGCGCAAACTCATCCCATTCGGTTAGTACCGCTATGGCATGCGCATTTTTACAGGCTTCATAGGGATCGTCAAATGAAATTATACTATTGGCATTGTTTTCTGAAGTTCTGGTTTCTAAATAATCCAAATCACCTAATATTTTTTTACGGGAAACCTTTGGATCAAAAACAGCAATTTTTGCCTGTTCGTTAATTAAATCGTTGGCAACATAAATCGCAGCAGATTCTCTGGTATCGTTAGTGTCTTTTTTGAAAGCCCAACCCAAGAATGCAATTTTTTTATCGGCAACTGTGTTGTATAAGGTTTTTACTATTGTATTGGAAAAACGCTTTTTCTGATGGTCGTTCATGATAATTACCTGTTCCCAATAATCAGCCACTTCGTTCAGCCCATAGGATTTGGCAATATAAACCAAGTTCAATATGTCTTTTTGAAAACAAGAACCACCAAATCCAACAGATGCTTTTAGGAATTTGGGGCCTATTCTGCTATCCATCCCGATGGCTTTTGCCACTTCGTTAATGTTGGCACCCGTTTTTTCACAAAGTTCCGACAAGGCATTTATAGAGGATATTCTTTGTGCCAAAAAAGCATTGGCTGTCAATTTTGACAATTCAGACGACCACACGTTGGTAGTCAATATTTTTTCAGGAGCTACCCAATTGGAATAGACATCCACAAGAGATTGTATCGCTTTTTGTCCTTCTGATGAGGTATCCCCTCCTATCAATATTCTGTCAGGACTTAATAAATCTTCCACGGCGGTTCCTTCTGCAAGAAACTCGGGATTGGAAAGAATTTGGAACTGTACCCCATTGCCTGTATTATCTAAAATACTTTTTATGGCTTCAGCGGTCCTTACTGGCAGGGTTGATTTCTCAACCACAATTTTATTGTCTTTGGCGATTTTGGCAATTTGCCTGGCACACAATTCAATATATTTTAAATCAGCTGCCATTCCTTTACCTTTTCCGTATGTTTTAGTTGGCGTATTTACGGATATAAAGATGATTTGGGCCTCATCGATTGCATTTTCTACATCCGTAGAAAAAAATAAATTCTTTCCTCTGGTTTCAGCAACAATGGCACTTAATCCTGGTTCATAAATAGGAATATTATTGCTATTTTCATCGTTCCAAGCTGCAATTCGTTCTACATTCAAATCGACCACTGTAACTTTTATGTGTGGGCATTTTTGTGCAATAATGGCCATCGTTGGACCACCAACGTATCCTGCTCCAATGCAACAAATTTTTGTTATTTTCATTTCTATTCTATTTTTTGGATCTACATCCTAATTACTACTTTAAATTCTCCCAGTACCATTTTACCGCTTCTTTCAATCCTTCTTCCATGGAAAACTGTGGATTATACCCTAACAATGTTTTCGCTTTTTCAATGCTTGCCAAGGAATGAGAAATATCTCCCACCCTGTTAGGACCATATTCCACCGCAATATTAGCTATTTTTGGGTCGTATTGAGACAAGGATTTCTTCAAATAATCTACCAAATTGTTCAAGGTATTCCTATCGCCATAAGCCGTATTGTAGACTGTATTTATCGCTTCTGAATTAGTTGTGGTCATGGCCAATTCATTCATTTGTATCACATTATCGATGTAAGTGAAATCACGGGAATAGTTTCCATCACCATTTATTTTTGGACTTTCCTGCTGTATTAACTGCATCACAAATTTTGGAATTACTGCTGCGTACGCTCCGTTGGGATCCTGCTTTCTCCCGAAAACATTAAAATAACGCAGACCAATTGTTTCTAAACCATAGGTACGACTAAAAATCTCCGCATACAATTCGTTTACATATTTAGTTATGGCGTAAGGCGAAAGCGGTTTCCCAATCACCTCTTCTACTTTCGGCAATCCTACCGAATCTCCGTAGGTTGAGGAGCTCGCCGCATATACAAATCGTTTTACCTTAGCATCTCGAGAGGCCACGAGCATATTCAAAAAACCAGAAACATTGACGTCATTAGTTGTCACAGGATCCTTAATAGAACGGGGTACAGAACCTAAAGCAGCTTGATGCAAAACATAGTCCACTCCTTGAACTGCATTTTGGCAATCCATAACATTACGAATATCGCCTTCAATCAAACGAAAGTTGGCATCATTACTAAAACCCTTCAAATTATGCTTGTGTCCTGTTGCAAAATTATCCAAACAAATCACTTTATATTCTTTGGCTAAAAAATATTCACAAAGATTAGAACCTATAAATCCGGCTCCGCCAGTGATTAAAATGGTGTATTTATTCTCTTCTTTCATTAATCTATCCTTCTAACCCAGTTTTGTTTTTAAATTTATTTTTACGGAATTTCGCCCTTATTTTTTCAAAAATAGTTTTAGGCTTATCGTCATCATGGTAGCCGTTAGAATAAGTTTTGTTACCGTAGCCGTAGCCGGAACCATAGCCATAGCCATAGCCATAACCATAACCCGCTCCGTACTTGGCCTTGTTTTCAAACCCATTCAAAATAATACTTGTATTGTTGAGTTCTCCTCGTTTGACCCTATTATTCAGTGACGTAATCATTTCTTTTTTGGTAAAATTTTGCCTTACGATATATAAAATAACATCACAATATTGGGCCAACTCCAATGCATCTGACACAATTCCCACAGGAGGGGTATCTAAAATAATATAATCGTATTTTTGTTTTAATTCATCTATTAAATCCTTCATTCTGTCACTCATTATCATTTCAGCAGGATTAGGTGGAATAGGACCCGAAATAATTACATCCAGAAAAGGAATATGAGTATGATTAATAATTTCATCTACACTTTTTTGCTTGATTAGGTAATTCACAATCCCCACTTCATTCGTCAAATTAAACTCATCAAACAGTTTAGGCTTACGTAAATCCAGTCCAATAATTACCGTCTTCTTTTCGCTTAGCGCAAATACTGTGGCAATATTTAAAGAGCAAAACGTTTTTCCTTCTCCACTGACAGAAGACGTTATCATCAACGTTTTTGCGCCATCTATCTCTTGTTTTTTGTATAGAAACTGTAGTGAGGATCGTATGGCTCTAAACGATTCAGACAATGCCGATTTTGGTTTATTAAAAACTGCTAAGTCTGTATCATCTTTGCTTAGTCCGACAACTCCTATCAATGGAATCTGGGTTAATTTATTGATATCTTCGGTGTTTTGTATGGAGTTATTGATAAAGAAAATTCCAAAAACAAACAATAGCGGAATCAATAATCCCAAAAATAAGGCCAACACATAATTTACGGAGGTATTCGGGCCTATGAGTCCACCACCAATATCTTTTGCAGGATCAATAAAATGAATATCTGATAAATTTGCCGCTTTTACAATGTCCGCTTCGCTTCTTTTTTGAAGAAATGTACTGTAAATATTGTCGCTTAAATCATATTTTCTCTTGATTTTTATTAGCTCCTGTTGGTCTTCCGGAAGCTGTTTTATGGTACTCTCCGTTTCGTTTATTTTGCTGTTTACCATTGTCAAATCATACTGTAAAGAGGTTTTAGCTGTGGCAATATTTTCGAGTAAAACCCTTTTTACGGCTTCCATTTGATTGTCAAAATCCTTGAATATTTTATCGCTTTTCACCGCATAAGCCATTTCTGATCTTTGGGTGGAAAGGGAAATCAATTTCGACACATTCGCAACAACATTTGGATCCTCAATTCCCGCTACAGATGGCGCAGGAAGCCTGGCATAGTCAACGCTATTTTTTAAGTAATTTTTTAAAGAATTGTAATAGGCCGTTTTACGTGTAATTTCATCTCTTTTAATATCAAATTCTAAAATCTGACTCGAGAATTTTGCTCCTCCGTCTTCAATCTCAAATATATTTTTGTCTTTTCTGAATGACTTTAACTCGTTTGTAGTTTCCTTGAGTTGCGATTCCATCGCCACCAAAGTGCTATCAATGAAGTCTATGGTGTTTGTGGCAAATTGATTTTTATCGTCTAATTGTCTTTTAATCAACATCTTAATAGTAGAATTTAAATACTCAACCATTCTGGCCTTATTAGGACCTTGCATTCCAAGCGTTATAATCGAACCTCCCTTATCATCTGATCTAACAGCTATGCCTTTATAAGCAGATACTGTGCCATCAAAATCATTAAATTGAACAAAATATTCGTTTCCTTTGTAAAAACCTGGATTATCCTTTATTTGCAATTTCCAATTTAAAAAAGGCAATGAAACTTGTTCTCCAACTTTGTATTGTTTAACAAATTCTCCTTGGGCAACGGCTGTTTGACCATAGGAATTATCAGAATAGGTAACTATTGAAACTGAATTACTAGGGAATGGAATTCTAATTTGATATACATTTTCACTCAAAAACTTGATTCCAATAAGATTTCCTGCAATTTGACCCTTGTTTTTATCGATACTCACATAAAAGGGAACGGCGCCATAAGCATCCATAAGATTGTACTTTCCTTGCACAAAATAACTAATGTAATATTGCAATTTTTCAACGACCAACTCATTATGAGACCTCGACTGTAAAGTTGTAGAAATGGATTGAACCTGGTCTGATGTGCCTCCCCAGTTAAAAACCAAACTGGTATTGGACGTAAAAAAAGGATTGTTTTCCTCCTTAACAGAGATAAGCGTTTCCATTGCGTAAATTTTTTCCTTACGGATATTTACTTGATAGGCAATGGCGAAAGCGATTATCAAACTAATAACAAACCACTTCCAATAACTTGCTATTTTTATTAAAAACCCTTTAAAGTCAAACCTTGACTGATTTTCAAAAATCGAAAAATCTTTTATATCTAACATTTTTTTTAAATATAACTTAATTTTTTAAGAGTAAAAAAACGGTTGTGCTTAAAGACACTAACGTTAAAATCGTTCCCATGGACTCTAAACCCGTCTTTCCAGTTCCCCAAGTTTTCTGTTTGAGTGGTTTTATATAAATATAATCATTGGGTTGTAAATAATAATATGGGGATTGCATCACATTGATATCGGTAAGGTCAATGTCGTGCATTTCGATTCCAGAAGGCAATTGACGGATAATAGTTACTGCTTTTCTATTTCCAGTTATGGTTATATCCCCTGAATTTGCAATGGCCTGCATAATATTCAAATGATCCTGAAAAAGGGTTTTAGTCCCAGTACTTCCAATTTCTCCGTTAATCGTATATTTAAATCCGGCTAGTTTTACAGTTACAAAAATATTAGCTTCCTTATTAAAATAGTCGGCTAATAATTGATTCTCAATTTTGGTTCTTATTTCTTCCACCGTAAAACCAATTACATTTATTTCACCCAAAACCGGAATACGTATGTTCCCGTGATCGTCAACCGTAAATCCGTCAAAATAGAGTCCAGATTCAGACTTTCCTGCCTCTCCTTGGTTTGTAGGGCTAAATATAGTGACTAACTTCGGGTCGTTTGCTTTTATAGTGATGCTCAAAATATCATTTGTTTGCAATCTATAAGGCTTTGAAGCTAGGGTTAAGATAGGAGACGCAACTTGGTCTCCATTTTTTTTCTGCAGATAAATTAAGTCATTAGTGGCAATACAAGAAGTAAAAAACAGGCTAATTCCTAACCATAAAAACAGTACTGATTTGTTCATTTTTATATTTTTGTAACAAATATAGCTTTTCATTTCACAATTCAAAAGTATCGCCATTTATTATGCTAGAATTAATTATTTTTAATAGCCTTTTCAAAAGGCACTCTCTGCAAAATGCTTCTTCCAAGAGTGACTTCATCCGCATATTCCAGTTCGTCGCCAACGGAAATTCCTCTCGCAATGGTAGAGGTGATAATGTCGCAATCCTGAATTTGTTTATAAATGTAAAAATTAGTGGTATCGCCTTCCATTGTTGAACTTAACGCGAAAATAATTTCGGAAACCGTACCTAATTTTATTTTTTCGACCAAAGTATTGATATTCAATTGGCTTGGCCCAACCCCGTCAATTGGCGAAATCTTCCCTCCAAGGACGTGGTAAATTCCTCTAAACTGACCCGTATTTTCTATCGCCATCACATCACGAATGTCTTCGACGACACAAATAATTTGATGATTCCTTTTAGTATTGGAACAAATTTCACAAATATCGACATCGGAAATATTATGACAACTTGTACAAAACCTTACCTCTTCCCGCATTGTGGTCAACGATTGTGCTAAGAATCCTGTATGCTCTTTGGGTTGTTTCAACAAATGCAAAACCAATCGCAAGGCAGTTCGTTTACCGATTCCCGGCAATTGAGCCATTTCGTTCACTGCTTTTTCTAAAAGTTTTGATGAAAATTCCATAAATGCAAAAATAGTGAATTTGGGAATTAGATAATTTGAAAACTAGAAGATTATTTAGAGGTATTCTCGTAAAGCTTCCATCCCTCAAAGGCTGAAGGCTTTTAAACTTAATACTGGTTGGTAGTCAACAATACAAGGGTACAGGCCACTTCAACTTTAATATTATTTAATTCCAATAATTGATAAAGTTCCGGATTTTCGGTTCCAGGATTAAAAATTACGCGTTTTGGATGTGACTCTACTATGTAGTTGTAATAATCTATTTGCCGTTTAGGATTCAAATATAAGGTGATGGTATCAATATTTTTTAAAGGAATGGCTTTGGTCTGGATTTTTATTCCAGCCACTTCACCCGCATTTTGACCGATAGCAAGCACGGAATGTCCTTTATCAACAAGCAACATTATGGCTTTATAGGCATATTTATCTGGTTTCGCAGATGCGCCTAGTACCAGGGTTTTTTTATTTTTCATTGGACAAAAGTACAAAAAAAGGAATGGTATGCTATTGTTCTCGTGGAAGGAAAATTTCCGCCATCATACATCTGGCGCTTCCTCCTCCACAGGCTTCGATAGTATCTAGGCTAGAACTTAAAATAGTAACGTGTTCTTCGAGTTGTGCGATTTGTTTTTTTGTCAAACTTTGATATGCCGAAGTACTCATCACTAAATACCTTCTCTCATCAGCCCCTATTACTTCAAGCATATTTCCGGCAAAATTATTGACTTGGGCTTCCGTAATCAAAATAACTTCCTTTTCATCTCCCCTCAAACTGTCCAACACCATTTTGCGTTCTTTTTTATCGTCGATACAATCGGCACAAATCACTGCAAAGGTCTCGCCAATACACATCATCACATTCGTATGGTAAATCAATTTTCGTTCGTCGTTCACCGTTTGAAAGGCTTCGAACAATACAGGGTAAAACTCAAAATCTTCGCAGAATTCTATGAATAATTCTTCGTCAGCACGAGGTGACAGGGCACAATACGCTTTGCCATTTTCTCTATCCAAAACGATACTTCCGGTACCTTCCAGATAAAACCCATCCTCCTCGGCAGAAGTATAATCCATAATTTCGTTGATAACAAAACCATTTCCTTCCAAAATATCTAGAAAATCTTCGCGACGCTCCTCACGACGGTTTTCGGCAAATAGGGGATATAAAACCACATCTCCATTTTCGTGAAAGGAAATCCAGTTGTTCGGAAAAATACTGTCTGGCGTGTCTGTCTCTTTGGTGTCATCAACGACAATGACATTTACCCCAACGGCTCGCAACTTTTTTACGAAAGCATCAAACTCTTCTTGTGCCTTCGCATTCACCGTTGCCGGCAAAAGATTTCCTAACTCCTTTTGGTAATAATTATTAACGGCCGTTTGCTCGTTCATTCGGAACGCTACTGGACGAATCATCAAGATAGAATTTGTTGTTTGGTTCATTGTCTTTAGTTTAAACAATTATTTTATTCTCTAATTAATGGTAAGGTGGAACAACGCAACAACCCCTCTTGTTTGGCAATTTCGGCATACGGGATTTCCTCTACCACAAATCCATGTGACCGCAACCAATTATTGAGTCGATTGAATTTTTTTTCGGAAACCACAACATTGGTGTCAATAGAAAAAACATTGGAATTCATATTGTACATCTCTTTCCTTGTGATGTGAAACAGATTTTCCTTTCCAAAAAGGTTTACTAAAAACCTATAATCCGCCTCTTCGCGAAACCCCCTTTTGTAGATTATACCTTTGTTTTTTCCAACGGGCTGAAAGCAGCAATCCAAATGTAAGGCATTATCACGAGCTTCTATTTTAGATTTTACCAAATCAAATTCCTTTACGATTTTATTGGGAAATAAATCTTTGATGTATTGAACGCCTTCGGCATTAGTTCTTGCAGTTATATAATCGGCATAATCACTTCCTTTATAGGTGCCAATAAAAATATAATCATTCCAAAGCATCACATCTCCGCCCTCAATATGTGCTTTTTCAGGAGGACGAACGATTTTTTTAGTATCAATTTGGTCAATAATATATTGAATGGCATCCAATTCTCGTTCTCTGTCTGGCAGAATATTTGATTTAATAAAAATATCGCCAATCACGAAACCAATGTCTCTAACAAAAATTTGATTGTAATTGGCTATTAATTTGGGACGAAAAACAATTACTCCATATTTATTTAAAACTAGATTGAAGGCTTCCATTTCCAATACCATATCTGACTCTAGCGGATAGGTTCCCGCCATAATATGCTCCAAAGATTTAGGGTCGTAGGCTTCTTCAATTTTAGGCGTTGGTCCATTACTAATTGCAGAACCTAAAACCACTACCCGTAGCCTTGAATTTTCGTTATTACTATTTAACTGTAACATTTCTTTTATTTGGCTACTTCTCCAAAAAAAAGCTAATCTTTAGATTAGCTTTTTTTTATGATTGTTTTTATAGAGCAAATCAAGCTGATGCAACCTCAAAGTTTACCGCTTTTTTTAAAAAAGCTTTAATTAACAAACGGTTTGGTGCTAATCCAGAAGTCATAAATTGTTTTCTAGTATTTTCTCCAGCTGGTATAATTGTAGTGCTTGGATTTTGTTTTGATCCCATAAACCAAATCACAAAATTCATATTGGAAGTATTAGAAGTAGCTTCTTTTTCAACAAGATTACTTTCTAAAGTTTCATTTGAATTAGTATTTTTTTCAGCAACGGCTTGTCCAAAAACGGCAACATTTGACAATAATAGAAAAACAAACATTATTAAAATGTTTACTCTTTTTTTGTTGTCGTCTTGTTTTGAAAAATGATTCATATTGGTCTTGATTATGGGGCGATAAATACTTTATCTCTTATCTGAGGTCAAAATTAGTGGATACATTCGCAACCCAAAAATATTTTCGATAAAGCACCATAATACTCGTTTAAACAACAAAAACAGCTATAAATAAGACCGATTAAGGGAGACTAATAAATGTAATTTTCAAATGTAGACATCAAAAAAAAACCCTTCATTACTGAAGAGGTCTTAATTTATATTCTATTAAAAACTATTTTTTAATCAATCGAAGTGTTTTCACTTTTGTGCCTTGTGAAACAACGATATTATAAATACCTGGTGAATAGTCCGCACCTACTTCAACCGGACCTGCTTGCTGTATCTGACGTTGTTCGATTAGTCGCCCTATAATATCATACGCCTTAAACTCTATCGACTTTCCTTTGTTTGGACTGAGCAGCTCTAGGGTGAATATAGTAGAAGATGGATTTGGGTATGCAACAACTGAAAATACTGGATCTGTAAGATCAGGCGTCGCTTCATTAATACCTGTATCACCCATACGAGCAACACAAGATTTATAATATAATAAAGCTGATGGACTATAGGCATCTGGCGAACAAGGGGCAGCTGAAAATTTAGCCCTATAGTAATTCGCGCCAATTGAAGCCACATCAATAATATAACTAGCAGAAGTAGCACCTTCAATTGTTGTCCAATTTGTGTTATCGATAGAATGCTGCCAAGTGATATCACCTACATATCCTATTCCAACTGTCAATGATTTAAAAGTACTGAAATTATTACATAACTGAGTTGTTGAAGTGTTTCCTGAAGGTGAAGTTACACCCTTCGTAATTGATTTAGCTACCGCCTTATTTACCGTTACAGTATAAATAGTTGAATATAAAGTTGAACAAGTACCTATGGTAACCTTTGCCCTATAAGCAGTGGAAGCCGAAAGATTTCCTGTACTGACACTTGAAGTTGTTCCCGTCAGTGTAGACCAAGTTGCAAGTGATGGATCAGAGAGGGTAAGATAATTGGTCGATTTTTGCCATACTATAGTACCTGTCGAACCGGCTAATGCCAATGTTGTAGAACTTCCGTAACAGATACTTGAGCTTAAAGCAGAAATTGTTCCCGCTATTGCCTGTGTTCCTTTTTGATAAAGTACTGTTGAGCTATATTCGCTAGAGCATTGTCCGCTGGTTATTTTTGCCCTGAAGTACGTATCAGCTGTAACATTTGTAATAATATAGGTTGCCGCTTTGCCCGTGGACGTGGTTGTTTCAAATGTCGATGCATTTGACGGATTCATATAAATTCCTGATTTTAGATAAGGTACAACTGCGTAAACACCACCAGTAGAAAATTCCCATTGAATTGTCCCTGTATAACTAGCCAGTTTGAGGGTTGAAATCGCATTTGAACATACCGTTCCTCCGCCAGATATGATTCCTGGCACAGATGGTTTATCAACTAGAATGGTTTTTACAGCGGTGGTTGCATTGGTACAAGAATTAGAAACGATACACCTTACATAAAGCGAGGACAACGAGGATGCAGTTGCATCATAAGTTGCGCCAGTTCCTACATTATTCCATGTACTTCCTACAGCTGTTGAACTTGAAGCGCTAGATTGCCATTGGTATAAAGTCCCGACAGAACCTGTTAAGCTAAAAGTTATGCTGCCATCCAAACAAACGGTTGGTTTTGGTGTTGAAATAGTTCCAGCTTTTGCAACGGGTATAACTGTCACTACATAAGGAACATCTGAGTAAGATACACAAGCGCCACTAGTAATCTGAACTCTATAAGCCGTTGAAACCTTCAAGTAGCCAGTCCCTAATGTAGATCCCCCAAAACCGTCAACAGCAATAGGTGTTGTTGTGGTATTTGCTATTGTAGTCCATGTTGCTACTAATGGTGCCGCAATATAATTGGTTGATTTTTGCCATTTAATAATTCCTGATGTTCCAACTACTTCAAGACTAGTTCCATTTCCATAACATACGTTATTATTCGTTCCGGAAAGTGTTCCGGAAAGTGCTGGTTGACTTATGTTAACAGCAACCGAGGGACTAATTGACAAGTCACAAGAACCATTAACAACTTTAACCCTATAATAGGTACTAGCCGTCAAAGCAGGAGTAGTAAATGACGAACTATCAAATACTCCAACATCTGTCCAATCCGAGTCATTTATTGAATCCGTCGAAGAAGATTGCCATTGTACCGTTCCGGCATGAGTGCCCAAAGTCAATGTTTTTGTGCCACCTGAACAAACTGCACCTGCACCTGTAATTTTTCCAGCAATAGATTTTAAAACGGTTACTACTATTTTGTTGGTGTATACATCCGTAGCGCAACTCACTTTTGCAAAATAATAGGTAGTTGTGTTTCCTGTTCTGTTTTTTGGTAACACCAAAGTGTTGGAAGTTTGACCCCATAAATTACGGGAGGCTCCCGTAGCAGAAACCGAATACATCCACTGGATATTTCCATAAGAACTTATTACAGTTAAAGAAATGTCATTATTTCCCGAACAAACGGTAATATTATTTTCAAAAAGATAATCATTAGTTTCATCACTACTAATACCAGACACATGACCTGCATCTACCGCTCTTTCTGTTATGGTTACTGTAGCTGTAGCCGCAACAGTACAAGGCTCCACAGCGTCTACAGTATAGGTATATACCAAGCCTTGATTACTCCAAATACCCCCTATATCCGGATTTCCACCTAATTGGGCAAATAATTGTGCCTCTGTAGGGCTTGTTCCCGCACAAACTGTTAGGACTCCATCAGTTCCTGCATTGGGAGCTGCATTTACAGTAATGGTTATCGGAGTTGAAGTGACAGCATCGCAAACTCCACTTTTAGCTACAGCTTGATAATAAGTAGTTGCTGTTAGGTCAGTTGCTGTATAAGTTGCAGCAGTAGCATCTGTAATATCGGAATAAGTTCCATCAAGTGTATCTGAAGATTGCCACTGAATCGTTCCTATACTATCCTCTAAAGTCAAAACAGTATCATTATTTCCTGAACAAACTGTTGCTTCTCCAGAGATTGTTCCCGCAACTGATACTGGATTTACAGTAATAGCTACTGGCGTTGAAGTAAGAGCATCGCAAACCCCACTTTTAACTACCGCTTGATAATAAGTTGTCGCCGTTAGGTCATTTGCTGTAAAGGTTGCAGAAGTAGCATCTGTAATATCGGAAAAAGTGCCATCAAGTGAATCTGAAGATTGCCACTGAATTGTTCCTATACTATCCTCTAAAGTCAAAACTGTATCATTATTTCCTGAACATACCGTTGCTTCTCCAGAGATTGTTCCCGCAACAGAAATTGGTACATTTGTAAGAACCACAGACGAAGTAGATGCTGTACATGAATCATTACTGATTGTCCAAGTTAAGGTGGCACTACTTCCTGCAGTTACTCCGGTCACTTCTGATGTTGGTGAAGTTGGTGAAGTAATTGTAGCTGTCCCACTGGTTACCGTCCATAATCCCGATCCAACTGTAGGTTCATTTCCTGCCAAGGTAAATGTTGATGTAGCACATTGTGTAATATCAGAACCTGCATCTGATGTTGATGGCAAAGCAGTATTGGTAAGAACTACTGATGAATTAGAATCTGTACATGAACCACTACTGATTGTCCAAGTTAAGGTGGCACTACTTCCTGAAGTAACTCCAGTTACTTCAGATGTTGGCGATGATGGATCAGTTATTGTAGCTGTTCCACTAGTTACTGTCCATAATCCTGTTCCAACTGTCGGTTCATTTCCTGCCAAGGTAAATGTTTCTGTATCACATTGTGTAATATTATCACCTGCATCTGATGTTGATGGCAAAGCAGTATTGGTAAGAACTACTGATGAAGTAGATGCTGTACAAGATCCATTACTGATTGTCCAAGTTAAGGTGGCACTACTTCCTGAAGTTACTCCAGTTACATCTGATGTTGGTGATGTTGCATCAGTTATTGTTCCTGTTCCACTTATTGACCATAATCCTGTTCCAACTGTCGGTTCATTTCCTGCCAAGGTAAATGTTGATGTAGCACATTGTGTAATATCAGAACCTGCATCTGATGTTGATGGCAAAGCAGTATTGGTAAGAACTACAGTTGAAGTAGATGCTGTACATGAATCATTACTGATTGTCCAAGTTATGGTGGCACTACTTCCTGCAGTAATATCTGTTACTCCTGATGTTGGCGATGATGGATCAGTTATTGTAGCTGTTCCACTAGTTACTGTCCATAATCCTGTTCCAACTGT
>Ga0214919_10000200_pt1 | contig 103299 bp, 99 predicted proteins | sample LL1503_MetaG_FD_177994 | JGI IMG/M metagenome (GOLD analysis project Ga0214919, IMG submission 177994) | Freshwater microbial communities from Lake Lanier, Atlanta, Georgia, United States - LL-1503 | ecosystem: Environmental > Aquatic > Freshwater > Lake | place: USA: Georgia | collected...
CGATGGAAGGTGCAGCTGAAGTTTTGACTGAGGGATATCTTGCAGAAAGTCGTAGTGGAAGACTACCATTTGATAAATTTCTTTCTCATGCGTGGGTGAAAGATTATGTAAAAGATTTGTTTGAACGATTTGAATTGCTGGGCATAGATCTATCAGAATTACCGGAAAACTTTTTTGAATACCAAAGTGAAGAGGATCCTTTTTCAAATATTAAAGGTGGTTTTGAGACCTGGAGTGCAGCAGATAGTTCTTATAAAACTTTTAGTAAAGTTGATAACCCTCATATTCTTAGAAACAGATATCCTTTAGTTCAATTTTTGCCTAATCTTGAGCATATTTTAGCTAATGTGGTTCATCAAGAAAATCAAGAAAAAGCAACAAGGGGAGGCTCGTTACCAAAAGCCTTAGAACCCTCTTTTCTTAACGTAAAAGGAACTTTAATGCGTTTAAGAAATGATATAGAAATTGCTTCTCTCTGGCTTAATAAAACAACAGAAGAGCTGCCATCAGATTTTAAAGCAGCTGAAGCCCTAATTTTACCTCATGTTGGTCGAATATTTTTTGTTATAAAAAAGGGAGGTGTGCGAGAGATATCTTATATTGCGAGCGGTTCAGTCATTAACATTCATGGGCATAACACTATTTTGACCTGTCGTCATTTTGGGACAATCGAGAACGATGTAGATCTGGAAATATATTTTATTCCCCATACAGAATTAAGCCCTGAAGATCTCCTACCTAATAATAAAATGGAAGACAGTAGTGATAAAATAAATTGGGAAAGTTACGCAGATTATAAAGTAACCCATTTATTTTTACATAATGGCCCAGAAATGGATTCTGTTGTTACTTTTAAAGATGGCGAAAAGAGAGAAATAAAGGAAAACTCTAAGATGCTTTTGGATTCTGTTGGAGTACGAAACTTAAAAGAGTTAAAAGATATGCCGGATAATAGTGATATTGCATTAATGCAAATTACGAATCCTGCACTTCTTGGAGAAGGAGCTAGCTTTATTCCTAGAGCCGATTTAGATTTTGATGATCCTAGTATATGGGCCGCTGGCTATCCTGGAGGCGGTTTATCAGGGCATAGTTTTGCTTTGGTTAATTCTACGCAGCGTCCTTTATATAATGAAATAATAAATAAAGCCGATCCAAAACTTGGCAATCCTAATTGGCATTATAAAATTTCTAGTTTTCCTGTTGTTCATGGCATGAGTGGAGGCCCTATTTTCTTTAATGAGGGCGGTACTATTCATATAGTTGGTGTTTTACAAGGCCTTGATAAGGGATCATGTGGTGCATTGTGTGCTTTTATTACTGGGGAGGATCTTGCAATCTCTGCATAAAAGAGTTATATGATTAGAAAGTTATTTCAAGAAGACGGATATATAAAATATGAAAAATTCAAGAATAGGATTAATACTGTATCTTTTAGTAACTGTGTTTGTTTATGCAAGCACATCAATAGCTAGTGTTGCCGTAATGTCTGATACAGAAGAGGAAAGACATGGAAAAGGCGTTCCTAGATTACCAGCTGCTGACCTTGTAATAGAAGGCACTGCTAGCCCAACACATCATGCAAAGACTAAAAGACCACCAGTTTCTCATAAAACAGAAGCGGATCAAATATCTGAATTAGCTAGTCATTATCAAAGCCAAGGAATGACAAGCGTGGCCGCTATGCTTAAAGCTGCGAAAGAAATTAGGGCATCTAAAGAGACCCCTCTTGAAAAAGAGCTTAGAGAGTTGGGCTGCGTACAATGGGGAGAAATAGAAGTGCTTACCAGAGGTATAGTTGATGAAGTGAAGGGCTTTTACAACCCTGATCGGGGACCTTTTATTTTAAAGCCAGGACTTCAAATTGTATACGAAAATGAAGTTTCCTAGCAAAACCTGATTTTGATTATTTCACCATATGCCTTCCCAAAAACCCTTCTATCAAACTAAGCAGATAAAGAGGGGTTTCTTGCATCGGGTAATGGCCTGAATTGGCAATCACAGCAAGTTCGGCATTCGGATACCATTTTAAAAAGGTTTCTCTCATAACGGGTTCACTATAACCTTCTGCGTCATGGCCGCCTGTAATGACCAAAAAGGGTGTCTTAAGGCCTTTGATTTGATCTGCAAAGTTGGTTTGGGAAAACATATGTAAGTAAGCGGCGCGCGCCTGTGGGATGGACGTTCTTCTCCATTCTTTAACCTTATAATCAGCAAAGCGCATCGGCAGTTTTCCGCTCGTCATAAAACCAATAATTTGGCCGGCACTTTGATCGTTATTAACCGCGGCGTCTTCTAAGAAAGCTAAGATTTCCTCCGGGGCAGGGGACCCGCAGGCTGGAACGGGGGTAATGGCGATGACGCTTTTAACGCGGTCTTCGGCCTCAAGGGCAATGCGCTGAGCGATCATCCCGCTCATCGAGTGGCCAACTACATGAAATTTGTCCCATTTTAGATGATTAACAAGGGCGATGGCATCTCCAGTCGCTTCTTCCACAGAACATTCCCCTTGAATAGATTTGGATTTTCCGTACCCTCTTAGGTCCATAAATACATAAGTAAAAAGGGTCGTGTCTAAAAAGGGAATAAGTGTGTCATAACTGGTGCTATCTGAAAACCAATCATGCATCACCAAAACTTTATTAAAACCCGTGCCGTATGTTTTATGACCGATCATTTAAATACCTCTTAAATAATTTTGATTAACGAAAAAATAGTAAGTCCCTGCTTAAGGTCTGACGCGTTTCTTCGGACAAAAGCGACTTATGAGCATAATGAGGGTGCTTTATCTCAAGAATAATATCCTGTTCTGGTTGAATAAATTTGTGGATTTGATTCTTATCCAGCAAAAAATGAAGGAAATGAACGGATGATGTTTTTCCGGTTTTATCGGTTCTTTCGATATCAGCCTCGGCTTTTGCATTAATTTTACAATTTTCAAATTTTAGAAAAATAGTCTCTTCAATCCCGGTCAACTGTGACAGAACTTTTTTTCGCCTTTCCGGATCATCAATTTCAATCATCATCGTTGCAACCAATTGATGGCTTTGATCTGGATAGCCATGGGGAATCAGAGATGCGTATGCTCTTAGTTCATCTTCGATTTGTTCCTGGCCGCCTTTTTCGGTTCTAAGCATTTCGTGAATTTGCCACCAAATCGTGTCATAACTTTCAAAATAAAAAGTAATGTCAGGGCCAACCGAAACTCTTCGATGTTTTTTAATTTCTATGATTTCTTTTTGTTTTTTTGGGCGGATCTCTAAAAATTTATCAAGGGGCAGAATATCTTCTTTTGTAATTGGGGGGCGCATTCAAATGCCTTTTTAATTTTTAAGAAATGATTGAAATGAGAGTAGTGTTGATGGCAATGTAAATCAATCAATTTATGGTCCTTAAAATGAAGAGTCATCGTTATGTTTAGTGTCTTTCTAAAAGACGGCAGTCAGCGTCAATATGATCACCCCGTTAACGGCGAAGATGTCGCGAAGTCAATTTCTCCAAGACTTGCCAAAGAGGCCGTTGTTATCAGAGTTAATGGAGATTTGTGGGATCTAACGCGCATTCTTCCTGAAAATGCTACGATTGAAATTGTAACTCGTCAGGATGCCGATGGCCTTGAGGTTATTCGCCATGATACAGCGCACGTGATTGCCGCTGCGGTAAAAGAGCTTTATCCGGAAACGCAAATCACAATTGGTCCTGCCATTGAAAATGGTTTTTATTATGACTTTTTTAGAGAAACTCATTTTACACTGGATGATTTTGAAAAAATCGAAAACCGCATGCGCGAAATTGTCAAGCGCGATGAGAAATTCATTCGTGAAGAATGGAAAAGAGAAGATGCGATCGAATTTTTTAAAAAAGCAGGCGAGTATTTTAAGGCTGAGCTGATAGAATCCATTCCCGCAGGTGAGATTATAACCCTTTATCGCCAGGGGAATTTTATTGACCTCTGCCGCGGGCCACATTTGCCATCAACGGCACGCATTGGAACAGCATTTAAGTTGATGAAGTTAGCGGGCGCTTATTGGCGCGGGGATCACCGTAATCCTATGCTGCAGCGCATTTATGGAACAGCCTGGGCAACGGAACAACAACTTAAAGATTACCTAACTCAATTAGAGGAAGCTGAAAAGCGCGATCATAGGCGCCTTGGCTCTGAGTTAAATCTTTTCCACATTCAAGAAGAGGCCCCAGGTAGTGTGTTTTGGCACCCAAAGGGATGGTCCATTTATAGAAACCTTGAAAGCTATGTTCGTGCTCGTCTTGATGGAACCGGCTATGTTGAAGTAAAGACTCCTCAGATTGTTGATCGCAGCCTTTGGGAGGCTTCAGGACACTGGGAAAAATTTAGAGACGGCATGTTTACGGTGGAATCTGAAGATAAAACTTTGGCGATAAAGCCGATGAATTGTCCTTGTCATGTACAGATTTTTAAACAAGGTATGAAAAGCTATCGGGATCTTCCCTTGCGTATGGCTGAATTTGGATCTTGCCATCGCAACGAACCGTCGGGGTCCCTTCATGGATTAATGCGCGTTCGGGCCTTTACGCAAGACGATGCACACATATTCTGCACGCCAGAGCAAATCGTTTCTGAAACCAAAGCCTTTTGCGATCTATTGCAGGGAATCTATAAGGATTTTGGCTTTACGGATATTAGGGTTAAATTTTCTGATCGTCCTGAAAAGCGTGCAGGTGCTGATGAAGTGTGGGATCTAGCAGAGAAATCCCTGATAGAGGCAGCGACAGCAGCAGGGCTTGACTATATTTTAAATCCTGGAGAGGGAGCGTTTTATGGTCCTAAGCTTGAGTTTGTTTTAAAAGACACAATCGGCCGTGATTGGCAGTGTGGAACTTTGCAGGTTGACTTTGTTTTGCCTGAACGCCTTGATGCCAATTACATTGGCGAAGACGGGAAAAGGCACCGTCCTGTTATGCTCCACCGGGCGGTTTTAGGCTCTTTTGAACGATTTATTGGCGTTCTGATTGAACATTATGCGGGTAAATTTCCCCTTTGGCTTTCGCCTGTTCAAGCTATTGTTGCAAGTATTACGGACGAGGCTAGCCCGTATGCTGAAGAATTGTGTAATCAGCTGAAATTACAGAGGATTAGGGCTGAGGTCGATACGAGGAATGAAAAAATCAGTTACAAGATCAGAGAGCATTCTTTACAAAAAGTCCCTTATATTTTGGTTGTTGGTAAACGTGAGGCTGAAGAAGGCACTGTTGCTGTCCGCCGTCTTGGCGGGGAAAATCAACAAGTGATGAGTAAAGAGGCAATTTTTGAGCAGTTGATAGAAGAGGGAAAAATGCCCGCTTTATAAGTGCTTTGGGAGGGATAGTGAAAATAGGCTATTCTTCCTTTATATTTTTTTGTCATCTCTCTATAATAATTTTATTGCGTTGTTTTTAAGAGTTGCGTGATGCCTCCTTATCTTACATCCTCTTTGCTAGAAGAAATCCCTTACTTACGGCATGGTTTTTTTACGCGTGCTGGGGGAGAAAGCTCTGGTTTTTACGCAACCCTTAATACGGGGTTTGAAAAGGGGGATGATCCCCTAACCGTTTATGAAAATCGCCGCAGAATTTGTAAAATTTTTGACTTAACTCCTGAAGATTTGGGTCTTGTGCGACAAGAACACACCGATGTGGTCTATGCCATTACAAAGCCATTTCCCAAAGAAGCTATTCCTGTAGGGGATGCGCTGATTACAACAACCCCAAATCTTTTGATTGGGGTGCAAACAGCTGATTGTGTGCCAATCCTGCTTGCAGATAAAACGTCTCCTTTGGTAGCTGCTGTACATTCTGGCTGGCGCGGGGCTGTTGGTGGAGTTATTGCAAAGACAGTTCATGCAATGATAGATAAGGGCTCAAAAGCTGATAATATAGTGGCGGCTTTAGGACCCTGTATCTGGCAAGAATCCTATGAGGTTAGCCAAGAGTTTTTTGATAACTTAAAAGGAAGTAAACAATTATTTCAACCTGGAAAAAGACCCAATCATTACCAATTTGATTTGCCAGGATATGTGATGAGCCGTCTTCAGGAGGCTGGGATTACAAAAATTGCTCCCTCAATAGCGAACACATTTGCAGATGAAGAGAACTTTTTTAGCTTTCGCCGAAAAACCCTGACAAAGGCGAAGAGCTTTGGTAATCAGATTTCCGTTATCTGTATTAAACAGGCTTTATGAAATTTATAACGGGATCTAGTCATTACCGTTTATCAGAAAAGATTGCTGCTAAGCTTTTTCTTTCTTTAGACAAGCCGAGTGTCAAATATTTTAAAGATCACGAAATTTCAGTTCAAATTGACGCTTCTATTGCAGGAGAAGATGTCTGTATCTTGCAATCTTTATCTTATCCCATCAATGACCGCTTGATTGAATTGTTAATCTTGGTCAATGAGACAAAGAAAAAGGCTAAAGAGGTTACAGTAATCCTTCCTTATTTTGGTTACGGAAGATCCTTTTCTAGTTCAGCGCTTATTGCAAGACTTTTAGAGACCGCCGGTGTTGACCGTATAATAACCATCGGGCTTCATAGTCCCGAGATTGAAACATTTTTTAAAATTCCTATTAAAAACCTTGGTGTTACTCATCTATTTGGCCTAGATATTAAAAATCGTTATAAAAATGATTTGCCGGTTATTGTATCACCTGATAAGGGTGGAGAAAAAAGAGCGCGCAAGTTAGCAGATTATCTAAAAACAGACTGTGTTTTTCTTCATAAAGAGCGTCACATGGATGGTGGAGTAAAGATTAAAAGAATCACCGGAGATGCTAAGGGGAGATGCTGCATTATTGTGGATGACATTGTTGATTCAGCGGAGACATTAACATGTACGGCCAAGGTTCTAAAAGAGGTAGGAGCTTCATCTATCGAGGCATACGTTATTCACGCTGTACTTAGTGAAGGTTCTATTGAAAAATTGGAACAGTCGAATGTAAGCTCTTTAACAGTTACGGACACAATCAACCAACGATTGACTGAGAAAATCCGAGTTTTAGGAGTGTCTGAGATTCTAGCAAAAGCTATAAAACCAGAGTAAAAGTTATGGTGCCCTCGGGGAGACTCGAACTCCCACATCTTTGCAGATAGTAGATTTTGAGTCTACCGCGTCTACCAATTCCGCCACAAGGGCCCATTAACTCTTTACATCATAGCGATTGTAACTAAGGCGTCAACAGAAAAATTAGCCTAAGGCTTTGATTACTTAAAAAAATCATGAAGCCGTGTTCTTTGAGTAGTCCACAGTACTGACCACTTGTCCTTGGTTTGTTCCGAGAGTATCGTAAACAAAGATAGTATTTGTTTTGGTTGTGACGGTTAAACGTAGGATAATGCGATCAAGCTGTTGTTGAAATGATTGAATAAAGCAATTTGTGTAATCAATTTGTTGTATCTTAACTTTTGTTGCTTTGATGTTTCCAAGTCTCACTATTGTAAGAGCATTGATCGGAGTTCCAGTATTCATGTTTGTTTCAAGGGTCGCAGCGTACCCACCATTGGGAATTAAAACAACAAGATCAGAGTGTTTAAGAGTCGCTGAAGTGAAAAGGTTGTTGCTGATATCACCTGTTGTGAAGCGGCTTGATTCACCATGCCAACCAAAAAGCTCAGAATAGTCATTAAAACCATCAACAGCTGAGTTTGTCAGAGCGTCTATTTTAATCATCCATTCAGGGGATTTGGCTCCATCCGGATTGTTGTCTGGGTTATCCACATCTGTTGTAGCAATGCTGAATTTTGACCTTCCTGGAAGCTCTACGATTTTATAATTTTGAGGCATTCCTTTTTTCCTTTAGCGTGCGAAATTTTAATATTTATTTAATGGTTTCACTTTCTTTTTTTCTTTTCAAGAGTTAAAATTAAATTTGCTAAAATTTTATGAAATTAATGATTTTCGTGCTTTATTGCGATATACTGTTTTTCAAATTCTCATAATTCTAAAGGATAATTTATTGAAACAGCATTTGTTTATAGCAGAAGCTAAAAGAACACCAATCGGTAATTTTCAAGGATCTTTAGCGTCATACAAAGGCTATCAATTGGGAAGTGTGGCAATTCGATCCCTTAATGCCTGTGACGTCGATGAGGTTGTAATGGGATGTGTTTTGCCTGCTGCTCAAGGCCAAGCTCCAGTAAGAAGGGCTGCCTTGGCTGCTGGTCTTGCATCGCATGTTTCAGCGACGACCGTTAATAAAGTATGCGGCTCTGGAATGAAATCAATCATGATTGCCTGTGATCAAATTGCTTTAGGTGGTGCTAAGAGCGTTATCGCGGGTGGCATGGAAAGCATGTCAAATGCCCCTTATTTATTAGAGAAAGCCAGGGGCGGTTATCGACTAGGACACGGCGCGATTATTGACCATCTGTACAAAGATGGCCTAGAAGATGCATACCATCACAATGCTGATGGATCGGCTAGCTTAATGGGATGTTTTGCAGAAGCAACGGCTGAGAAATATGGCTTTTCAAGAGAAGATCAAGATCAATTCGCACTGAAAGGATTTGAAAAAACACAAAAGACAATAGCCCAAGGTTTTTTTAAAGATGAGATTATTTCAATCGAAAGTAAGGATACAAAAGGCAATGTTAGTTATTTTCAAGAAGACGAACCACCTTCCAGAGTAAAACCTGAAAAATTCAGTCTTTTAAAACCGGTATTTAAGCCCGCAGGTACTGTAACAGCTGCAACTTCATCATCTCTTGCTGACGGTGCTGCAGCGCTCTGGATTGTGGGCGAAGAGACAGTGAATAAGCATTCTCTTAATCCTATGGCGCGTATTGTTGGGCATGTAAGCTATGCTGATGCTCCTGAATGGTTTACGACAGCTCCGATTGGTGCTCTTAACAAATTAATGCATCAGCTTTCGTGGAAACTAGAAGATGTTGATTTGTTTGAGATTAACGAAGCATTTGCAGTTGTACCTATGGCAGTTATGAGAGAATTAAGAATTCCTTCGGAGAAAGTTAATGTCCAAGGTGGTGCTTGTACTTTAGGCCATCCGATTGGCGCGAGTGGCGCCCGTATTGTAGTTACTTTGGCTCATGCTTTAAAAAGGCATAAATTAAAGCGAGGAGTTGCATGCATTTGTATAGGCGGGGGAGAATCAACGGCCATTGCAATTGAAGTTGTCTAAAATCCTCTTGTGATTTTTCGTGATCCGGGTGAATATGTCCACTGCGTAAAATAAATGCTGGATTACCACGTCGTTTTCGGCTTCTTGCAATGATCGCAAAAGTCATCGCGAGCGTAAGCCGAATCGATCCAGAAAATGAGCTTTTTAGCTATCTAAAATAGGGTTTTATGAGTTTTCATATTTTTCTTTTGTGTTTTGTGCAGGGTATTAGTGAGTTTTTGCCGGTTAGTTCAAGCGCGCATCTACTTTTGTTATCTGAATTATTTAAGTATCCAACAACTTCTTTAGAATGGGAAGTTGCGTTGCATTTTGGAACTTTGGCAGCCGTTATCCTTTATTTTTATAAAGATCTTTGGTCAATGACTAAAGCGGTGATAAAAGGGATTTGTACAATGAAAATTCCATCTGCTGACACTTATTGTCTAAAGGCGTGGCATCTTGCTCTGGCGACAATCCCTGCCGTTATTGCTGGGTACTTTGTCAAAAAAATAGGAGGGGTTTCTTATTCACCGCATTTTATCGGAATCATGAGTATCGTTTTTGGTATCCTATTGTATATTGTGGATAAGTTTTCTAAGCATTCAGAAGCTGATGTAACAACAAAAAAGGCTATTGGAATTGGCCTTATGCAAACACTTGCTTTTATACCCGGGGTGAGTCGTTCAGGGTCTTGTATTACAGCGGCTAGAGCTTTTGGATTGAATCGGGTTGAAGCGACCAGATTTGCTTTTCTCTTGTCAATCCCAACCGTGCTTGGGGCTGTTGCCTTAACAACTTATGATGTTCTTAAAGAAAATATTCCGCTTGATTTTGCGGTCTTAGGGCCGGCAGTTCTTTTGACTGCAGCGATTGGTTTATGTGTCATTCATGGAATTCTGACGTTTTTACAGCGCCATTCCTTTGGATTGTTCACAATTTACAGAGTTATTCTGGGGGGAATTCTTTTATTGTTCTTATGAGCTTTGTGTAAACAAAATGTTCCCGGAATCTTCAGCCACAATTTTGTATTTAAAGCTTGGGTAGAGGTTTTGAAAACGGTCTAATTCTGCTTTGCGTCCTATTCCCCATATTTTATCTTTTTCCTGCCATAGTTTTAAAAATTGATCCTCTTTTATCATCCAAGAATTTGTGTCTTCAACCGTTGTACCAAATTCAAGCTCTCCTTTAGCTTCAACCACAGTTACTATTTGTTTGGTGTAAACAGGCAAATCTTGATAATAAGCCATAAAACTAACAACTTTATCCTCAGGCTGTTTTTGAGCTTGAATAATTTCAGCCAATGGTTTTATAGATGGCCTTTGTATGTAAGGTGCTGCATTGATTAGAGTTATTAAAATCGCGATACTGCTTATGCAAATAATACTTAATATAACTTGTGATGTTCTAAGGTTAAAAATCCGAACAAAAATAGATGCTGCCAATTTTTCGAGTGAAACGCGAGTTTCTTTCCTCTGTATATAGGAAAATGTTAGAATACCGCTTATAAAGAAAATAGCCATTAATGTATGGATATAATACAAAAGATCAGCTTTTTCTTCTAGCAACTCTGGGAAATAAGTGGTAATTCCACCACTCAAAAGACATAAAGAAACACAGAAAACACTATTATAAGTATATAGTGTTGCTTTGTTTTTAGGATTTTTATTTGTCCATATATCGCTTAAGAACTTTCCTATAAGCAGAGCAAGCGCTGGGAACATGGGCAAGATATAAGGAATTAATTTTGAATTTGATACAGAAAAGAATGCAAAAACCCATCCCGACCATATGAGCAGATAAGAATTTAATGAAGAAGCTCTATTTTTCCACGCGTCCACAATTGCTGACGGAATAAAAGCTGTCCAAGGTAAAAAACCAGCTATTAAAATGGGAATGAAAAACCAAATGGGTTTGTATCGTAAATGCACGTCAGTTGTATAGCGCATAAAATGTTCAACAATAAAATATTTATAGGCAAACTCAGGGTTTTTAAGGCTGACAAGAACATGCCAAGGAGCTGCGATTAAAAAGAAAAGAGACAAAGATGTAGGAAAATAAACAGGTAACACCCGTTTCCATCCACCCGTTAAACTCAACCAAATGACAATAATTGGACCGGGAATTGCGAGCGCCATAATGCCTTTGGTTAAAACTCCCAAAGCACAAGCTATGCTAAAACAGTAAAGCCAAAATCGCCTTTTAGGCCCTGGTTCTATTTCAAACCCTTGATAAAAACTATAAAGAATTAGGGTTATAAGAATGCTCACAGGCATATCCAGGATGATGAGTCGACTAAGGCTAAAATAAAGGACGCTGCTTCCTAAGACAAATGCAGAAAAAAAACCAGTTGTTCGGTCAAAATGCGTTTTTCCAAAGACGTAAGTTGCAAGACATCCGATGAATGCAAAAAAGGCAACCCAAAGGCGCATAGGGCCTTCCTGAAGATCAAACATTTTTATGCTTGAGGCTTGAAGCCAATAAAAAAGTGGAGGTTTTTCAAAATACTTTACACCATTCAGGCGCGGCGTTAAATAATCTGCTGTTGCAACCATTTCTCTAGGAATTTCAACATAGCGTCCTTCATCTGGCGTAGCGAAGGGGCGGTTTCCAAGCTGAAACGTAAAGAAAAAGACCAGTACGCATGAAAGAATCCCAATGCTAATTAGATTTTTTAAAGAGTCTTTAGTCACGCAGCATCGCTTTCTTCATGGACGATTTCAAGCCATTGGTTTTCATCTAAAATTTTAATCCCTAATTCTTTCGCAAGTTTTAATTTTCCACCGGCATCGCTGCCCGCAATAAGATAATCGGTTTTACTGGAAACAGAGCCACCAACTTTTGCGCCCATACGTTCAGCTTGTGCTTTGGCTTCGCCACGGCTAAGCGAAGTAAGAGTTCCTGTGAAAACAATTGTTTTACCGGTGAGCAAACTTTTCCTAGATATTTCTTCAAAATAAGGTTCGATGCTTAAGCGCTTTTTAAGATTAGAAATAAGCTCGATTTGTTCTGACGCTTGAATGAAATTAATGATGTCACCCGCCATATTAAGACCAATTCCTTCAATAGATAATAAGTCCTCAGAGGTTGCTAATAAAAAAGCATCTATTGTTTTATAATGCTTTGCTAAAAGTCTGGCTGTCACTTGACCAACTTGTGGAATTCCAAGGGCATAAATAAACCGATCCAGGCTAATCTTACGCTTTTTTTCAATCGCTTCAAATAAATTGCGAGCAGACAGACTTCCCCAGCCTTCTTTTGTTCTAAGGGGGGCTAATGACTGTTTATCTCTTTCAAAAAGGGTAAAAATATCAACAGGGTTGCGGATGAGTCCATCATTATAGAAATTTTCAAGGTGTTTTTCACCCAGTCCTTCGATATCAAAAGCATCACGGCTCACAAAATATCTTAATCTTTCAATAGCTTGTGCTTGGCAATTAAATCCACCCATGCACCGTTTTGCAACGAGACCACTTTCCTGTTCCACGGGGCCATTACAAACTGGACATTGATTAGGAAATACAAAAGGGTGACTTTGCTCGGGACGTTTTGACAGGACAGGACCTACAACTTGTGGTATTACATCTCCTGCACGTTGAATGATAACAGTATCGCCAATACGGATGTCTTTGCGTTTTATCTCGTCTTCGTTATGTAGAGAGGCTCTGCTTACCATAACGCCGCCAACCAAAACAGGCTCTAAAATAGCCACAGGCGTTAAAACTCCGGTTCTTCCTACTTGGATACCAATATCTGCTAGAATAGTTTCGGCTTGCTCAGCTGCAAATTTATGGGCTAGAGAGTGTCTTGGAGAGCGTCCAATACTGCCTAAACGCTGTTGTAATTTAAGGTCATTAACTTTATAGACAATGCCATCTATTTCATAATCCAAAGATGGACGAAGGTTTTGAAGACGGTTGTAGAAAATTAACAAACTTGCCTCATCTTCACACAGTTCAATCTCTGGGTTAACAGAAAACCCCCAACTTTTTAAAGAATTTAAAATCTCCATATGGGTTTGATCGCGGCTACCGGATAAAGCGTCATAGGTGTAAGCAAAAAATTTTAAAGGTCTTTGGGATGTGATGGTCGGATCAAGTTGCCTTAAAGATCCCGCAGCTGCATTTCTTGGGTTGGCAAACGCCTGTTCTCCATTTGCAGTGCGTTTTTGATTGAGAATTTTAAAATCAGAACGGCTCATATAAACCTCACCTCTGATTTCTAGGTTTTCCGGGCAGCTTTCTCCTTGAAGTAATAAAGGAACATCACGAATGGTTTTTAGGTTTGCCGTTATATTTTCGCCTTCTTGTCCATCCCCTCGGGTGGCTCCTAGAACGAATTGACCTTTTTGATAATGAAGAGAAGCTGATAAACCATCAATTTTAGGTTCTGCTACAAAAGGTATTTTTTGATTTTCGAGAAGTTTGAGAAATCTTCGAATACGAGCTACAAAATCGTAAACGTCTTTTTCAGAAAAAGCATTATCAAGAGAAAGCATAGGGCGTCTGTGTTTTACTTTTTCAAATTCCGGGGCAGGTGGAGATCCAACCCGATGAGATGGACTATCAATGCGTCTCAAATCTGGAAAAAGTTTTTCAATTTCTTGATTGCGAAGACGAAGAGCATCATAAGCCTCATCAGAGATGGTTGGCTCAGCAAGGGTGTAGTACAGATAATCATGATAGGCAATTTCTTTTGCCAATCGCTCAAGTTCAATGGCTCCTTGGTCTCGGCTTAGGGATTGCGTGGGAATGTTTTGTATTTGCATATAATTCTCAAAAGCCTATAGCTTGTAATAAGAATGGTACCAATTAACAAATCTGGGAACCCCTTCCGTAATTGGCACAAGAGGTGAGTAACCAAGTTCCTTTTCTGCTTTGCTTATATCACTGAATGTTTCCAAAATATCTCCAGCTTGAAGAGGCAAAAAGTTTTTAATGGCTTTTTTATTCAGTGCTTTTTCCAAGACATCTATAAAATCTAAAAGATTCTCACGTTTCTTGTTTCCTAAATTATAAATAGGGTGAGGACCGTCTTTTGTGGGGAAATAAGGGCGTTCTAAAGCCTTTAGGATACCATTTACAATATCGTCAACGTATGTATAGTCTCTTGCCATATCGCCATTATTGTAAACATCAATGGGGATATTGTCCAAAATCGATTTCGTAAACTTAAAAAGCGCCATGTCTGGCCTGCCCCAAGGTCCATAAACAGTAAAGAGACGAAGACCCGTTACAGGAAATTGATAAAGATGCCAGTACGATTGGGCCATCAATTCATTCGCTTTTTTAGTGGCCGCATACAATGAAATTGGCGAGTCCGTTTGCTGATTTTCAGTAAAGGGTAGGAGTTTGTTATTCCCATAAACTGAAGAAGTACTCGCATAAACCATATGCTTAAAATCAGATTGATAACGGCATCTTTCTAAAATAACCGTAAAACCCATAAGGTTGCTGGCGATATAAGGGTAGGGATCCATCAAAGAATAACGTACACCGGCTTGAGCAGCTAAATGAACAACGTGCCTAATATCACCCTCTTGTTTCCATATTTTTTCAATGGCTTGAGCATTACTAATATCTTCTTTATAGAAATGAAAATTTGGATAAACTGAAAGCTGATTGAGCCTGGCCTCTTTTAATTCTACATTATAGTAGGAATTAAGATTATCGATGCCTACAACTACCTCACCTTTTTCTAAAAGGGTTTTGGCAACATGAAAGCCAATAAATCCGGCAACACCTGTGACTAAAACTCTGGTCATAAATAAAAGGATTTTTAAAAATTAGACAGCCTATCTGGGTTATACGGAGAAAATCTACTTTAATCAAGATTATTCCCTAGAAGGCTGCCTGACTAATTGCATATAAGTCTGTTACAAACATTTCGTCAATTTCATTAAGTTCCTCGGGTTTTATGTGTCGTTCATGAACGGGCACCCAAGATCTTTAGTTTGATAACAGTTTGACGGGTAATGCCATTTAAAAAACAATCAGCAATAGGTGCATGGAGTCCACCATCTTTCTACCAACATATTGTTAATAAATAATAAATTTTTTAAATTGTTCTAAGCATTCCGGATTTGCTAATGCATCAAGATTTTTGATTGGTTGCTGACTTAAGATTTGTCGAACGACAATTTCAGACAATTTCCCATTTTTTGTACGTGGTAAATCTTGGATTTGATAAATATACGATGGGACATGACGAGGGGTTGTGTTTGTGCGAATTTGTTTTTTAATCCGGTCTGAAAGTTCTTCCGTTAGATGAAGATTTTGCCTTAAGCGTACAAATAAAATAATGTGTTCATCGCCTTTTATTTGCTGACCAACCGCTAAACTTTCAAGAACTTCGTATACTTGCTCGACTTGTCTATAAATTTCAGCAGTACCGATCCTAACACCGCCAGGGTTAAGTGTAGCATCTGATCGGCCATAAATAATAAAGCCATTCTCAAAGGTTCGTTCGATAAAATCACCGTGATGCCAGACATTGGGGTAACGGTTAAAGTAGGTGTTAAAGTATTTTTGATCTCCCTCATCATTCCAAAACCGTAATGGCCTACTTGGAAAGGGGGCCGTACAAACTAATTCACCCTGACCATAGTTAAGAGATTTTCCTTCATCATCAAAGACTTCAATTTTCATACCAAGGCCCGCGCCTTGCAATTGACCAGGCCAAACGGGCAATAAAGGATTGCCAAGCATAAAGCATGAAATAATATCCGTTCCTCCTGAAATAGAGGCTAAATGGACATCTTGTTTAATTGATTTATATACATATTCAAAGGTTTCATTAGCTAAAGGTGACCCTGTTGAGGCAATCGTTTTTAACGAACTTAGGTTTTGAGATGTTTTAAATTCAGCTTTTTCAAGAGCACTTAGGTATTTAGCAGATGTTCCGAATAAGGTAATTTCAACCTCTTGAGCAATTTGAAACAAATGATTAAGTGTTGGATGCGTGGGGGAGCCTTCATATAAAACAATGCTTGCGTCACTAGCAAGGGCACTTACCAGCCAGTTCCACATCATCCAGCCACAGGTGGTATAATAAAACACCCTATCGCCCGGTTTGATATCGCAGTGAAGTTGATGTTCTTTTAAATGCTGTAATAAGGTTCCGCCGGCACCGTGCGCAATACACTTTGGGATGCCAGTTGTACCAGAAGAGTAAAGAATGAAAAGGGGATGATTAAAGGGAAGTTGTTTAAATTCAATATCTGCCGGTTTTTGGGATTTTAGAATTTCTTTCCAATCCGTATGGGGGTGAGTTTCCTTCATATCCAGATAAGGAACTACGATGGTATGCTTGATACTTGAAATAGTCTCAAGAATTTCAGGAACGCGTTCCAAGCAATTAAAGGTTTTTCCCTGATAGGTATAGCCATCAGCTACAAGCAGAACTTTCGGCTTGACTTGGGAAAAACGATCAATAAGACTTTTGGTGCCAAAGTCAGGAGAGCAAGAGGTCCAAATGGCTCCGATAGAAGCGGCCGCTAGCATAGCGATAACGGTTTCAGCAAGGTTGGGCAGGTACCCGGCAACTATATCGCCAGATTCAATATCCCATTTTTGGAATTGAGCGACAATCTGGCTCACTTGATCATAAAGCTGAGCATAGGTCAGGTGATGTTTTTCCTGATTTTCATTATAAAAATATATTGCGATTGCATCATCACGTCTTTTTAAAAGATTTTCAGCATAATTCAAGGTTGCATCTGGGAAAAATTCTGCCTTTTGCATGTCGTTTGGATTCTTTAAAGAAAGGATGCTTTTTGATGATGCTGTGATGCCACAAAAATTCCAGACCTCATTCCAAAAAGAATCAGGCGAGGTAATCGACCATTGATAAAGATCATCATAGTTTTTCTGACCTACTGAATTCATAAATCTTTTTAAAAGGCTGTTTTGAATTTTGAAGTCAGAGGGACGCCACAAGGGCCCGTCTTTTTTTACCATATGGATTATCTACTTGTCCTCTTGTTCGTGACTCTAGTTTGCCAAAGATAGCCTAAAATGAAAAAGGTTTTTACATGAAAATCTTGATTTTTGAAAACAAGACAATTATATTTGTTAGCAAAGTAGCGACGATGCTGCTAATTCAAAAATTTAAGAATAAATCATTTCTAACTTGGAGATAGCCATGGCAAAAGTAATTGGAATTGACCTTGGAACAACAAACTCTTGTGTTGCTGTTATGGAAGGGACGAACGCTCGCGTTATTGAGAACGCTGAAGGCGGACGGACAACTCCATCCATGGTATCATTCACAGAAAATGGTGAACGTTTAGTTGGGCAATCCTCAAAACGTCAAGCCGTTACGAATCCTGAAAATACCTTCTTCGCTATTAAGCGTCTGATTGGTCGTCGTTTTAATGACCCTGTAACTAAGAAAGATATGAATCTTGTTCCCTACAAGATTGTTTCAGGTGAAAATGGTGACGCGTGGATCGAAGGGCGCGGCGAAAAATATAGCCCTAGCCAAATCAGTGCTTTCATTTTACAAAAGATGAAAGAAACTGCTGAGGCGTATTTAGGTGAAACCGTGACTCAGGCCGTAATTACGGTTCCTGCTTATTTTAACGATTCACAGCGTCAAGCAACCAAGGATGCGGGTAGAATTGCTGGACTTGAAGTTTTGCGTATCATCAACGAACCAACAGCTGCCGCTCTTGCATATGGCCTTGAGAAAAAAGCTACAGGAACAATTGCAGTTTATGACTTAGGTGGTGGTACGTTTGACGTATCCATTCTTGAAATTGGCGATGGCGTTTTTGAGGTTAAATCCACCAATGGTGACACTTTCTTGGGTGGTGAGGATTTTGACGCGCGCATTATTGATTTCATTGCTGAAGAATTCCAAAAGGAACAAGGCATTGATTTGCGTAAAGATCGTCTTGCTTTGCAACGATTAAAAGAAGCAGCTGAAAAAGCTAAAATTGAATTATCATCAGCAGCTCAAACAGACATTAATTTGCCATTTATTTCAGCCGATGCAAATGGTCCAAAGCATTTGAATGTGAAATTAACTCGCGCTAAATACGAAGCGTTGGTTGATGATTTGGTTCAAAGAACAATTGAACCATGCAAGGCAGCTTTAAAAGATGCAGGTTTATCTGCTAGCCAGATTGATGAAGTGATCATGGTTGGTGGTATGACTCGCATGCCAAAAATCAACGAAACTGTAAAGAATTTCTTTGGACGGGAACCCCATCGTGGTGTGAATCCTGACGAAGTCGTGGCAATTGGTGCGGCTATTCAGGGTGCGGTTTTAAAGGGCGAAGTGAAAGACGTTTTGTTACTTGACGTAACGCCATTATCTTTGGGTATCGAAACGTTAGGTGGTTTGTTCACGCGTCTTATTGATCGTAACACAACCATTCCAACACGAAAGAGTCAGGTTTTCTCAACCGCAGAAGACAGTCAAACGGCCGTCACAATCCGTGTTTTCCAAGGTGAGCGAGAAATTGCCGCGCAAAACAAAATACTGGGTCAGTTTGATTTGGTTGGTATTGCGCCAGCTCCAAGAGGAGTTCCACAAATTGAAGTTACCTTTGATATTGATGCAAATGGTATAGTTCAGGTTTCTGCAAAAGATAAGGCAACAAACAAAGAGCAGCAAATTCGAATTCAGGCTTCTGGTGGCCTAAGCGATGCCGACATAGAAAAAATGATCAAGGACGCTGAAGTTAACGCTGAGGAAGATAAAAACCGTCGTGAAATTATTGAAATTAGAAATCAAGCTGAATCCTTAGTTCACGCGACAGAAAAAAGTCTGTCTGAACATGGCGATAAGATATCTGCTTCTGAAAAAGAAACGATACAGGCTGATCTTGCTGGGTTAAAAGAGGCTCTTCAAGGTGAGGATCGCGCTGTTATTGAAACAAAAATGACAGCTCTTACACAGTCTTCGATGAAGATGGGCGAGGCTATTTATAAAGCTGCACAAGAAGCAGGTCCTGCTCCTGCAGCAGAAGCTTCTGCTGCTTCGGAAAGCTCTTCCTCTGCCGGAGAAACCGTTGTTGAAGGTGAGTTTAAAGATTTAGATGATAAGGATAGAAAGCAGGTTTAAATGCTTACCTCTTTGGGAAGGTGCTAACCTGTGCTAGACTCTCGAATAAATTAACTTCAGTAGCCTCGGCTTTTTTATCAAAAGTTGAGGCTGTTGTTTATGTGAACAAAATGACGGACGCGAATGGCAAAAGATTTTTACAAAATACTTGGTGTTAATAAAGGTGTAACGGCTGATGAACTTAAAAAAGCCTACCGAAAGCTTGCTATGCAATATCACCCTGATAAAAACCCTGGTGATAAAAATGCCGAACAAAAATTCAGAGAAATCTCTGAGGCATATGACGTTTTAAGAGACGATCAAAAACGAGCAGCTTATGATCGTTATGGTTCGGACGTTTTTGAACAAGGTGGATTTAATCCAAATGCCGGAACTGGTGGTGGTGGTTTTAGTGGCGGTTTTGGTTTTGGTGGCGGCGGTTTTGGCGCGAATTTTGCAGACATCATTGATGAAATGTTTGGTGAAATTGGCGGGGGCGCAGCAGCATCATTTCAACAAGAAGGTTCTGATGTTCGTTTTAATCTTGAGATCTCTCTAGAAGAGGCCTTTAAGGGCACAACGGCCAGGGTAAAATACACAACGGGTACAGTCTGCGATAGCTGCAAGGGCAGCGGCAGTGAGTCAGGTGCACCTCCTGTTGTTTGTAACACGTGTAAGGGCAGGGGTAAAACCCGCGCTCAGCAAGGTTTTTTCACAATTGAAAGAGCATGCCATTCTTGCGGCGGCGCCGGTAAAACGATATCAACGCCTTGCCGCCCTTGCACAGGCACAGGAAGAGTCAGGCGCGAGAAAAATCTAGAAGTTAAAATACCGGCCGGCGTTGAAGATGGCACTCGCATCAGAGTCACCAAGGAGGGCGAGGCTGGCCTTAGGGGCGGCCCTGCTGGTGATTTGTATGTCTTTTTAAGTCTTCGCCCCCACAGGTTCTTTAAACGTCAAGGAAGCGATCTGTATTGTAGGGCACCCATTACTATGACAACAGCAGCTCTGGGTGGTGAAATCGGCGTTCCATCGATAGATGGCAGCCAGACAAGCCTAAAAATCCCTTCTGGCACCCAAAGCGGCCACCAGTTCCGTATCCGAAGCAAGGGCATGACAGCTCTTAGGTCCAGCATGCGCGGTGACATGATTATAGAGGCGGTCGTTGAAACACCTGTCAATCTGACCAAGAAGCAAAAGGAATTATTAAAGCAATTCGAAGAAACCACCAAGAAAGAATCCAACAACCCTCAGTCCTCAGGCTTTTTCGCTAAGGTTAAAGAGTTTTGGGAGGAATTGGGTAGCGGCGGGTGAGGGATTTCAAAAAGTTTAAGATTTAATCCCCTATAAACGATAAATCACCGTCATCGCGAGCGCAGTGATCCAGAAAACTTTTGAGGATGTTCATTCAGGTACTTTTTGGATTTTCATATTACGATGAGTATGAATAGGCGATTTAAGGACGGCTTCGGTGAATCTAACAGCCTGAGTGGTTTCCTCAACGTCATGTACCCTAAGGATTTTTGCGCCCTTTAAAACTCCAAGAACGGCAGCAGCAACGCTCCCCCCTAAGCGTTTATCAACGGGGGCATGGGTTGTATAGCCAATAACCGATTTACGCGAAGCCCCTAAAAGCATGGGGTATCCAAGTTGGTTAAAAACCTGAAGATTATTCATCAGCTCTAAATTTTCCTCAACCGTTTTTCCAAAACCAATTCCCACATCAACAATGATCTTATCTTTTTTAACGCCATGACTAATAGCATGCAGAGTCAACTGTTCCAATTCTTTCAAGACCTCTTGGACAACATCTTGATAACGGCTTGTAATATAGCGTCCTCCAAGGTCAGTTTTCTCAACAGAGTTGTTGGTTTGAGAGTGCATAATAACGACATGAGTTTCTGTTTTTGAAACTATTTTAATCATGTCCGGGTCTTTGATAAGACCACTGACATCGTTAACAATTTTAGCGCCTCGTTTTATGGCCGCCTCTGCAACAATTGCTTTGGTTGTGTCGATTGAGAGCGGAATAGATGTATGCTTTTGAAGCGCTTCAATAACCGGAATGACCCGACCTATTTCTTCTTCTGCTGAAACGGGATTTGCTCCGGGGCGGGTACTTTCCCCTCCGATATCCAATATATCAGCGCCCGCTTTTATAAAAATATCTGCAAGCCTTAAAGCATGGTTAATAGGATCATCTTTTGCAATAAGTCCATCCCCTGAAAGAGAGTCAGGGGTGATGTTTAGAACTCCCATAATCAGGGTTCTGTTTTCTGAGAGAAGATTTTTTATCATTCTATTGTTTCTTTTTGTCAGCTTGTCGTAGTCTTAACATAGTTAAGACTCTTAAGATAGGATTGAAAAAATGAAATTTATAAGCCTAAGTGATATGCAATTAATGCATAAAACAGTGTTGGTAAGGGCCGACTTAAATGTGCCCGCAAAAGAGGGAAAGGTTACGGATGTAACGCGTATTGAAAGCTTAGTGCCAACAGTTCAATACCTATTGAATCAGCAGGCTAAAATTGTCTTGATATCTCACTTTGGGCGTCCTGAGGCCGGATCAGATCCTTTGAAATGGGATCAAAGATATTCTTTGAAATTTATTGTTCCTACCCTTGAAAAAATATTAAATCATCCCGTTCAGTTTGTGCCAAATTGTGTGGGACGAGATGTAGGAGAAACTATAAAAAACGCAGCATTCCCAAGCATTGTATTACTTGAGAATTTACGTTTTCACGAAGGCGAGGAAAAGAACGATCCACACTTTGCAAAGCAATTGACAAAATTTGCAGACGTGTATGTTAATGATGCTTTTTCTTGTTCTCACCGTGCACATGCATCGGTTGTCGGGGTGACAGAGTATTTACCGGCCGCAGCGGGTCTTTCTTTAGAGTGTGAATTAGAACATCTTGAAAGCTGTTTAAATACGCCGAAGCACCCTTTAGTAGCAATTGTTGGAGGCTCTAAAATATCAACCAAGTTAGAACTTTTGACCAACCTTTGCCAAAAAGTCGATACGCTGATTATTGGCGGAGCTATGGCTAACACACTATTAGCAGCGAAAGGTATTGATGTGGGGCAGTCTCTTTATGAACCTGAATTGCTTGACTTAGCGCGAACGATTTTAAAAGGATCAAAGGCTGAAATTTTATTACCCGAAGATCTAGTGATTGCAAGTGAATTAACAGAAAACGCCAAAAGTGGAATTGTTGGTATCGATGCGATCCCTTCTGACAAAAAAGCATTTGATTTGGGGCCAAAAACGATTCAGAAAATTAAGCATATTTTAGAAAATGCTAAAACCGTGGTTTGGAATGGTCCTGTGGGAGCCTTTGAACTTTCTCCTTTTGCTCACGGCACAATGAGTATTGCTGAGATCCTAGCCGATTGCACTCAAAAAGGCCAATGCATGAGTGTTGCTGGGGGCGGTGATTCAGTGGCTGCTTTATCAATGGCGGGTGTTAAAGATAAACTGAGTTATGTCTCAACGGCCGGAGGTGCTTTTCTTGAATGGCTTGAGGGAAAACCACTTCCTGGTGTCGCTGCTTTAATGAAAAAGCAAGCTTAACTTTATTTCTCATTTTCGATCCAGCTTAGGTCATAATCATTAAAGCCAAAGTGATGGCCAATTTCATGAATTATGACGTGATGCACAAGGGCTTCTATGGTTTCGTGGTTATCACGAGAATAACGAATCAAAGGACATCTGTAGAGAAAGACAATGTCAGGCAATGGAATTGAAGGTGAGCTTCTCTTCGCTGGTAAAGGAGTTCCTCTATAAAGTCCCAATAGGTCATATTTATCTATAATTTTAAGGCTTTTTAATGTTTCTTGATCTGCAAAATTTTCTACTTTGATAATGAGAGAACTTGTCGCTTTTTTAAATTTTTCTGGTAGACTGTTGATTGTCTTTTGTGACAAAAGATAAAAGTCTGTAAGATCGGGAAGGTCCGCGGTGACAGTTTTGAAATATGGATTAGAAATAGGATATAGTTTCATAATTCTTGTTAAATCCTTAAGTTGGGCCATTCTTATAGAACTCACTGTAATGGTTCGTAAAAATAGCAAGTTTGTATATGTGATTTTGAGTCCCTTGTCTTATACTGTAGATAAAAAAGGTTAATAAATGGTCGAGAAGCTGGCAGAAAATGAAATTTTTTCTTTAATTTCCTCTTTGGAGGGATGGAAGCTTGTTGGAAATGGACAGATGATTGAAAAAAATTGGGTATTTAAAGATTTTTCTGAGGCCTTTTCTTTTATGACACGGGTCGCATTGTTGGCAGAAAAAAATAATCATCATCCTGAGTGGTCAAATGTGTATAATTATTTAACAATTCAGCTGAGGACTCATGATTGTGGAGGAATCAGTCAAAGAGATATAGATTTTGCTAAAGCAATTGAGAGTTTTTAAGAAAGTAGCGTTGAATGTTCCAGGTTAAGCTCCTTTTTCTTTTGCTATTAAGTTCATTAATTTTAGTGGGTTGTGGGTCGGATGCAGTTGTGTCGGCATTAAAATCGGTTGTAAGTTTACAACCTGCTAAAGTTTGGATTGAAAAGGTTAATTTTTCTGCATCAGGCGATGTAAATGACAGTTCGCCAGTGACAGTTCACATTGTTATCCCCTACAAACCAGAACTTTTGGCTGATCTTTCTAAGATGGATGCGGATGCTTATTTCCAAAAAGTCGAACAAATTAAACTGGATAATGCGGGGCAGATTGATGTATTTAGCTGGGATATTATTCGCGGCCAACATTTAAACGATGTTCCAGTTACCCCTTCCAAAGTAACTGGGGAAGGTGTATTAGTATTTGCACGGTATAGCAGTCCAGGTCCGCACCGTGTAGCGATTGCTGATGATAGAGAAGTAACGATTCAGCTTGATAAGCTAGATTTCAAAGTTATCCCTGTTAAGCAAAAATAAATGCAAGAAATTTGTTGAGATGGAGCTTTTTTAAAGAATGATAACGCAACAGATTTCAGAAACTGTTCATCCGCTTTTAGCAGAGCAGTGGAGACAGATATGTGAAAAGCTTACGCAAGATTTGGGAGATGCGGCTTTTAAGAGTTGGATTAAACCGCTTGAGTTAATTTCAGTAAAAGATGATTGTGTTTTTTTTAATGCTCCGAGTCGGTTCATGAAAGACTGGATTTTAGTGCATTACAGTGAGAATATTAAAAAATACTGGAGCGAAGTTCTTCCAACTTTGAGGAAAATTGAAATTGGAGTCGGGACTTCAAGATCTTTGAATCTGGAAATTGCATCAGAAAGCATTGCTCAAGATGATGAAATCATTGAAGGAGTTGATGACACCAGAGAAGACATGAGTGCGGCGCTTGATAGCAGATTCACTTTTGAGAATTTTGTTGTCGGCAAACCTAATGAGCTTGCTTATGCGGCTGCTTTGAGAGTTGCAGAATCAGATACTCCGCTTTTTAATCCCTTGTTCCTTTATGGTGGAGTTGGTTTGGGTAAAACCCATTTAATGCACGCCATTGCTTGGCATATTAAAAAAGTTCACCCAACCCGAAAAGTGATTTACCTTTCGGCTGAAAAATTTATGTATCAGTTTATTAGGGCGCTTCGCTTTAAAGATACTGTTGCTTTCAAGGAAGAATTTCGTAATGTTGATGTTTTGATGATCGACGATGTGCAATTTATAAGTGGGAAAGATACGACACAAGAAGAGTTTTTCCATACTTTTAATGCATTAGTGGATAATAACCGTCAGGTTATTATATCAGCCGATAAGTCCCCAGCTGATCTTGAAAAAATGGAAGAGCGCTTAAAGTCTAGATTAGGGTGGGGACTAGTTGCTGATATTCACCCAACAACTTATGAATTACGTCTAGGAATTTTACAGGCTAAAGCTGATGCTTTAGAATTAAAAATACCAAAGGATGTTATGGAATTTTTGGCTTTTAGAATCATATCAAATATCCGCGAACTAGAGGGAGCTTTAAACCGTATTGTTGCGCATGCGACCTTAGTTGGGCGTAGTATTTCAATTGATACAACGCAAGAGGTTTTACGTGATCTTTTAAGATCAAATGATCGTCGGATTACAATCGAAGATATTCAAAAGCGTGTTTGTGAGTTTTATAATATTAAAATTTCTGACCTTCTATCAAGTCGAAGGTTGCAAAATATCGCAAGACCAAGGCAAGTTGCAATTTATCTATCTAAGCTACTGACTTCTAAATCTCTTCCGGAGATCGGGCGTAAATTTGGTGGACGTGATCATACAACAGTCCTTCATTCAGTTCGTAAGGTGCAAGAGTTTTGTCAAAGTGATAGAGAGTTTGCAAATGACATTGATATTTTAAGGCGATCCTTAGAGGCGTAATATTAAGTCATGTTTTTGTTTTTAAATTATTTTTTATTAAGCATATTCTTCAAAAATGGAGTTTTTACTGAATTGAAATTTGTTATAATTAGAAAAAAAGAGTGCAATTTTTGTTTAAGTTTTATAGAATTTAAGCAAGTAAGCTTTGCAAAGTTGAAATACAATGACAGCTAATAGATTACCTCTTGAAACTTGTTCAACTACAGAAGACACCCAAGATAACGTAAAGCGTTATAGTTACTGGCGACTTCGGATGATGTATTCAATGATGATTGGATACGCTGGTTTTTATCTGGTTCGCCAAAACTTTACAATGGCTATCCCTTCGATGCAGAGTGATTTGGGTTATAGTAAGACTCAAATTGGTGTTATTATTAGCGTTGCAGCTGTAGTCTATGGAATAGGAAAGGGCGTTAGCGGTCTTTTAGGTGATCGATCAAATGCACGATATTTGATGACATTTGGCCTATTGATGTCTGCTATTATGAATTTATTTGTAGGGTTCAGTTCATCCCTTACCTGGCTTATGATTTTCTGGACTCTCAATTCTTGTTTTCAATCTATGGGGTGGCCGCCTTGTGCAAGGTTGCTAACGCATTGGTTTAGTCCGAAAGAGCTAGCAACGAAATGGGCTGTATGGAACACATCGCAACAAATTGGTGGGGCTATTATTTTAGTAATGGCAGGGTTCCTGATTGAACATTATGGTTGGCGTTTCGCCTTTTATATTCCCGGCATTATTTGCATTTTTCTTGCCGCTTTTTTATTTAATCGTTTAAGAGATACTCCCCAATCCCTAGGTTTGCCTTCTATTGAAGAGCATCAAGGATTAACCAGAGGTGTTCATGTAGAGGAAGAAGAACATCTATCGATGCGCCAAATTTTGATCGAAAAGGTCATGAAAAATAAATTGGTGTGGTATGTTTGTTGGGCTAATTTCTTTTTGTATATTGTTCGAATGGCTGTTTTTAACTGGGCTCCTACCTTTTTACGCGAATTTAAAGGAAGCTCTTTACATTTAGCGGGTTGGCAAGCGGCAGGCTTTGATATTGCCGGTATGTTTGGCGGGATTGTTGCCGGATATCTTTCTGATAAAGTTTTTGAGGGTCATAGAGGTCAAGTAGGTGCTATCTTTATGCTAATATTAGCATTGTGCGTTGTCTTTTTGTGGAAAGTTCCGGCCGGGTATATTTCTCTTCATTTTATAGGTATGGTGGCTATTGGATTCTTGGTATCTGGGCCTCAGATTTTAGTTGGAGTTGCAGCAACTGACTTTGCGTCTAAAAAAGCCGCTGGAGCAGCTTCGGGTTTGACAGGTACGTTTGGTTACTTAGGAACTGCTATTACCGGTGTTGGTATTGGGGCTATTGTTGATTATTCTGGCTGGGATTATGCATTCTTAATGGTTTCCGTTTCGGCAGTTTTAAGTGCTGTTTTCTTTGCCCTTACCTGGAATCATAGAGCACAGGTTCTAGAAGATATGGAAACGGCTGATTAAATTTGTTCCGGTTATTTATTGTTCGTCATTTTATGCTTTGAAAGAGGCCTTAGGAGCGGAAAATTTTCTATAAGCCATGGTTTAAAGATGAGGGTCATGAGGAAAGCCTTCAGGTCCTTTAGAATAAGGGATGATTCTGATTTCGATGACATTGTCCACCGTTACATCCTGGTCTTGGCCCTCCGTGAGGTCCATGTCCTCTGTGATGATTGTGATGGTGAGGTCCTGGTATTCCAATAGGACCGGCGGGTGCTCCAATGGGTCGACCTTCTGGTCTTGGGCCTTCGTGATGATGATATCCATTCCCTATTCTGCACGTTCCTGCGCCAGGAGGACATACATTAGGTTTTCTAACATCTCTTAATTGCCTTTTAACAGCTGCGTATATCTCACCAAAATTTAACCTCTCAAGAGCTTGTATGATCTCGTTTTCAGTTGCAGCAGCTCTTAATCCTCTTTTCAAATTTTCAGGAAGTATTCTTGACTTACACAGTCTTGTTATCTCTTGTTCAATCATAACTTTATGATTTTCTAAAGTTTCAGCACTTTTAGTTGCTAGATAAAGAATGGTTAGATTAACGTAATGAGTAATAATTTTCGAATCTGCGTTATCTAGATTCATTAAATTTGTGTCTGTAAATACTTTTTCAAGAAGAATTTTTTCTGCAGTTTCTGGTGTTGTAAGGGCTGCATGAATGCTTACATAAGTTGCATTCCTTTTCTCAATATCAGTTAAAGCTCTCGATGAAAAACCTCTTGATCCTCCTAAAATTCCATGAATTTGATCATTATAGAAAACTTTCTCTTGATCAGTTGATGCTTCAATTTTAAGCTGATGAAACTTAATCAGGTCATCATAAGCTTTACCAGCCACAGCCATTTGTGCAAAAAAACCAAGATAAAAAACAAAAAGAATTTTTAAAACGATCATAAATTTTTCTTTTAAAAAGACTTTCATGGTTTCATTCTAAGGGATTAATATTTAACAGCTTATTAACTGGCCTTTGTGATTGCTCAAGGTCTTGAAAACAGCTTATATTAAATAGAATTAAGACAACAAAATTATGGCTCAAATGCAAACAAGACACACAAAGGTATTAATTATTGGGGGAGGTCCAGCTGGATATACGGCTGCTATTTATGCGGCACGAGCAAACCTTAATCCTATTCAATTGTTGGGCTTTCAGCCAGGTGGGCAATTAACGATTACAACGGATGTTGAAAATTACCCTGGTTTTAAAGAGACCATTCAAGGTCCCTGGCTTATGGAGCAAATGCGCAGCCAAGCTGAACATGTGGGAACAGAAATGGTTGAAGAGCTTATTGAAAAAGTTGATTTTAGCCAAAGGCCTTTTCAGTGTTGGTCAGATAGTGGCATGCTTTATACTGCTGATTCGGTTATTATTGCAACGGGTGCTCAAGCAAAATGGCTTGATATTCCAAGTGAGGAAAAATATAGAGGATTCGGAGTCTCGGCTTGTGCTACATGTGATGGGTTTTTCTTTAAAAATAAAAACGTAGCTATTGTTGGCGGTGGTAATACAGCTGTTGAAGAGGCAATTTTTCTAACAAACTTCGCCAGTCACGTGACACTCATTCACCGCCGAGACAGTCTGCGGGCAGAGAAAATTGCTCAAGACCGATTATTTAAAAACCCTAAGATATCTGTTATTTGGGACAGTTCCGTGAAAGAAGTTTTAGGAACTGAAAGTCCAAAAAGTGTAACTGGACTATCCCTGATCAATCAAAAAACAGGTGAAGTTAGTCAATTAGACGTTGATGGTTTATTTGTTGCCATTGGTCATACACCAATGAGTGAAATCTTTAAAGGGCAAATCGATACAGATCATGAGGGGTATATTCTAGCGAAACTGGGAAGCACAACTACCAATATTCCCGGAGTTTTTGCTGCCGGTGATGTGCAGGATAAGATTTTTCGTCAAGCTGTAACTGCAGCGAGCCAGGGTTGTATGGCAGCATTAGAAGCTGAGAAATTTCTCCATCTGTGATCTTTCTTCCTCTTTTTTCTGATGAGTTTGAAAGGATTATAGAGCCTTATGATTTAGAGGGGTCTATTGTTGTTGCCGTATCGGGGGGGGCCGATAGCTTAGCATTGGTTTTATTGATACATGAATGGGCTATCTCTAGAGCTGTAAAAATCATAGGTGTTACAGTTGATCATCGATTAAGAACAGAATCAGCAGAAGAGGCTGCTCTTGTGCATACGTGGCTCAAAGATAGAGGAATTGAGCATCACACTCTTGTATGGCAGCATTCAGGCGTAACATCAGCACTTCAACAAAAAGCAAGAAGTGCGCGATATGAACTTATTTCTAATTGGTGTTCTTCAAGACAAGTTACAACTGTATTGACTGCACATCATCTGGGGGATCAATGGGAAACGTTTTTAATGCGTCTTAGCAAAGGGTCGGGTTTAACTGGGCTTTGCTGTATAAAGTCAGAAAGCAATTTAGGTGGCCTTCGTCTCATAAGGCCTTTGCTACAAGTCAGAGCAGAACGTCTTGAAAGAACATTAGAAAGATTTAATCAACCTTTTATAAAAGACCCGAGTAATTACAAACTTGAATATACCCGTGTTCGCATGCGTAATCTTCTCTCTGTCTTGTCTGATGAGGGCTTAACTCCTGAAACCATCGATCAAGTCAGAAAGAGGTTTCAATTAACAGAAGATTATCTTGATCAGCAATTACAGATTGCATTTGCTGAATGTGTTAAGGATGAACGATACATAAATCTTGCTGTTTTTAAAACTTTGCACAAAGAAATGGCTTATCGCTTACTTAGGCATAGTCTGCTTAAAATTGGTGGTCATATCTATCCCCTGCCTTATCAAAGTTTAGAGCTTCTTTATGAGAAACTGATTAGTAAGGATTTTGTTGGGGCTACGGCAGGTGGTTGCTATCTTAAAAGGAGTAAAGGTGGATGGATAGATATCAAATGCGAAAAAAGAGATAAAATTCTGCAATAATCAAAAACTTTTACCTTTGATCCACTTCTTGTTGATCTAACATAGTCATTATCAGGCGAATTTTTTCATAAATTTCAACAATTATGTTTTATTTTAAGGATATGTTGTATTTTTACTACGATAGGCAATAAAATTTGTTGCTATTAAAGTGCTATCTGTTTTGCTTTCCAGATTTTTTCCTTTTAGTATGAGGTATATTTCGTAAACTGTGAAAGGAATACTATAATGGCTATAGGTAAGGCAGATCTTGTATCATACGTGGCAAAAGCAACAAAGTTAACAAAAACAGATTCGCAGAAAGCAGTAGAAGCAGTATTCGAGGGAATCGTATTTTCTCTTGAAAAAGGAGAAGAAGTAAGACTTATTGGTTTTGGTTCTTTCTCAACGCAGAAAAGTGCAGAAAGAGAAGGTCGAAATCCAAGGACAGGCGAAAAGATAAAGATTCCCTCTTCAACGCGTGCAGTATTTAAAGCTGGCAAAGATCTAAAGGATGCTGTAAATCGTCGTTTCTAATTTACTATTTTCATTATAAGAAGGAGAGCGAATTTTCTCCTTCTTTGGCTGATTTAAAAAATAAATGAATACTGTTTAAATGTGATTTTTATTAAAATTTTGATAGATGTTTATTAGAATTCCATTTTTTTGAAGTTAAGTTGACTTGATCTTATTTATAGCTTGATTTTTTACAAAAATAGTTGCAAACCTATACAGAGAAAATAGGTTTATCTCTAAGGGGAATAAAGAGTGATAAAGCGTCGTCAAGCTGAGAACTGGCTTGGGATACTTAAAGAAAGCAAAACTGTTGATGAGTTAAATAAACGATTCGTTGATATATTTCATCATTATTCTTCTGATCGCTTTTCGATTGTAAAAATTTCTATTTCTCAAAAAATTGATTTTTTTGAAACATATCCGCCCGAGTGGGTCGATCACTACGTTAGAAATAAGTATTATTTGATTGATCCTGTTTTTCCTTGGGGAAAAATGATTTTGCCTTTTAGCTGGGATATCGAGGCCTTCGATAATCTTACACTTCTTCAAAATCAGCTTTTTCATCAAGCTCACGATTATGGAGTGACAAAGGGCACAACAATTCCTTTGGTTCTGGGGCAGCATGATCAAAGTTATCTTACAATTTTAGATACTATTAACCCTCATCCTGAGATGGTTCATGCATTATCCTTTGCTGGACACATCTATTGGAACGTAAAGACTGAACTTCAGTCTAGACAATCTTTAAGTTCTCTAACTCGAAGAGAATATGAAGTTATGGCTTTAAAATCTCAAGGTAAACCTATTAAAGTTGTTGCAGATAATTTAGCGATTTCTGAAGCAACGGTCGTTTTTCATTTACGCAATATAAGACAAAAATTGAATGCTACAACCGTAGAGCAGGCCTTATTTTTATTTGGAGTTGCCATGTCGGGAACTGAAAGCCCTGGTGATGTTACTCAGAGTAAATCATCTTTTTTTAATATGCCCTCATATGATTAATTTTTAGTTGGAAAATCAATTCAACTTTTAAGTTGAAGGACATTTTATAGTTTTCCTAGCTGATCTGCACGTGGGATTAACCCTAAAATTTCTCGGACCTCTCTTAAATTTTTTTCAGCCAGAGTATTTGCAATTTTAGCTCCTCTATAAAGAATCTTATCTATTTCATCTTGATTTTGTAAAAGATAGTGCATTTTCTCACGGATTGGGGTTAAGGAACTGATTAAAATATCAGTTAATTCTTGTTTTACGGATGAAAATGTTTGTCCTTCAAAGTTTCTGCATACGGTTTCAATAGACTGATCACTAAGAGCAGCATAAATTCCCAAAAGGTTAGAAGCCTCTGGACGATCTGTCAATTCTTTGATTGTTCCTGGAATGGGATCACTGTCTGTTTTTGCTTTGCGAATTTTCAAAGCAATTATGTCAGGATCATCAAGAAGATGAATGCGTGAATAATCCGACAAATCAGATTTACTCATTTTACTAAGTCCATCTCTAAGACTCATAATTCGAGCAGTATTTTTTTCTATAATAGGTTCAGGAAGCGGAAAAACTTTCAGGTTCGCATGATTATTAAAAGCACCAGCTAAGTCACGCGCTAATTCAACATGTTGCTTTTGATCCTCTCCTACTGGAACATGGGTTGCTTTATAAATTAAAATATCAGCAGCCATTAATACCGGGTAAGCATACAGACCTAAATTTGCTCCCTCTTTATTCTTTCCTGCTTTATCCTTGAATTGAGTCATGCGATTAAGCCATCCCAAAGGGGCAAAGCAATTGAGATACCACGAAAGCTCTGTATGAGCTGGAACATGGCTTTGAGCAAAAATAGCACTTTCGCTGGGATCAATTCCGCAAGCGATATAGGCTGCTGCAATTGTACGTGTATTTTGTGATAGATTTTTAGAGTCAGCAGCTGTTGTTAAAGCATGTTGGTCCACAATGCAAAATAACTGTTCTTTAGAGTTTTTTGCCATTTTTACCCAGTTACGGATCGCACCTAGATAATTTCCTAAATGAATATGACCTGTAGGTCTTACACCTGATAAAACTCTTTGATAAGCAGACACGAAAACAGAACCTTATTTGTTTTTAATTTGATAGATATCCTAACATTATGGAAGAAAGGAGTCTTATAGAATTTGAAACTACAGAGAATTAGCAGGCAAATTTTGTTCTTTTTTGTAATCATAAATCACTTCTTTTGGAGTTCCATCTCTTATGATTTGGCCTTTTTTCATCCATAAACAACGAGTCGAAAGATCAGAAAGAATTTTTAAGTCATGTGAAATAATCAAGACGGTTTTTCCACTTTTTACCATTTCCTTCATCTTTTTAATGCTTTTTTTTGAAAAATCAAGGTCACCGGCTCCCCAAATTTCATCTAGGAAAATAATATCAGCCTCTAAATGTGACGCAACAGAAAAAGCAAGGCGTACTGTCATGCCGCTGGAATAATATTTAACAGGGGTATAGATGAATTGTTCGATCCCTGAAAAAGCGATAATTTCATCTAACTTGCTTTTGATTTCTTTTTCTTTCATCCCAAGGATTGCACCATTTAAGTAGATATTCTCCATACCCGTAAGGTCAGGATGAAATCCCGTTCCAATCTCGAGTAAAGTCCCAACTCTGCCATACACTTCAGCGTATCCAGATGATGGTTGTGTAATTCTTGCTAGGACCTTTAAAAAAGTACTTTTTCCAGCACCATTGTGTCCCAAAATTCCAACTACTTCCCCTTGTTCTATGGTCAATGAGATATTATCAAGGGCTAAAAATTTCTTTTTATCAGAATTTCCTCGTTTTCCTCTAATCCAATTTTCAAGTGTATGTTTAAGGGAATCTTCGCGAATTTGACCTAATTCATATTGCTTCGTTAGTTGGTTAACGATTATTGCAGGGTTTTTAGACATACTCATACTTTATCAACCAAGGTACCTTCGACATTTTGAAAATAAAAAAGACCGGTGCAAAATAAAATTAATGAGAAAACAATCGATATTGCAATGTAGGAAATATTGGGAAAAGGGGTTCCCAATAATGACCATCTAAAAAGTTCAACTTGAGCGACTAAAGGATTTAAATTATAAAGCCATAGCCAGTGAGTCGGAACCAAGCTACTCGGGTACATAAGGGGAGTGGCAAACATCCAAATCTGCATTAAAAAAGGTAAGGCTGCTCTGACGTCACGATATTGAGCGTCTAAAGCGCTGACCCAGAAAGTAATCCCGGCTCCTAAAATGATAATTAAGGTAAGTATGAATGGGACACAATACAGAGAATATGTTAATGGAACTTCATAAATGTAAATCATCCCAATCAAAAGGATACAAGCAATCAGAAAATCGATACACGATCCTATTATAATAGATAGAGGAATTGTAATTCTTGGGAAATAAACTTTTGCAAGCATGTATGCATAGCTACTTAAGCTGCTTCCTCCTTGAGTTACCATGCGCGAGATCGATTGCCAAATAATTAAAACAGAGTAGCTAAAAAGCGGATAGGGAACCCCGCCAGTCTCAACGTGAAATATTCTTGAAAAAACAAGACTAAATATAGCCATCATGCTTAAGGGCTGAATAATATTCCAAAGCCCACCCAAGATAGTATATCGATATCTGACTTTAAGATCGCGCTTAACAAAGGTTTGAAGAAGATATTTAAACTGCCCTAGTTCTTTTAAACTTCTAAAAGAAAATGAACTCTCATTTTTGCATACATAATATGGTTTTATCATTTTTCTACAAATCTATTGAGAACTGAATTCATTTAGAAAAAAGAGAAGTAGCATATTTACAAATCCTAAATAACACAGCCTCTCCTTTTTTAGCAATCTTGATCTTCGCTATTTAGGCAAATTTTAGTGCATTTGCAGAATCAGCCATTTGCTCATAGATCCATTCATAAGTTTTTCTCATGCCATCTTTAAGAGCAATTGAAGGTTCCCAATTGAGTTCTTTTTTAATGAGCGTATTATCGCTATTGCGTCCACGAACACCCTTGGGCGCAGATAAATTATAATTTCGTTTTAATTTAACACCTGCAATTTCCTCAACAATATCAACAAGCTTATTGATCGAGACAAGTTCAGAACTTCCAAGGTTAATTGGGTATTTAATCTCACTGTTCATGATATCGAGAGTTCCTTTAAGACAATCATCAATATACATGAAGCTACGTGTTTGTTCTCCATCTCCCCAGATTTCAATTTGTCCAGTTTTGTTCATTTGAGCTTCAATAACTTTTCTGCATATTGCAGCAGGAGCTTTTTCACGCCCTCCATCATATGTACCTAAGGGACCGTAAACGTTATGATAGCGCGCGACCCTACAAACGAGACCGTAATCTTCTTCAAAGTGTCTGCACATCCTTTCGCTGAATAATTTTTCCCAGCCATAACCATCTTCAGCCATAGCCGGATAAGCATCTTCTTCTTTTAAGGCAGTTACGTCAGCATCGGTTTGCTTGTATGCAGCGTATACACATGCTGAAGATGAGAAGAAAAAGCGTTTTACCTTCTGATGCTCTGCCGCCATAAGCATATGTGTATTGATTAATGAAGATAGCATGCATAAAGCTTTGTTATGCTCAATAAAACCCATGCCACCCATGTCTGCAGCTAGGTTAAAAACGTAATCTGCATTTTCGCAAACGGAAAAACAAGCCTCTTTTTCTTTTAGATCTAATTGCCTGTTATCGGTTTTAGAATTAATCTGATACCATTGAGAAAGAGGTTTAACGTCTGCAGCTCTTAGATTTGTATAACCCTGACTTGCAAGCTGGTTTATAAGAGCGCCACCAATAAATCCGCCAGCTCCCGTTACAACTATCTTTGCAGTTTTTTCTAACATTAACTCACCTATTCGACTTAAAAAATTTGACCTTGTTTCCTTGATAACGAAACCAGTAAGCCATCATAATATTCTTTCTAACTTATTTAAGCTAGTTTCTTTTTACTCTTTTTTATAGTTTCATTTTTAGAATAGTTTTTCAATTGCCGGATTTTGCAAAGCTAGAAAGATTATCGATATATGGTGATTAACAATTTGTCCACTGACTGCCATTTGAATCAGTTCCTCTAAAGTTACAAATCTTGGTTCTACATCCACTTCCGGAATAAATTTATGTTCAGAATCTTGAAATGCCGTCACAAAGAAGGAATGAAGATAGTTTTCAAGTCTACCACTATCCGGAACGTATTTTCCTAAATAATGGATGTCTTTAGCGACAAGACCTGTTTCTTCAAGAAGCTCTGCTTTACATGCCATTTCAGGTGTTTGATTTTTATCGACTAATCCTCCTGGTAGTTCCCAATAATAAGCTTCTATTCCAACTCTAAATTGACGAACAATAGGGATTTTTTTGCCCTCTGTTAGAGCCATTACCGTCACGTAATCGTCTTGTTTTAGGCAATGATAAACAGCCTCGCCAGAATTTAATTGAACAGTTTTTTCAACCAACGTTAACCATGGTGATAAAACTGTTTCTTTTCGGTTAATAACTTTTTCCATCAATTATCCTTGGGTTATTACAAATAACCTGCTTTCTCTCTTTCTTTTCTTACCCACAATCTAAAGTTTTGTAGTTCATCTGGGTCATCAAAGACTCTTAGATCGATACATTTATCAGGATATAGAATTCCATCTAAATGGTCATACTCATGCTGAAAAACTCTTGCTTTAATACCCTCTAGTTCTGCATTTATTTCTGCACCATCAATCGTTTGATATGAGCATCGTATTTTTTTATATCTCATAACGTTACCATATGCCATTGGAACAGAAAAGCAAGCTTCCCAATGTGTCTCCATTTCATCTTCTATGGGTTTATATCTTGGATTGATAATAGGGATAATAGTTTCTATTTTCCAATCAAACGAACAAATAAAAAGTCTTTTTGAAATGCCAACTTGAGGTGCAGCAAGCCCAAAACCCCCTCCAGCAGCTTTGATAGTTTCAAAAAGTTGTAAAGAGATTTTTTTTGTCTCTTTTGCAGTTGGGTCTTTAATTGGATCAGATATCCTTCGAAGTAAAGGATTATCTTCAACAAGAAAAGGAAGCGGCTCTGGAATTTCATCTTGAAAATCTAAGGCAATTTTTTCCATAACTGATAATAGTTCCATATTCTTGTCTCTTTAAAAAGGATTTCTTGGTATTATAATCATGGGGAAGGTAGAAGCGGAATATTTTTATGGTATACCTCTCGTGTTTCAAATTCCGGGTTCGTTGTTTTTCGGGGTCTGCGGTACTCATGTATTTCATATACACTCTGTTCCTTGACCCTCAAACGTCTGCCCGGCTTTTTGAAACACCTTGGATATAGATCATTTTATAATTTATTAAATTTAGGTTGGTATTTTATGATCCATCAAGTTATTTTGCTAACTCCTCATGAGCTTAAAGAAAAGCTCAAAGCCTCTTCTTTTGAAGGTGGGGTGTTTTCTTCTGCTTATGGTTCGTTAGCCTTTAGAAAGTTAGATGGTTCTATTTGTGCTCTTGCTTTTACCGATCAAAAACCTCTAGATCAGTGGATCTATGATCTGCCTTATAGAGAATCTTTTTTCTCTTTGCAAAAGGAAGATTTAAATCGTCCACAAAAACTAATGCTTGTGGGGACACCCTTTCAACATCAAGTTTGGCAACAATTGCTAAAGATACCTTTCGGAGTTGTGAAACATTATAAAGATATCGCGGTTTCCTTAGGGGATCCCAAGAAATGCAGAGCCGTTGGTTCAGCGATTGGAGCTAACCCTATTAGTTGGCTTGTTCCTTGTCATCGTGTTTTGCCAAAAAGTGGAGGTATTGGTAATTATCATTGGGGTTCAGAAATTAAAGAAAAGCTTTTAAAGGATGAAGGGTATGTATCCAAAACCAAAACTTAAACCAAATTGTCCAAATTTTGGTTCTGGCCCAACGACAAAGCATCCTGGTTGGCATATAGAAGAATTATCGAATACACTTGTTGGTCGTTCTCACAGGTCAATACAAGGCGTAGAAAAGCTACGTCAGGTTATCGATCTGACCCGATCTGTTCTTAATATCCCTCAAAATTATAAAGTTGGTATCTTACCTGGATCTGCAACTTGTGCGGTTGAATGCGCATTATGGTCTTTGTTGGGACAAAGAAATGTTGATGTGATTTCTTATGATGTATTCAGTAAGCTTTGGCTAATTGATATTTTAGAAGAATTAAAATTGAAGAACACTACAGCCCTAAGTTCAGATTTTGGAGAGCTCCCGGATTTAAAAGCTTATAACCCTGCACATGATTTAGTTTTTACCTGGAATGGAACAACTTCTGGTGTTTGTATACCTGATGGTGAATGGATTCCGGATGACCGGGAAGGGTTAACGATTTGCGATGCAACGTCAGCTGCATTTTGCGTTGATCTTCCATGGCATAAACTTGATGTAGTTGCTTATTCTTGGCAAAAAGGATTGGGCGGGGAAGCTGGGCACGGCATGCTAATTTTAAGCCCAAGGGCTGTTCAGCGCCTTGAATCTTATGTACCTAATTGGCCTATCCCTCGCTTGTTTCGCCTGACCAATAACGGCAAATTAATCGAGAATATTTTTAAAGGATATACAATTAACACACCATCCCTATTATGTGTTGAGGATTGCCTTCAGGCACTTCAGTGGGCAGAGTCTATTGGAGGGATTGAGGCGTTAACAAATCGCTGCCTGGAAAATTTTGGCGTAGTTAAAAAATGGGTGGATCAAGCATCATGGATAGACTTTATGGCACGCTCTGTTTTGATTACCTCACCTGTTTCAGTATGTCTAGTTTTGCCTTCTTTGGAAAATAAAGAAGAAAACTCCAAGCGTGATTTTTTACAAAGTATGGCTACTCTTTTGCGGCAGCAGGGGGTGGCATTTGATTTTGTAAATCATGCGTATTCTCCGCCTTCGCTTCGGATTTGGTGTGGTCCGACGGTTGAGAAGACTGATCTAGAGGCTTTTCTTCCTTGGCTTGATTGGGCTTATGATTCTCTTCAGAGTCTTCTTCAAGATCTTCCCTAAGCGTTTCAGGTTTTACCCAGTCATCTTGAAGATCGTCATTTATATAGAACGCAGGAACGTAATCAAGCATTTCTCCATCTTTTTTCAAAGCGATAAGATGACTAGAAGCCAGTGATTTTTCTAACTCTGGATTTGGTTTTAGGGAACTTAGAATATCTTTTATTGACCATCCATTTTCAAGACAAAAGAGCTTTACAAACGCTGATTCATCTTCATGAGTAATGCTCAAGGAATCTTCAATCTTTTTTGCATCCATGTTTAATTTCTGTGAGATTTCCGTGATCTTTTCTTTTAGTAATTTTTCTTTTTCTTGTTCTTCTTCAAAAACAGGAGCTAACCATTTATCTTGATTTTCTAAAAAGAGTTTAATAATTTCTTGAAATCGATCTTTGCCATAAAATAGGGCCATTTTACCAACAGAAAAATCTAGAGAATGAAACGGGAGAATTCTCATGACAAATTTTATTTTCCCACTTTGGATAAATTCTTTATCGATATTGGGAAGGATTGTTTTTTCATATTCAGAGCAATGATGGCAAGTTGGTGCAAAATACATGATAACGGTATCTTTTGCGCTCTGATTTCCTAATACAATTTCAGGGGGACTTAATTTGTTGCCTTCAGGTACTACTGCAAGAGAGCTGATTTGAGGCGTTTCTATAGAAAGGGGATGAGGGGCATTATGCGGGCGCTTTACAAAAAAAGCCACAACCAAAGCAATCCCAATGATTCCAAGCAATATCAAGTAACGCATCTAATAATCTTCTTCTTTGACTTTTAACACAATCCTTATCATAGTATTCCTTAAGATTTTATAAATCTCCAGTGTTTTTAAGCCTTATGACTTCACCTTATCGTATCGGTACGCGGAAATCCCCTTTGGCTCTTAAGCAAACGGACATATTGGTGAAATCTTTACAGCAAGCACACGCCAAAGATTTACGTATCCAAAACCCTGAAATTGTGGGGATTACAACGACAGGGGATTGTGTTCAAGATAAAAGCTTAAGCGAAATAGGTGGAAAAGCCTTGTTTGTAAAAGAAATAGAGCAAGCCTTATTTGAGAAACGCATCGATTTTGCAGTTCATTCCTTAAAAGATGTTGAGGCAAACCTTTGTCCTGATTTTCAGCTTGCATGCGTTTTAGAGCGTGAAGTTGTCAATGACGTTTTGATTGTAAAGGGTAGGGCGCATGAAGTTTCTGTTGGTTGTTTAAAGACTGACGCAATTGTTGGGACTTGTTCCCCCAGGCGAAAAGCGCAGCTTCTTGATCTACGACCTGATTTGAGGGTAGTGCCTTTAACTGGGAATATTTTAACTCGTCTTGTAAAGTTAGAGGAAGGCGCGCTGGATGCAATTGTTTTGGCGTTTGCGGGTTTAAAAAGGTTAGATCTTTTTGAGGATGATGCGCAATTAAAAGGGCATCCGAATTTAAAAAGCTGTCTTTTGTCTTTGGAGGAAATGATTCCTGCCGTTGGTCAAGGTGTTCTTGTTGCGGAAATACTAAAAAGTGATAAAGCCACTTTTGATTTTTTAAAGACGATTAGCCATAAAGAAACTGAGGTTTGCATAAGGGCTGAACGATCATTGTTAAAAGAAATGGGCGGAGATTGCAAAACACCAATCGCAGCCTATTGTTCTTTTACGTCTTCAAACGAGCTATTTTTAAAGGTTTTTTATGCGCTCTTAGAGCTTAAGAAATCAATACGTATTGAGTTGTGTGGGGCGGCAGATGATCCAGAATCGCTTGGAATTAGGGCAGGTATCGAGCTTAAAAAAAGACTTTAAAATTAAATCCTGGTCCTTGACATTTAAAAAGGAAGCACTATTTCCTGATGTAGGGCAGGAAGTGCTGCCCATAGACGTTTATGTTCTTTTAATTTGGGTTCGACAGGCTTTTTTAGTGGGGAAAAGCCTGAACCAGAGGGGTGTAACTTTTTGCCATAGTGGCTAGAGGGTTGGTCCCCCCGACCCAAGTGGGAGGATACATGGGCGGGGGCGTGACCGTAGAATTTTAGTAAAGTTTTATCAAAATTAAAGACAGTCATTTTCTTTTTATAACATGGCAACAATTATCGTCATCACGAACCTCGTTAGGAGGGCGGTGATCCAGTGTATTCTCGTGATTCCCACGTCACTTTATTTCTCGGACGAAAAATCTTAAGTGTAGCGTAGGATCTAAACTATCTCATCATTTGGCTTAGTTATTTTATCGTTCTGGTTACAAAACTCCGACGTACCACTTTGACGCTGCATATAAACCGCTTTTTTCTAAAAATGTACTTTTGGGTTGATCATGATAACCGCAAACAATGATGACTTGCTCAGCCTTAAATTCTTTAAGCTTTGATAGCAGTGCACCGCCAATACTCTGCCATACAGAAGGTTCCTTTACACAAAAATCATCTATCATTAGTGTTGTTCCAGGGTTGTAAACTTCTGGAACTTTAACCCATTGTGCGATGACAAATCCTTGCACTTGTCCAGTTTGATCTTTTGCAACGAATAAAAGATAATCTTCCTTTTTTAACAATTCAGTGAACCAGGTTATTTGCTCTGCGTTGGCGTTATTAGAGCGTTTCCAGAATTGCGGCTGCTCTTTTTCGTAAGCTTTACGTTTTTGATCGGACAGAATAACCATCTCTGGAATGTCAGTAAGGGTCGCTTTTTGCACCGAAAACGTATCTACATTAGCAATAGAATCGCCAGATGAAAAAGATAAAATATATCGATCAGGTTGATCTTGGTCATAGTTAATTTTTTTGATTTGTTCTTGAAATTGACCGTTTGTAAAATCTTGTATAGATTTTCGCCAGAACTTAAGAGCTGGTATGTTTTCTGGAATGACAGAAATTTCCCAGTTTCCAGGAAATATTTTCCATATTTCTTTTGCTGTTTGTAATCCAATGCCTCTTCCTTGAAACTTGGCAAGAATAAAAAATTCGCCCATATTCCAGTCAGTTTTTGGGCATGTGCCTTGTTTATGAATCAACACGAACCCTGCCAGTTCATCATTTATTTTTATTAAATAAGGATGCCGGTCTTTTTCTTCAAAATAGCATTTGTAATCAAAGCTTTCATAAAGTCCATCTTTTGGTGCAGACCAATCCTTTGATATAAATCCACAAGTACGAGACAAGTCATACACATAAAATCTAGCAAGATTTTGAATGCAAGGATAATCCTCAAGGGTTGCTTTGACTAGGGTTGGATGCATAATAATACTTTTCTATCAATGAAATTCTGCCGTCATTATACAATATTCCAAAGACTATAAAATGCCTCGCTAATCATCACCCATCTTAAGGGCAGCGATAAAGGCGCTTTGGGGGATTTCAACGTTTCCGAACTGACGCATACGCTTTTTACCGGCTTTTTGCTTATCAAGCAGTTTGCGTTTACGGCTGATATCACCGCCATAACATTTCGCAAGAACGTCTTTGCGCATTGCGGAAACGGTTTCGCGGGCAATAACTTTGCCGCCAATAGCTGCTTGAATGGCAATCTTGAAAAGTTGCTGTGGGATTAATTCTTTTAAACGAGCACAAAGTGAGCGGCCTCTGGCTTCAGATCGACCTCTGTGAACGATCAAAGCAAGCGCATCGACAGGTTCAGCATTCACAAGGATACTGACTTTAACAAGATCACCCTCGCGGTAACAATCAATATGATAATCAAAGGATGCATAACCGCGGCTGACAGATTTTAAGCGATCATAAAAATCAAAAACAACTTCGTTTAAGGGCAAGCGGTAAACGGCCATGGCTCTGTTACCAGCATAGGTAAGGTCAATCTGCTCACCTCTGCGGTCGGTACAAAGATTCAAAATTGATCCCAAATATTCATCAGGCACCAAAATAGTAGCTCTAATCCAAGGCTCTTCAATGTGATCAATTTTGACAACATCAGGCATGTCGCTCGGGTTATGAAGCTCTATCATTTTACCATTTGTCATATGCAAACGGTAAACAACGCTGGGTGCTGTTGTAATCAGATCAAGGTCAAATTCACGTTCCAGGCGTTCTTGAATGATTTCTAAGTGAAGAAGTCCAAGAAAACCGCAACGGAAACCATAGCCAAGTGCCGCTGAACTTTCAGGTTCAAAATGAAAACTTGCGTCATTAAGGTGAAGTTTACCAAGGCTTTCTCGTAGTTTTTCAAAATCTGCAGCATCAACAGGAAATAAACCACAAAAAACAACAGGGACTGATGGTTTAAAACCAGTCAGTGGAGATGCGGTTTGTCTTTTTTCCTCTGTGATGGTATCACCAACCTTACAATCAGCAACATGTTTAATGCTGGCTGTGATAAAGCCCATTTCTCCGGGTAAAAGCTGATCAACAATTTCTTTTTTGGGCGTAAAATAACCGACCCTGTCAACTTCATAAGTTGCATTTGCATTGATCATACGAATCTTCATGCCGGCTTTTAAGGTTCCATCAATAACACGCACCAAAATCATGACACCTAAATAAGCGTCATACCAACTGTCAACCAGCATGGCCTTTAGTGGGGCTTTCGCAGCCTCTTCGTTAAACTCACTCTTAGGAGGAGGAAGTCTGTGAACAATCGCCTCTAAAACATCTTGGATGCCAATACCCGTTTTGGCTGAAATCAAAACGGCATCTTGGGCATCAAGGCCAATCACTTCTTCGATTTGTGCTTTGACGCGTTCTGGCTCTGCCGCCGGAAGGTCAACTTTATTAAGTATGGGGATAATTTCATGATTGTTTTCAATAGCCTGATAAACGTTAGCAAGAGTTTGTGCCTCAACACCTTGGCTTGCATCAACAACCAAAAGTGACCCTTCACAGGCTGCCAAAGAACGACTGACCTCGTAGGCAAAATCAACGTGGCCAGGAGTGTCCATCAAATTTAAAATGTAGGTTTCTCCGTCTTTAGCTTTATATCTAAGGCGAACAGTTTGAGCTTTAATGGTAATCCCGCGCTCGCGTTCAATATCCATAGAATCGAGGATTTGCTGTTTCATGTCGCGCGCTTCGACGGCGCCACAAAACTCAATTAATCGATCGGCAAGCGTAGATTTGCCATGATCAATATGGGCGATGATCGAAAAGTTACGAATATTCTTCATAGTCATGTATTTCTCAAAATTCCGCCGCATGATTTTTCGACAACATTAACAAGATTTGCACTAAATGTATTCAAATCTTCTTCGCTTAATGTTCTATCCAAGGCTTGCAGTTTGACTTGAATTGCCATTGATTTTTGCTCACTGGGAAGTTTATCGCCTTCGTAAACATCAAAGATTTGAATATCTTGGATAAGATTTTTATCAATTTTTTGAATGCTTCGAATCATTTGATCTGCTGAAACTTTTTTATCCAAGATAAAAGAAAAATCACGGGTCACAGCCTGATATGGCGACAAGGTTAACTGGGATATTTTCCGTTTTATTTCTTTTGGTAAATTATCAATGAAAACTTCAAAAGCAACAACAGGACCGGCAACATCAAATGTTTCAAGTAAGCTTGGATGGATTTCACCAAAGTAAGCAAGTGTCTTATTACCTTGCTTGAAACATCCTTTGCGCCCTGGATGATAGTAATCAGGCGCCACCCTGTCTATTTGATAATTACTAACCCCCATGGCCCCTAAAACTGCCAATGCATCAGCTTTGCTATCAAAAGCATCAACTTTTCGGGGTGACTCAAGCCAATGACGGGGGGCAGTTTGAACACTTCTAACGCCAGTTACCATTGGTTCTTCTTTGATTACATTGTTTTCCAAAAAATACCTCGAGGCGACTTCAAAAAAAGCAGAATTATAAAGGCTTTTGCTTTGATTATTCGAAATTGCTTTTAAATGGCCTGGCAAAATGCTGGGGCGCATAACGGCCATTTCTTGGGATAGAGGCGCTTCAAGCTCTACTACGCCCGTTCCAAATTTCTGAGCCGTTTCAGCATCAATAAAGGACCAGGTATATACCTCACTGAGGCCTCGGTTTACAAGTGTATTCTTAATTTCCCTTACTCTATTGAAGTCAGTGTTTGGCTTTTGAAGGGGAAGGGATGTTGTTGGCAGTTTATCATATCCACGTATACGTAAAATTTCTTCAATCAGATCAACATCTAAGCTAACATCATGGCGCCAACTTGGAACCTCTACTGTTATCTTTTCTCTTGATAATTCAGTAACCTTAAAACCTAGATTTTTTAAGATTTCATCAGCTATTTTCAAAGTAAGGTTATGATCACCACTATAATTTATAAGTTTTTCATAGGCCAAAGTCACCATAGGTAAGGTATCTTTTACCTTTCCAGCTTCGACAACCTGACTTACTTTCCCGCCGCAATGCTGCAAAATATAATGTGCTGCAAAATCAAGACCAAGGATAACATCAGCGGGATCAACGCCGCGTTCAAAGCGTGTTCTTGCTTCGCTTAATATCCTTAAAGATTGCCCAGTTTTGGCAATGCGAATGGGATCGAAATAAGCAGACTCTATAAAGACTCTTGTTGTGGATTCAGCGCAGCCAGAGGACAATCCGCCCATCACACCAGCTAAGGATAAAACGGTTGCTGAATCACTGATGGTTGTCATGCCATCTTCAAGCTCATAAACCTTACCGTCTAAGGCCTTCATGGTTTCACCTGCCTTAGCAGGACGAACAACAATATCACCTTTTAGTTTGTCAGCATCAAACACATGAAGGGGGCGACCAATATCCAAACTGACATAATTCGTTACATCAACCAAAGCTGAAATGCATTTTTGCCCAACAGCCTTTAAACGGCTTTGCATCCAAAGCGGACTTTCTTTGTTTTGGACACCTTCAATCAGACGACCCGTAAAATGCGAACAAGCCGGATCTGTAATGCTGACTTTTATTGAGGAGTCAATAGAGGGGGAAATTTCAGGCATTTTTAAAGGTTTTAGCGTGCCTATTCCGTAAGCTGCCAGGTCTCTTGCAATACCCCTTACTGAAAAGCAATCACTTCTGTTAGGTCCAACGCTAACCTCGATAACAGCATCATCCAATCCTAAAGCGGCAGCTAAAGGAGACCCCAGGGTAGCATCTGTTTCAAGGTCCATGATGCTGCCGTCACATTCTTCATTGCTTAATAATAGTTCTTGGGCAGAGCAGATCATGCCAAGGCTATCCATACCCCGAATATTGCCAGCCTTTAAAACTTGACCGTTAACAGGGATGATTGTTCCTACACGCGCAAAGGCAATTTTCATCCCTTGACGTACATTAGTGCCGCCGCATACAACTTGGAGCAGTTTTTCAGATCCATCATCGACTTGACACAAGTTTAAGCGGTCTGCATTGGGGTGCTTTCCAGCCTCCACAACCTTTGCAACAACAAAGTCTTGCAAACGATCAGCTGGGTTATCAATCCCTTCAAGCTCAAGGCCAATGCCATTTAAGGCAGCTGCGATTTCATGTAATGATTTATCTGTCTCTAGGTGGTCTTTTAACCAATTTAAGGTGAACTTCATATACGGTTACCTTTATTTTTAATATCTAGTGCCATAGTGGTTTAACCAACGTTCATCTGAATCGTACAAAGCTCTGATGTCGGGAAGTCCATATTTTATCATTGTAAATCGTTCAACGCCTGCGCCAAACGCAAATCCTTGAAATTCGTTTGGATCAATGCCGCAATTTTTAAGGACGGTGGGGTGAACCATGCCGCAACCAAGAATCTCTAACCAATTATCACCAGTACCAATTTTAAGTTGGCCGTTTTCACGGCTGCAGTTGATATCAAGTTCCGCTGAAGGTTCTGTAAAAGGAAAAAAGCTTGGACGAAAGCGAGACTTAATTTCAGAGGACCCAAAGAAATGTTTACAAAAATCAGTAAGGCACCCCCTAAGATGACCTATATTAATATTGGGTTCTAAGACCAAACCTTCCAATTGGTGAAACATTGGTGTGTGCGTTGCATCCAAGGCATCGCTTCGATAAACACGGCCAATTGAAATGATTCTAAGGGGTGGTTTTTGTTTTGTCAGCGTTCTGATTTGGGCTGTTGATGTGTGAGTTCTTAAAAGATGTGACGGCCTATCTTTTAAATAAAACGTATCGTGATTTTGCCTTGCTGGATGGTGGGACGGAATATTAAGAGCGTCAAAATTGTGATACTCATCATCGATTTCAGGACCCTCAACCATTTGAAACCCTAGATCACTGAAATAGGACTGGATATCAGACATAACCTGTGTCAATAAATGCAACCTTCCTGTCTTTTCTGGGCGTGGGGATAGGGTAATATCAATAGTTTCTTCTTGTAACCGTAATTCTAAAGCTTTTTTTTGCAGTTCATCTTTTTGAATATTGATCAATTCAGAAAGACAATCACGTAAAGCATTAATTTCAGCGCCTTTTGATTTTCTTTCATCAGGAGCCATTTGACCCAAAGTTTTAAGTTCTATCGTGATAAGGCCTGTTTTCCCAAGGAGATGAATGCGGATTTCTTCTAAAGATTGAAGATTTTGGCAATCCCATATTTTAGGTTGCCATTCAAATAAGAGAGGGTGTTTAAGGTAAACATCTGTCATAAGGAACCTAAATATAAAGCTGAAAGGATATGTATTCGTTGCATTTCATGATTTCTAGATTGCCACGGAGCAAAGCTTCTCACAATGACAATTAATAATCACGCCATCGGAAACACAACGCTGCGATCCAGAAATTGGATCTTTTAAGCTCATTACTTACAGGGCGACACTCTCTTTTTTAAAGACAGATGGCGCCCTAGTTGCATAACTTTTTTTAAGCAGCAAGTGCTTTTTGGGCTTTTTCAACCAAAGTTTTAAAAGCTTCTGGTTGATTCATCGCAAGGTCAGCCATGATCTTACGATCAACTTCGATACCCGCCTTGCTTAGACCATTGATAAAAACAGAATAAGACATACCAAGCTCTCGTACGGCTGCGTTAATACGCTGAATCCAAAGGCCTCTAAAATCGCGCTTTTTATTTCGACGATCTCTATAAGCGTACTGAAGTGCTTTTTCTACTTTTTGAACAGCGACTCTAAAACAGGTACTTGAACGGCCGCGATAGCCTTTTGCCATTTTAAGAATTTTTTTGTGGCGTGCGTGTGTGGTTACACCGCGTTTAACACGTGACATTGAAGACCTCCCTTATACGTGGAAATAATAGGTTTTAACTTTTTTAGCATCGCTTGGGTGCATGATTGTCATACCACGAGAATTTCTAATCGTTTTATTGGTACGCTTAATCATACCGTGACGCTTACCAGCTTGTCCCATTTTCACTTTACCGGAGGCGGTTAAACGAAAGCGTTTTTTAACGCTGCTTTTTGTTTTCATTTTGGGCATTTCATACTCTTTTCATTAATCATTTATGCTATCAGTAATCTGCAGATTAGGCATGCCCGAAACCTTTAATAAAGTTTCCTGCCACGCTGCATAACAGATCAATTTTATATGATATCTATACACCCAAGTCAAGCTTGAGATTGAAATGAAAACGAAATGTCAGCTTTCCTTGCAGGGATGTGCTATAATGCTGCAGATCTTTAAGCGATCTTTAAACTAAAAAAGAGGATAAAAATGAAGAAACTGCTTTATGCTTTCGTTGCAATCATTGGCCTTATTTTAATTGTGCCAAACTTTATAGATTGGAGCCATTTTAAAGAACCGCTGATTGAAGCTGTTAAAACGAATGCAGGCTATGATCTTGATATTAAAGGTTCAGTTAATCTTAGTCTTTTTCCAACGCCGCATTTAAAAGCTCATGATATTTTCGTTAAAAACAAACCAGGGGGAAAATCTGAATCACTCCTTGAATTAAAGAGTGTCTCTTTAAGTCTCAATATAATGCCGCTTTTGCAGGGAAAAATTGTTGTTGATAAAATTGAGTTGATAGAACCAATTGTGCATTTAGAAACCTCAGAGACAGAGAAGAATAATTGGGAAATACAAGAAAAAATACAAATTAGGGCTTCTCCTTCTAGTCAAGGCCCCATTATTAAACATGAGGAAGGCGAGCCCGCCCACTCAGCGAATATTGCTTTAAGAAAAATAATCATCAGAAACGGACAGGTATCTGTTTCTAATCTAAAAAACAAAACCCACCATGAAGTAAAAAATATTAATCTGGAAGGTGGTTTTGATTCCTTATCGGGGCCATTTAACGTTAAGGGGCAGGTTGACTTTAATGAATTTACGATAAAGGGTGACATTCAAACAGGCGAGCTTTTCAATAAGAATCCTGCCAGCATAAAAGCAAATATTAATCTTTCCAAAAATAAAGATGATTACGGCACTCTTCGGGTCGAAGGCACGATGGAAGATAAAAGATTTGTAGGGGATTTGACATCAGATGCTCTTAAGCTGCCTTTTAGTTTGGATCTTGTAAATAAAAAAATTGATTTACAAAAAGGATTAACTTTAAAAGCGCATCTTGATGCACAGCCAGAAGATATAAAGATTTCCGAGTTAAAGGCTTTTCTTGAAGACATAAAACTGGAAGGTGAACTCGCCTATAAGATTTCAAACATTACTGGTCAGCTGCTTTTAAGTGAAGGTCCAGCTCAGATAAAACTGCTTGTTCAAGGGCTAAGCGACGATAAAAATCTTTGGAATGGACATATCACCATTCATTCTGATAAACCTCAGGCTTTTTTGAAATGGGTTGGCGCCGATGATAAGGGCCCTTATTTACAAGGAGAAATCGATATTGGGACCTCTCTTAGTGTGCAAGATTCAAGCTATGTGTTCAAGGGGTTGAAATTCAAGGTCGGTCAATTCGATGGAACAGGAGACGTTACAGTAAAATTAGGAGAATCTCGTCCTTACATTAGAGGTGAGTTATCTCTTGGAAAACTTGATTTTAATGCTATTTTGCCAAGTGAGAAAACGGAGAATGAAAATCCAGCATTGCCTGTGTCTTCTAGTGATAAAACTCCATCTCAGCCAGCAAAATCAGAGACGGATCATTGGTCCAAAGAGAAATGGAATCTTGAGGTTTTAAAGAGTGTGAATTCAGATTTTAAAGTGAGCATTCGTGACTTTTGTTATGACGAGTATCAATTAAGTCAAGTCAGTATGACATTTCATCTTAAGGATGGAAATCTTCAGATCACTTCTTTTGGTGCACAAGGATATGGGGGGAATTTTAATGGGGACATCTCTTTACAAAGCGATTCCGCTTTAAAGCTTAATTTTGGTATTCAAAAGCTGGATCTAGCATCCTTACCCAAGGTAAGAAAAACACCTTTAAAAAAGGCTACTTTAACGACATCTTTGCACTTAAATGCTAAAGGGGGGAATGCCTATGATGTTATCTATTCTTTGGCTGGAGAGATGAATTTTAACTTGACTCAAGGCGTTGTTGAAACTTTTGATATCAAAAAATTTGTAAATGATATTAAACAAGTTAAAGCTCCAGGTGATGTGAACGCTGTTATAAGTGACCTTAATTCAACAGCACAAACACCATTTGACTATTTAAAAGCGAATTTCAAAGTTCAAAACGGGAAAGCATCAAGCCAAGATATTGAATTTTCGTCTCCTGATATTACACTGACGGGTAAGGGGGCAATCGATTTGATGAAGTGGCTTATAGATATGCAAGTTCAAGTGAAAGTCAAAGAGCTTACTAAATTACCTTCTTTGGGGCTAGCTATCGAGGGAAGCTTAGATTCTCCTTCTTATAAAGTCGATCAAGCGCAATTGGCTAAAGTCCTGTTACAAGAGTTTGCAAACCGAGCGATTGATAATGCAGTTCAAGGAATTGGTGGTAAAGTTGGTGATCTTCTAAAAGGGGTATTAGGCAAGAAACAAGAAACTCCAGCGCTAAAGCCTGATTCATCCGAACAGCCTTTACAGCCAGTACAACAACAAGCGCCGCAAGAAAACTCTATAAAGCCTGAAAAGATTATCAAGGATTTGTTGAAAGCGTTTTAGATTGGCACAAGATGTTAGATCCTCGGGCCCTACCCGAGGAAAACTTACAAAGAGAGAAAAACAGAATTTCCCTTTAGCTTGATCTTAAAAAGTATAAAGGAACAGCTGACGTCCGTTTTGACTTAGCCAAGTTTTATGCTTTTTATAAGTAGGACATATACTTTCAACTGTCTTCCAAAAATCCTGACTGTGATTCATGTGCACAAGGTGGGACACTTCATGAGCGCAAACGTATTCTATAACTTCCTTTGGTGCAAAAGCGAGGCGCCAAGAATACGAAAGGTTACCGGTTGAAGTACAACTTCCCCATCTTGAGTGAGTATCGCGAATAGAGACTTTAGAAATCCTAACACTCAAGTGTTTAGCAAAGGTTTCCGATGTTTGAGTTAAGAACTCTAATATTTTGGTTTGAATCGCTTTTTCAAGGAGAGGTAAAAATTGTTCCTTGGGGTCTAATACCGATACAAGGTTTGAGTCAAAGATGACTTTCCTTTTGATATCTTTCTGAAAGTGGACTTTATAAGGCATTCCTATGACGTTGATTGTCGCCTCATGATGAGGGGTAATACTTTTGACTTGAGATTTTAACTTTTTCTCAAACCAAGATTCTGCTCGTTCTAGAAACCCCTCAACATCACTTTTTGTTGCATAGAGGGGAAGCGTCAAATTAAATTGCTTTTGCTTGGCATTGTACATAAGCCGCAAATTTTTTGAACGTCTCAGGGGCCTTAGAACAATAGTCTGCTCCTTGAAAACAAGCTGCGAGGGAAGAGGCGAGGACTTTTTAAAAAACACTGACCTTTCTTCCTCTCGCTTTTTATTTACTGAAGTTTTTCAGCAATAAGGGTACGCATGTTCTGGGTGCCATAAAGGGCTATAAAAGATCCCATGCGGGGTCCTTCTTTTTGACCCAATAACACTTCGTAAAGGGTGCCAAACCATGCACGCAGTTCCGTAAAGTTATGACGTTTTCCAACTTCAAATACGTCGGTTTGAATGACATCGGCCGGTGCGTTTGCATCTACATTTCCCAAGGCTTGGTATAGATCTTCTAATGCAGCTCTTTCGATGTCATTTGGTTCTCTGTAGTGTTTAGATGGTTTGACAAAATCCCTATAGTAAACCAAGGCATGTTTAATCAATTCATTCAAAAATGGCATTTTTTCGGGGCTTGAATCGGGTAGATATTTTTGCACAAATCCCCAAAGGACTGCGGGATTCTCAGTATTACAAACAGAGGCTAGGTTTAAAAGAATGCTAAAGCTAAGTCCGCTTTCGCTTTTTGCAACGTTGCCTTTGTGAATGTGATAAACAGGGTTATCTGCTTGCAGTTCAGGGGACTGTTCTGGGTATTTTGCAAGTAAGCTTAAATATTCATCGACAGCCTTTGGAATGACGTCAAAATAAAGCCTTTTGGCTTTGCGGGGTGCTTGGAACATATAATAAGAAAGACTCTCTTGCGGAGCGTATGTAAGCCATTCATCAATTGTAAGGCCATTGCCTTTTGACTTTGAAATTTTTTGCCCTTCTTGATCAAGAAAAAGCTCATAGGTAAGAGTTTCCGGCGGTTTTCCACCAATCGCTTTACAGATTTGGCTGGAAAGCTTTACGGAATCAATCAGATCCTTTCCAGACATTTCATAGTCAACTTCGAAGGCTTGCCAGCGCATACCCCAGTCAACTTTCCATTGTAATTTACAATGGCCGCCGGTAACCAATGTTTCAACCATTTCAGATGTTTCAGGATCCTTATAAACGATCGTATTTGTTTTAGGATGAATCTCTACCATAGGAACCTGAAGAACAATGCCTGTTCTTGGGCAGATCGGCAAGAAAGGACTATAGGTGGCACGCCTTTCATCACGTAAACTTGGCAACATAATGCTCATTATTTTATCATAGTGCTGCAAAACAAGCTTTAGGGCCTGATCAAAACGACCGCTCTTGTACCAATCGCTAGAGCTTTGAAATTCATATTCAAAACCAAAAGAATTCAAAAAGCGCTGGAGCATGGCGTTGTTATGATGACCGAAACTTTCATATTTTTCATAAGGGTCTGGAATCATAGTAAGCGGTTTGCCAATGTGTTTTCTGAGCATCTCTTGATTTGGGACATTATCAGGCACTTTGCGCAGGCCATCCATATCATCTGAAAATGTAAAAAGGCGCGTGGGGATATTGCAAAGCTGGCTAAAAGCATGTCGCACCATGGATGTACGAGCTACCTCACCAAAGGTCCCAATATGCGGCAGACCCGAAGGACCATAGCCAGTTTCAAGGAGAACATATCCTTTTTCAGGAACTTTATTCTGAATGCGATCAAGGATTCGTCTTGCCTCTTCAAAAGGCCATGATTTTGCATTCATATAAATATCATACATTTCTTGGGTCCGTCCTAACGCCACATTTGACATTTTAATATTGCTCTCTACTCTAACAACCTATTAAGTATAGTTTAATGTTTATGAGAATGTGGTTAATAAGTCAATGACAACGCCTATTTTGTCGCTTCGAGATGTAAGTCTTACCTTTGGAGGGAAGCCCTTGTTTGAAGGGATTTCCTTAAGCCTTTGCATCGGTGATAAAGTTTGCCTTGTGGGGCGCAATGGTTCCGGAAAATCGACTTTGCTAAAATGCCTCAGTGGTTTATTTGATGTTGATAAAGGCGAAAGGTTCGCCCAGCCAGGGACTGTTATTAAATATTTAGCGCAGGACGTTGTGCTTCCCCTCAACAAAACAGTTTTAGAATTCGTTATGGAACCTGGAGCTGAACAGTTTATGGCCGAATCCATTTTAGGAAAACTGGGAGTTCCAGGAGATCGTTTGATGGATGGGCTTTCTGGCGGTGAAAGGCGGCGCGTGGCTCTTGCTCAAGTTTTAGCGGTGGACTCTGATATCCTAATTTTGGATGAGCCTACTAACCACTTGGATCTTCCAACGATTGAATGGTTAGAAGATTATCTGAACCAATATAGGGGTGCTTTGATTGTCATTAGCCATGACAGAACCTTTTTAGAAAATGTTTCAACATCAACCTGGTGGTTGGATCGGGGCAGGGTGCACCAACAGGCTAAGGGTTTTAAGGATTATGATACTTGGTCTGAGCAAATTTTAGATGATGAAGAGCGTCAGTTCGAGCGTTTAAATGCTCGATTGCGTCTTGAAAATGAATGGCTCCACCGTGGCGTTACGGCAAGGCGAAAAAGAAACCAAGGGCGCCTTAGAAGGCTTCATACTTTAAGAGGTGAAAAAAGAGAATCCTTGTCCAATCAAGTCGGCAAAGTAAAGCTAGAGACCGTCGAAGGTGGATTTGGCAGCAAAATGGTGTGCGAAGTTCATAACATAACAAAATCCTTTGGTGACCGTCCGATTATAAAATCGTTCACGACTCGCATTATAAAAGGTGAGCGAATTGGGATTATAGGGCCTAATGGCGCCGGTAAAACAACCCTTTTAAAGCTATTGGTTGGAAAACTTGAGCCCGATAGTGGCACAGTTAAAATAGGAAGAAACATTCAGCTGATTTATTTTGATCAGATGCGCGAGACCTTGCGTCAAGATGACACATTATGGCAAACCCTTTGCCCAGATGGCGGGGATCAGGTGATGGTTCAAGGTAAACCCCGTCATGTGGTGTCTTATCTAAAGGATTTTTTGTTCAATGAAAAACAGATAAGAGGGCAAGTGAGTATCTTATCAGGCGGAGAGAAAAACCGATTAGTGCTTGCTAAATCTCTGGCGCAAACCGGTAACCTGTTGGTTTTAGACGAGCCTACCAATGATTTAGACATGGATACACTTGATTTACTTATTGACCTTTTGAGTGATTATGAAGGCACGCTTTTACTTGTAAGTCATGATCGTGATTTTCTTGACAAACTGACAACCAGTATTATTGCTGTTGAAGGAAATGGAATTGTTAACGAATATGTGGGCGGTTACGCCGATTATTTAAGGCAAAGGCCAAATCCTGTTGAAGACACTCCAAAAAAACAGATTTCAACAGCGCCAAAGCAAACAGTGCCTCAGTCAAAGACACGTCTTTCCTATAATCAAAAACGAGAATTAGAGCAGTTACCTGCAGTTATAGATAAATTAAGTAAAGAAGTAAATGTCATAGAAACAAAATTAGCGGATCCAAGTTTTTATGAAAAACACCCACAGGATTTTTTGAAATTGACAAGTGATTTAGAAACCAAACGCCAGCAATTAGATAGAGCCGAGATGAGATGGCTAGAATTAGAGGAGTTGCAAGATGAATCAAGAACTTAAGCTAAGTTTTGAACTAGATGAATTAAAGCGTTTGCAAGCAATACCGGAGGAGGAAATAAGAGGTTATGCTTTTGAAAAAGAAGAGTATAACCCTATTGAAACGTTTGGATTTTCTTTACGGGATGAAGGTAATGATATTAAAGGCCGGTGTAACGGCATATTATACTATGGCTGCCTTTACATAAATCAGTTGTGGATAGACAAAGATTATCGCAGTAAAGGTTTTGGAAGGCAATTGATAAAAGCTGCAGAAAATTTTGGAAAAGAAAAAGGATGTCTTTTTTCAACCGTTAATACAATGAATTCTGAAGCAATGGGTTTTTATAAAAAGCTTGGATATTTTATTGAATTTCAAAGAAAAGGATATCAGAAAAATTCTATTTTTTATTTTTTGCGCAAAGATTTCACAAAAGGGTAAATCTTGTAAATACATAAGGTTATTAGAGATTTGAGAAATATTTCTCAAATTTGAGATGTAAAAAGAATTTATGACAGGCTGCTCATTTCTCGAACATTGAGTATGTTTTTTGAGAGAAATTTAAGTTTGAAATTTTTAAAAAATTGGATACGATATTTCGAGTTTTATAACTTGAGCATAAAAATATGAGAAGAAAAATTACTATGGCAGTAATAGGTGTTGGTTTAGCTTTAAGCCAAACGTGTTTTGGTTTAACAAAAGCTCCTGAAATGTTTAGTCATTCCTGCGTTCAAGATTCAGAAGCGGCGGTTGAACAGAGAGTTGCTTCAATCAAAGAACGTCTTAAGTCAGTCGATCCCAAATTATTATCTCTACCTTTGGATGAAACTTTAAAGATTCTTGACGAAATGGCTAAATGCAATGGTTTAGGTCGTTGGCTTTTGATGCATCAGGGACTAAATGGTTTTTGGACAGCAGAGACAATACTTCGTTTTGGTGGGGAAAAAGCAAGTGATATTGGCAAATGGATAGCAAGCGATGCACCGATATTTCGTGCAACTCGTGAACGTTTCGGAATTTTTCAAAGCTTGCTGCAAGGCTATTTGGATGCAGGAGCAAGAACTTTTGTTTCTGTCCCGTGCGGTACAATGGAAGATTTGTTAATGCTTGATGCAACAGGGAAAACAGATGTTCTTTTTTTTGGTGTTGATCTTGATCCCGTTGCTGTTTCATTGATTAATAAAGCTGAAGTGTTTCATAAAGAAACTTCACACTGCAGTAAAGAATTTTATCAAGGAGATGCTTTTTCTCTTTCTTATTATATAAAAAACGCTGATGTTATCGTCAGTAATGGCCTGAATTTTTATATTAAAGATGATACTGAGGTTATTCGACTTTACGAGTCTTTTGCGGCTGGGTTAAAACCAGGAGGTATTTTGATTGTCAGTCATTTGTCCCCTCCGGCATTAGCAAAGCCGTATAATGAGGCAGCCTTGAAAAAACAGCTTGCTATCGTTAAAGATATTTGTGAAATGCGTTGGCAAATTTTCAGAGCAGAAGAGTTGGTTAAAGAGCAATTAGGAATGGCAGGATTTGAAGTTTTGCAAGTTATTTATGATAAACAGAAAATGTTTCCCACCTATGTTTGTAAGAGGCTTAGATAGCCGCAAACTCTTAAAAAATGTGAAAAGTCATGCTAGCATTCTAGCATTAAATAAGATGTGGTTTGATTTTGACTTCTCCATCCGCGAAATTTAGGCTTATGGTTTGTTCTATATGCTGTGATAAATCATACGCTGACGTGATAATGTTTTCGCCATCGCTGACCCAACAAAATCCTCTTTCCAAAACGCGTTGATATGAACTTTGTTCAAGACACATCGATATCATACGAAGGTTTTGTTCATATTTATCAAAATAATGGGTAAACGATTTTATAAAGTTTTGATTTTGTTGTTTAAATTGAGTCATGGCCATATCAAGGGTCTGTTTTGGGTGACAAAGACGTAAACTGGCATTGACAAGAAGATTACACTTATTTTTAAGTAAACTTAATTGTGCAAAATTAAAGCGTTCGACCCAATCATCTAGGCGGATGGTTGCAGTTTCTAACAGAATCTTTGGGTCAGGAAGGCCGCGACTAAGACCTGTAACATGAACTAATTGATTTTGAAGATGGCGATTCATTAAGGATTTTGATCTATCTGAATATAACTCTAAAGTATATAGAATTTGCGATAAAACGGGCGTTGCTAATTCTGCTGCAGCTGTTGGCGTGGGTGCTCTTAGGTCAGATGCATAATCAATCAGCGTTGTATCCGTTTCATGGCCAATTGCTGAAATGATGGGAATTTGACTGTTCGCTGCTGATCTTACGACATTTTCCTCGTTAAAGGTCCATAAATCCTCAAGGCTGCCACCACCGCGTGCAACAATCAAAAGGTCTGGCAGTTGATGTGGAGGAAGTTTATTAAACCCATTGATTGCGTTTGCAACTTGTTCTGCTGCGCCTGGCCCTTGAACCAAAACAGGCCAAATAATAACCTGACAAGGGTAGCGGTCATTTAAGCGATGGAGTATATCTTGGATGACTGCGCCTGTTGGCGATGTGATAATGCCAATTCGATTTGGGAATTTCGGAAGTGCCCTTTTTCGTTGAAACAATCCTTCAGTTTCTAACTTTGCTTTTCGTTCCATCAGCAATTTTAAAAGCGCACCTTGGCCTGCAGCTTTGGCTGATTCAATGACAATTTGATATTTGGATCTACCTGGATAGGTTGTAAGTCTTCCTTGAACGATAACTTCAAGGCCTTCTTCAAGAGTAATCCCAAGAACAGTCCCTCGCCAACAAATTCCATCCAAAACAGCATCCTTATCCTTAAGAGCAAAGTAAGAATGCCCAGAGGTATGACGTTTTAAACCTGAAATTTCTCCCTGAACGCGGAGTTTATTGAAATTACCTTCTACAAATCGTTTTAAGGTTTGTGAAATCTCGCTAACAGAAAGAATGGGAATTTCTTCTAAAGAAACAGCAGATTTAAAAAATGGGGCAGTTTCCATCAAAATGTCTTTTATGTTTGAGTTGATACTGTACTTTTAACCCAAAACTAGGGCATTATAAAGACGCAATGATTGACTATAAAGCCTTATTAAAAGAAAAACTACAGCCGTTAAAAGCAGAACACCGATATCGCGTTTTTACAAATTTAGAGCGCTTGGCGGGTGAGGCTCCTTATGCCTTATGGCATAAAGACGGAATTTCTAAAAAAGTAATTGTTTGGTGCAGTAATGATTACCTTGGGATGAGCCATAACCTAGAGGTTATTGATGCTTTTTCAAAGGCAGCGCACAAATATGGTGTGGGGTCAGGCGGGACACGTAATATTTCAGGCACTAATTTTAATCATGTGACTTTAGAGAAAACAGTGGCCGATCTTCATCAAAAAGATGCAGGGCTTGTATTTGTATCAGGATATGCTGCCAATGAGGCTTCCTTATGCGCGCTGGGTGAAGGGCTTGAGAATTGCATTATCCTAAGTGATGAGAAAATTCATGCTTCAATGATCCAAGGTATTCGTCATAGCCGGGCTGAAAAATACATTTTTCGTCATAATGATCTTGAGGACTTAAAACAAAAATTAGCTAGTTTTGATATTGACCGGCCCAAAATTATAGCTTTTGTTTCTGTGTATTCAATGGATGGGGACATCGCTCCAATTAAAGAAATATGTGCTTTAGCTAAACAATACAATGCCTTTACCTATCTGGATGAAGTGCATGCTGTTGGAATTTATGGTAATAAAGGCCAGGGGCTTGCGGGTTTACTTGGTCTTAATCATCAAATCGATATGATCCAGGGAAATTTTGCGAAGGCTTATGGCGTTGTGGGTGGATATATTACGGGCCAAGAAGACGTGGTTGATTACATCAGAAGCTATGCATCTGGTTTTATTTTCACAACTTCTCTTCCACCAGCTGTTGCTGCGGCTGCAAAAAAATCGATTGAGATTTTAAAAGAAGATTCATCCTATAGGGAAAAACTGTGGGAAAATGTATTCCATTTGAAAAACTGCCTTAGCAAAAGTTCTGTACATTTCCTGAATTCAAAAAGCCATATTGTTCCGATTCTGGTTGGCGATGCTTATTTATGTCGTTTACTGGCCCAGAATTTGCTCGAAAAGTATGGAATATATGTGCAACCTATTAATTATCCAACGGTGCCAAAGGGCCAGGAGCGTCTTCGTTTAACCGTGACGCCTGCTCATACACCCTCGATGATAGAGGAGCTTGTCTTAGCTCTTGAGGTTGAATGGACAGCATTATCTTTGAAAAAGGCGGCTTGAATTTGAACGATCGTTTAAAAGACAAAGTTGCCTTAATAACAGGTGCGGCGCGCGGAATTGGGAAGGCCTGTGCGCAGTTGTTTGCAAAAGAAGGCGCTGTTGTTATTTTAACTGATATAGAAGATTCTCTTGGGCAAAATGTAGCAACAGAAATTGGTGATTCAGTTTTTTACAAGCATTTGGATGTCAGTCAGGAAACAGATTGGAAAAATACTATAAACTGGATTCAAGGCCAATTTGGTAGGCTTGATATTTTAGTCAATAATGCCGGAATTACCGGTATTAACCAAGGTTTAGGCCCTCAAGATCCTGAAAATTGTTCCCTTGAGGCCTGGAAAACTATCCATCAGATTAATTTGGATAGCGTCTTTTTGGGTTGTAAGTATGCAATTGGTCTAATGAAGCAAAAACATATCGGCTCTATTGTCAACATCTCTTCTCGCTCTGGCATTGTTGGGGTCCCTCAAATGGCGCCTTATGCGTCTAGTAAGGCTGCGGTTCGAAATCATAGTAAGACAGTTGCTTTGTATTGTGCAGAAATGGGGTACAACATTCGCTGTAATTCCATTCATCCCGCGGCCATCCAGACGTTAATGTGGGACGAAATGCTGCCTAAGGGTGAAGACACCGAAGCAGCTAGACTAAGACTTGCTGAAGGGATTCCTTTAAAAAGAATGGGAATGCCCGAAGACGTTGCATACGCAGCGCTATATCTGGCATCAGACGAGTCAGCCTATACGACGGGATCAGAGATGGTCATAGATGGTGGGATATTGGCAGGATCCGCTGCATCACCCGGGAAACGATAATTTTAAAAGTTCTCACTCAACGCTCGCGACAATCTTTTGTAAACTGCCGTGAAGATATTCATTTGCCGCTAAAACACTCCCCGTTGCCAGCATATTTTTTCCGCCATTAGCCTCGGTTACATAACCACCGGCTTCTTTGACAAGCAAAATACCCGCTGCCATATCCCATGGTTTGAGATGATCTTCAAAAAAGGCATCGAATCTACCTGAAGCGACATAGGCCAGGTCCAGAGCAGCCGCGCCAAATCTTCTGGTTCCGGCAGTGATCGGCATGATTTTTTCAAGACGCTTTTGGAAAACAGAAGGATTCCCATGAGTTCCAAAAGGCGTTCCAATGGCAATTACAGCTTCTTCTAAAAGATGACGTCCAGATACACGCAAACGACGTTGATTTAAAAACGCGCCTTTACCTTTTTCAGCCCAATACATTTCATCTTGGATTGGGGCATAGGTAACGCTGGCAACAATTTCATCACCCTTTTTAAGGCCAATAACAATAGCAAAATGCGGAATACCATGGAGAAAGTTCAAGGTTCCGTCTAATGGGTCAATAATCCAGCAATACTCTGGATCCGTTCCGGGAATTTCACCGGTTTCTTCGGTTAAAAAAGAGTACTCAGGGCGCGCTCTTGATAATTCTTGGATAAGAACACTTTCTGAACGTTTGTCAGCTGTAGAAACGAAATCACCTAAGCCTTTTTTTGAGACCTGTAAGTGTTCTAATTCTCCAAAGTCACGAAGCATTCCGCGAGCGGCTTTTTCTGCTGCTGCGGTCATAACGTTCAAAATTGGCGAGAGATTTGTAATGCGCCCAGTTGACATAAAGAGTTCCTTGGTTTTTAGAATGATTAGTCTTTTGCGCGTTCAACGTATGTAGCGTCATCTGTGTTGACGACAATACGCATACCTGATTCAATATGGGGAGGAACCATAACTCTTAGGCCATTTTCCAAAATAGCCGGTTTATAAGAAGAAGAGGCTGTTTGTCCTTTGACAACGGGCTCAGCTTCTTGAATGGTTAGAACGACTGTATCTGGAAGCTTAACGCTTAAGGGTTTGCCTTCGTAAGAAGAAACATCAACAATCATTCCATCTTGCAAGAAAGCTGCTGCATCTCCGACAAAGTCTTTTGATAATGTAATTTGTTCAAAAGTTGCTTGATCCATAAAGACCAAATCATTACCTTCTGCGTAAAGATATTGGTAGGGAAATTCATCCAAATAAATGCGTTCAACTTGCTCTGATGAACGAAATCTCTCATTCATTTTACCGCCATCAACCAGATTCTTTAATTCTACCTGCATGTAAGCACCCCCTTTACCGGGCTGGACATGCTGCGTTTTAACGGCAACCCAAAGTTTACCTTGATGTTCAATTAGATTTCCAATTCGAATAGAATTTCCATTAATTTTCACAGTTGTTTTCCTGGATGATTTTAAAGATTACTTGATTGTGGTAGCGGAGAAGGGACTCGAACCCCCGACACGCGGATTATGATTCCGCTGCTCTAACCAGCTGAGCTACTCCGCCACAGTATGACTCATTTCATAATGAAGACTATAGCTTTTAAGCTAACCTTTTGTCAAATGTGAAGTTTAATCCCATTAAAATGTAATTTTCTCAGAAAAAATCTAAATCCGTGCCACGTAATTGATAATCGGAACGTTTCTAAGCGCCGCTTGAATATCCTGAAGATGGTTCACATTTTTTACTTCCACATCCACGAACAAATCCCAAAATTCAGAGGTTCTGTTGGTGATTTTAAGGTTGACAATATTGCCTTGAAGCTTGCTTATCGATGTGGTCATACTGGCAAGACTTCCCGCTTTATTGATAAAGATTACCTTAAGTCTTCCTACATGACGGCTCATATTATCGATGTCCTCTTGCCAGGATAGATCAAGAACCCGCTCTGGATCGATTGTAGTTGAAACGCCCTCACAATCGTGGGTATGGATTGTTACACCTTTGCCTGTTGTAATAACGCCAATAATCTTATCGCCGGGTAAGGGGTGGCAGCATCCTGCGTAATGGACGGCCATACCTGGTATGAGCCCTTTTATACAAACGGCATTTTTGCTGGTAGTAGGGGACTTAAGGTTAACAAACCCTTCAGAATCATCGATAGTTTTTTGATTCTTCTTTGGTTTCTTTCCTGCTGAATCCTCAGTACGCTGCTTGTCTGGATAAGCAACGGCTAGCACTTCTTTTGCTGAATGAATGCCTTCTCCTATCGCTGCAAATAAATCATCAACCAAAGTATACTGAAAGTGTTTGATTGAAGCGATAAAGGCTTTTTCAGAATAGGGAAGACTTTCTTTAATGCATGCTTTTTGAAGCAGAGATTTTCCAAGCTCACTAAATTGATCTCGTTGCTGGATGCGTATAAACCTTCGAATACGAGCCCTTGCTTTACCTGTAACGACAAATCGTTCCCAAGTTGGTGATGGGCATTGATTTTTAACAGTAATGATTTCAACTTGGTCACCATTTTGCAATTGGGTGCGAAGTGGCATTTGACGACCATTAATTTTTGCGCCAACTGTTCGATCACCAATATCAGAATGAATGGCATAAGCAAAATCGATGGGCGTTCCCCCTCTTGGTAAAGGGATTAATTCACCCTTAGGCGTGAAACAAAAAACCTGATCTTTAAACATTTCAAGTTTAGTATGCTCTAAAAATTCCTCTGGTCCTGAAGCTTGCTCCAAAATCTCAAGAAGACTTCTCAGCCAGGCGTATTGTTTTCCTTCGTGAACAGGGGCATTTTTCTTATATTGCCAATGTGCAGCAACGCCGAGTTCAGAGGTCTGATGCATTTCTTTGGTGCGGATTTGAATTTCAATGCGATGATTTAAAGGGCCAATAAGCCCTGTGTGAAGAGAACGATAATTATTGGCTTTAGGTGTGCTGATATAATCTTTAAATCGCCCTGGGACGAGATGATAGCGGCTGTGCATAATCCCAAGCGCTTGATAACATTCTGCCACTGTGTTTACTACAAGACGAAAAGCCATAATGTCGGAAAGTTGCTCAAATGTAATGTTTTTCTTTTGCATCTTTCCCCATATTGAGTAAGGGGTTTTCAATCTTCCACTGACATTGCATTCAAGACCTTCTTCTTGTACGACACGTTTTAGGTCATTAAGAATGGTTTCAATCGTATTTTCTGAAGATTCATGTAAAAAGCGCAAACGACTTTTAATGGATTCATGCATTTCTGCATTGAGCACAGAAAACGAAAGATCTTCTAATTCATCCTTCATGCTTTGCATGCCCATGCGCTCTGCAAGAGGCACATATATTTCCATTGTTTCTCGGGCAATTCTGCGGCGTTTCTCAGGTGCAATGACGTAATGAAGAGTACGCATGTTATGCAGACGATCAGCCAGCTTTACCAACAACACCCGGATATCACTGGACATTGCAACAACAAGTTTGCGAAAATTTTCGGCTTGTTTGGTTTCTTCTGATTGCAATTCAAGCTGAGAGAGTTTGGTAACACCATTTACCAGGCGTGCAATTTCGTTGCCAAATAAGCTTTCAATTTCTTCTAAGGTTGCAACGGTATCTTCTACGGTATCATGAAGCAAGGCTGTGACAATCGAGTAACAGTCAAGCCTCATTTCGACCAGAATGCCAGCAACCTCAATAGGATGAGAAAAATAAGGATCTCCAGATTCGCGGAGTTGACTTCCATGAGCTTTCATGGAAAAAACGTAGGCTCTGTTTAAAAGATCCTCATCTGCCGTTGGGTCATATGCCTTCAGCCGTTCTACTAGTTCGAACTGACGTATCAAGACGCATCCTTAATTGTTAAACCTATACCTAAACTCTTTTTACAGTGTAGGCCTTACCCCTCGTGTTTCAAATTCCGGGTTCGTTGTTTTTGGGGGTCTATAGTACTCATGTATTTCATATACACTCCGTTCCTTGACCCTCAAACGCCTGCTCGGCTTTTTGAAACACTTTGGGTGTAGCAACACTCAATATCATAAAAATTTAAATATCATCCTCTTCATCGTCAGAGCTCTCATCATCCCCTTCATCCAATTCTTCTTCATCAGAGATGTTCATGCCTTCTTCAACTTTGCTTGGGGTTTGCCATCCTTGTTCGGCTTGCATAATACCTTGCAATTCTTCATCTAGGTCACTTTCTGTGTCGTCAATGAATACATTGCGCTGCATGCCTTTTATGATACTTTCTCTGAGCGCGGTTAAGGAAATGGTTTCCTCTGAAATTTCACGTAGCGCTACAACTGGGTTTTTATCATTGTCGCGCGCTACTGTAAGAGAGGCGCCTGCTGCAATTTCGCGCGCTCTTCTTGCGGCTATTAAGACTAACTCAAATCGGTTAGGAATGTTGACAATACAATCTTCGACGGTAACGCGTGCCATTTTTGGGACTCCTAAAAATATAATCTATTAAGAAATAACGTCTCTAGCCTAGAAAAATCAAGACAAACTTGGCATAGTAGTAAAATAGTCTAAAGGGGAAAAAAGACAAATGTCCTTAAAACTTTACAACAGTCTATCACGGACAAAAGAAACCTTCCAGCCAATAGATCAGGATCATGTTCGCATGTATGTTTGTGGCCCTACGGTCTATGATCGAGCTCATATCGGAAATGCACGACCTGTCGTCGTTTTTGATGTTCTTTATCGTCTTTTAAAGTTCCAATACCCTAAGGTTACATATGTTCGCAATATAACCGATGTAGATGACAAAATTAATATTGCTAGTAAAAACCTTGGTATTTCCATTAATGAGCTTACGGTAAGAACCACAGCACAATACCATAAGGATATGAATGCTTTGGGGGTGCTTTCTCCTGATTATGAACCCAGGGCGACTCAGCATATTCCTGAGATGATTTCATTAATAGAGTCTTTGATCGAAAGAGGATATGCCTATGAATCACAGGGGCATGTTTTATTTAAGGTTTCAGAATTTAAATCTTATGGACATTTATCAGGTCGTAACCCTGATGAACTTTTAGCAGGAGCACGCGTTGAAATTGCTCCTTATAAGCAATACCCTGGTGACTTTGTTTTATGGAAGCCATCACTTCAGGATTTACCTGGATGGGATAGTCCTTGGGGCAGAGGTCGTCCTGGGTGGCACATAGAATGTTCGGCAATGAGTTGGAAATACTTGGGAGAAGTCTTTGATATTCATGGAGGAGGGATAGACTTAATTTTTCCCCATCATGAAAATGAAGTAGCGCAGAGTTGCTGTGCCCATGGAACAACGAAAATGGCTAATTTTTGGCTTCATAATGGCCATTTGACGGTTGATGGCAGCAAAATGTCCAAATCTCTTGGAAATTTTTTAACGGTCGATGACCTGTTGGCAAATCATAGAGGAGAGACGGTCCGACTTGCTCTTTTGATGACTCATTATCGTCAACCTTTGGATTGGACGGCTGATGTGTTGGTTCAAGCAAAGCAAACTTTAGATCGTTTGTATCTAGTTTTAAGAGATCATGACGATGATGAAATTAGTGTGGGGCAACCTCCGGCAGCAATATTAGACGCTCTTGAAGATGATCTGAATACACCTCTTGCTCTCAGCCATATTCATCAGATTGTGGGAACTCTTCATAAAAGCTCTGATGCAAATGAAAAGAAAAAGTTGGTTGAGGAATTAAAGAGTGCTGCATTTATTTTAGGACTATTGCAATTGTCTCCTGGGGAATGGCTGCAAGGTCAACAAATAAAAATTAATGCTGCTGAAATAGAAGTCCTTATTGAGAAAAGAAATTTGGCTCGAAAAAATAGAGATTTTGCTGAAGCAGATAGGGTCAGAAAGCATCTTTTAGATTTAGGTGTGCAGTTAGAAGACAGCGTACAAGGGACGATATGGAGGAGTTCGTAAAGGATTTAAATTAGAAATGTCTATCCAAACTCCTGTTATTATCTTAGTTGAAACACAGCTCCCTGAAAATTTGGGATCTGTCGCTAGGGCGATGGCTAATTTTGGGCTGACTGATTTACGTTTGGTCAACCCGAAACTTGATAAATGTGATCCGAAAGCTATTGCCATGGCTGTTGGTGCGGATGATATTTTAAATAAGGCTGCTGTTTTCTCAGCTTTATCTGAGGCAACTGCAGATCTCACGCATATTTTTGGAACAACCGCAACAATAAGACAAATGGTCAAACGGTGTTATACGCCAAATGCATGTGCTTCTTTATGCTTTCAAAATCAAAAGTGGAAGGTCGGGCTTCTTTTTGGGCCTGAGAGAACGGGTTTAAGTAATGAAGATCTCAGTTTTTGTTATGGCGTTGTTCATATTCCAGTAAGCCCTGACTTTTCATCCCTTAATTTAGGGCAGGCACTTGTCATTTTAGCTTATGAATATTATATAGAGAAAACCAAACCAAAAGAACAGTTTCTCCAGACAAACGAAACAATCCCTGCATCTCTTGGGCAAACACATTATTTTCTTTCTAATCTTGAGCAAAAATTAGATCAAACACATTTTTGGCGTGCAGGCTATAAAAAGCCCATCATGTGGCGCAATTTAAAAAATATTTTTACCCGTATGGACCTAACGGAGCAAGAGGTGCGAACACTTAACGGGGTTCTAGATGCTTTAAGCAAAAAAAAGGAGTTATAACAAACTCCCTTTTTTCAATACAGGTTCTTAAATATTACCGAGTTAAAAGAGCAGACCAGAATGTTTCTAGTTTGCGCAAAGTATGACAGAAATCGTTCATACTTTCAGAATTGGCAACTTCTTTGTGTAATGTCGTTGCGTGATTTCCTAAAACTTTATCAATTCTTTCAAACAATTCCAAACCTTTAGCAGAAAGCTTCACATGACTTGATCTGCGATCATGCGGAGACGGAACTTGAAGAACATAATCATTTTGCACCATCTTGCGCAAATTATAGGAAACATTTGATCCTAAGTAATAGCCACGGTTTGTTAATTCACCAACGGTCAGTTGACTTTTACCAATGTTATATAAAACCAATGCTTGCACATTGTTAATGTCGCGAGTGTGAAGTTTATCCAGTTCCATTTTAACGACCTCCAAGAATAATCTATGGAGACGTTCAATCATGACTACTGCTTCAAAATATGAATCTTTCATAATAATACCTATCTTTTTGTGTTCTTAACTTAAATTTACAGAGAATTTGTTAAAAATAATTTAATAACTAAAAAATATTTTTCAAGAATATTTATGAGTATCCATGAAAAATATTTGAAAAATTCAAAGCAAATGATGCTTAGAGAAATAAAAAAACAATTTTTATTTCTGCTTTAAATGATTAATTTATTTTTTTATATGTTTTAAATTTTCAATTCCTTAGTAAAATCAAGAAGTTGTTCTCGAATTTTTTGAAATAACATCTAAAATCCCATTAACAAAGGAAACTTCTTTGTCTTGGAAAAACTCTTTTGATATTTCAATGTACTCATTCAAAATAACAGGAAGAGGAACAAGATCTTCGTGGCTAATCTCATAACAAGCAGCCAGAAGAATTCCTCTCATGACTGAGGGTAACCTGTCAAATCTCCAGTTTTCTGTTAAATATTTTTCAATAAGCTCACTTAAAGCCACTGAATTTTTATGAACACCCATGACCAAATTTTGAAAAAAAGGAATATCTGGATTAAAATAGATATTTTCTTCTTGAAGAAGAGAAAATCGGTGCTGAATAAATTCATCGAGTATGGTTTCTACGGCGTGGTCTGTCTGTTCTAACTGATATAGAGCCTGAATGGCTGCCAATCTGGAAGAGCGTCTTGAGGAAGGCCTTTGGTTTTTATTTTTCATTTTTTCAAAACTATCCTAAGCTTATGGAACTAAAATAGAGCTCGGTTCTAACCCAAATCTTTGTTTAAGGTCAATTAAATTCATACAAGATAAAGCTGCACTATGACCCAGTTCTCCATAGTTGGCATTTTCATCTATACTATCTGCTACAATGAGACCGTAACTTATCGGTAAGGTATAATAGCAAGCTAAGTCCTGTAGGGAACGTAAGGTTTCCGTATAGACTAAAGAATTGCAAGCCATTTCGTTTTTTAAAAAAGAACCTAATATGATATAGCCATCCGGGCGCTGCCAAGCACTTCCTTTACTTGGTTCTGTACCTTTTGTTGCTTCGATCGCAATACGAAAAGCAAGAGGCAGCTCTAGTACAGAGGGAAGAGTAATGCGACTATGTCCAACCCTATTAAGCTCAAGTGTATGCACTGCACCCATATAGAGCTTCTCGCTGATTTTGGCTTTCTCTCTAGCTTCAAGGATTACAACATGAAATTCGTGTGGGCTCATAAAATAAATCGGTCCAATATTTTTAGCCTACTCTATGCCGCAAGTTCGTTGCCTGTCAACGTGATCTTCAATCTTTATAAAAACTTACTGCATATTTTAGTTAATTTTTGAATTAATTTTCTAGATTTGGTTTAATAAGAAATTAAAAACGAATTTCATACTTTGATACACTTATAGCAGGGTAAATAAATTTAATAAGAACAATTTACTTTTTTTCTAATTGATCCTCTAAAATAGAAATACTTTCTACTTTCTTTGTCATTTGAGAGATCTCTTTTAAATTATTCTCTTCTTCATTTTTTGAACGATTCCTTTGTTGCTCTTTGCGTTTCAATAAATTTTGTCGTAATGCTTCGCTAAGACGATTATATTTTGGATTTTTGGCTTTTGTCATTTTATTTGTTCTTTTGATGAGATGGGGTGATGCTTGGATGACGCTGTTGATGTTTTATTTTGACAACAAGGTAAAGTATAGGAATGCTGAATAAACTGGATAAGAAAAATAAAATCATCCATCCATAAGTATCAGCAACCCAACCAGATCCTGTTGATATAAGAACTCTGCTTAATGATCCTACTGAGTAGAGAAGTGTAAATTGACTTGCAGTAAAGGGTGATTTGCAGAATTTTGATAAATAAGCAATAAATGCTGTTGAGCACAAGCCTGAACAAAAACTTTCAACAGCAATTGTTATAATAAGAGCGCTTAATACATGGCCAACTTGAGCTTGAATCATAAACATCAGGCAAGATAATGTTTGAAGCGTAGCGCACATAACAAGCGTCTGAGTTATTCCCAGTTGATGGATTAGGATACCACCAATTAGTCCTCCACTGACCATCATGCTAATGCCAAAAAACTTTGAAATATTTGCATACTCAATTTTGCTGAAACCTAATTCGTATAGAAATGGGGTCGACATAGAATTCAAAACTGTATCTCCCATTTTAAAGCAAAAAATAAACATGAGCAGATATGGAAAATAAGGTTTCTTTAAAAGGTGCTTCCACGAATTAGAATAAGTCTGATAAAAGCTATTTAATAAATTTAAAGGCTGTTTAGTTTTTGCCTTAATTTCTTGTTTAGTATTTTTAAGAGGGGGGTCTTTAAGCATTAAAATTGCAAGAACCCCTAATGTTCCTGTTAAAGCTGTCACACAATAAGCAGCGGACCAACCTAAACATGCTGCTAAATAGAGAGTTCCTGCTCCTGAAGTTAACATTCCAAGACGAAATCCAATAGACTCCATTGCAGCTCCTGCACCTGTTGATTTTTCATGAAGCAACTCAATGCGATATGTGTCCGTAATGATGTCCTGTGTTGCTGCAAAAAAAGAAACAAGAAAGGCAAAAATTCCCGTTAAATATAAGTTTTTTGCAGGATTACTTAATCCCAGAGCCATTATGCTGATCAAAATACCTGCCTGAGCTAAAAGTGACCAACTTTTTCTTCTGCTGAAAAATTTTGTCAAATAGGGGATTGAAAACGAGTCTATAAAAGGGGACCACAAAAATTTTAGGCTGTACGGTAAACTTGCAAGCATAAAAAGTCCAATAATACTTTTGCTGACTCTAATTTCTGTTAACCAAAAACTTAAGGTTGAAAGTGTCAACAAAAACGGAACACCACTTACAAATCCAAGTGCAAGCAGAATAAGAAGTGGGCGATGGAAATAAATTGATAACATATGTGAACTTATTTTATTTTCTATAATTCGTATAGCAGTTTCAGGTATTTTTTTCTATATCTAGGTAAACTTTGAACAAAATCATTAATGCCCTTCCACGTGATTTCCAAAATTTTGAAAGGTCTATTTATAACGAAAATCTTATACTTTTTTAATTATCGTATATACATAAGTAAATCAAAAATGCTATAAATTAGTGATCTTTTAAGGTTTTTTAATTTTCCTCCTAGAAGTTTGATAAGTATTATTAATTTATTTTTAATACTTTCATATTAAAAATAAATTAGAAGATCAGTCTCATTTTAACATTATTCGTTGGCAATAAAAAATGCTAAAGAACCCACAATTTTGGAATCATACTTTTGGAATTAGTCAAGCTTTGCGGCCAATTTCATGGCTGTATCAACAAGCCTCAACTTGGCGTGAGGCAAGAATTACGCCTATTAAAGTTGAAATTCCCGTAATTTGTGTGGGAAATATTGTGATGGGGGGAGCCGGAAAAACGCCTACTGTCATGGCTCTTGTGGAAATTCTAAAGTCTATTGGGCACGTGCCACATATCCTCAGCCGAGGATATGGTGGGTATCTTAGAGATACCATTCTTGTGAATCCATCAGAGCATTCATATTTGCAAGTGGGTGATGAACCTCTTTTGTTGGCACAAATAGCCCCAACTTGGATTGGTACTGATCGAATCACATCGGCGAGGGCTGCAAAAAAGGCAGGCGCTTCAATTGTTGTGATGGATGATGGTCTTCAAAACCCAAGTTTATTTAAGGATTTTAACTTAATAGTAATTGATGCTATCCAAGGATTTGGTAATCAGCTTATGTTTCCAGCCGGGCCGCTAAGAGAACCCATAAAAAAGGGCCTTAATCGAGCGGACGCAGTCGTTGTAGTTGGGAAGGGGAACCCGTTTAAACTGGAAGTCAAGGGGCAATTTGGTGCAAGACTTATTTGTTCTGGTTCTAAAACTTTAGAACCGGTCGTTGCTTTTGCAGGCATAGGTTACCCAAAAAAATTTCGCCATTCTCTTGAGCAAAACAATTATATAGTTCGTGAATTCATATCTTTTGCAGATCACCATCCTTATACAATTACTGATATACAGAGACTGTTAAAAATTGCTGAACATCATGAAAGTAAATTGATTACAACTTCAAAAGATTTATTGCGCATACCTTCCGATTATCGTGATCGCGTCAATGTTTTGCCTATTCAGTTGCAATTTGATAACATAGATGAAATTCGAAATCTTCTTCAGCAAAGATTCCCTGTCTAAAAAATAAAAATTTTTGTAAAAGTTTTTAAGATGCTTTGGTATAAATGCTGCATCTGATATGAATTATATAGAAAATGGGGTTCAAATGGCGCTTATTGAAATTTATACAACCACAACTTGTCCCTATTGTGTTCGTGCAAAAAAATTATTGGACATAAAGGGATATCCTTATAGGGAAATTGATGTAAGCAGTAATACAGAACTTAGAAAATCTATGACGGAAAAAGCTGAAGGACGCACAAGCGTGCCTCAGGTTTTCATAGATGGTTCTCATATTGGTGGTTGCGATGATCTTTATGCATTGGATAAATCAGGAAAGCTAGACCTTTTGTTAGGTAATTCGCATTAAATTAAGAGCAATACTCTTGCATGATTGCTAAGAATAGAGCATCTTCTATGGGTGGTGAATTCCTGTGGGAATTGAAGAAGGGTTTATGCAAAGAAAAGTATTAATGGTTGGTTGTGGCGCTATGGGATCAGCGCTCGCAGCCGTGTGGAAAAAGATCCATAAGCTTACAATCGTTGATCCTATCCAAGAAAATTGCTTAAAATCTATTGATGAAATAGGGCAAAATTACTGTCCTGAAGTTATCGTTCTTGCCGTAAAACCTCAGCTTATTCCTGAAGTTATAAATGATTATAAGTGTCGTTTTGATGATCCGGGAATTGTATGGATTAGTATTGCAGCCGGAGTTCCTCTTTCATTTTTTAGGACTCATCTGAAAGCAAATCAAGAAATTGTCAGAGTCATGCCAAATCTTCCTGCTCGTTTTCAAAAAGGAATGAGCGTCATGATTAGTAACCATTCTGAACCTGCGGTTGCTGAAGAATTATTTTCATCTGTTGGCGAGATTGTCTGGCTCCATGATGAGATCCAAATGGATGCTGTGACTGCAATTGCTGGAAGTGGTCCAGCATATTTTTATTTAATGGTTGAAGAATTAGAAAAGTCAGCTACTGAACTTGGATTATCCCAAGATATAGCAAGCCTTTTGGCTCGTCAGACAGCAATAGGAGCAGGAGCTATTTTGGACAATATGATAGAGCCGCCAGCCATGTTAAGAGAGCAAGTTACAAGTCCTAATGGCACAACTGCCGCTGCACTGACTATCTTGATGAAGAACGATTCACTTTGTTCATTAGGAAATATTTTAAAAAAAGCAACAAAAGCAGCAAGAGATAGATCTGCTGAGCTTGGTCAAGGTAAGTAAAAAATGAAATTCAAAAATAATTCTTCTAATGATACGCCTTATTTATCAGTTGTCATTCCCGTTTATAACGAAGAAGAAAATTTGCCAGTTTTATCGAATCGCCTTGTTAAAAGTTTAGATTCGTTGGGAAAAAGTTATGAAATTATATTCACAAATGACGGGAGTAAGGATAAATCACTAGAAATTCTTAGTGAGTTTCATAAAGCCCATCCAGACAAAGTCAGAGTTATCGATTTTCACGGAAATTTTGGTCAACACATGGCAATCATTGCAGCTTTTGAGATTAGCCGTGGAGAAGTTGTTATTACACTTGATGCTGACCTTCAAAATCCCCCTGAAGAAATAGGCAAACTTATTGCCAAAATAGAAGAAGGCTATGATTGTGTTGGAAGTTATCGAGATAGCCGAAAAGACACATTTTTCAGAACGTATGTTTCAAAACTTGTCAATCTAGTTAGAGAACAAATCACTGACATCCACATGCGTGATCAAGGCTGTATGTTAAGGGCTTATGGCCGTACAATTGTGAATCAGATTATTTCTTCTGAAGAACGGTCAACCTTTATTCCGGCTTTGGCCTATAAGTTTTCCATCAATCCCACTGAAGTAGAGGTTAGGCATGAAGCAAGAGCCGCCGGAGAATCAAAATACAATTTATATAAACTAATAAGGCTAAATTTTGACTTAATTACAGGGTTTTCCCTTGTTCCTCTTCAACTGTTTACAATACTTGGCATGGTCATTTCGTTTCTAAGCGGGCTTTTGGTTGTGTATATGGTAGCTAGGCGCCTATTGATTGGGCCAGAAGTTGAAGGAGTTTTTACCCTTTTTGCTATTTTATTCTTTTTAATCAGTGTTGTAATTATGGGAATTGGCCTTGTTGGTGAATATTTGGGGCGAATTTTTCAAAGCCTTAGTCATAGACCCCGTTTTGTTATCAGGGAAATCATAGAAAAGAAATGAAATCTGTTGTTTTTGCCTATAGCCAACTGGGACACGATTGCTTGAAGCTTTTGTTGGCGCGAGGGGAAATTGTTACTGCTGTATTCACGCATCAAGATTCCCCAAAAGAATGTATTTGGTTTGACTCCGTTGAAAAGTTAGCAAAAGAAAATCAAATCCCGGTTTTTATGCCCTTGTCACCGAATACACCAGAAATCATTGAAACGATTCGAAATCTAAAGCCTGATATAATCTTTTCATTTTATTATCGACAGATGATTTGCCAAGAGATTTTGGACATCCCAAGTTTAGGGGCCTTGAATATGCATGGGTCTTTATTACCAAAGTACCGGGGAAGATGTCCTGTAAATTGGGTAATCATTTACGGGGAATCTAAAACCGGTGCAACCCTTCATTACATGGTAAAAGCACCTGATGCAGGGGATATCGTTGACCAGGAAGAGGTCTTGATCAGAAATACTGATACGGCCGGGATGTTGATGGAAAAAATTAATGAGGCCGCTCAAAAAGTTTTAAACCGGCAGTTAGTCCCCTTAAAACAAGGTACTGCCATGCGTATTGTCCAAGATCATTCTAAATCTTCGTATTTTGGGGGAAGGGGGCCTAAAGATAGTCAAATCAACTGGACTCAGTCTGCGTGGCAGATTCATAATCTTATTAGAGCAATGCAGCCATATCCTCAATATCCTTCGGCTTTTACAAATCTCGATGGGGAAGAGGTATGGATGATGAAAAGCATAGTTCCTACTTCTAAGACGGTGCCCTTGGTGTCTCCAGGGCAAATCACAAACTCTAATGATAATTGGATCGAAGTTGCGTGCGGGGAGGGGAATCAGCGAATTAGGATTGAAAATGTCAATCTTAAAAATGATTTAGAATCAGATATATTTTCTAAGTTAAAAATTGGAAAAATATTTCAAAACTCTTAGAATCTATCACTTTTTTTAAGAGTTTAATGTAATCCAAAACTGCAATTCGATTTATGTTTCATGTTTCGTTTTATTGTTGTTTTCAAGTCTTTTAATTTCTTCTAAATCAATTTTCTTAACATCTAAAGCGTCTAAGGCCTGTAAGAAAAATCCGGCAGTAAATCCTGCTCTTCTAATTTTAATTCTTAATGAATCCGCAGAAATCCCCAGCTTTTCTGCTAATTCAGATGGTTTTACTAAAGAATGGCCCATTTCCCTTTTTAGTACCCTTTGCGCATAGGCACGCCATTTTTTTTCTAGATCTTGTTGCATATGCCTCCCAAAAAACAATACAAAAGATACCATTCTTTAGGATGGGCTGCAAATCAAGCAATTGAACATAAATGTTTTTTTTAATAACATAAGGATTTGAAAAAAGAACTTATGTGCTCTATTTTGTAGCCATTGTGCTATATTTTCAAACTAATCAATCTTTTTTGAGATTCTTAGCTGAAAATTATCGTTTTTTAAAATAAAATTCACAGATTATAGAATAGGAGAGATAATTATGATTCAATCTAATAAAAATACAAATAAATATTTTCTAATACCTAATTCTAACTATACGTATTACAGATGCATGTCTTTATTTGATATGAGAAAAATCTTTTATCAAAATTAATAATGTATTGAAAAAGAGGTATCGATGATTAGAATTATCAATGGTTCTTACTTAGAAAATCACTGGAAAAGATATCCAGATACTGAAGGAACTCTAAGAGATTGGCTTAACAAAATTCAATATAATTCTTGCAAATCTTTAAGTGACTTCATACAAGATTCCCCAAAAACTGTTCGGGTCTCAGAAAATGTTCTCAGTTTTCAAATAACTCCTGCCATATTTCTTCTAGCTAGTTTTGATGCTTGTTTAAAGACCCTAACCATTCTTGGGATAGGAACTTTGTATAGTGCTTTTGTAAGTTCTAACCTTGACCATCAGACCGACTAATACGGATTGTTAAAATAAGATATAAAAAAACAGCCTCTAGTTATAGAGGCTGTTTTTATTTTACCTAAAAAGGATAAAATTACGCTGTTTTCCCTTTTTTGTCTGACTCTCCTTGTGTTAGGGCCATAAAGCGCTTACCAAGGTTTGTTGCCGCAAAGATCCAAATCAAGCAAATAACGATTACAATTGGGCCTAAGATATAGGAAAGGCTTGCCAAAGAAACGCTACCGCCGATAACGCCTAACATGGTTGATTGGATGAACGCGCCACCAGATTTACCTGCACGACCACCGATAACTTCCACTGCTGCCTGACCTTTTACTTTTGCTTCGGGGTCAAGAGGGATGTAAGCCATTTGTTTTGTCGAGTCAAAGAGAGAGTATTTTGTACCCTTTGAAAGAACATTTTGAATCTGTCCTACGATAACAGCAACCATAACAACCGTCGTTCCTAACATTGGCAAGAACGGATCAAGAACTGTACTTTTCCAAACAAAGAAGAAGAAAATTGCAGAAGTTGCCAAAACCATAATTGGCGTAATAATTGCAGCCGTTGTCCAACTTAAGCGACGCAAGATATTGTTACCAACAACCATCAAGAGAATTGTAACGATACCTGTCCACATAGTGAACTGACCCATAAATGCGTTATAGTCATTCATGTCCGGGAATGCAATTTTAATCTGACCTTTCCACACACCCTCAACGAGGTTAATGGCAATACCATAAGCCAAAACAAGCACAGCAATTAAACCTAGGTACGGATTGCTGAGAATATATTTAAAGCTCTCACCAACAGAAAGTTTTGGCTTTTTCTTTTTGCCTGAACCTTCACCCGGTTGATAAAGCTTTGGGTCGGTTAGAACATTTTTGTTCATCCAGCGGTATGTTGCAACGATAATAAGACCTGCAACGAATACTGAACCCATCAAATATTTAAGATTCACAGCAAATGAATCCACGCCTGCTGGCAGAGATTTCGCATGGTTTGCACACAAAATAATCGTTGGACCTGCAAGAACCAAACCGATATTTCCTAGCATACCGAACAATCCGTAAAAACGCTTTGCTTCGGTGATTTTGGTGATTTCGTTCGCAAACTGCCAAAAAAGCATGGATAAAATGACGCTTCCCCATAGTTCAGAAAGAATGTAGAACAAGCTAAAACTCCAGTTACCAATGACTGGTATGAACCAATGAAGGTTTGGATAAGCAGCTTGATATTGGTTGATGCTTTCCAGACTCATGTGTAGCACTTCTTTATATGGGTAGATAAAGAATGCAAAGGCAGTGAAAAAGCCTAAGAATGGCAATAAAATTGCATAAAAAAGTTTTTCACGTTCCATTACGTTGGCTAACTTCACGAAAATGACCATAAAAAGAATCGCTGAAGGAGTGACTCCATAAAGTTTTAAAAAGCTGAGACACTCAGCGCCGCCTGCAGGGGCATTAACGACCAAAGTATCTTTTGTGTCGCGCAAAATGTTGTAGTTAAAAAGAATGCATAACATCATCAAGCCCATAGGCAAGAATTTTTTTAATTCATAATTATATACGGGCCAAAAAATGCCACGCAGACCAGAGAATTCTGGTTTTTTTGTATCAGGTTGATTACTCATTTTAGATCCTTAAAGGTTATCCCACAAAATACGACAGCCCGTCACACCATGCAACGGGTTTTGCTTTTGTTTATTTCAAGGGTTAATAATTTATGTTTTGAACATTTGATAAATGCGTATTTATCTTTAATGACAATTACTATAGTGCCTACCACTGTATATGAAAAAAGTAGAAAACGTCAAGGTATAATAGGTTAAAATACAGAGAGTATTTTAATAGTTATTTATGCATTGTTTTTATGCTGCTGCTACATGCACGGCTTGAGTCGCACCTGTGCTGTAATGTTTACGACAAAGGGAAATATAGCGATCATTTCCCCCAATCTCAATTTGCTCACCTTGACGAACAATTTTGCCATTTTTATCCACACGAGCATTCATGGTCGCCTTACTGCCGCAATGACAAATTGTTTTAATTTCAATCAATTCATCTGCCCAGGCCAAAAGATATCGGCTGCCTTCAAAAGTTTCACCTAAGAAATCTGTACGAAGGCCATAGGTTAAAACAGGAAGTTTTAAGTGATCAACAACATTTGTGAGCTGAAGAATATGTTCTTTTGTTAAAAAATGACATTCGTCAATTAGTATGCATTTAAGATTACTAAGACTAAGATGACGTTTTTCTATGTCTTTATAAAAATTAAATTGATTATCAAAAGTAATGGCAGAGCTGTTTAGGCCAATCCTTGATGAGATTACACCTTCTTGATAACGAGTATCGATGACGGGAGTATATAAAAGAGTCTGCATACCTCTTTCATGATAGTTATAGTTTGATTGTAGCAAAGTCGTTGTTTTTCCAGCATTCATTGCAGAATAATAAAAATACAACTTAGCCATAACACACTTTAACCTTTCTAAATTTTATGTATACAAATCAGATTTAACAGAAGAAAAAAACCTTAGAAAGGAAAATCTTTCTGTTGTTCAGGGCTGGCCTTAAAAAAAGCAGGAATACTTAAGCAATGATTATAAACACGCGTCAAAGTTGTATATTGTTCTATGGGATGCTTGTAGCGAAGGGCATTATATATTTGAGGGATTAAGCAAACATCTGCAAGACTAACAGTATCCCCAAAACAAAAATCACCCGCTCTGTTTTTTATTTGAACCTCCAAGCTAGTCAGGCCAATTTTCAGCCAATGTTGGTACCAGTCATTTTTTTTACCGTCATCTATCCCGATCACATTAGACAGATATTGCTGAACTCTTAAATTATTAAGAGGGTGAAGATCAGATGAAATATCAAGCGAGAAAGCCTTAATCAAAGCCTGCTCATAAGGGTCTTTTGGCAAAAGAGACGGTTCTGGGTGCGTTTGATCCAAATAAATTAAAATGGCTAGTGATTGATGTATAGTTTTATCGCCATCGACTAAAACTGGAACAAGCTGCTGTGGATTAATTGCCGTATAAGCATCACCTCTTTGCTCTTGCTTAAGCAAATTGATGTAAATGCTCTCAAAGGCTAATCCTTTTAAATTCAAACCAATACGAACACGGTAAGAAGAAGAGGATCTACAGTACGTGTAGAGTTTAATCATGCAGCTGCTTTTTGGATAATCTTAGTCTTGACAATCTTATCAAATTTCATATTACGTGGCCATTGGTTAATAACCAACCCTAAAAAGATTAACACGCTTGCGAAAATTGCTAATAGCGACATTGACTCTCCAAGACATAGCCAACTTGAAACAATTGCAAAGACAGGTATTAACAAAGAGTAAGGTGCCACAACAGCTGGTGAATATAAACTTAAAAGTTTCCCCCATAGTGTTGCGCCTAACCAAGTTGCTATCCAGGCTGTATAAAGGGCACAAAATGCACCATACCATGTAAGTTGCGCCCAAGTTTGTGCTAGGACATCTGTTCCTTCAAAAGTAAGGGAAAATCCTAACATCGGAAGAGGAGGGACAAGGCTTGTCCAAATAACAAGTGGAAACATATCAATAGGGCCGGCTTGTTTTGTAATAATATTTGAAATTGCCCAAAAGAATGCTGCAATAATCAATAGAAAAAAACCGACTAAGCTAGCAGTTCCATGGCTTTCAACGCCAATTAAAAAGATTCCTGTAAACGCAATTACCATCCCCAATATTTGATGAAATGTTACGCGCGATTTAAATATTAGAATGGAAAGGATAATTGTAAAGAAAGCTTGGGTCTGCATAAGAAGAGAAGCAATTCCGGCAGAAACACCTAGGTATATTCCCAAAAACATAAGGGAAAACTTTGTAATACCAAGAGTAAAACCAATCCCTATAATGATCCAATTTGAGACAGGAGGCTTTTTAATAAAGAAAATGATGGGAAAACAGGCACAAAAATAACGTATTCCTACAAACAAGAAAGGCGGCATTTCACCAAGTCCTGTTTTTACCATCACGAAATTAAACCCCCAGATACAAGCAACAAAAATAGCCGTGAGGATATGACGCAGTTCCATGATGATAACAAAATTTTAAAGTAAACTATTTCATATATAGTCTCTTCTTTGTACTTTTACCAGGTGGTCATTAAAATTTATTAACCGCGCGATACAAATAAATCCATTTTCTATTCAGTTTGATATAGGTCTCATCTATGCACCAGCTGCTATTCACAGATTTTTTACAAATTTGAAAACGCTTTAAGTCCAGTAAAGTGTCGAGCGCATATAATTTAATTGATATAAAAATATATTTTTAATTTTAGTTAAATTATTTTTTTTGAGGGAACATTATGAAAAAAAATATATTGTTAATAACAACAGCATTGTTATGTCTTGGCAATACTGCGTTTGCAGGAAAATCATCAGCTTAAGAAGCGAATTATTACCTGACAAAGTTATCAAAATTATTGAATATCTTGATGAGATTCCAGTATTAGAAGCACTTCTAAAATTCTCTGATGAATCAAAAATTCAAAAAACAAAAAAGACGTTGTTACTCTGATACAAAGGAATAGAGATATTAATCTTGAAACAATAAGTGCCGAAAATTTAGCTGATGATATACGCGGTTATTAAAATAGAGATACTTAGGTAGATACGATGTTGATTCTTTAACGCGGTATCTACAAATTACAGGTTCGTCCCATCTGTTTCCATTAAGCTTAAAAGCCATTTTTTTTATGATTAATTTGGCTCTGCAGTGGCAGATTAGGAGATAAGAAGGGACGTTCTATGTTTTCACAAATAATCTTTTATCAAATTTTCTGCAATTTGAATAGCATTTAAGGCTGCTCCTTTGCGGACATTATCAGCAACAATCCAAAGAGAGAGGCCGTTTGGAACCGTTTTATCTTTACGCAAACGACTTACAAAAACGTCATCTTCACCGGCGCTTTCAATAGGTGTTGCATAAAGATGTTCTTCCGGATTATCGATAACCTTAATTCCAGGAGAGCTTTTTAGCTTTTTTAGTGCCTCATTTATACAGATTTCAGATTCAAACTCAACGTTTGCAGAAACAGCATGTCCAACAAATACAGGAACCCTTACGCATGTAGCTGTTAGCTCAATTCTGGGATCAAGAATTTTCCGGGTTTCGACTTTCATTTTCCATTCTTCTTTGGTGTATCCGTCTTCTAAGAAGGAATCTATGTGAGGAATGACGTTAAAGGCAATTGGCTTTGTAAATTTACGAGGTTCCATCAAATCGTTTACAAAAACGCCGCGGCTTTGTTCAAAAAGCTCATCAAGCCCTTCTTTACCGGCACCTGAAACGGATTGGTACGTTGAAACAACAACACGCTTGATGCGGGCTATATCATGGAGGGGTTTTAAAGCCATGAGCAATTGAATCGTTGAACAGTTTGGATTTGCTATGATCTTACGTTTGTGAAAATCTTTAATGTCTTGAAGATTGATCTCGGGAATAATTAACGGAACATCGTCGTCCATTCTGAAATAAGACGTATTATCGATTACAACGCACCCCAATGCTGCAGCCTTAGGAGCATACTCTGCAGAAATCTTTCCACCTGGAGAAAACAACGCAATGTTACATTTGGAAAAATCAAAAGTGCTAAGGGGCTGTACAGTTAAAATATCTTTTTCACCATAAGAGATTTGTTTTCCAACCGAACGGTCTGAAGCAACTGCGAAAATATTGTGATTTTGGAAACCTCGTTCTTCGAGAATGCTGAGCATTGCTCTTCCAACGTTTCCAGTAGCGCCAACCACGGCAATTTTACAGAGTCCCTTTTTCATACAGGTGCTAATTTTTCAAAGATTGAATGATAATCTCTACTTAGCATTGTGCTTGGGGTAATTACAATAAAGAATACAAAAAGACAAACTTTTAAAAATTTGCCTTGCTTTTATTGAGCCGATGGAAATGGCTAAAATTGATAAGCCAAACCGACTTTGATAATATGAGCGGTGTATTTTAAACTTTGATTATCATTGTTGCTAAAGCCACCACTATTATAATTTGCAGTTTGAGTGAGTTTCGTGCCTGGATTATAATTGTATTCAATACGTGCCAAAATATTATCGAAGGCTTTTTCTAAACCAACGCCTGGCACAATGACCATTTTTGTTTTTGTCGCTGTGAAAGTTGGACTTGCTGCGAAGCTTCCAGCTGTACTTCCTGGAGGGCTGGAAATATTTCCACCTGAACTTTGATGCAGAGCTTTATCGCGGCTAAATTCTAGCCCAACTTTACCATAAGCCATCATCGAGTTAGCAAATATCAGACCAAAACGAGGTCCGACTCCAAAGGCAAGGCCACGCTTATATTCAGAAGAAAATGGCCATTGACTTCCATCGCTTGCTGTTAAATTACCTGTTTTCATTTTGTTTGTTGTGTCGTCTTGGACGGTGACTTCTCCACCTAGATAAAAGCCATTCATGTTATGTCCGTAACCACCCATTAGACCGTAAACAAAGCCATTGATTTTATTTTTATAGGAGGAATTAATAAAACCAGGTTGCACGGTTTGTCCACCACCGGAACTATTTTCAAGAACAGAGTCTGTAACTGTTTTTTGGATGTATCCTCCCTCAGCGCCAAGGTAAAACCCATTAAAGAGAGTATTGGCCTTAGCTAGGCTAATACTTGATACTGTAGCTAAAAGAGAAAGTATGGTTTTCTTCATAACTCAAACCTTTTATTACATTATTCATGTAATTTAAATATAACTGAAAAAGGTTTATAATCCATTAATAAATTTTATTTATTAATGGATTATGCAAATGTGTTCCTGCAAGATTTATGTTAGGTGAGTATAAAATACTCAATCTACATGTCTGAATTAGTATTATTGCTGATAGTTGAGCTAATTGATTTTCTTCTTCCAGAAGAAGATGAGAGCTGTGCAGTAAGAAGACTGTGCTGAGCTCCCAACCTTTTTAAAGATTCAATAACTTGGGGATAGGATGCTACCTGATCTTCTTCCCATGCCTTAACATCAACTGCACTGTCTGTAATAACTCCATGTCTATAAAGATCGATAATACCTTCAAAAAGTTCTTCTCCAATCTTAGCAGTTGCTAAGAGATATGCTGATCCTGATGAAATTCCATCTTTTCTTGCTTCTTCAATAGCCAGAAATCTTGCTGTTGCTGGTTTAAGAGCGTCAAAAAGCGCTTCGGCAATTTGATTAGCTTTTTTACTGGAAAAATCGCAAAATCTTATCTCTGAGTTCAGTGAACCTGTATTTTGAAGTGCATATATAAAAGCTGAACGTTTTTCATCGACACTTTCCCCAGGAAGTAAATCTAAAGTTTTTTGAGCGATTTGCTTGAAAAACCAATTTTCTTTACTCTCTGTAACGTTTGCTAAAAATGACGTTACATATTGAAAGCAACCATGACTTGTATTTTGAGGTTCTAGAGCTTGGCAAATTGCATCAGCACTAAATACAAGTTTAATTTTTGGAGCAGCGAATTGATTTGCTCTATGGGTGGTGTAACCATAATCTAATCCAGCTCTCCAGTGGTTGTTTTCAGAGCTGGCAGAAGTCATTGTATTTATCATAGCTGATAGAACAGCGACAGCTGTAAGCATTTTTAAGGGTTTCACGAATTTCTCCATAATTCAAATCACACCACGGACTGTGGTGATTGGTTTTAAATATTCTTATTCTTTATATCTAAGCGTAAGAAGGCATATTTTTTAATTGTAAATATATATAATTTTTTGAATAAAGAAACAATATTAATTTACCAATCAATTAGATACATTTTAATTAAAATTAAACTGTATTTTTGTTAATTACTAAATGATAGATGATTAACGAATGCAGGTTCTAAGAAAGAGCATGAATTCATTTAATGAATTTCATGCTTTGTGCCTTAGCTTAGGATATTAGTAGAGTTTTCTAGGTAACTTTCTTTTGGACGCAAGTGTAGCAACAAGAGTGCTCTGAAGAATTCCCATTCTTTTTAAAGATTCAATAATTTCGGGGTAGGATGCAGTTGGGTTTGTTGTCAGTTTTTCAACATCAATCTCACTGTCATTAAGAATCCCATCCTGATAAAGAGCAATCATCTGATTAGCAAACTCTATGAAAGGTCTTGCTTTTTCTTCTCTTGCTGCTCTTCCTTCTTCAACTCCGGCCTTTCTCGCTTCTTCAATGAATCTGTTACGGGCTTCAAGGGCTCTCTGAGCAGCTTCTATTTCCTCAACGATTGGTTTAAGTTGGTCATAAACTGAACGGGCTAATGAAGTTTGCATGGCAGGCGTGATATCATCTCTCTTGAATTGAAAATTCCTTCCAGATATTACTAAATTATCTCTAGTAACCTTTGTGTCTAGCGCTTCCAGAAAAAGGGCTTTTCTTGCATCGGCATTACTTCCTGGAAACTTATCTCTGATTTTGATAACAGTATCCAGTAAAAACTTTTTTACAGGTTTGGCTGATGAAGTTGCCCAAAGAGTCCATGCACCTTTTTCTGGGTCAAAATGACGATTGAGGACACGGGAGACAGTATCGCGTGTAAAAGTAAAAGAATCATTACTTCCATCTCCAGTTCCCTTTATATAACCATAACGGTGCATATTTTCTAATGTATCCTTATCTTGGTCACTTACGGATGCCGACGCGCTTGCAATGGTTGATGCAACAATAGCAACCATTAGTAAACTTAATAAATTCATGATTTCTCCAAAATTTCAGTTGTTAATAGATGTAAAGTAGAATTTAATCTTTATACACGGATATAAATATTTTTTGTACTGTTATTTTGTAATTGAAATGAATATTCAAGACTATTTAAAGCGGGGGGATAAAAATGGCAAAGGTTAGGATGAGTTAGTTGTTCTACAAGATATACAAGATCTTTCCGGATCGCTGCGGCTTAGGCTCGCGATTGACGATAAACCTTTTAAAAAGGTTGATTGTATCACTTTAAAGACACTAGATCTAGCAATGATTTTCCTTGGTTTTTTAAGGAAAATCACTCCATTAGGTTATTTATTTTCCCAATATTCGGTTGGGTCGCATAAGGTTGCGTGACCCAATACTATTTGCCGTCAAAGTCTATCCTGACGGGTTTTATTGTTGAAATTGGTGTGCTAGTTGAAGGAGTGCCAGAATAGGCGCTGGATGCTGGTGTTCTAGCAGGCGTTGAAGCTACTGATTTAGCAGGTGTACTCATTGCTGATCTAGATGGAGAGCTTGCTTCTCTTGTCAGTCTTGCAAGTTCACCTGTCAGGGCGGAATGCTTAGCTCCTAATCTTTTCAAAGATTCAATGATTTTAGGATAAACTGTTTCAACAGCGGCACCAGTGTCAACGGTACTATCGTCAAGAACACCATCCTCATAAAGGCCAATCATTTTCTTGCTGAAATCAATAGCTGGTTCGGCAAGTCTTTTGTTTGATTCCGTTGCAAAGGCAACACCAGCTTCATGTGCACTTTGAATGGCAGCGCTTCGTGCTTGTGTTCGTAATGAAATTCTAGAATTTGCATCCGTGACAGCCTGAGTGTCTTTAAGTGCATCAAAAAGAGCTGTCGCACCTGTATTTGACATTGTATCTGTTGGGGCTGACATTTTGTCGAAACCAAGAGTGTTAACGTTAACAGTAACAGCAGAACCTTGTTTTTGATTAAGAGCATTTATGAAAAGCTGTTTTTTCTGTTCAGCGTTGTCCCCTGGAAACTTTTCCAGCGTTTTACTAACAATATCTTTTAACAGTTTTTTTATGTTTTTGGTCGAAGGTTTCTGATGTGTATCAGACATTTTTTCTGTATCAAATCTGGGGTCCAGGATGTTAACAATGACTTGAGGGGTAAAGGTGAATTTATCAACAACAGCTCCATTTCCAAGTGAGCCTGGTTTATACTGATATCCATAATGTTCTATGTTTTTTGTCGTATCGAGATCTTGTTGAGCTAATCTTGGATCTGCTACAAGTGTTACCGTTGAAGCAACAGAGGGCAATAGAGTTGCCATTGATAAAAGTACTGCTATTATAAGTGTTTTTGATAATTTCATTGTTTTCCCCAAATTTTAGCCATACCATAAATTTTACATATGAAAGCTTTGCCTTCTACAAATGACTTTAATCTCTATTCATTAAAAAAACGTTAAAAGTGCGCCTTAAAGTCCTTAATTTACTTTGTTAACAGCGGCACAACAAATTACTTTTCCTTGTTTTTTCAAGGAAGAGCATTGTGTTATGACATTTATTTTTTAAATATTGGGTTAAGCGGTATAATGCCGGATGATACCGATTATTCGTCATTCCCAAATATTGAGTCAGATGTTGGCCTCACAACTAATTAGTTGTCGTTATTCGTTGTGGAAACTGCTGAAGGTGTTAAAGGCGGAAAGGGTATAGGGGAGATCCTGCGTGCTGGTGTATTAGGTTCTGAAGCCGTTTCTTGTCTAACAGGTGTAGTCGGCGTTGATCTATATGGAGATTGTCTTTCTTTTCTCAGTCTTGCAAGTTCACCTGTCAGTGCAGAGTGCTGAGCCCCTAATCTTTTCAAAGATTCAATGATTTTAGGATAAACTGTTTCAGCAGCGGCACTAGTGTCAACGGTATGATCGCTAAGAACACCATCCTCATAAAGGCCAATCATTTTATGGCTGAAATCAATAGACGCTTCGGCAAGTCTTTTGTTTGATTCCGTTGCAAAGGCAACACCAGCTTCACGTGCACTTTGAATAGCAGCGCTTCGTGCTTGTGTTCGTGCTGAAATTCTAGAATTTGCATCCGTGACAGCCTGAGTGTCTTTAAGTGCATCAAAAAGAGCTGTCGCGCCATTATCTGACATTGCATCTGTTGGGGCTGATTTTTTGTTGAAGCCAAGTGCTGTAACTTCAACAACAACAGGGCCTTTCTCTTGTAAGGCTGCTATCATAATTGGCAAATTACTGTTAGTTGCATCGCCGTTAAACTTAGCCAAAGCCTTTGTTACAATGGCTTGAATAAGTTTCTTTGTGTTTTGAGCAGACGTTGGATCTTTTGCTTTAGATACCGTATCCGGATTAAATCTAGGGTCCATAACTGTAACGACAACTTCTGGAGTAATGGTCAATTTATCGATATTCGCCCCTTTAAAGAGTGTACTGTTATATGTATATCCAAAATGTTCTATGTTTCTGGTTGTGTCTTGATGCTGAAAGTCTAATCTTGGATGTGCGATTGGACCTGATGTTGAGGCAATAGCAGGTATCACGCTTGCAGCGATTAATAACAGTGTTGTGGTTGCAAGTATTTTTGATAATTTCATGACTTCCTCCAAAACTTTAACCACAGTGCACATCCTGGGCAAAGCAAATTTTATCTTTGTAAATTTGATAGTAATAATATTTTTATTAACAAAGCGTTAAATTTGATCAAATCTTATTAATAAAACAAATTTTCTAATCTAATTTGCGATGGCTTCTAACTTTGAGCCAAGCAAACTCTAGAGGAATTTTAAAAAGATTTTTGCTAAGCTAGAAATTAGCAGTTAACAAAACTTTTATTAGTACAGGATTTTATGTCATTTTTTCCTTCTCCTCGTCCCAGTATTTTAAATATTTCTCCTTATGTTGGTGGGGATGTTACCCCCCCAGGATTCGTAAGACGCATAGGCCTTTCTTCGAATGAAAATCCTTTTGGACCAAGCCCTTTTGTAAAAGATATTATAAGGGCCGGGATAGATAGGGTTCATTTTTATCCCAATAGCAACGCAACTGTATTAAGGCAAGGAATTGCCAGTTTTTATAATATAGATCCCAGTTGGATTCTATGTGGAAATGGCTCTGAAGATACACTTCATCTTTTGGCGCGTACCTATGCGACTGAAGGAGATGAAATTATTTTTGCAGAAAGTGCCTTTGGGCTTTATCAAATTGCGACTTTAGCCGTTGGGGCAAAACCAGTTTTAGTGCCACGTGAAAATTTCAAGCTGAACTGGAAAGCTGTTTTCCAAAAAGTGACACCTCAAACCAAAATCATTTATCTTGATCATCCTGGAAATCCTGTTGGGAATTTTTTAAATAAAGATGATCTTTTAAAATTGATCCAAGAGACTCCATCAACAGTATTGATTGTTTTAGATGCGGCTTATGCCGAGTATTTAGAAGGTGTCGAGGGATATACATCAGGAATTGAGTTGGTTTCAGAATTTTCTAATGTTGTTATGGCTCGTACTTTCTCAAAAGCGTATGCTCTTGCAGGACTTCGGTTGGGGTGGATTTATGCAAATCCAAAGATTTTGGAACCTGTGAATCGTATTCGTCCACCATTTAACGTAACCTCTTTAACGCAAAATGCTGGAATCGAGGCTTTAAAAGATCAAACATGGGTCAAAAAGGCCATGGATCATAATGCTATCTGGCGTCCCTGGTTTGAAAGGGAAATAGAAAAACTGGGTCTTTCTTTTATTCCTTGCTATGCAAATTTCAGCATGGTTAATTTTGGCGACAAAGCGACCGATGTTTATCAGTTTTTAGGTGAAAATGGCATTATCGTACGTCCGATGGGGGCGTATAATTTACCTAGTTATTTGCGAATTACGATAGGGCAGGCCCATGAAATGCAAGAATTGGTGGGTTTATTGAATAAGTTTTACACATAAAAAAAGAGGCTAAAGAGCCTCTTTATTTTTTTATCGAAAACTTTGATTAACCTTGACGTGCCTTAAAGCGTGGATTTTGTTTGTTAATAACATACAAACGCCTTTTGCGACGAACAATTTTGCAAGCTTTATGACGATTTCTTAAAGTTTTTAATGAATTGGCGATCTTCATAACAAATTTCCCTAATTACTTACATAAGGGCTACAATAAAGGAGTTTATGATGATTTGTCAATGTCTAATTCCGAACCAGTTTTCTTGAAATATGTTAAGACATACGGTTACGATGTATAAATCAGGAATCATTATTTTAAGAGTAGTCGTACTTATGTTATTCAAGTTGAGGTTGTTTTTCTGTTTTTTGTTTGTAGGTGTTGCTTATTGTTCAGACGGAATGACACCAACTATATTGTATTCAAAAGAATCACCGAATAGCTTAATTGAGGTTATTCAGGTTCCTGGTTCAGATGTATTGGATGTATGTGAAAACAAAGATTATAACACAAAGCATTCATCTATTCTTCCAGGCAATCCAACCCATCTTTCACAATACGAAACATTTGCAACTGCAGGTTTTTGTTTTTCTAAGAATTTAAAAAATATCTTGCTGTTAGGGGTTGGAGGCGGCGAGTTCTTAGGCTATATGAATAACTATTTTTTAAATACGTATGTTGATGCAGTTGATATAAACCCTGCAATGTTTGAGATTATAGAAAAGTTCCGAAAAATTGACACCAGTAGGGCCAGATTTATTTGTGAAGACGCGTTTAAGCATATTGAAAAGGTTAGAGATTCTTACGACTTAATTTATTTTGATGTTTACCCTCCCAAACCATTAACAGCTGAAAAATACAAAGGTTTTTTTGAAAACGTCAAAGAGCATCTTAATGAGGGAGGGGTATTTGTTTGGAATGCTTATATCCCAGAAATCACAAGGGCTGCAGTAGAAGATATGTTTAAGAATTTTAAAAATGTAATGGCAGCTAACACAAATGATGGTGCTAATATTGTGTTTATTTGTTATCAGGGGCACGCAAAAACCAAGCAAGATTTAGAGGAGGCCGCTAACGATATGCAAACCCAATATAATTTTCGTTATGCATTGCCTGATTTGCTTAAAGAAACCATGCTTATCTCCCCTGAAGAGAACAAAACATGGATTATGAAATTCCCTGTTCTGAGCTAGTTCTCATCTTGTCATAAGCTGGTCATTCTCATTCATAGAAATTCTTATGCGTGGATTCCGAAATAAGGTTTTTTTACTTTCTTTGCTGGCTAGAATAAGCTTGGGTATGCTAAAGATGAATTATGAAAAAAATAATTAATGAGTTTTTGTTGTGTTGCAGTTGTTAAATCAGCAGCGTAGATATCATTTTTTTAAGTTTTTGCTTGTTGCTATGCTTCTTAGTGCATGTGCTGATAAAGAAGAAGCTTACACAGATCGTACAGTAGAAGAGCTTTATAATACGGCAATGGATCGTTTTGAAACCGGCAAGTATGAAAAAGCGGCAAAGGCCTTTGCTGAGGTAGAGCGCCAACATCCCTATTCGAATTGGGCATTAAAAGCACAGTTGATGTCAGCTTACTGTTATTACGAGGCAAAAAAATACGACGAAGCTATTGAAAATTTTAATGTTTTTATTCAATTACACCCAGGTCATCCAGAAGTCGCGTACGCTTTTTATATGTTAGGACTTTGTCATTACGAACAGATCCCTATTATCGAACGAGACCAAAAACCGTGCGAACAGTCTTTGAAAGCCTTTGAAGAAGTAGTCACTCGTTTCCCGTCTAGTCCATATGCTAAAGATGCAAAATTTAAGGTGGATCTTATTCTTGATCATTTGGCAGGTAAAGAAATGGATGTTGGTCGTTATTATCAAAGGCAAGCGGCATATTTGCCTGCAATTAATCGTTTTAAAGAAGTTGTTACCAGATACCAAACAACGTCTCATGTTCCTGAATCCTTGCATCGGATGATTGAGTGTTATATTGCTTTGGGTCTTAGGAAAGAAGCCCAAGAAGTTGCCGCTGTATTAGGCCATAATTACCCTAATTCAGATTGGTATACAGATGCATACAGCTTAATGAAGAATATGGTGCCAGAAGCCCTGCAATAAAGGGGATTTGAACATGTTAATGGGCTTATCTATCCGTGATGTAGTCCTTATAGAAGCGCTTGATTTGCAGTTTCATGAGGGATTTAGTGCTTTAACAGGGGAAACAGGCGCGGGAAAATCAATCCTTTTAGATTCCTTGAGTCTTGCTTTGGGAATGAGGGGGGATACTTCACTGATTCGCCGTGGAGCAGAGCAAGCGATTGTTTCAGCAGAATTTGATTTAAGAGGTCTTTCAACCTCTCATCCTTTATTAGTTTTATTAAGAGAACAGGGATTTGAGGGGGAAGATAGTTCTTTAATTTTGAGAAGAGTTCTTCATCATAACAACAAAAGCCGCGCGCTTTTAAATGACCATCCGGTAAGCATCGGGCTTTTACGTGAAATTGGGCAGTTGATCTTGGAAATCCATGGTCAGTTTGATCATTTGATGAATGTGAATTTGCATCATAAAATTTTAGATAGTTTTGCGACTAGTCATAGTCATGAAATGGAAGGTCTTCTTATTTTGGTTGCTGATGCCTACAAGGCTCTGAAGAATGCAGAGGAAGAATTGGCTCACCAGCGTACCCTTCAAGAAGAAGCCCTTAAAAAACAGGTCTATTATAAGCAGATTTTAGGAGATTTAGAGAAGCTTTCGCCTAAGGAACAAGAGGAAGAAATTCTTTTGAAAGAGCGTCAAGATGTTGCTCATTACGGGAAAATTGCGGATGCCGTGCAAGAGGCTTTAACAGCACTTAGAACACCTACAGATTTTCAAACATCTTTATATTCAATTCAAAAAAATCTTGAGAGGGTGAATGTTATTGAACTGAAAGAATTGAAAAGTGCTGCAGAAGCACTTGATAGGGCGAGTATTGAGCTGCAAGAAGCCTATGAGTTATTAAGGGGGCTTTATGATCTCAATCAAGAGAGGGCTCATAAATTAAGTACAATTGAAGAACGTCTTTACGCTTTGAGGGCTGTTGCTCGAAAATATGGCTTTCAGCCTATGGAACTTTATGCATCCTATCAACAAGCACAACAGGCAGTTGAGGCCTTGGGTGAAGGTGATGGGCGTTTGCATTCGTATGAAATTGCCGTAACAAAATGCTTGAATGAATATAGTCGGCTTGCTGGTAAGATTCGTGAGATTCGTTTGGAGGCTGCAAAGGTTTTAAGCGAGCGAGTGATGGCAGAATTGCCGCCTTTAAAACTGCATCATGCCACGTTTCGAATTGATGTAAAAAAAGGAGATCAGCCAGGTCCAAGAGGTCTTGATCATATTGAGTTCTTGATTGCAGCTAATAAAGGACAAGAATTAGCACCCTTAGCAAAGTCAGCGTCTGGCGGCGAGATGGCTAGGTTAATGTTGGCTTTAAAGGTCGTTCTTTCTCATCACGGTTACATATCGACGATTGTTTTTGATGAAATAGACACCGGTGTAGGCGGTGCAGTGGCAGCTGCAATCGGCCAGCGCCTCTCTCTTTTAGGGAAGAATGTTCAAGTCCTAGCAATTACTCATTCACCGCAAGTGGCCGCATTTGCTCAGCACCACTTTCATGTCTGTAAAAAAGAACATAAACAGAGAATGGAGACATCTGTGGAAATTCTGGCGGGAAATGATCGTTTAGAAGAAATTGCACGTATGCTTTCAGGTTCTACTATTACAAATGAGGCCAGAGCGGCGGCACAGCAGCTTTTAGGCGATTCAGTTTCTCAAATCAAAAATATATAAGCAAACAAGAAGGACGGAGGAGGGACATCCTTCTTGTTTTTCAGTGTTTCTTAATGCGTTTGTTCAAATGCGACTTTATAAAAATCATCAATATGAATTTCAAGGGCATTACAAAGCATGTAAAGGGCTGTTGCACTAATCGGAAAGTATCCTTCTTCATAGGCCCTTAAAGCATGGTGGCTCCAATCAAGAGAACTTGAAAGGTCTTTTGGGCTAATTTTTTTTAGTTCTCTCATTTTTTGAATGGTTTTTCCGATCATAAAATCAGCATTAATATTGTGCTCTGGAAAATTTGTGTGTCTTGCATACATTTTTATTTCTCCTTTCGTTCAAAAGTGTGGGGGCTTCTCAAAATTGGTAGAGTTAATTTTAGGCATCTTTCATACTTATGAAGTCATAAGTGATTTTGTTAAAAGTAAAGATATCTATTAAAAGTTCATTATCTTTGCTTTGATGTTGCGATATATTTTTACGGCAAGGTTTGTAAAGTATTTCGGAAACCATTAGATTTTTAGAGTTCTCTACTTCTGCATGAATCGCGCTTAGATTAATAAAGAGCATAACATTATAGAGTGCTGTAAGCTTATAAACCTGTTTATACACCATTTCAGACCACCGTGAATTATGTATTTGTACGTTATCATGTTACTTAAATACCTCATTGTTTTATAATGATCAACAGTAATTTTGTAACAATGCATAGGTAATTTTTACGGGGTAGATTTTTTGAAATTCTAAAGTAGAATTATTGGAAGCTGGCTGTATTATTTTATTTTTTTGTACTTGAACAAAAAACGATAGTGCAGTAGTATTCCACATGCATAATATTTCAGTTGTTCAATAGGCAAAAACCAAAATGCAATCGCTAAGCAAAAAAATTAAAGAGCGCATTCATGAAAAGGGTCTTTCTACACATGCGTTAGAAAAAAAGGCTGGTTTAAAGCCAAGCGCAGTGCAGAATATCCTTTATGGGCGCTCTAAGAATCCAAGTATAACGATTATTCAGGCTATTGCTCATGCATTAGGTTGCAGAATTACTGATCTTATAGACGAAAATATTGAGCCATCATCAACAAAAAGATCAAATGCACCATTCTCCTCTTTGCACAGCCAAGAAAGAGAAATAAAAGACTGGGATCAAAATCTTTATTTACAATGTTTTCAAGAAGTGAACACTCTGTTGGGTCAAGAAAGATTAATTTTATCCAGAGAGAAAATAATCAAAATTGTCGAGGAGATTTATACGTATTCCCAAGGAAACAGTATGAAGGCGCCAGATAAATATTTTTCTAGATGGTTGATAGATAAAACGAAAGAACAATTTTCTGAATGTTGAGTTAGTTTCTTCGTTTTTAAACAAGAGTATACTTATAAAGGACGTTCCCAATGAGAAGATCTTCTCTCTTTAGTAATCCGGTATCTTGTTTTTTTATTACCTTTTCATTTGTGGGCGTCGCTGGTCTTGTATCAATAATCATTCTTTATTTTTCTCATTACAATGCTTCCAAACAAGATCTTAGAAGTGAAGCTAACCAAATTGAATCAACTCTTTATGAGATATTTGGACAAACAAATCAGCTAATGTTTCATATTGGCAAGCAAATCTCGGGGCTTTCAGATAAGAATATACAGAATATTGCCAATATTATAGGCAAAGATAAGGATGAAAGTTTTAAATCTATAAATCCGTTAAATTGGATGAATTTTGGATGGATAGGGCCTGATGATAAACTTCTTTTTGATTGGCATTCAGGGATCTACCAAAATTTAACTGATGCATCTTCGCCATTGTCAAAGCATTATATGAAAGATCCGTGGAGGCTTCATGTAGCAAAAACAGCCTTAAGTTTCGGGCTTCGTGAAATTCCAGGTGTCATGGGAATTACTGACGATAAAGGAGTATATTTGGGGGGGCTGAGGGTAGGGTTTGGCCTTGCTGAGATTAATAATAAAATACAGGCAGCTCTTCGAAATACTCAAGTTAGTTATATTATTCTTGATGAGAATTTGCGGATTGTTTTGCAATCTTCAGGTAATGCCATAGATCCGGAGAGTTCCTATTATAAAGACCTTCTTGAAGACGTTTCTATTTTTTCTGGTCAGGAAGGGGCGTTAGAAAATCGAATCGGTTATAAAAATATCCAGTACTCGTATTATAAAAAAGTAAGAAATTATCCTTTTTATGTTTTAACTGGTTTTGATCAAAGAGTTCTTTATAAAGAATTTCAACTGTTAGTTCTTCCCAGGATTATTGAGCTAATTGCTTTGGGAGTCCTGTGTTCTGTTCTTGTGTATCTTTTTAGACGTAATATGCTTTCGATAGCTAGAACATCAGAAAGAACAAAAGCGAATTTAATAAGACAAATGAAAAATGAAAAAGAAGAGTCTTTGCAACAAATTATTGTTTTTGCAGATATTTTGCATAAATGTGCCCGCAAGGAAATCGACGTAAAATTGCCCCCGGCAAGGCAGGTTGAACTTATAGAAAACATCTATAAATCTGCAATTAGTCTTGATAGTTCGAAAAGAGACAGTCTTAACTTAACTTATTTGAATGTTAATTCATTAATTTATGAATGTATTTCGGTCCAGCTTCAAGCTGCGTTTATTCGAAATGTACGGATAAAATCAACTTTGCACTCAAATCTACCCCCGTTTCTGGCGGATGAGCTTTGCTTTAAACAAGTGATTCTTGGGTTGATCTCGCTTAGCTTCGAATATAGCCCAAAGGGAGGTATTATAAAAATCTCTACTTCGGTAAAAATTGAAAACGATCAACAGTTCTTAGTTGTCAAATTAGAAGATAATGGATTTGCTTTTGATGAAAAAGACATTCGCAGAATAAGTGAACGCTTTGAAACCGATGGATCAAGAGCATTTGATGATGTAACGAGACTAGATTTCCCCATGGTTGAGAAATTTATAAAATTACATCACGGAGTTTTTTATCTAGAACCTAGAGGATCTATTGGAAAAAACATAATTGTAACTTTACCCTTTAGAGACAAAGATAAAGAGAAAACACTGTACGAGCGCAATCGGTTGTCAGTAAATAACATTTGTAAATTTACTAGGATAGAAAAGGATGCATCAGGGGGGGGGTAATAAGATAAAACTTTAAAAAACTTCTTTTTTCGATAATGATTTAGCAATACCTATTGCTTTTAAGATTTGATTTGCTTCTTGAAGATGTTGGATATGAGCTTCTGAAGCACCTGTTTTTCCCTCAACTTTTGCTAATTCAATGAGAGCCCTGGCTTTGCCTTCTAGATCGTGATGGGTGGTGTAAAAATCTATGGCTTTTCTGTAAGCTTCTGAGGCTTTTTGATAGTCATTTTTTGCAATCTCTAATTCTCCAATACCAATCATAACGCTAGCAATATAGATATCAGCTCCTGAGTTCTTGAATATAGTTTCTGCTTGATTATAAAGAACGTAAGCTTTTTGGTAATGACCTTTTAGAGTTTCTAACTTTGCCATTTCACTTAGAATTTCTGCTTCGTATGTGCTATTCTCTTTAAATTTTAAAAGTGTTAATGCGCGCTGATACGCAATAGATGCTTGATCAAAATGATTTAGGTCTCTTGCAAGATTACCAATTTCTCTCCAGGCAGCAGACTGCATTAATGTGTCACGTAATATGTTGGATAAGTTTAAGGCTCTATTTAAATGGGTTTGGGCTTGTTCATTTTTTCCTGTCCTCATCTTAATTTGACCAATGGCAAGATGACTTGTGGCTTCTTCGTATTGATTACTAATTTCTTGAGAAGTTACCAGTGCCTGATTGTAATATTGTTCAGCTAAGTCATAGTTTCTAAGTTTTTTTTCTATATCCCCCATTGATCTTAGAACTCTAATTTTTGCATAAGGCGTAGACATTTCTTGAAAAACATTGAGAGCTTGTTGGTAGAAATCCTTGGCTTGCTTATAGTGACTCAGTGAAAATTCAAGATATCCCACACCTTCTAAAACTAAGGCCTCTCCATAACGATTATTTAGCCCCTTATAAATAGAAAGGGAGTTATTGAAAGATAATCTGGCATTTTCATACTTGTTAAATGCAATATCAGAAAAACCTAAACATAGCAAAGATTCTGCTTCTTGATGTCTGTCTTTGATGTGGCGAGATATATCGTATGATTGTTCAAAAGCACCTCGAGATTCTTTAAGGTTATTGCTTGAACTTTCCATTTTCCCTAAGATTCTGATAACTTCAGCTTCTCCTCGCAGATATTTAACTTTCTTAAAAAGAGAAAGAGATTGTTCACAGGAATTAAGAGCCTGCCCCCAATTCCCTAAGGTGGCATCTAATTTGCACATACCTAGTAAAGCTTTACCTTCGGCTTGTGAGTCTCCAATTTGCTTTGCTATCAAGAAGGAGCCCTCAAACGCTCTTCGAGCCTGTTCATATTTTCCTAATTGAAGCTCAAGATCACCAAGACCGTACAAAACTCTAGTTTCTCCTCTAAGATATCCAACTTTCTTAAAAAGAATATGAGCTTCGCTGTATTGCGATCGAGCATTATGAAAATTTCCTAAAGTAATATTGAGATCTGCCAAACCAAGTAATACTCTTGCTTCACCATTGGGAAAACTGGATTCTCTACATATAACTAAAGCTTTTTCAAATGTTGACTGTGCTTTGTTATAATCACCTGAAATGCTACTTATAGCTGCAATAGACTGAAGAGAAATTCCAAGACCAGTTTTTTCATTCACAGCAGAGAAAAGTCTTGCAGACTCTTCAAAATAAAACGAAGCTTGGTCAGTATCTCCTTCTTTGAAATGTATGGCCCCAAGACCCCATAAAGCATAAGCTTCGGACCAACGGTCGCCAATTTCTTTTGCAAGGATTGCTGCCTCTTCAAAGAAACCCTTTGGGGTATCTGGATTCCCTCTAATTAACTCGATGTGCCCCTTTTCTGATAGAACTTTACTTTGAAATTCACGGTCACCTAGTTTTTTAAAAATAACATAGGCTTGATCTAAGAAATCACGACTTTCGTCGTAAGAGCTTAGGTGGCTTTCCAATAAGGCTAATCCATATAAAGTTTTAGCTTTTCCGAGGCCATCGTTAATTTCTGTATAGCCTTCCAGCGCTCTCATATAAAAAGTACGAGCTTCTTCAAGACTTCCTGTCATTCTTTTAACATTAGCAAGACCTAAATATCCTGAAGAAAGAACACGTTTGCTTTTTATTTTTTTCGCAATATTAAGTCCTAAATTAAAGTTTTTCTCTGCTTCATCATAATAGTTTGTATAATGCTCTAATATGCCAAGGCCAATATAGGCATCCGCTTCCCCTTTTTCGTGGTTAATGAGTTTGGAAATTGTAATTGCTTGTTGATACGCAGCTAGAGCTCCTGGAAAATCACCTAATTTTCTTTTTAAAGATCCAATTGCTATCCAAACTTTGTGTTCACCAAACGGCGATTTAATCGTTTGATAAATTTCTATAGCTTTATCAAAGGCTTTCTTTGCTTTGTCGTAATCTGCCATATATTTATGTAATTTTCCGCACCAGAAAAGGGCATAAGCTTCTTCCCAGGGAACATGAATTTGTCTACTAATATTAAGGGCTTCTTCAAATAAGTGGATAGCTTTATGATTGTTGCCAATTTTGAACTCTAATGTACCAAGGCCAATTAAGGACTTTATAATTCCTCTGGGTTCTTTTATTTCTTTGAAGAGAGTAAGGCTTTGTTCGTAAACAATCCTTGCTTGATCGTAATGTCCAATTTTAACTTCTACATCACCTAGGCCTCTTAAGACTTTAGCTTCTCCTCTGCGGTCTCCGATTTGCTTAAAAAATGTTAGACTTCTGCCGTAAAGTTTTATTGCTTCTTGATGATTTTCCTTAGCACTTTCAATATGTGCTACCCCTCTTAGTGAAAAAGCCTCTCCTCTGCGATACCCTATTCGTCCAAAAATAGAAAGTGCTTCTGCATAAAATTCTAAGGCTTTGCTAAAGTTTCCAATAACTCGTTCTTTATCACCTAAATCCCTCAGGATTTGGCCTTCACTTTTGGTGTTTTTAAGAGACCTAAAAATAATCAAAGCTTGATTATAGTCAGCTGTTGCTTGATCGTATTGCCCTATATGATAATTAATTTTTCCAAGTTCTCTGTAAACAATGGCCAATCCGGATTTATCTTCTGCTTTCTTAAATCTCTCTAAGCAGGTTAGTAGAAGTTTTTTGGCCTCTGTCGTGTTATTCATAAGGGTTTGAAGACTTGCAATTCTCAAAGATGTATAGGCTTCAGATATTGATTCACCTGAGTTCTTAAAGAGGATGCATGCTTGCGTATAAAGCTCAAAAGCTTCTTCTGTTTTATCTGCAATTCGAAGTTTCTCAGCGAGTGAGAATAATTTTTTACCCTCTAAACTTTCTTCACTCTCTTTTGCTAAAGGAGGAGTAAAGACGTCTGTTTCAGGCTGGTAGTCTATGTGAAAACTTGGGGAAGAAAAGTCTGGTAGATTAGGGATGCTAACAAAAGATTTTGTTTCATCTTCCGAAATAGTCGCTGCTGATAATGCGGTATTCACTATATCTTTATTCGAGACGAAATGCCACAAGCCTGCTGCAATCAGAAAAGACGCTACCATGTAGGGGATAAAAAAAATGTAAATTCTTCTTTTTCCTTGCTCGTTTCTATGATCGGTCCAAATTAAAAATGAACAAAGGAAAAGATTAAGAATGAAAAAAGGAATATAAGGGTAATTTTTAAAGAAACCCAAAGCCCAGTTCATAGCGTCGGATCTTTCTTAAGATTCTAAAGTTCTTCAAAATAGCATTGTAATTGAAAAATGGAAATAAAATTTACTTTTGATAGGCTAAGTACATGAAAAAAATGATGGTTTTCTAAAAAGAATTGCATCGAACTGCTTTTTTCTTCTTGTTAAAGATGCTTTACTTACATGGAGACCAAATTTATGGTACGTTCATCCAGATTACACTAAAAAGATACACAAAATCATGGATGCAGAAATTATAGGATTGCTCGCAGGAAGCCTTACCACCCTTTCATTCCTGCCTCAGGTTATTCATGTTTTTAAAACTCGCTCAACAAAAGATATTTCTCTTGGTATGTATTTTTTATTTTGCGCAGGTGTTGTTTTATGGATTGTATATAGCTATATGATAAACTCTATATCAGTTTTTATAGCCAATATTGCGACATTATTTCTGGCCGGATCTGTTTTAGTCATGAAAATCATTTTTAACCGTTGACGGCTTCTTATGCAATTTAGCATCACCAACTTGTTAGAATGCTTCCTTTAAACGTAGACTCTACGAACTTTTTGGTATCTTCCGACTGATATAACTCTATAAATTTTTTAATTTCCGGCAAGTTTTCATCTCCTTGTCTTGCAACAATAAGATTTGTATAGGGAGAATCAGCTGTCTCTTTGTATATACCTGAGTTTGTATCTATTTTTGCTAAAAAGACCCAATCTGTGTTGATAGCAGCAGCATCTAAATCATCTAATGAACGAGGAAGAAGAGGTGCGTCAAGCTCTATGATTTCAAGTCCTTTTGGATTGCTTGTAATATCAAGAAGCTTGGGATACTCTTCATTCTTTAGCACAATTAGTCCTGCTTTTTGTAAAAGAAGGAGGGCACGGCCAGAGTTTGTTGGGTCGTTTGGAATGCCAATTTTAGCTTTTTCTTTTATCTGACCAATAGACTTAATTTTATTTGAATAAATTCCCATGGGCATTAAGACGCTTTTGGCAATGCTTTGAATCTTGTATTTACGACTTGCAATCTGCTCATCGAGAAAAGGCTTGTGTTGATAACAGTTAATTTGGATATCACCTTGAGCAAGAGCAGCATTTGGTAAAATAAAATCGTCAAATTCAATAATATTAATATTGAGTCCCTGCTCTTTGGCCCTCTCACGGACATGCTCAATAATCATAGCATGGGGACCCGATGTCACCCCTATTTTAAGGCTAGGTATTGAAACTGATGAGTTATCTTTTAAATAAAAAATTGAAAAAACGGTAAGGGCTGCAACCAGGATGAAGATGTAATTTTTTTTCATAAAAAGCTCTTTAAGTTCGAGAGAAAATTATTTAGGCGCAGACTCTTTTTGACAGGATGCTTTTTTGGAAACTTCTTGCAAACGTCCTTTTTGCTTTTCGTCTAGTTGCTCTTTTTGAAGAATGGTTACTTGCTCGCAAGCAGGTTTCATTTTATTCAAACCAATCAACGCTTCAGCTAAACCAAGTCTGCATTGAACCATCACAGGTTCCTCTAATTTATACGTAAGAGCCTTTTGATAAGCTGTTTCAGCTTGAACAAAATCCCCAAGTTGTTTGAATATATCACCTAAGTGAAATTGTGCTTTTTGAGCATATGAATCTAGAGGATAGTCTTTGATAATCTGTTCAAAAGCCACTTTTGCTTTTTCTAATTCATTGTTTGATAAAAGTCCAAAAGCTAAATTATATTGAGCCGCTCCCGGGGTATCAGGAAATTTGGGTGCTTTTTCATTGGCTTCTTTTGTTGCTTTTGCTTCTTCAGGAGTTCTAGCTCCTTGTAGATCTTGTTTGGGTTTTTCCAACACACTAAGGCGAGCCTCTATAGCATCAAGGCGCTTATTTAAGCTCTCTGTTGCTTGAGTTTGTGAAGAAATACTGCTGGGATCAGGAGTGACATTAACGACTGCTTGCGGGACTTCTTTATCTGCATCAGCCGCAAGCTGTGCATTTAGTTCTTCCACAGCTTTATGGAGTTGTTCTTCTAATCTTCGGACATTTTCTTCTAGTACGACAACTTTAGGTGGTTCACTCGCTAGAATAGAAGCAGAAGTTAATAAGGCTACATTAATAGCAAAAACAATTTTTCTCATAAATTTTTCCTTAGCTAAGGTTTGATAAAAATCTCTGTGCACGTTTTGATAACTTTGTAGAGTCAGTTGAGAAAAACTCAGCAGACTCAACGTTATCTAATAAAATTCCATGATCTAAAAACAAAACACGGCTTGCAATTCGCTGCGCTAAACGGACTTCATGTGTCACAAGGATAATAACTCTTTTAGAATCTTGCAAGCTACTGATAATTTCACCGACTTCTTTAACCATTTCAGGATCTAGAGCTGACGTTGGTTCATCAAATAAGATAAGAGGAGGGTCCAGCATGAGGGCTCTTGCTATTGCGACGCGCTGCTTTTGACCGCCTGAAATTTCACTTGGAAACCGTTTCTCTTTACCGCCTAGCGAGAACTGTTTTAAGACTTGATGTGCTTTTTGGACTGCTATTTCTTTTTGTATTCCATGAGAAGTAGGAGCGAGGATTAAATTTTCAAGAATTGTCAAATGAGGGAAAAGGTGGAAGTTTTGAAAAACCAACCCAATTTCTCCGTGTGACAATTCCTTTAAGTCCTGACCGCTAAATTGGACGTTGCCGGAAGAAATGGGCGTTAATTGCGCTAAGCATCTCAGTAATGTTGTTTTGCCGCTGCCAGATGGGCCAATAACAGCCGTAATTTCACTACGTTTCGCGATAAAGCTAAGGTTTTTAAGGATTTCTCCATTTCCTGCTTTTTTGGTAAGATTATTAACGTTAAGCATGATTGAGCTTCTTTTCTAGTTTTTTAGCAAAAAAACTGATGATCATTACCATTAAGAAATAAAGAAGAGCTGCAATAAGAAGGGGTTCAAAATAAAGAAATTTTTCTGACGCAACAACTTGAGCACGTCTTAACAGATCTGTCTCGCCAATGATAGAGACTAAGGCGGATTCCTTTAATAAATTTACCATTTCATTTACAAGTGCCGGCAAGATATTTCGCAAAGCCTGAGGGAGGATAATTTTCCATAAAGTTACCTTGTAGGGAATTCCTAAAACCTTGGCCGCATCCCATTGCCCTTTATCAATAGCCCCAATTCCGGCTCTGATGATTTCTGAACTATAGGCAGCTGAGTTTAGTGAAAATGCAATGACTCCGGCTTCAAAAGCTGAAATCGGATAACCGATGAGTTGAGGTGTTGCAAAAAATATAAGACTTAATTGAACCAACAATGGGGTCCCTCTAAAAATAGACGTATAAGCATCTGCTATTTTTTTTAAGATCAAAAAGTGTGAGATTTTGCATAAAGCCAATCCTATCCCTAGTGGAAGACCGCATAAAAGGGAAAGGATTGTAAATTTTAAAGTGACTCCTACGCCGGCTAAGATAAAGGGAATTGAGGGTAGAATATCTGTAAAATGAAGCATGATGAAGCTTATTGTCCTTTTTCTGTCCATTTATCTTGTATTTTTTTCAAAGTCCCATCAGCTTCAAATTTCTTGATGACAGCATTGATCTTTTCGGTTAAAGGCGAATTTTTTGGTAATGCAATTGCATAAACGGCTTCAGTCTGAGGAAGAGAAATAAGCTTAAAATCGTTGTGATTTTTTACTATATTTTCTGCCTCTGCTATGCCAAGAACAAGAGCATCTAGTCGACCTGATTTAAAATCTTGAATAAGATCAGGGATTTTTGACAAAGAACGAAGTGTTAGGTTTAAAATGGTGGGTTGCCATTCATCTTTAATCATTTTTTCATATGTTGATCCCATCTGTGCGCCAACGTTCTTCCCTGTTAGATCGCTGGCCTTTTCGATAGAAGAACTGGAAGCTACAAGCATTACAGAAAGTGTCTTGTGATGTGGAATCGCAAAATCAACTTTTTCTTTGCGTTCTGATGTTGCTGATATACCTGAAATAGCTAAGTCTACTCTTTCAGTTTGTAAAGCGCCAATAATGGAATCAAAAGACATATCTTTAATGGTTGTCGAATAATTGAGCTCTTTAGCAATTGCGCGTATTAAATCGATTTCCATCCCCACGATTTCTCCATCCTTAAAAAATTCAAGGGGAGGGTAGTCGGCAGAAGTGGCTATGGTTAAATGGTTTTCTTTTTTTTCTTTACACCCAAAGAGAGCAAGACAGACAAAAAGGGAGGCGAGGATTCTTTTCATTTTTAAGGACTTTTTAACTAAAATTTTTGCATTATTAAAATGATAAAGGGTTTTGTGGTCATCCACAAGTATTTTTTTGCATAAAAATGAAAATTAATGCATATTATGCTGCAATATTCTCAAATTGCTTCGATCATAGCTTTAATTTTCTCAATATTTTCATCCATAATGAGAAGTGTTTTTTCACGAGATGTAGCGCCATTAACAAGCAAAATTTGTGATTTTGATAATCTAAATTGCTTTGCAATAAACTCAATAACAGCCTGGTTTGCCTGATTGTTTTCGGGTGGGGCTGTAACGTAAACCTTTAAAGCATGTCTTTTATGACTATCCTCAACAATAGTCCCAAATCTGTTTTTGGCAGCTTTTGGCGTGACCTTGACGAACAGTTCAATGCCTCTGTTCGTTTCCTTCAAGGGGTAAATAGTCAAAGGATCATCAAAAAGTTTAAGCTGGGACATAAGTTCCCTTTACTGACATTGCAAGGTAATAAAAATTGAGTTTCAATCGATAAGTTGCTGGAAAGAGCTATATAAGACTGGCTTTCATTGTTATTAACAAAATTTAAACTACAAGACAATTTTTAAAAAAAGTAGAAAGTACTTACCACCCATCAGTTTTGACGAAGAGTTAAGGAAGTGATAGAAATCCCCTAAACGCTCTGAAAAAAGGAATAAGGAGGAGATGATGTTAGGGTTGAAAGGGATTATAGAGGTCATTGCCAAGGAT